>Ga0079305_1003524_pt1 | contig 10459 bp, 3 predicted proteins | sample LMS_cellobiose_e_FD_79183 | JGI IMG/M metagenome (GOLD analysis project Ga0079305, IMG submission 79183) | Rumen-fistulated moose microbial communities from Alaska, USA - LMS_cellobiose_enrichment | ecosystem: Host-associated > Mammals > Digestive system > Stomach > Rumen fluid ... | reverse complement strand
TGGGGTTCAGGAATTTCGCTCAGATAAACAGACGACTTTTCCTGATGAAGATTCTGCCATTGAGATTGTTGAACATTGTCCAACGCATCAAAGGTATATGTTTTTGGGGAATTGTTTGTTTCCACGGCTTTCAGTCCCCCGTTATTGAACATCACCGGGGTACTCTGCGACCTCTGGTCAGTATGCCTGCCATCAGGATTCGCCAGGGAAATAAAATTCGTTGACGGTGCTGGACGCTCCGGCTTTGCCATATCCACACTCCAGACAGACCAATCTTCATCTCTGAACATACCGGACCCCTGCATTGTTTGTTTCGGTGTGGAACGATTATCCGCGACCATTTGGACTCCATTCCGGTTTATGGAGGTCTGCTGGTTTACGGAATTCTGGCGGTTTATGGAGGCCTGCCGGTTTTCATCACGACGGGACTGCTGTAACAAATTACTCTGGTTGTCATTGTTTAACCGGAAATCATCATTCAACCGGAAATCGTTCTGTTGGGGAGTATTTCCATTCTGCCACTGTCCTCCCCCTTCATCCTCCGGTTCTGTCGTCAGGAAAAGTTTCTGTCTTTTATCCGACGTATCCTGTTCACGGGATTCGGATACCGGGCGATTGGCTCTTTCCGGCTGTTTGATGAAATTTTCTTCTTTATCGGGCAAGCCAATATTTTTGTTCATGGCGTCATGATCCAGTTCGTATTCCCTGTCCGTTTTGTCTTTATAATCGCGCGACGGCGAATACCCAGGTTTCGTCTCCAACTCATCCATATGGTCCATATGAACCAGATCGTTGACAAGGGATCGGGTTCGTTTTGTGGACATTCCGTTACCCGACATCGGATCAAAGAGTCCCATATTCCCATGGAGCGCCATAGCGTCATCCAGAACCCAGCTCATTTTGGCAGCTTCAACCCGTTTGACTTCCTCAAAATCCTCCTGCTTATTCAAAATACGGGGAGTCATAACAATCAGCAGCTCCTTGCGGGTCTCGACCTCCTGATCATATCGGAAAAACCAGCCGAGCAGCGGAATATCCGACAAATAAGGGACGCCGGAACTGATTTTTTCTTTCGAGGAGGTTAAAAGCCCGCCAAGCATAACCGTTTCGCCATCGTGGGCGCTGATCGCTGTCATCGCCTGAATTGTGTCAATGGAAGGTGATTTGATAACGGTATTGCCGGAAGCGTAAATCGGAACCGCGTCGCTGTCGCTTCCAAGGCTTGATTTTTCGGCGCCAATTTCCATAATTACCTGACCGTCCGCGCTGACACGAGGAGTGACCAGTAAAATGAGGCCGACCGGGGTATCCTGCGTATCCGTTTGAGTTCCATAGTTGGTCATCGTTGTTCCCTTGATTCGCGGAACACGTTGACCAACCAGAATGAACGCCTGCTGGTTATCCATCGCGGTAATCTGCGGACGGCTCAGGACCTGTAACCGGTTTTTCTGACGAAGCGCCCGTAAGGTAAGCTGAATGGAACGACTGCTTGCCGAAACGATAAATCCGCCAAAACCAAGATTACTGTCAGCGCCCATTCCAAAGTCATTCAATACCTGGCCGGCAATATCCTTGACATTATTCACCGCATTCATATTCTGACCGGGCCCGCTTCCGTTGAGCATATCAAAGCCGGGGTCACCGGTAGATCCGCTGCTGGTCGTTGTGATTAAACTCCGGTCAAACGACGTGGAATTCTGGAACCCGGTTTCAATACCGAATTCCTCCTGATTACTCAGCATGACTTCAGCGATTAAAACCTGAATCATAACCTGCGGCGGTTCTTTATCAAACGAATTGATCATTTCAACAATCTGATCCAGATATTCGGGCGCCGCACTGACAATAATTGAGTTGGTGATCGATTCTGGAATAACGATGACCTGGGATTCGACGAGCTGATATTCAGAAAGAGCTCCGGAGGCAATCTCCATTTCCTGTTTCTGCGCCAGATAATCGTCAATCGCCTGAGCAATTCGCAACGCCTGAACATTACGGAGCTGAACGACCTTTTCCTTTCGTTCCTGGGTATCCTTGACATCCAGAGCGAGAATCAAGGCGTCAATAACGGCCAAATCTTTCGGCCCCGCGGCCGCGATAATAACATTTGTCCGGGTATCCAGGGCAAAACGGACAGGAACAAACGCTTCTTCCCCTTCCGCCTGAGGTATTGTTGGCATTGAAGTGGGATTATCGTCGGTGGCCAGCAGGGAACGTAATGTCTCAACAATCTGGGTCGCGTCGCCATTCTTCACCTGGAAGAACCGAATCTGCGCCCGTTTGGGAGCAACATCCAGCAATCGGATCAATTCCTCCATAAACGGCATACAGTCTTCCGGCGCGTTGACAATCAGCTGCTGATGATAAACATCGGCGGAAATATCAACGTCCATCATAATTCCGGACTCAATCAGTTTTCGGCCTGTTTCATCGACAGAAAGGATTTCCAGAATCGGATATTTAGCGGCCGTTGTCTCCAGCGTTCCCTCACGGGCCGGCAAAATCGCGTTCATGATCGTTGTCCGAATATCCTCCGCCAGGGAATATTTCAAGGGGAAAATCCGCGTCATCAGCTTTGTTTCGGCCTTGTTGACATCCAGCTTGACAAGCAAATCCTGAATCTGTTTCAGGTCATTTGCCGCCGCGTGAACAATCAACGAATTTGAGCGGACATCGGCATAAACCCGGATCTTGGGAGAAAACCCTCCGGTATACGGTTGAACTGTCGGGAAAAATGTCATTAACTGTTCCGCCGTTTCCGACGCCGAAATATATTTCAGATGAATGACCTGAAGCATGCTTCCATTTGTTTCAAGCGGCTGATCGAAGAAATCAATCAGGTTTTTCATGGAATCGAAAGCGTCTCCCCAGCCTGCCAGAAACAGTGCGTTGGGCGTCTGCATCGGATACAGCATAACCCGTCCCTGTTTCGTCGCAAATATTTGAGTATACAATTCATCCAGAAGCCCGTTCAGCATGACACAGTTGATATTTTTCAGAAAATATATTTCTGTCTTGGGTTCCGCCAGTTTTGCAAGTTCCTCAATTTGTTCAATCATTTTCTTGATACGCTCGAATTCAGATTCCGGCGCATCAACGATAACGACATCCAAATCAGTCAACACCTGGGGAATGTAATCCTGGACAACTCCAACACCGTTACGGAACGGATTGCCCGGCCCTACTCCCGGGTTCATGCCGGGAACACCTCCCGGAACATTGGGATTCATCTCCGGTACCGCTCCCGGATTCATATTGGGTTCCAAAGCGGGAGGCCCAACAGGATTCAGACCAGCACCCGAATCATCCTGATACGCAATCTGACGAATATGGCTGCCATGCCGGGAATCATCAACAACCTCTTCCTGATAATCTGCGCTGTGAACCGCGGAATCCTGGTGAACATCTTCTCCTGTATAAGACACCTGGGAAACCTGGTTTGAGTTCCCGGTCTGTTCTGACGCTGCAAGCCTCTCCTCCTGATTCTCTATCCGCGCAAGCCCGGCCGGATTCTGATTTATCCTTTGAATCGCGACTTCCAGTTCCGAAACCGGAAACAGGTCTGCCGGTTTCCGGTTTTTATTCCAAAAAATCACCTGCCGCGGAACCCTGCCATTGTTATTTTGATTCCAGTAAATGGATTGGGGTACCTGATGTTCCTGCTCAATAACATCCTTAATAATCTGTGAATCACTGTTGCGAATGGAAATGAAACGGCGAACATTTCCTTTTTTCGACGGCTGTTGATCCATTGTCGTCAAAAGCTGGTTCATCTGGTAACAGAGGGCCTGATCCCCACTGATTGAAATACGGTTATTCAGGGGATCAATTTCCAGATCACAAAACCGGGTTCGTTGATCATACGACGTTTTTCGCCTGGTAAAACGATAAACCACCTTCTGACGTTCCGTATAAGGAACGTCTACGCCTGTGTTATTGGAAAATTTTTCCAGTCTGTTTTCAAAAAGCCGTGTCAGCAGAGATTCAATATCAGCAAGGGAGCGATTAACAGGAACAAAAATACTGATGTCGGCAGTATTTCTTCCATTTTGATAATTATTGCCGGACGGCATACCGGCAGCGGGTCGGACAATTCCCAGTTCAATTCTCGGATCCGTAACCTGATCATCACTGGAGCTCGGATAAATATTCAGCCCCGCAAGAAACTGCTGGACAACACGTTGATTCCGGCGGGTTGCATGAACTAAAATTTTTCCAATCTGAGGATCCATTTTGATCATAATGTTCTGATTATTGCCATACTGACGTTCCAGGAGAGCATTGACCTGGGCAATAACATTGATCGGACAAGCATAAGCCTGAATATCCGGAACATCTTCATTTTCCGGATCCACGGCCCCAATATTCATTCCAAACTGGCTGGCGATCCGGTTTCCGCTCCCATTTTCATAATTCAGGTTCCCGGATTGCCCGCTTCCAAACAGGGGCTGCTCATTATTATCCGGCATAACGGCATTATCCGCCTGATAGGCAACGCGGACATACTGGTTTTTATCCGGATCATAATATCGCGGGGAAACATCCCGTTCTCCTTGTAATAACGCCGCGTCAGCATTGGACAACACGGGTTTTTCCGGAACCGGTTTATCGATAACCCCAACGTCAACATGCCGGTCAACAAGTTGAACACTGGCATCCATCCGGGGAATCAACTGGTCCGCAATAGTAATCGCCTGTTCCGGTCCAATGATCGTCAACGCTTTTTTCGTGGAGTCGACACTCCATTCCGTTCTGGCCCGAATATCGCCCGGCAAAAAATTGACCAGCCGGTTCCCCAGACTGCCGGCATCGCAGTTTCTGGGATAATAAACCTTTTTGGTCATTCGGGTATCCTGAACACTTTTAACCTCATTCTGACCATAAGAAACAGAATATCCCATATTGATCACAAACGAGAAAAAGATAAATCCCGTCAGAATACAGAAAAACGGTATCCGGAGTTTTTTATTCAGACCGGTTTTTTCCGGAAAATTGGCCGTATACAATCTCCCGAATCCTGTCCGATAACCACCGGATGAGGTAAAAGTAAACGTTCGCTCTGCTTTTTTCAACATTGTTTAAATCTCTTGAACATGTTAAGAAGCTCTGGGAAGCCCCTGATCTCATATTACAAATCACAAAATTTTCATGTCTGATATAAATAAAATTCGGGATATATTGCCGTTCTGTACCAGGCTGAAATAAAAGTACATTCAGACAATACATCCAACGGTTCTGAAATTCTCATAAAACAAAATCTGTAAAATTTCGGAACAGTGAGATAGTAAGAATTATTTTCAATATCTTCAAGGTCATTTTTCCGGAATACCAGGAAAAAATTTCTTTTTTTTCAGAATTTTATATCAATACCCGGAAAACGATTTTTTACACAAAAAAACAGATACTTCAGACAGCACCAAGTTGTTGAATCAAAATAGAGAAATCAAGAAAAACGCTGCAAAATTCAAAAACTGTGTTTTTCAAACATCAGGATAAGATCATTATAAATGGCCAAACATTCAACAACGGTAACACGAACCGCTGTTTAACGTTGAATCGTTGTTGATAAGCCTGCCATCTGAATTTGCTGGATTCGCTGTTGTATGGCCAAAGAACGCGCGTCCCCCGGAACCAGTTCCAGCGCCCTTTGCGAGGCCGCGAGGGATTCCTGAATATTTCCTGTCAACAATCCCAGTTCCGCAATTTGCCGATAAATTTGAGGACAGTCCGGTTCCTGACGCATGGCGGTCAGTAACGTTTCGCGAGCCTCATCCCATTGATTAATCCCCTGATACGCTTCCGCTTTGGCAAGTAACATCCCGGTGCTCAGATTCACAGAATGGTTTCGTTCCATCGACTGACAAGCAGCCAAAGCCCCCTCATAATTTTTGAGCCGGTTTTGAACAACAATAATCTCCTGAAGAATTTTGGGATCGCCGGGAGAATAATAAAGCGATTTCTGATAATCGAGCAAAGCTTCCTCAAACTGACCGGACTTGTGTAACGCTTCGGCGCGAAGAAACCAGGCATCCGGATTCTGCGGTGAAAGCTCAAGAATCTTTTCGGCGCATTCGTAGGCTCCGGAAGCGGAACCACAAAGCAAAAGTTTTTCTCCCAGGGACTGCTTTAAAAGAATCTCGTTCTCTTTTGTCCCTTTTTTCTGCACCGCATTCATCAGAAAATCGATGGAAGCCTGATGCTTTCCCTTTATCCAAAGTGTCTCCGCATAATAACGGCAGACCTCCAAATTGGATTCGTTTCGTTCAAGCGCTGCCTGAAACTGCTTTTCCGCCACATCATAATCGCCATGTTCATAGGCACAGACTCCCTGACGACTGTATTCCAGACTTTCAACAGCCTTGTCCGTCATCCGATAAAACGGAACATGCCGACATCCCAACAAGGCGCAGTATCCCCCCATCAACAGGATAAATAGAAAAATCCGATTAAAAACAGGCATACCGGCTCGAAACCCACTCGGGAAAAGGAATAATCTGAAAATATGATCCGCAGTTAATAAATAACTCCGTTTTGTTACAATTTCAGAAAACAATAAAAAAGTGTGTGATTATACAAATCTTCCCTGTTTTTTTCCAGAGGTGTTTTTTCAAAAAATTTTTCTTTAAAAATTTTTCCGTTTGTATCCGTTCCGCTATTTCCGACTGCCGAGGATAAATAAAAAATATTATAAAATCAGGAATTATGTTATCACAACAATAACATATAATTTTGAAGAACATACATTTATTAAATCAACAATATGTTTTTACAAACAAAACCATAGGATTTCAAAAAAATATATGATAAACAGAAAAAATACGCGGTTCTTTATAATATGGTACCGTTGAAACAAATTATATCGGTTTTACCTGTTGGTACCGAAAATAATGGAGAGTTTTCCTGAAAATTTTTTAAAATGGAAGAATTTCGTTGACATTTCCCCGGTTGGCATTTAAAATCGTTAGTAACACAGACTATATTATTATATGGTTAAAACCGGACGTTTTCCTGTCCGATCCTGGTTTTTCTGAAATTCCTGCTTTCTGAATATTTTGTCAGATTCTGTTTTACAAATACAGGCAGGGACATATATGGAAGTCAGGAACACTGAAAAACACTAAAAATTGTCGTTTATCTGTTTTTCCGCGTTTTTCTTTTGGGATTTTAAGTGGAAAAAGAGGGGATTTACAAAAAACGGCATATGCTGTGATTTATCGATGAGATATCCGTTGAACCTGAAGAGGTTATAAGGAAAACGGACGATTTTCATTGATCCGGCAGTATAAAACGATCACTTACTGTTTCAGCCAGAGAAGGAGCAGCAGTACAATGAACCACCAGAATCAGGGTCTCATTATCACGCTTATTATATTTATTATTTTAACCTCAATATTGGGGGTTGCCTGTTATTTTTTAGGGCAGGGATACAGCGAGACCTCACAAAAACTTCAGGACGCCAACAGCAAGCTTGAATCGGCCGATTCAACGAATCGCGAATTGAATAAGAATCTGGATGATCTCAAAGCCAGAATTGGTTATCCGGCTCCGTCAACCGATGCTAAAACGGTTCTCCAGGGAATGGATGACGACATTAAAAAGGCGATGGGTGACGCGACCAATATTCCGGCGTCCTATAAGGAAGCGTTGGAGGCAATGTCTCAGAATCTGGCTCAAAAAACAGAGGAAATTGCCAATTACGCCAAACTGTGTGACGAGTATAAAGCCCTGGCCGACAGTGAAATCGCCAAATCACGGCAACAAAAAGAAGAATATGATAAACAGCGTGCTGCAGCAGATGCCAGTTATCTTGCCCAAAAGGCCGAAGACAAAAAGAACCTGGATGAGTTGACCGCTAAATTCAACGCTCAGACGCAGGAAGTGGACAAAATCAAAAGTGACGCCAACGCGGCTATTCAAGAAGCGAAACAGGAAACTGCCGATGCCAATGACGTCGCAAAATCCATCGCTGAGATTAACGTAAACCTGAGTTCCAAGCTGGATCAGATGAACAAAGCGGACTTTGAAGTCGCAGACGGGACCGTTTTGTACGTTGATCAGACCAGTAAACTGTTACGGCTGGATATCGGGCGTCTTGACGGAATTCAGCCGCTTACCACTATGAATGTTTATCAGTCGAACGCTCAGGATGTCGGCGATGCACAACCCAAGGGCTCCATTGAGGTTGTCCGTATTCTTGACGACCACATCAGTGAAGCGCGGATCATTACAGACAAAATGGAAGATCCGGTAATGCCGGGTGATCTTGTCTATACGCCGCTCTGGAGTGTTGGCGATACCCCCATGTACGCGCTGACTTACAATCTTGATATCAATGGTGATGGGATCAGTGATCTGGATACCATTATAAACCTTATCGAATCGAGTGGTTCAAAGGTTGCGGCGTGGTTTGATGACGAAGGGAAATTACATGGAAAAATAACGCCAGATATCACCCGTGTTATCACGGAAAATGAGGACCTGATGGATATTCTGGCTCAGAAAACAACTTTAAGTGACGAAGAAAAAAATGCCATTCGTGAAGCTCAGTCCAAATTCCTGAGTGAGGCCAAACAGAACAGTGTCCGGGAAATTAAACTGTCTGAATTCCTGCGTCGGACCGGTTACAAGGAAACGGCGTTAATCTCGAAATATCAGGAAAATCAACCGACCAACGAGCCCAAAACGCCCGGCGCACTGTTGCCTTCTGTTTCGACTTCTCCTATTGCTCCGATTTATCTCGACAACCAGAAAACGCCCCCGACTTCTGCCGGTGTTGTTTCTCCTGTTTACACAGGGCAGAAATCCCCGGCCCCGGTTTCGCCAGGAAAAGTCAGTGACTATTACTTCCGGAAACGAAGCCCGAACCAGTGATTCCATCGGTTTCCTTTTGATCCAAACCTGAGCGGGATACCGGCGGTTGTTTATAACCCGTAATGTCCGAAAAGGACACAGGGAATTGTAGTTTTCAGGTCATTATAACAATAATTATTTTTCATTTATCATTGTTTTATTTGACTATCCATGATAAAATGAAAATCGTTTATTGTTAAAGTGACCTGTTTTATTTTTGGGGGTGTCCGGTTTTTCAATGTTCTTTTATATAAAAATATTATTTTGGCAAAGACAAAATTCTTTAGATAAATTCTGTTCTAAACCGTAAATATAATAACAAATTTTTATGGAAACTTTAAAATTTATTTTTCTGGCTATCGTTCAGGGAATTGGTGAATTCCTTCCAATCAGTTCTTCCGGTCATCTTCTTGTTTTGGGAAATATTCTGTTCGGCGACTCATCGACAATCAATGATGAAAGTCTGGTCACATTAAGTATTTTACTTCATGGCGGTACCCTGGTTTCCATTCTTGTCTTTTTTTATAAACAGATATGGGAAGTAATCACGAGGGACTGGCGGGTTATCGGGCTTTTAATAACCGGATCTGTTCCGACAGGAATCATTGGCATCGTGGTTATTAAAAAATTCCCTTTTCTTGAGGAAAGCCTTTTGCTTGCCGGAATTGGTTTTTTTATCACCGCGTTTCTGCTTTTTAAATTTGTGGCCCCACCCAGAAAAAACGCCCGGGAAACCTATTTTGAGTCTATTGCGGAAACTAACGGGGAATCCCCGAAATTATCTGAAGAGAAGAATCTGAAAACGCTCGATACCATGACCTTTCTGGACGCATTCATTATTGGGTTTTTCCAGGGGATTGCGGTACTTCCGGGTTTTTCACGAAGTGGTTTTACGATTTCCGCGGCTTTGCTTCGCGGATTACGTCGGGCGGATGCGGCTGTATTTTCATTTCTATTGGCCATTCCCGTTATTGCCGGAGCTGTTCTTCTGGAAGTGAAAGATACTTTCTTCAGTAACGGAGACGCCCAAGTAACGGAGGAAATGAACCATTTATCCGCCTATGGAATCAGTACTCTGATCAGTTTCATTGTCGGCCTGATTTCTTTAAAATATCTGATGAAATGGCTCCAGAATGGTCGTCTCCACTATTTTGGATATTGGCTGATACTGGTTGGAACCATTGTTATTTTCTGGATTCTTTCCAACATAAAGTTGTTCGTATAATCTGTTGTCGCCTTTTTTTCAGTTTTGTTGATTAAGATAATCGCGCCTGCGTGCGAATTTTAACGTATTTGATATTTTATTGTATTTGTAATTGTGTCAGTCCTGTCATTTCCAAATTAAGCGTAAAAACTGTCAGGCACACAACATCCGGCTATCCGCCCCAAATATTTTATACAGGAAATTCCAAATGACCAAAAAAAGACTGTTGCTTTCGACTGTTGTGAGCTTCTTTATTCTTTCCTGCGTCTCATGGACCATGGCTTTCGATGAATTCCCGATCTGGCCGGAGTTGCCACCGGGTGAAAAGGAAGGCTCCACACCGCCTCACATTGAACTTTGGCAGCCAAAGGATAAAACTTCTGACGCCTGCATCATTATCGCTCC
>Ga0079305_1003523_pt1 | contig 10460 bp, 5 predicted proteins | sample LMS_cellobiose_e_FD_79183 | JGI IMG/M metagenome (GOLD analysis project Ga0079305, IMG submission 79183) | Rumen-fistulated moose microbial communities from Alaska, USA - LMS_cellobiose_enrichment | ecosystem: Host-associated > Mammals > Digestive system > Stomach > Rumen fluid ... | reverse complement strand
CGAATGACGAGACTATTATTGCCCAGGCGTCGGCGCATGGCCGTTCTCTTCGGGGAATTGTCCGGCTTTCCGGATCAAATGCCGTTCGGGCGGTTACCCTTTTTTTTCGGGAAAGACAAGGGCGTTGTTTCGATCCAACCGGTCATTTGGCATTAGAAACCGAAATTGTTCCTGTGAAACATGACGGAAAAACGACGTTAAGCGATATTGAGGAGGTAAAACAAAACAGTGAAACGGTTTCAAGGGAACACGAAGAGGCAGACCGGATTCATCCGATGATTACCGCCGGTTTTTTTTATCCCTGGTTGTCGGCGGCGCCTTGGCGACGGGTTCCCTGTGATTTGTATTTCTGGCCGAAAAACCGGGGGTTTACAGGACAGGAAGCGATAGAGCTGCACCTGCCGGGTTCTCCGCCTGTTTTGGAAGCCGTTATTCGGGAACTTTGTGAAACAGGGCTGGTTCGGCTTGCTCAACCGGGGGAATTTACTCTTCGCGCTTTTCTGTCAGGACGAATCGATTTGACACAGGCGGAGGCCGTACTCGGAATTATTGACGCGACAAGTGAAAACAATCTGGAAACAGCGCTTCGCCAGATGGCTGGCGGACTTAAAAAGCCGATTTCCCAATTACGGGAAAATTTACTGGAAACCATTTGTCATCTGGAAGCGGGGTTTGATTTTGTTGAGGAAGATATAGAGTTTATTTCACGAAAAGAGCTCCGGGACAAAATTCAGCAGATTCTGGAAAAGGGACGGAAAACTGTTCAGCAAATGGAAGGACGGGCCGGATCGGATGTCCATCCGTCTGTTGTGTTGATTGGCAGGCCAAACAGCGGAAAAAGTTCTTTATTCAACAGAATGTCGGAAGAGTTTAGCCAGCAGAGCTGTTCCGGGAAACAAACCTGTTCCACGATAAATGGCAATAGGGGTTCAACATTGGGGACGTTGGTGTCGTTTCAGGAGGCGATTTTCCGTAAAACCGTACCCGGTCCGGCTATTATTTCTGATGAGGCGGGCACAACGCGGGATTATCTGGAGTCGGAGTTGATTATTGACGGAAAAACAGTGACTCTTGTCGATACCGCCGGAATCGAGACCATTGAGGAAACCAATTCTCCGGAGAGTGGAACGGCTTCGATGAATCCGCGAATGAAAGCACAGGAATTTGTTGTCCAGGTATTGAAATCAGCGTCGCTGCTCCTGTTTTGTCTGGATTACGCTGATTTGAGAAATGCGGAATCCGTTTTCTGTCAGGTTCAAAAATCACTGAATGAGATCGAGAACTGTCCCGTTTTATTCCTTTTAACCAAGGTTGATTTCGGAGGAACGGATATTCAGGAAACGGTTCCGTGGGGGCGGAATAATCTGCCGGCGGTTCAGGACAAATATCTGGTGACGTCTTCAAAAACCGGATTTGGAATTTTAGAATTAAAGAACGTGATTTCCCGATTTTTTCGGGTGAATGAAAATGAACGGTTTATGGAGGTCGTTCCAGCGACAGCTGTCCGTTGTCGGGAGTCGCTCCGGTTGATGATACAGTCTCTTGAACGTGCCGTTCAACTGATTGATAGGCCGGATGATGAAGTGTTGATTGCCTCCGAATTGCGACTTGCTCTCAATTATTTAGGGCGGATTTCCGGAGAGGTTTATACGGAAGATATATTGGATCGGATTTTCAGCCGATTCTGTATTGGGAAATAGTTGCCGGATTTGGTTTTCCCGTGTTGTTTTGATCGAACAGTTATTGTTCTGGGACATCATCGACAAGAGTATGATTTTATCATTGTGAAGCCTTGGTGGTCAAAAATTTTTTCAGACTATTTCGCCAACGGCCCTTTTTATCCGTAAACGGTACTTCATCAGAAAATTTTATACAAAAAACCGATAAAGAAACAATATAAAAAAGAGAATAATAATGAAAGCCAAAGAAACTGCTGTTATTTTTATTGAATTTCAAAATGATTTCTGTAAGCCGCAGGGGAAACTTTATTCACAGGTTAAGGAAGAACTGGCGAGAAATCAAACGATTGAAAACGCTGTTAAACTTCTGAGGGGATCCAGAGAAAAAGGGTGCAAAATTATCCATTGTCCGTTTACGCTGGATAAAAACTGGGCGGAAGCTAAAGGGGCCGTTGGACTTCTTGAGGGACTTTGCGACAATAATATTTTTGCGCCGAACAGTTGGGGACACCAGATCATTGACGAAATGGCCCCGCTTGATAACGAAATTGTTCTGGTTGGAAAACGCGCCCTCAGCGGCTTTACCCATACTAATTTGTCGGAATTACTCGAATTTGGACACATTAAAAATGTCATGGTTACTGGTTTCCTGACCAATATCTGTGTTCAGGCAACCGCCTGGAGTGCTTATGAGCAAGGGTATTTCGTCCGAATCATACCGAACGCCTGTGCCGCGACTTCGAAAGAACTGCAAACTTATGTCGAAACACAGGTTTGTCCTATTCTTGGCGGAAAATGGAATGTCGACGAATTTCTGAGCGCTCTTGAATGAGTGGAACAATAGAACAATAAAATTCAATTCAGGAAGTTTTTATTGGAAATTTTGGAATTTTAAAAATATGGCAACGTGTTGCTGTAAGTGGGAATGAGTGGACAATGCGAAAAAAATTGCATGGCGGTCGTGTTGTTGCGATAACGACTTTCCTGATACTGATTTTTTCGTCTTTTGTTTCAGGGGAGGAATCCAAAACCTGGCGGTTACGAATGATCTGGCTTCCTCAGGCGGAGTTTGCCGGAATTTATGTTGCGCTGGTTGACGGACTTTATGAAAAGGCGGGTGTTCATGTAGTCGTTGACCATGCGCAACCGGATGAGGAGCTCTTTGATTCTTTGAAAAAAAAGAAGGTTGATGTTATTGTCGACTGGCCACTGGCAGCGTTGGAACATATCGCACATGGAGAAAAAATCGTCAATATTGGTCAGATAACACAACGTTCCGCTCTTATGTTGATTGCCCGAAAAAATTTGAATATCCAATCCCCAAAAGACATGAATGGATACCGGATAGGATTGTGGCCGGCCATTTCACTGAAATCTCCTTACCTTGCGTTTTTTAAACATTATAACATTACTGATTATACAGTTCTGCCCATCCTGACCAATGTTGATCTGTTTCTTTATCAGGGAATCGACATAACAGCCGGGGTCTATTATGATGAATTTTACCGTTTACGGGCATCGGGATTCAATGAAGATGAACTGAGCTATTTTTATTTGAATGATACTTTTCCTGAACTGGTTGACGACGGACTGTATTGTAATGAGGAAACCTGGCTGGATGATCCTGTGGCGTGTCAGAAGATTCGGGATGCGACGATGGAGGGCTGGCGTCGCGCTTTTGAAAACAAAGAACGGACCTTAAATATTGTGGAGCGCCTCTGTAAAAAACATGGGAAACCGTTTAATTTGCCCCATCAGCGCTGGATGCTTAACGTTATGGAAAAGATTATTGCTCCTGATGGCCGGTTCAGTGATGGCCTCATGCGAAAGGAAACGTTTAAGCAGTGTATGTCCATTCTTGATTTGGATGAAAACACAATTCGGTATGAACAGTTTATTCCCCAGATAAAAGGTAAAAAATGATGAAATTTTCCTGCAACAGTCTTCCTGTTCGGTTAAGTCTGGTTTTATGTTCCGCCTTACTTGTGCTTTTCATAATCGGGGTATCATGGCTCGGATATATTCAGTTTTCTAATTTAACGCGATATTTAAATGATCAGGCGATGACTTATTCAGAAAGCGTTGCCTTTGATATGAATGATGTGTTTGTCCAGGGGGAACAGATTGGGCAACTTCTTGCGACTTCAATGGAAATAACCTCGCATGGTATTGATGATCTTCCTGAGTATATTCATGGAATCGTGACAACAATGCAACGCACATGCCCCGCTCTTATTGGAATTTGTATTGCCTATCAGAACGGAATCCTGGTCAAGGAGGAAAAATACAATGCGTATTGGGGGTTCGTGAAGGACAGTAACTGGTATCGAATGGTCCATCTCAATACGGAACTTTATGATTATTTCTATCAGGACTGGTATATTTTGCCGCTGACATTGCAGAAACCGATCTGGACACTCCCTTATCGTCCGGATATACCCGGTGTTCCCTGGGATGATCTTATGTTTTCTTACTCCATTCCGTTTTATCAGAAGGATGAGAATAACGAACGACAGCTGGCAGGGGTTATCGCGATCAATGTTCAGGTGGACGCTCTTGTCAAATATTTGTGTGAAAGACCTTTTAGTGACGATGTTCAATTGACAAAATCAAGCAGAATTTTCCTGATGAATCAGTTTGGGCATATTGTTATCAGTCCTGATAATAAATCAATGGAAATGAACAAGTCGATTTTTTCCCTGTGTGATGAACCTTTAAAACCTGATCCCAGGGATCGGGAAATGGCCCGAAGCATCATCCATGGCGAACCGACAGGAAAGATTGCCCTCAGAAAAGCCCCGCTTCTGGATACTCCCTGTGATTTGTTTTACACAACATGCAGTAATCGATGGATCGTTGGTATTGCGATTCCGTCTCACTGGATTCGTGGGACATTGATGCCTTTTTTTTATGAATTCCTGGCCGGTTGGTTTTTCCTGTTATGTTTAATCGTCTTTATCATCTTTATGGTGTGCCGACGTTTTTCCAAACCGCTGGTCACCCTTGCCGGAGTGACAGAGGAAATCGGGAAGGGGAATTTTTTGGTATCGATTCCCCCCATCAAGACGGATGATGAAGTGGGCCGGCTGGCCGTTTCGATGCACAAAATGCAGGAGGAATTGGTTGATTATGTCGAACAGTTAAAAAAGACCGTCGCGATTAAAGAACGGGCCGAAGCGGAACTTCAGGTGGCTAAAAGGATTCAGCAAAGTATTTTACCTCAGAAATTACCTCCGTTTCCCGGATTTGAGGTGATTTCCGGATCAGCCGTTCTTATTGCTGCCAAAGGGGTCGGTGGTGATCTTTATGATACTTTTGTTGTGGACGATGATCGTCTGGCTATTATCATTGGTGACGTTTCCGGAAAGGGGGTGCCAGCGGCCCTGTTTATGGCGGTAACAGAATCATTGCAACGTTGCGTTGCCTCAAGTACCGTTCCTGTTGAACGTATCGTTCAACAGCTTAACGAATTACTTTGTGCCAACAACAGCTCCGGTATGTTTGTGACTTACTGGTTCGGGCTGCTGGATCAACGGACAGGTCATCTGGTGTATACCAATGCCGGACACAATCCCCCCTATTTGCGTCGAACAGACGGCAGGCTTGAAGAATTGAACAAGCAGCTTGGTATTCCGCTCGGAATCAGTGACGACTATCCTTATAAGAGCGGGGAAACACAGCTCTTCCCGAAGGATATGATTGTTTTATACACCGATGGTATTACTGAAGCGTTTAATGTCGATAAGGATATATATGGCGATAGTCGTTTGATTCATGTCCTGAAGAATTCCAGAACCAAAAACGCGGAGGATCAACTTCAGGAAATCGAGGATTCCGTGTTCAGTTTTGTTGCCGGCGCGGAACAGTCGGACGATTTTACGTTGCTTGTGTTTCAATATAGTCCTTGAGGAAAGAACCGGTTTTACTGAGCGTGTTCCGGAATCAGTCTGGAAAACAAGGCATGTTCGTACTGTTGTGAATAAAATCAAAAACAGGAAGCATGCCTTTATTTATTGTATTGTCCGATTGGCGCTGGGAATGCTGGTTAAATTTAGTACTCCCCGACGGACGGAAATAATCCGCTGCCGGATGAAATCAAACGGAACGCGGCTTAAATTTCCAGGTTCCAAGGATAGAATGGTCAACAAGTTTTTCCGCCGTAAAGGTTAATTCAGTGGCAGTCGCTTTTCCGTACATGATTGTTGTGTTGGATTTCAGATTCGGACCGCCGCCGACAACCTGTGCCCAGGAACGTTTATCGTCCGCCGGATCATAGCGATGCTGGTGCATGTGAGCCGCAACGAGAAGCTGAACGCCATGTTTCTCAAAGAGCGGTCCCCAGAGCTGCGAACAGGGACGTTGCCAGGAAGCGAACGCATCCAGAATGTCGCCGGGATTGGCGTTCGGGTTGGAGTCAAAGAGCGGAATATGGCAGAACGCGACGATGAAAGGCGCGGATTTAATTTCCGGTTGCTCCAAAACATCCGCGAGCCAGGCGGCCTGCAACTGACGATAAGGTTCACAGCGGACAAGATTTTGAAATACCGGATGTCTGTCCGGTTTATCCTCTCCGGTATCCAGCCCGATCAGTACCAGCGGCCCCCGACGGACAGCGAAATTATAACCGAGTTCATAGAATGCCGGATTACTGTATTGCCAGGGAGTCAGCAGCTTGGGCAGATGGCGTACCCAGACACCACGGTAATCATGATTACCACGTGTGAAAAGGAGCGGTTTTTCGGCGGCAAACGGTTTATTGCCCGCCTGAGCAATAAATCTGACCGGAAGTTCTTCTTTGGCGTAATCACTGACCAGATCGCCATTCCAGACGGTGTAATCGACATCCAGTTCCTTCAGTCGGGCGGTCAGGGCGTCTAATGTTTCCCCACTTTCGTGAGTATCGTTCATAACCGCAAAAGAAGCGGTTTCATCCTGAGCGCCCGGCGTGACAAAGGAGTATGTTTCACTGTACTGCGGGTCGGTCACCAGAATTTTATAAGCAGAATCGAAATGGACGCCTTGGGTTACTGTCCGATAATAATATCGGGTATTGGGGGCCAGGCCGGTGATTCGAGTGGAAAGAAAACGCTCTTCATAGGGATTCAATCCGAAAGTTGCTGTTTGCGTAATATTTCCAAGATCTGGGGAGGTTCCCCATTCAACGTATCCGGTTGACGGGCTCTTGACGACCCAGACGACATTGATGCTATCCGGTGATGGGTTTTGCAGCAGAGGGAACGAATCAACCAGTCCGCCCTCAGGCAATTCGGTATTTGCTTTTTCCTCCTGGGCAAACGATTTTTGGATCAACAGGGGACTTCCGATCCCTGCGGCAGCTATTGAACCTAAAAAATGACGGCGATTCAGTGAATTTTTGCCTGTTTTCATCTTGATTTTCCTTTTTAGTTGATTATGTTTTGATAATTTTAACAGGAATTTTTTGAGAATATTTAATTGATGAAGTAAATAAAAAATATTCTGGTACTGATCAAAAAAATCATCTTCGGATCCAACCTGAATACGGAATCCTGATAGATGTCCGATGGAAACATCCTATTTTAACGATTTGTATTAAAAGTAAAAAGCAGATTGGTTCCAATAAAAAAGGATTGTCGCGAACGACAATCCTTTCGATACGATCAGGACACTTCCATTATAACAAAAATGGGAACCCGTTTCAAAGAGTTTTCAAAAAATTATGGAAATTTCTTTTATCACCCGGTCAGGCAATGGGAAACGGGTCGTGTCTGCTTTAATAAAATTTAAAATTATTTATTGTTTGTTTCGCATCCATCAGGCTCATTTATCTTCAAGAGCGGCCTGAGCGGCTGCAAGTTTCGCAACCGGGACACGAAGCGGTGAGCAGGAAACATAGTCCAGGCCAATGCGATGGCAGAACTTGACAGAGCTCGGTTCACCGCCATGTTCGCCGCAAATACCCAATTCGAGATTCGGGCGGGTTTCACGACCTTCCTTAACGGCAATCTTCATCAGTTTACCAGGTCCGGTCTGGTCAAGAATCTGGAACGGGTCAGCCGGGAAGATATCCTTTTCGAGATAATCATTGATGAATCCGGCGTAATCGTCACGGGAAATACCGAGGCAGGTTTGCGTCAGGTCATTGGTTCCGAAGGAGAAGAATTCAGCGTTCTTCGCAATGTCACCGGCGTTCAGGGCGGCACGCGGAATTTCAACCATGGTTCCGACCATGTACGGAATTTCCAGTCCGGCAGCCTTCAGAGCCTTGTCAGCCGCGTCACGGATAATCGCTTCCTGATTCTTGAATTCGGCAAGACATGTTACCAACGGAATCATGATTTCCGGTTTGACATCAATACCGCGGGCTTTGACTGCACAGGCCGCCTGCATGATCGCGGTCGCTTGCATCCGGGTGATTTCCGGATAAACGATACCAAGACGGCAGCCGCGGTGACCGAGCATCGGGTTTGATTCCGCAAGGTCATGAACACGGTTCTGAATAAACTCAACGGACATACCGGTTTTTTCAGCCAGTTCCTGCTGACCCGCGAGGTCGTGCGGAAGGAATTCATGGAGCGGCGGATCCAGCAAACGAATCGTAACGTATTTACCGTTCATCGCTTCAAACAGACCTTCAAAATCAGCCTGCTGGAACGGCAGAAGTTTGTCAACCGCCTTCTCGCGATCGGCAGTATTGTCAGCCAGAATCATGGTTCGGAATTCGTCAATATGATCGAAGAACATATGTTCGGTTCGGGTCAGACCAATACCCTCAGCCCCGAGCGCAACGGCTATCATGGCCTGTTCCGGTTTATCAGCATTGGTTCGGATACGGAGACGGCGGAATTTGTCAGCGTAACTCATCAGTTTGGCGTAGAGCTGATAAATCGGCGCCTTGTCGCCGTCCAGTGTTTTGTCGATAAGAACCTGAAGAACTTCGGACGGACTGGTCGGAACCTGTCCGGCGTAAATGTTTCCGGTGAATCCGTCAACGGAAATCCAGTCGCCAGCCTTGAGAACAAGATTACCAACTTTGACGGTTTCGGTTTTATAATCGATTTCCAGACCGTCGCAACCGCAAACACAGGCTTTACCCATCTGACGGGAAACAAGGGCCGCGTGAGAAGCGGCGCCGCCGAAACTGGTGACGATACCCTGAGCAACCTTCATACCACGAAGGTCTTCCGGGGTGGTTTCGCGACGGACAAGAATCAGTTTTACCTTATTGTCTTTCTGCCAGAGTTTTTCGGCATCTTCCGGCTGGAAACAGATCTGACCAGTTGCGGCGCCAGGACCAGCGTTGACACCCTTGGCGATAGGAGTCATCCCCTTGAGTCCGGAACCGGAGAAAATCGGCTGGAGAAGCTGGGTAACGTCGTTGGCCGGAACCCGCTTGACGGCGGTTGCTTCATCAATCAGACCTTCTTCACACATTTCAACCGCGGTACGAACATGCGCGAAACCTGTCCGCTTGGCGTTACGGGTCTGAAGCATGTAAAGCTGCTGGTTCTCAATCGTGAATTCAATGTCCTGAACATCGTGATAATGATTTTCAAGCAAATGAGCGACTTCCTGGAACTGCTTCCAGACTTCCGGCATATCCTCTCCGAGGGTCGCTTCAATCTTTTTGGGAAGACGAATACCGGCAACAACGTCTTCACCCTGAGCGTTAATGAGATAGTCGCCTGTAATTCCCTTGACACCGGTGGCTCCGTCACGGGTAAGGGCCACGCCGGTAGCACAATTATCGCCCATGTTACCGAAAACCATGGACTGAACGTTGACCGCGGTACCCCAATCATGCGGAATACCATTCATACGGCGGTAAACGATGGCCCTGTCATTCATCCAGCTGCCGAATACGGCGCCGATAGCACCCCAGACCTGTTCCATCGGATCTTCCGGGAAATCTTTGCCAGTTTGGGTTTTTACCGCGGCTTTGAATTCGGTTACGAGTTCTTTCAGGGCGGAAGCGGGAAGTTCCGAGTCGAGTTTAACGCCGCAGGCGGCTTTCTTGGCATCGAGAATCTTTTCAAACGGGTCAATTTCCGTCTTGTTGGCCGGTTTCATTTCAAGAACAACGTCGCCGTACATCTGGACGAAACGGCGATAGCAATCCCAGGCGAAACGTTCATCACCCGATTTCTCTGCGAGAACGGCAACAGTCTTGTCGTTAAGACCAATATTCAGAACGGTATCCATCATACCCGGCATGGATTCGCGGGCACCGGACCGGCAGGAAACGAGGAGCGGAAGATTCTCGGTATCACCAAATTTTTTACCCATCGCTTTTTCAACGGTCTTCAGTGCGTCTTCAACCTGCTGTTTCAGTTCAGCCGGATACTGTTTGCCATTCGCATAGAAGTAGGTACAAACTTCTGTGGTGATTGTGAAACCGGAAGGAACAGGAAGACCAATCTTGGCCATTTCAGCCAGGTTCGCACCTTTTCCGCCAAGAAGATTACGCATCGACGCATCGCCGTCGGTTCCGAGTTTACCAAAACTGTAAACGTATTTTGCCATTATTTTCGCCTTTTATCCTAATAATTGGAGACTCTGGATCACGCGGTCTATTCTCATCCGTTGTCCTTCGGTAGTGAAAATCCCGCCCATTAAAACTTCATTGTTATATTGATTGAGCCCTGTCCGGTTGTATCTTTGAGTTGACGGAAGCAGTGCCGTTTTCAATCAATGGGTAAACATATAAAAAATCGACTATATTTTATCAGCCAATTCCAACCATGTCAACCGGGGGAATTTGCTTCTGAGTTTATCTAAAGGACGGTGCGATAACAGAAAGGG
>Ga0079305_1003521_pt1 | contig 10464 bp, 11 predicted proteins | sample LMS_cellobiose_e_FD_79183 | JGI IMG/M metagenome (GOLD analysis project Ga0079305, IMG submission 79183) | Rumen-fistulated moose microbial communities from Alaska, USA - LMS_cellobiose_enrichment | ecosystem: Host-associated > Mammals > Digestive system > Stomach > Rumen fluid ... | reverse complement strand
TCCGGCAGCTGCCGCCGCGAGTGCGGATAGAGCCATATGTACACCGAATGCGGGGATAGCGGCCTGAATATTCAGAGTATCGGAGACTATATTGCAGGTAATGCCTTTGAATCCACAGTTTTCAATGTTTCTGGCAACGAAATCATTATTTTCACCCAGACCGAACGTTATTTTTTTCAAGCCGGGATCGAAGGATGCGAGAAGCGTATTATCACCGTTAACGATGGCGACGCCGCTCTTTTTCATGAAGTTAAAAACCTCGCTTTTGGCTCTTAGCACGCCGTTAAGATCGCCGAGATTTTCAAGATGGCAGTAGCCTATCATAGTCATGATACAGATGTCGGGACGCACGATGTCCGCAAGACGGCTCATTTCACCAAAGTCGCTTATGCCCATCTCGATTACGGCTGCCTCATGTTCCTCGCAGAGGCTTAGTATCGTCAGAGGAACGCCGATCTCGTTATTAAGGTTTTCCGGCGTTTTAAGGACTTTATACTTCCGAGAAAGAACTGTGGCGACCATTTCTTTTGCAGTGGTTTTGCCCACGCTGCCAGTCACGCCTACAAATGGAATGGAAAACAGGCTTCGGTAATACTTTGCAATTTTTTTAAGAGCCTCAAGCGTAGATGATACAAGAATATACGGGCCCTTTGCGTCAGGTATTTCATGTTCAGCAAGGCAGGCTGCCGCACCAGAATCAAAAGCGGTATTTGCAAAGCTGTGTCCGTCGACATGTTCACCTCGGATACAGAGGAAAAGGCTGCCCTCATGTGCCTGACGGTTATCCCGGACCACGCTGGTAACCAACTTGTCTTTATATTCCGCACGGCCGATATACCTGCCGCCGGTTATAAGCGTTATCCTTTCAAGGGAAAGAGGTTTCATCTTCATAATAATGATACCTTTATTTGTATTTTTTCATGGACTCAGAGATAATGATCTCACAGAGTTCACCGTAGCTGATACCTATAACTGCCGCCTCCTTTGGCATGAGGCTCGCGGGGGTCATACCCGGCAATGTATTTGCTTCAAGGCACCAAGGTTCGCCGTTTTCGTCGACGATGAAGTCCATTCTCGAGTATATGTCTATGCCCAGTGCATTATGAATATTTACGGCCGCTTTCATAAGTTTATTTAAGGTTTTCTGCGGGAAATCGGTAGGACAGATCTCATCGGTCATGCCGCTTTGGTATTTGTTTTTATAGTCGAACCAGCCAGATTTTGGTCGGATCTCTATTGGTGGCAGCGCCTTCCCTGCGAGCACCGCGACATCGACCTCGCGGCCCGATATATAGTTTTCAACTAACGCGTACGGTTCGAATTTGAAAGCGTTTTTTAACGCTTCATCATAATCTGCCATATCTGTTACGATACTTGTGCCGACGGACGAGCCGCCTGAGCACGGTTTTACGACGCAGGGGATTCCCGGACAATCATGTTTTTTATCATATATGGAAACTACGATACCATGCGGAGTTCTGATCCCGCTTTCAACGAGGATTTTTTTTGTGACAGCCTTATTCATGCATATAGCGCTGCCGAGATATCCGCAGCCGGTGTATTTTATGCCGCAGAGGTCAAGCATAGCCTGAATCCTGCCGTCCTCGCCGTCAGCGCCGTGGAGTGCCATGAACACGATATCGGCAGCACGGCAGATCTCGATAATGTTATCGCCGATACGACTGTTATTTTGCTGTTTGCGGCTTTTTCTGATAGTCTCTATATCCGGCGCGTTGTCGCCTATAACGGCAAGGCTGTCATCATAAGGCAGGGTAAAAATCTCTTCGGGGCTGTCATAGCTGCCCTGATAGCCGAAATACAGATCGACAAGGACCGCCCTATGGCCGCGCTCCCGCAGAGCTTTTGCAATGCTTGAACCGCTGACGAGAGATACATCACGCTCGAGTGAGAGCCCGCCGCATAAAACGATAATATTCATGTCTGTACACCTCCGGGAAATGAACCAAATACCAACTATATTTTTGTATATTTGTATAACAGTATACACCAGATTATTCCACGCAGCAATATGCGGTGAATACAAAAAACTGCGCATAAAATGCCATATATAGTTAAATATTGAGCAAAAATTGGTATAATTGTCAGCTTAAACACAGTGTGCTTTACGACATTTGGTATTATAAATATTCTTAAGATCTTATAAGGGACAAAATGCTCGGTATAATAGCAGAGGCATATGGTACCGGACAAATTGCAAAAATGCGGCCGGTCATTATGCCGGCCGCATTCCTTAAACTTGATTTTATTTTGTTTACTGTTTAAGATATTTGTGCTGGAGTGTGCGCACCATATCTATATATCTGGCTTTACAGTCCTCATATCTGCCGTTTTCTATGTCATCAAGACAAGGCGACAAATATTTTTCACGGAGCATGGGATAAACAGTATCCTTTTCGCCGAGAATGTCGATACAAGTAACAATGGCGGGTGCGGTCTCATAATACTCGTCTATTAGCGCGCTTCCACCTTCGGACGAGGCCAGATAGCCATCTCTGAAACCGCGAAAAGCGGTCAGTTCATAACAGTCGTCCGGTCTGCCGCCGTATTCGCAGACAGCGGTGGTGATAAAGCACAAGCCCAGGAATTTTTTATTAAAGCCTGAGGTAATCATCTCGTAATTGCCGACTTCGAATTTGAACTTTGGATAGGTTGCAGCCCAATTCTCTTTCAAAGTGTAGCAGAACGGATCGGAGACAGTTAAGCCTAGGTGTCTGACCATAGGAACAAAGTAAAGCGCAAGCATCTATCTGATCTGTTCGCGCGCATCATTCGGTTTTAAGGCGGCGGAAACATCCGCTGCAATACCGTCCATAAAGGCTTTCACAGCATTGTTTTTCAAGTCCTCTCTTTCATTGGGGGCGGCAGCAGTGTAGCACTCGTTAAGGGAAATAAAAAGAGGCTTGTACTTTTCGCAATATTCCTCAAAGCTAGGTGTATATTCCTGCCTGTTGAAACTTTTCATTAGATCCTTGTTGTCAAGTATGCATCCGGCGATTCCGGTATTTACGTCCTCAAGTGCGGCCGCGTCAAAAACGGAGGCCTCTGACATAAGATCATTCTGAGTTAAGCCGACACCGCAGTACATACATGAAAAATTTGTAAGATTTGCAGGGACAGTCAGCTCATGGTTGCAATTGGGGCAAAATCCGATACGGTTTTCAACATTCTCCATTTTTTATTTCCTCGTTACTCATCGTCCTCGTCGGACTCAGGTTCTTCTTCAATATATTCCTCAACGTATTCTTCCTGTTCAGTTTCAATTTCCTGCGCAGTATCCGTTTTTATTTCTGCCTCAGCTTTTTTGGCAGCTTCTTCCGATTCATAAGAATTGTGAGCTATTCTGTATTCTTCCTCGCGCTCTTGTTGGAGCATTTCCTCATAATCACGGTCGGCTTTTTCCTTGGAAGCCTTGATCTGACCGATTGAACGTATTATCAGCCAAATCGCAAAAACGGTGAATAAGGCTGCAAAAACAAGGAAATACCAGTTGTTTTTGCCGATCCCGTCGGCTACATTGCCGGAAACGATTTTCCAAGAGATATAGATAAGATAAATTGCGATGATTATTGAGATTATTGGGTTGCTGGCGCGGGTATTCTTTTTGTTATTTTCATTTGTCCCGGTCTGCTGCTCGTTGTTCTTATTGCTGTTGAAGTTGGCCATTGCCGCCGCCGCCTTTCAAATATTATACAAAGCAATTTTTTCACATTTAAGCCGTGTTGTCAACTGATGATTTCATTTTTTATTAAATTATAGTACTTTGCAAACGGATGTGAACCAAGAGGTGAATGGTCGTTGAATATATAAAATAAGCCAAAAAGTTTTTTAAAATACTTGCAATAATAAGATCATGATGTTATAATCACCCTGTTAGTGTTGTTTGTAGACTTCGAGTGGGCGGATTACCCACTCTTTTTCTTGCGCTTATTTAAGCTGTTAAAATTTGTTAAAATGATAAAACACGGTTTTATAGTATTTTCCCATTGAAAATATCGCAAAAGAAGGGGCGTTTTATGAGCAGAATAACGGATGAGGTTTGGAAAATTGCCGAACCGGTTGCCATAAACCACGGCTGTGAGATCTGGGACGTTGAATATGTTAAGGAGGCCGGTGAGTGGTATCTCCGTGTTTTCATTGACAGTGAAAGCGGCGTAAATATTGACCAATGCGAGGCTGTAAGCCGCGAACTTGACCCTATACTGGATGAAAAAGATTTAATCTCAGACAGTTATATTTTTGAAGTTTCTTCTGCTGGGCTTGAACGAACGCTCAAGCGTCCGTCTGATTTTGAGAGATATATTGGTGCGCTTGTGGAGGTAAAGCTCTACAAAGCCAAAAACGGCAGGAAAGAATATGTCGGCCGCCTTTCCGCGTATTATAAAGGTAATATTGAAATAACGGTCGGCAGCGATACGATTATATTTGAAAAAAACGAGGTCGCAAATGTGCGGCTTAGAGTTGAAATTGGAGGATAAACAGAAATGAACGCCGAATTTTTCCAGGCAATTGCCGACATCGAAAAAGAAAAGGGCATCCCGCAGGATTATATGTTTGAGAAGATAAACCAGGCGCTCTTGGCCGCATTGAAGAAGGATAATCCGGATGCCGCAGAATACGTTAAGGTCGATATTGACCGGGCAAAGGAAAAGATCGACATGTATATACAGAAAACGGTTGTTGAAAAGGTGGAAAATCCTGCCGTTGAACTCACGGCCGACGCCGCTAAAAAGATAAACGCAAAGGCTGATGTCGGCGATGTCATTAATGTAGCCGTTGAGACCAAAAAGTTCGGCCGAATTGCGGCACAGGCTGCAAAGCAGGTCATTATTCAGGGTATACGCGAGGCAGAGCGAAATATTGTTTATGATGAGTTTACATCAAAAGAGCATGAGATACTGACCGGTGTAGTCTCTTCGATAGATCCGAGAAACGGGAGCGTTTCGATTAATATATCATCGAATGCAGAGTTTACTGATGCTCTTATGCCGGCAGGCGAGAGGATTCCGGGCGAGGAGCTCAAAGAGGGCGACAGAATAAAGGTGTATGTAGTAGAGGTCAGAAAGCTAACAAACGGACCGCAGGTACTCATCTCTCGCACGCATCCGGGGTTGATTAAGCGCCTTTTCGAACTTGAGGTCCCCGAGATTTTTGACGGCACTGTTGAGATAAAGAGCATAGCGCGTGAAGCCGGAAGCCGCACGAAAATAGCCGTGCTGTCATCCGATCCGCAGGTTGAGCCTATAGGTGCCTGCGTCGGCCCGAAGGGCAGCCGCGTTTCCGCCATTGTGAACGAGCTTCGCGGCGAGAAGATAGATATTGTCAATTACAGCGAGGATCCGGTCGAGTATATTGCTTCCGCCCTTGCACCGTCCGACGTTATAGATGTTGAGATGCTTGAGGACGGCAGGAGCTGCAGGGTTATCGTTCCGGACAGCCAACTTTCGCTTGCGATCGGCAAGGAGGGCCAAAACGTGAGGCTAGCCGCTCGACTTACAGGCTGTAAGATAGATATCAAACCGGAAAGCAAGGCAAAATAAAACCGAAGGGAGGCGGCGGCATTGCAGAAAAAAATACCTATACGGCAGTGTGCAGGCTGCCGTGAAATGAAACCGAAGAAGGAACTTATCCGTATAGTTAGGTCGCCTGAGGGTGAAATATCCATAGATTTCAAGGGCAAAAAGCCGGGACGTGGCGCTTATATCTGCCCAGATGCGGCGTGTTTGAAGCGGGCGGTAAAATCAAAGGCGCTTGAGCGTACCTTCGGTGTGCATATACCGGAGGAGATATACAAGGCACTTGACCGTCAGATAGGTGAGGCGGATGGAGAAGAGTATTAATTTTCTTGGACTTATAAAAAAAGCGGGAAAGCTTGAGATAGGCGCAAAAAGCGTTAAAGCTGCGGTAAAGGCCGGAAAGGCAAAGCTGATTTTGAGCGCAGCGGACGCCGCACAGGATTCGATGAAGCAGGCAAAAAAGGCTGCTGAGCTTGGAAAAGTGCAGCATGTTATTCTGCCGTTTGAAAAAGTTGATATCGGCAGTATGATAGGGAGAGGACTTCCCGGTATGCTTGCCATAACGGACGCAGGCTTTGCAGCGGCGTTTACCATGAAACTGGACGCGGATTTTCCGAAAAGATATGATAAGGCGGTAAAAATACTGGAGGAAACGAAGGGCAAGGGGAATGATACCGCCGCTGTAGTCGAAGTGGGTAAGAGGAGGATATAAAATGAGTGTGATGTTGAAATACAGAGTACATGAGGTCGCAAAAGATTTCAAAATGAACTCCAAGGCTATTTCGGAGATTTTGACGAAATATGCCACAACGCCGAAGAACCACATGCAGGTGCTTGATGATTCCGAGTTGGATATTATTTTTGAGTATCTTACCCAGCACAACCAGATCGAGAGCATAGAGCAGGTCTATGCAGTTGCGGCGGAGGCTGCGCCGATGAATAAGGTGGAGCAAAAGACTGAGAACAAACCAAAGGTTGCAGCTGCGCCTTCTGCGCCGGAAAAGCAGACGGAGCGGAAGAGAGATGATAAGCCGCGCCAGTCTAAAGCTGCTCCGCAGAAACGTATTATAGATACATCCGGCGTCACGCTAAATATCGACAAGTACGATGAACGGCTTGATACGCTTATCCCTGAACGTGCACAGAGAATGAAGCAGGGTAAAGAAAAAATTGCAAAAAGGTCGGGGAAGAACGGCCGTGAGCCGTTCAACAGTGCCAAGCGCCGTCAGAGTGATAAAGAGCGTATGCAGCGCCTTCAGCTTGAGATCGCGAAAAAGGCTCCGCTTAAGGTCCAGATACCTGAGGAGATCAGCGTCGGTGAATTGGCCGCCCGCATGAAAAAGACGGGCACTGAAGTTGTTAAACAGCTAATAAAGCTTGGTGTCATGGCTTCGCTCTCAGATACTATCGACTATGATACTGCGGCGCTTGTCGCCATGGAGCTCGGCTGCAAGGTTGAGAAGGAAGTAGTGGTCACGATTGAGGAGCGTCTTATAGACGACAGTGAGGACGATGAAGCATCTCTCGAACCCAGAGCGCCTGTCGTTGTTGTAATGGGTCATGTCGACCACGGAAAAACGTCGCTGCTCGACTATATCCGTCATGCAAATGTTGCGTCAGGCGAGGCCGGAGGTATTACACAGCATATCGGAGCATACTGTGTTCAGATAAACGGAAACCCAATCACTTTCCTGGACACTCCGGGTCATGAGGCGTTTACCTCAATGCGTGCCCGCGGTGCTATGGTAACTGACATCGCCATTCTTATTATAGCCGCGGATGATGGTATCATGCCGCAGACGATCGAGTCGATTAACCACGCAAAAGCGGCGGGGATACCGGTTATCGTCGCTATAAATAAAATGGATGTTCACGGAGCAAATCCGGAAAGAATAAAACAGCAGCTAACCGAATATGAGCTTGTTCCCGAAGAATGGGGTGGGGACACGGTTATTTGCCCGATTTCCGCAAAGACCGGAGAGGGTATTGACAAACTCCTCGAGATGGTAGTCCTGACGGCTGAAATGCGCGAGCTCAAGGCGAATCCAAACAGAGCTGCGAGAGGTACAGTTATAGAGGCCCGTCTTGACAAAGGCCGCGGCCCGATAATGACCGTTCTTGTCCAGAACGGAACGCTGCATCAGGGTGATATCATTATCGCAGGTACGACTGTAGGCCATGCGAGAACGATGATGAACGACAAGGGGGAGAGGGTCACATCCGTCGGACCGAGTATGCCTGTCGAGATTACCGGTATGTCAGAGGTGCCGGGCGCGGGTGACATTTTCAACGCCGTCGATGACGAGAGAATGGCGCGTGAACTGGCTGAACAGCGTAAGACCGAGATAAAGAATGCGAGTGTTAGCAAGAAAAAGGTTTCTCTCGAGGATTTGTTCAACCAGATCAAGGAGGGTGAACTCAAGGATCTCAATATTATCGTCAAGGCTGACGTTCAGGGCTCTGCTGAGGCTGTAAAAGCTTCTCTTGAGAAGCTTACCAATGAGGAAGTGCGGGTTCGTGTCATACATTCCGGCGTCGGCGCCATAAACGAGAGTGACGTCATGCTCGCTGCGACTTCCGGCGCTATCATAGTCGGTTTTAATGTTCGCCCGGACAACGCGGCGCGTGACAATGCTTCTCGTAATAACGTTGATATACGTATGTACCGTGTTATTTACGATTGCATAAACGAGATTGAATTGGCCATGAAGGGCATGCTGGCCCCCAAATACAAAGAGGTCGTTACTGGCCATGCCGAAGTCCGCCAGGTTTACAAGGTTTCCAAAGTCGGAACAATATGCGGTTGCTATGTTCAGGATGGAAGGATCACGCGTGGGACTTCCATACGCATCATGCGGGACAACATTGTTATCTATGAGGGGCTGCTCGCATCGCTTCGCCGTTTTAAGGACGATGTAAAAGAGGTTGTTTCCGGATATGAATGCGGCCTGTCAGCTGAGAAATACAATGACATCAAGGAAGGCGACATCGTGGAGGCCTTTGAGATGCAGCAGATAAAAGAATAGTATCAATATCAAGCGAAGCCGCCTTTTGGCGGCTTCTGTACAAAACTTGAGGGGAGATTTTATGGCATCCAATAAGCTACAAAGGATAAACGAGGAGATCCAGTACGCGCTGAGCGAGCTGATCCGCAACGTCAAGGATCCGCGTATCCATCAGGGAATGATCAGTATAACCGGCGTTGAAACCACCGGCGACCTGAAGTACTGCAAGGTATATCTGAGCGTACTCGGTCTCCAGAATGAGAAAGATTTGTTGAAGGGGCTGAAGTCCGCATCAGGTTATCTGCGCCATGAGCTCGGACAACGGGTAAAGCTTCGCAATGTGCCGGAATTGATGTTTCAGCTTGACAGATCCATAGAATACGGCGCACACATTAATGACATCATAAACAAACTCGAAATTTCGGAGGATACCGAAAATGACAGTAGCATTGACAGCTGAATGGCTCAGAAACCATGATGATTTCATAATTCTTACCCATAGGAAGCCCGACGGCGATACACTATGTTCCGCAGCGGCGCTGGCGGCAGCCCTGCGCAGATGCGGGAAATCGGCATTTCTCATGCCGAATGAGGAGGCGACCGAGCGCTACCTTGATCACATGGGTGAATATTTCGCGCCGGAGGGATATGAAGGAAAAACCGTAATAGCCATAGACACGACAGACTATGAGCGTTTTCCAAAAAATGCGCGTATTTTTGAGGGAAGGGTAGATTTTTGTATCGATCATCATAGCTCAAACAACGGTTTTGCGGCGAAGACGCTCGTAATACCGGAAAAGGCTGCATGCGGCGAGATCATTTTTGATATTATAAAAGAATTATGCGGCGGAGTTACGCCGAAAGAGGCTGAGCTTCTTTATATAGCCGTTACGACAGACACGGGTTGTCTTGTCTATGCAAACACAAATGCAGACACGCTGACCGCCGCTGCGGAACTTGTCAGGGCCGGTGCAGATAATGCGTTTCTGAATAAAAAATTTTTCAGGACCAAGTCAAAAAGCCGCATAGTGCTTGAGGGAAATATATTCTCCTCGCTCAGGTTTTTCCACGATGGCAAGACTTGTGTAGCTCCAATCACAATAGAGATGATTGAGCGGAGCGGCGCCGTTGAGAATGATCTGGATGATCTTGCCAACATTCCCGGCCAGATTGAGGGAGTAATCTCGGGCGTTATCGCGCGTGAGAATCCGGACGGAAGCATTAAGATCTCATTGCGCACGTCAAAGCTTGTAGACTCGAACGCCGTCTGTGCGCGTTTCGGCGGCGGTGGGCATCCGATGGCTTCCGGCTGTACGATCAATGCACCGATGGAAGATGCCATAAAGCTTATAGTTGAAGAAATAGGTAAAGCATACTGATGAACGGCATTATAGTCATAAATAAACCAGTAGGCTGGACAAGCCATGACGTTGTGGGGAAGCTTCGCGTTGTTTTGCGTGAAAGGCGTATAGGTCATGGCGGAACTCTCGACCCGATGGCGACAGGGGTCTTGCCGGTGTTTGTAGGAAGAGCGACGCGCGCTGTGGAGTTTTGCGAAACGGACGAAAAGGAGTATTTGGCAGGGATACGGTTGGGGATTGTTACCGACACGCAGGATACGACCGGAACGGTACTGGAGATGCATCCCGCTGATACCATTGCAGAAGATGACATTTCCGCGATCATCCCGGAGTTCCTCGGCGAGCAGGAACAGGTGCCGCCGATGTATTCCGCGATAAAGATTAACGGACAAACGCTCTATAGTCTTGCGCGCAGAGGGATAGAGGTCGAACGCAAGTCACGGCGTATAACGATAAAAGAGCTTGAACTCAAGGGCCTGGAAAACGGCGACTATCTTTTACGTGTTGTATGCTCAAAGGGCACATATATACGTACTCTCATAAATGACATGGGAGAAAGGCTTG
>Ga0079305_1003519_pt1 | contig 10466 bp, 7 predicted proteins | sample LMS_cellobiose_e_FD_79183 | JGI IMG/M metagenome (GOLD analysis project Ga0079305, IMG submission 79183) | Rumen-fistulated moose microbial communities from Alaska, USA - LMS_cellobiose_enrichment | ecosystem: Host-associated > Mammals > Digestive system > Stomach > Rumen fluid ... | reverse complement strand
TTCACCCTGGACCGCTGCGGACACGTGACGCCGACCATGCGCCGCGAGAGCGCCAACAGGATGCAGGCCTTCATCAGCAATCTGACCACGGAATCATGATCATTGGGTAGCGTTTGGGTCAGGTTTGGGTATTTGGGGCCGGACAAAATGAAAGAACCCTTGATTTACAAGGGTTCTTGTGGTGGTCGCAACAGGACTCGAACCTGTGACCCCATCGATGTGAACGATGTGCTCTACCAACTGAGCCATGCGACCATATATATGAACCGATTTCTGGGCTGACGGTCTGTGTCACATCCACAGGCACCCAACGCATCGGACAGGCGTTTTCACGGCGGATAGCCGCTCGTGAAACACGTCATCTCTGACGGCGAAATGTAGTATACCACGGCAGCTATATTTTGTCAATGGTTTTGCGCAAGTTTTTTTGCCTGCCCGGCAAAAATCGCCCGGCTAAGGGTTTATACCGCGCTTTGGCGAAGGAAACAGGCGGGGATGCGCCTTGGCGCCTTCCGAAGGGGGCGCGTGGAAGGGCGGAGCGCGCCTTGAATTGCGGGCTGTTTCGAGAAAAAACACAGCAAATACCGGGGAAGCCTTGTGCTTCTTTTCTGGCGCATGGTATAATCAGGCATATTGCAATATTATGCATGGAGGCTGCTATGAGACTGGCAAACATGACCTGGCCGCAGGCCGGAAAATACTTTGCGGAAAATGACATCGTGCTTTTGTCCGTGGGCAGCATTGAATGCCACGGCAAGCATCTGCCCCTGGGGACGGACACGCTGATACCCGAAAAGCTGCTGGAGCTGATCGAGCCGCTGACGGACGTGGCCATCGCGCCCATCATCCCCTTCGGCGCCTGCGATTCCCAGACGGATTTCCCGGGCACCGTCAGCCTGGGATCGGACACGCTGTACGACGTGTTCACCAAGCTGACCCAGGGCTATAAGGCCCATGGCGTGCGGCGCTTCGCCGTGCTGAACGGCCACGGCGGCAACGTGGCCGCGCTGGACCGGGTGGCGCTGGAGCTGCAGCGGCAGGGCTGCGTGATGGCGCTGCTGAACTGGTGGCTGATGGCCTGGGATTTGAACCCTGCCTGGAAGGGCGGGCACGGCGGCGCGGAGGAAACGGCTGGCGTGCTGGCGGTGGATCCCGCCCTGGTGGACTGGAACGCGGTGGAAGATATGCATTTGAAGCCGGTCACCGACGAGATAGAGGCGACAGGCTTCAAGGCGGTGCGCTTCAAGGGCGTTGAAATTCCCATGGTGCGGCCGGTGATCGATATATCAGACAACGGATGGATCGGCCCCGACCACCCCAAATACGCCACCGAGGAGTGGGGCCGGGATATGCTGGACGCCTGCGCCCGGTACATTGCGGACTTCCTGGCGGCCTTCCGCCGGGTGCCCCTGCCGCAGCGTTAAGGAGGTGCCGACCTGTGAACGAGCTGCAAATGATCGCTGATTTCTCCAATGCATACGGCCCTTCCGGCTTTGAGGACGCGGTGCTTGCCGTGGCACGCCGGTACGCGCCCGCCGACGCGGTGATCGAGGAAGACAGCCTGCGCAACCTTTTCATCCGCCGCAGCGGCAACACCGGGGATAAGCCCGTGGTGATGCTGGACTGCCATTCGGACGAGGTGGGCTTTATGGTGCAGGCCATCCGGCCCAACGGCACGCTGAAATTTCTGCCCCTGGGCGGCTGGGTGAACAGCAACATTCCCGCCCACAAGGTACGGGTGCAGGATCGGGAGGGCCGGTGGATTCCCGGCATCACTGTGGCCAAGCCGCCCCACTTTATGACTGCCGAGGAAAAGAACCGGATGCCCCAGCTGGAGGAAATGTCCATTGACGTGGGCGCCTCCAGCCTGGAGGAAGCGAAGGAAGCCTTCGGCATCCGCGTGGCGGCTCCCGTGGCACCGGACGTGACCTTTGAATACGATGAAAAGCATGATCTGATGCTGGGCAAAGCCTTTGACAACCGGCTGGGCTGCGCCGCCATTCAATCCACCCTTTCCGCCTTGGGCGACGCCCCGCTGCAGGTGGACGTGGTGGGCGCCATGGCCACCCAGGAGGAAATGGGCACCCGCGGCGCGGCGGTGACCGCCCGGCGCGTGAAGCCCGATATCGCCATCGTGTTTGAGGGCTGCCCGGCGGACGATACGGTGGTGGAGCCCTGGCTTTCCCAAACCGCCGTACACAAAGGCCCCATGCTGCGCCACATCGACGCGCGGATGATCACCAATCCCCGCTTTCAGCGCTGGGCGCTGGATCTGGGCGAGCGGCTGGGCATCCCCGTGCAGGAGGCCGTGCGCAGCGGCGGCGCCACCAACGGCGCGCCCATTCACCTGTCCAACCTGGGCGTGCCCTGCATCGTGATCGGCTTCCCGGTGCGGTATATCCACAACCACTATGGCATCGCCTCCCTGCAGGATTACCGGGATGGCGTGCGCCTGGCGGTGGAAATCCTGCGGGCGCTGGACGCGGAGACCATCCGCTCCTTCTGACCGCGCGCTATTCAGGCAAAACGCAGGCAGAGCATCATGGTTCTGCCTGTTTTATTTGCGCAAAGGGCACTTACCGCCCTTGCCTGCGGCCGCCGGATGTGGTATGATATTCGCATACAATTTCAGCATTTTTGCGCAAGGAGGCATGGATATGAAACGATTTGTGGCGCTGTTTTTAGCCGTTTTCACCCTGTGCGCCGCCGCGGCGGCGGAGGGCTTTACCTATTCCGTCACGTCGGTGACGGACTGCGCCCAGACCCAGCGCATGTATGACACGTTTTACCAGAGCGGCGAGCTCTCTGTGCCCGTTCCCGGGCTGGCGGAGGGGCTGGTGCCCCAGGGGCTGGCCTATCTGGCGGAGGAAAACTGGATGCTGTACGCGGGCTACAGCAGCGATGACCGGAACAGCGCCCTGCTGGCCGTGGACATGGAAACGGGCGAGCTGGTGAAGGAGGTCATCCTGCAGTATCAGGATGGCAGCGATTACCGCGGCCACGCGGGCGGCGTATGCGTGACGGAACGGGATATTTACATCTCCAACGCCCACAAGCTGTACCGCATTTCGCTGGATACCTTCCGCGCCCTCTCCCCCAGCGGCGTCTGCCGGTTTGAGGAGGAGATTCCCGTGCCGGTGAATTCCTCCTACTGCTGCTATGCGGACGGCGTGCTGTGGGTGGGCGAATTCCAGTACGGCAACGATTACAAAACGGACAAGAGCCACAAGGTCAAAACCGCGGACGGCAGGCAGCAGGCCTGGACGTGCGGCTATTTGCTGAGCCCGGAAAACGGCGGACGCATCCGCCCCGACGCCCGGCCCGCGGAGGGCGACGCCACGCCGGACTACATCCTCTCCATGACGGAGCGCATCCAAGGCATCACCGTGAAGGATGGGATGATCTACCTGAGCCAGAGCTACGGCCGCAAAAACAGCTCCCTGCTGTTCCGGTATCACAATGTGCTGGCCGGGGAGCCCGCCGCCCAGGCGGAGCTGAACGGCGTCAGCGTGCCGGTGTGGATTCTGGACAGCACCGTGCTGGACACCGCATTGATCGCCCCGCCCATGTCGGAATGCCTGTGCACCATCGGCGGGGACGTATACGTGCTGTTTGAGTCCGCCGCCTCCGTCTATATGGCCGGCGGATCGCTGAACCCCATGGATCGGGTGTTCCGCCTGACGGATTTCTGAGAAACATACGATATTGAGGAGGAAACACAATGTCCTGCACCACCGTTTTGGTTGGCAAAAACGCCAGCAACGACCGCTCCACCATGATTTCCCGCACGGACGACGGCTTTTTCGACGTGAAAAAGCTGATCGTGGTGGAGCCCAAGGATCAAAAGAAAAAGTATAAAAGCGTCATTTCCCATCTGGAAATCGAGCTGCCCGGCGATCCCCTGCGCTATACGGCCTGCCCCAGCGTGGATCCCAAGCGCGGCATCTGGGCGGCCACCGGCATCAACGCGGCCAACGTGGGCATGACCGCCACAGAGACCATCACCAGCAACCCCCGGGTGCTGGCCGCCGATCCCCTGGTGGAATACAAAAAGGCGAAGAAGCGCGGGGAAAAGGACGTGCCCGGCGGCATCGGCGAGGAGGATATCGTGGTGCTGGTGCTGCCCTACATCCGCTGCGCCCGGGAGGGCGTGCTGCGGCTGGCCTCCCTGCTGGAGCAGTACGGCACCTATGAATCCAACGGCATCGCCTTTAACGATGAAAACGAGGTGTGGTGGCTGGAAACCATCGGCGGCCACCACTGGATGGCGCAGAAAATCCCCGATGACGCCTGCGTGATCAACCCCAATCAATTCGGTATGGACGCCTTTGACCTGGAGGACGCCTTCGGAAAGCAGAAGGCCCACCTGTGCAGCAAGGATCTGCGGGAATTCATCGCGGAAAACCACCTGGATCTCAATCAGGGCGGCGTTTTCAACCCCCGGGATGTGTTCGGCTCCCACACCGACATGGATCATATTTACAACACGCCCCGCGCCTGGTTCATGGGCCGCTACCTGACGCCCCGCTCCCATCGCTGGGAGGGGGAAAACGCCGAATTCACCCCCGAAAGCGACAACATTCCCTGGGCGCTGGTGCCCGACCGCAAGCTGGCGGTCGAGGATGTGAAGTACATGCTCTCCGCCCACTATCAGGGCACGCCCTTTAACCCCTACACCAGCCAGGATACCGGCAAACGCGGCATGTACCGCTCCATCGGCATCAACCGCACCGGCGTCACCTCCGTGTGCCAGATCCGCGGCGGCGTGCCGGAGGCCATTCGGGGCATCGAATGGATCTGCTTTGGCTCCACCACCTTCAGCGCCCTGCTGCCCGTGTATACCAACGTGAGCAAAATGCCCGCCTATCTGAGCCAGGTGACGCTGGATACCTCCACCGAAAACTTCTACTGGGGCAGCCGCCTGATCGGCGCGCTGGCCGACCCGAACTATTCCGCCTGCATCCAGCTGATCGAGCGCTATCAAAACGCCGTGGCGGTAAAGGGGCGGCAGCTGATACTGGAATATGACCGGAAGATCGCGGAGAGCGGCGACGCCGCCCTGGCCGCCGAGGCCAACGGCAAGCTGTGTGAAATGGCGAAGGAGCAGACCATCTCCACGCTGAACAAGGTGCTGCTGAGCGCCAGCCAGCACATGAAAAACGGCTATAACCGGGCGGACAACTGACCATCCGGTGAAAGGAGAGGATGCGCATGTCCCCCATTCTGATCGCGGTGATCGTGCTGTTGGCGCTGCTGGCCCTGCTGGCGGCGCTGGGCTTCGCGCTGGCGGCATATTCAATGGGCATCCGGCGGCAGACGCTGGAGCAGGCCCGCGTCTGGCAGGCGGAGCACTATGACATCAGCTGGTACGACGCCTTAGAGAAGCAGGATTACACCGTATCCAGCTATGACGGCTATCGGCTGCACGTGCAGAGGCTAAAAAACCCCGCGCCCACCCGGCGGTATATTCTGATCTCCCACGGATACACGGACAACCATATCGGCTCGCTGAAGTACACAAAAATGTACCTGGAGCTGGGCTTCAATGTGATCCTGTACGATCTGCGGGGGCATGGGGAAAACGAAAAGACCTTCTGCACCTATTCCATTCGGGAAAGCCGGGATCTGGACGCGCTGATCCGCGACTGCCGCAGCCGCTATCAGGACGCGGAGGTGTTTGGCATCCACGGGGAATCCCTGGGCAGCGCCACCTCTGTCGCCGTGATGAAGTATAAGCCGCCCGTCGATTTCGCGGTGGCGGACTGCGGCTTCAACGAAATCACCAGCGTGATGCAGGCGGGGCTTCGGGGCATGCACCTGCCCGGATGCCTGGTGCACGTGGCCTCGGTCTGCGCCCGCATCCGCTATGGCTATTATTATCACCAGATGCGGCCCATCGACAGCCTGAAGGATAATACAATCCCCATCCTGTTCATCCACGGGGAGCAGGATGATTTCATCCTGCCCGCCCACAGCCGGGCCATGCAGCAGGCCACCCGCGGCTACAGCGAGCTGCGCCTGATCCCCGGCGCGGGCCACGCCGCCTCCGTGCTGACCGCGCCGGAGGAGTACAAGGGGTATGTGGAAGCCTTCCTGCGCAAGATCGGGGCGCTGTAAACAAACGATTCCAGTTTGTTCTTCGCTTGCAGATTCATCCCGATCAGCTGACCTGGGCCGGACACGTTCAACACGCCATAAAACAGGGTTTCTGACAGTGACTAATACATTCTGATAATTCTGTGCGGAAAGGATCGGCTTATTTGCGGCGCTTCATAAAGGCGGGGAAACGGGCGCGTTTCCCTGCTTTTTGCGTGCTTTGCGCGCACGGAGAAGCGCAGGCAGATTATGTGGAACTGTATTATAAAAAAAGGCTCTTCACGAAAAGTTATACTAAATCGCAGCTAAAAGATTGAAAGATATGGGATGGATTTTTCGTTCTGGCTAAGCTGAGTGTAGGGAGGCGTAGCAGCGCTACGTTGACCGGAACGAAGCAAAGCCAGGGCGAAAAAGACGCCCATAGATTCAAGATTTTAGATGAGATTTAGTATTAGGTTGCCGTCCGCACCAAAAGGCTTCTCCCGGGAGGAGCTGTCACCCGCAGGGTGACTGATATGGGCTCTGCTGGCAAAAGGCCCGCTGCGGCGGGAAGACCCACATCCGCCTCACTTCGTTCGGCACCTTCTCCCAGGAGAAGGCTAAATCGAGGTTTTCTCACGCAGCAGATCACGGAAAAGACGCTGCCAGACGTGCCGCCGAATTAATCAGAGGTTCCTTAATATTCGTACATTTTTCTATTGACGAACGGCGGAATATATGAGATAGTATTGTTGTATTTCGTTTGTTTTATATTGCCCATACGCCCTTTTCTCGGTGATGTCTGCCCATGGCAGTATCAACATACAGAATGGAGGCAAGTTCCATGAAGAAACTCTTCTCCCTGATCCTGGCGCTGGCACTGATGCTCAGCTGCGTTACCGCGCTGAGCGAGGGCGTCTTCACCCCCGGCACCTATGAGGCAGAGGCCCAGGGCTTCGGCGGCATGGTACAGGTTGCCGTGACCGTAAGCGAAAGTGAAATCACCGCCGTATCCATTGAAGGCGCGCAGGAGACACCGGCGCTGGGCGGCGTGGCCGTTTCCACCCTGGGCGATGCCATCGAGAAGGCTCAGACCCCCAACGTGGACTGCGTATCGGGCGCCACCGTTACCAGCAACGCCATCATCGCCGCCGCCACCGAGGCGCTGCAGGCCGCCGGAGCGGACATCGCCCAGCTGGACGCCAACCGCAGGGACACCGGCGCGGAGGCCGTCCGGGAGGATAAGACCATCGACACCGAAATCGTCATCATCGGCGCGGGCGGCGCCGGCATGGCGGCCGCCATCATGGTGCAGCAGGCTGGCAAGGACTTTGTGATCCTGGAGAAAATGCCCTATGTGGGCGGCAACACCACCAAGGCCACCGGCGGCATGAACGCCGCTGAAACCCATTACCAGAAGGAACAGGGCATTGAGGACAGCGTGGAGCTGTTCGCCGCCGACACCATGAAGGGCGGCCACAACATCAACGACCCTGCCCTGGTGCAGACCCTGGCCGAGCAGAGCGCGGGCGCCATCGACTGGCTGGATACCATCGGAGCTGATCTGCCCAAGATCTCCTTCTCCGGCGGCGCTTCCACCAACCGCATCCATGCGCCCGCCGACGGCAGCGCCGCGGGCAACTACCTGGTGGACAAGTTCTCCGCCAAGCTCGCTGAGCTGGGTGTGGAGATCATGCTGAACACGAAAGCCACTGAGCTGATCATGCAGGATGGCAAGATCGCGGGCGTGAAGGCCGAAAGCCCCGACGCCAACTACACCATCAACTGCAAGGCCGTGATCCTGGCCACCGGCGGCTTCGGCGCCAATGAGGATATGTACACCCAGTACCGGCCCGACCTGAAGGGCACCGTGACCACCAACGCCCCCGGCGCCACCGGCGACGGCATCGTGATGGCCCAGGCTGTAGGCGCGGCCCTGGTGGATATCGAGCAGATTCAGCTGCATCCCACCGTGGAGCAGACCACCAGCATGCTGATCACCGAATCCGTGCGCGGCGACGGCGCCATTCTGGTAAACCAGGCCGGCAAGCGCTTCACCAACGAACTGCTGACCCGCGACGCGGTTTCTGCAGCGGAGCTGGCCCAGGAAGGCCAGTATGCCTATATCCTCTTCGATCAGCACCTGCGGGACAATCTGAAGGCTATCGAAAAATATGTCACCAACGGCCTGACCGTGCAGGATGACACCATCGAGGGTCTGGCTTCCAAGCTGAACATCGGCCCCGCTACCCTGGCCCAGACGCTGAATGAGTGGAACGAGGCCGTGAAAAATCAGAATGACGCGGCGTTCGGCCGCACCACCGGCATGGAAAACGACCTGACCACCCCGCCTTACTACGCCATTCAGATCGCCCCCGGCATCCATCACACCATGGGCGGCGTGAAGATCGACACCAGCGCTGAGGTCATCAGCACCGAAGGCGCGGCCATTCCCGGCCTGTTCGCTGCGGGCGAGGTGACCGGCGGCGTGCACGGCGGCAACCGCCTGGGTGGCAACGCCGTGGCCGATATCGTGATCTTCGGCCGCATCGCCGCGGAAAGCGCCATCGAATACTGCGAAAAGTAATCCATCCCATCAACAACGCCCCATTCCAATCAGCTGGAATGGGGCGCTGGTCTTTGTGCGGAAGGGAAGGCACTTTTTCTTACTCCCGGCTTGTCTTTTTGAGGAAGCGATGCAGCAGGAACAGGGCAAAAGCCGCGCCGCAGCTTTCCCCCACGGGCAGGGCGGCGGCCAGGCCCGTTTCGCCAAACAGGCGATCCAGCAGGAACATGAAGGGGATATAGAACACCAGCTCCCGCACGAAGGCGTGCAGCAGGGTTCCCTTGCCGTAGCCCATGGCCTGCATGCAGTAGGAGGTGTGATAATTGATGAACTGCACCGGCGAGGCCACGCAGCGGATGCGCAGGAACAGGGCGGCATAGCCCACGGTGATCAGCGCCGTTTTCGCATCCCCGGCGGAGGTGCTCAGGAAAATGCGGGAAGCGGGATTGGCAAAAATCTCAAAGATCACAATGCACAGGGCCGCGACCATCAGGCCGGTGCGGCGGGCGGTGCTGATGACAGCCTTCATGCGCGCATGGTCGCCGCTGGAATAATTGTAGGCCACGATGGGCAGCATGCCCTGGCAGATGCCGATGTTGACAGCGTTGGGGATCCTTTCCACCTTCATGACGATGCCCATGCCCGCCAGCACCAGGTCGTTGTGGGCGGCGGCGATGATATTGACGCAGATGCTGGCCAGGTCAAACAGCCCCGTCAGCACAGCGGAGGGCACGCCCACGGAGAGCAAGCCCTTGACGCCCGCCCGGTCAATCCTTCTCGCATCCGCGGGGCGGATGCTGAGGGGCGCTTCCCTGGATGCCCGGCAGTAGGCATAAATCAGATACAGGCACGCCGCGGTGTTGGACAGGGCGGTGGCGATGGCCGCGCCGGTTACCTCCTGCCCCCGAGGCAGCAGCACGAACATGAACAGGGGATCCAGCAGCACGTTCAGGATGCCGCCGCCGCTGAGACCGATGCTGGCCTGGGTGGAAAAGCCCGCGTTGCGCAGCAGGTGCGCCAGCGTCATGGACAGGATGGAGGGCAGGCTGCCCAGCACAATGACGATCAGCCCGTAGCTGCGGGCAAAGCCCATGGTGGCGTCCGAAGCGCCCAGAAAACGCAGCACAGGGGTCAGGAACAAGCCGATCAGCAGCGAATACACCAGAGCGATGGCCGCCGCGCCGTATACGCCGAAGGCGCTTACATGCTTCGCCTTGTCGGGGCGGCCCATGCCCATGAGGCGGGCCACCAGGCTGCCGCCGCCGATGCCAAACAGGTTGGACAGCGCCACGTTCATCATCACCAGCGTCAGGGTGATGGTGGTAGCGGCCATCATATAGCTGTTTCCAGTGCGGCCGATAAAAAAGGCGTCCACCATGTTGTAGATCAGATTGATCATCTGGCTGATGATGGTGGGAACCGCCATGGTATACAGCGCCTTGCCCACGGGGATGGTGGCAAACAGCTCTTTTTTGTCAATTCCTGGCTTCTTCATCATTTGATCATTCCGGCTTCCTTTCGCGGTTTGCGCCTGCATAGTTTATCATATCCCCCGCCTTTTTTCAACGCCGCAGGAGCCCGCTTCTTCACAGAATCAGTCAATGGCATGCAAAACAAACTTGATGCGCAATTGACTTTTTTATGGCATAATGCAGATAATACCATAGAAAGGAAGCTCTTGCTTTGAAGCAGAAGATCGCCGCGTTCATCGTGCGCACACGCATCGTTTGGATGGTTGCGCTGCTCCTGCTGTCCGTATGCGCCGCCGCCACGCTCAGCCGGGTGCGGGTGAACTATGACCTGACCTCCTATCTGGCCGAAGACA
>Ga0079305_1003518_pt1 | contig 10473 bp, 8 predicted proteins | sample LMS_cellobiose_e_FD_79183 | JGI IMG/M metagenome (GOLD analysis project Ga0079305, IMG submission 79183) | Rumen-fistulated moose microbial communities from Alaska, USA - LMS_cellobiose_enrichment | ecosystem: Host-associated > Mammals > Digestive system > Stomach > Rumen fluid ... | reverse complement strand
GTTTCCATTTCCGGTTATCTGTTCGGGGACATCGTCCTGATTTCCGCGTCGGACTTGTTGACGGTCGGCATTCTGGGAAGCTGTGTCCTTCTCGTTTCCCTGATTTTTTTCCACCGTCTGGAAGCGGTCTGCTTCGATGAGGAATTTGCCCGGCTGCGGGGTATCCATGTCGATTTTTATTTCCAGATGCTTCTGATTCTTATCGCCGCAACCGTTGTTCTTATGCTCCGGATTGTCGGCATGCTCCTTGTTATCGCTCTGTTGACCATTCCCGCCGCAACTGCCGCCCAGCTGACCCGGCGTCTGGCACCAATGATTCTTCTTTCTGTTTTATTCTGTTTTATCGGCTCCTGGCTCGGTATCCTGCTCAGTGTTGTCCTGAACTTCTCAACCGGTCCTGTTATCATTATGGTCATTTCCGTCATGTACGCCAGTACTCTTTTGCTTCGCCGCCTTGCCCGGTGAGATTTTCGACCGGAAACGGAAGCCGGCGCAAACCCGGTAATAAAGTTGCCTGGAAAAAATTTTTTCAAACGAACTAAAAGACTGGATATTCCGTTCGGTATAAGATATAATTACAGAGATTATTGAGTTTCGGATATCGCGTTTTAAAATAAAAATGGCGCCGGAATCGTTAAAAACCAGACAAATTTGTCCATCCTTTATGATTCAAGAGTTTTTGCATATGAGAAAAACAATCTGTTTAGCGTTCGTTTTTTCCTTGTCCGTGTTGGGTTGCGTTTCCTGTTTCGCTCAGGAAACGACTCCGCCGGAATTCCCGCCGGTACCGCCAACGCCCGTCGTGGCGCATCGCGGTTTTTCCAGTATTGCCCCGGAAAATACGCTGATTTCAGCCCAGAAGGCGATTGACATCAAGGCTTCCGGATGTGAATGCGATGTCCGCTCGTCCTCCGACGGCATTCTTTTCCTGTCGCACGATGAAAACGCCAAACGGACAACCGGACTGGATATCGTACTTGCCGACCAAACATACGATGAAATCTTCAAACTGGACAACGGAAGCTGGAAAGGGGCTGAATTTAAAGGAGAACCGATCCCGACGCTTGACAGCTGGCTTGCCCTGCTCGATAAAACAGAATGTCGCCCGGTTATTGAAATCAAAGCCAATGGTTTTGAAGAAAAAATCGTTGAGCTGATCCATAAATACGATATGGTGGAACGGGCCGTCGTCATCGATTTTTCCAAGGACCGGGTCAAAAAAATACGTCAGCTTGAACCCAAACTCTGTGTCGCCTGGCTCTGTTCCTTTAAAGTGGAGGAGGAAACCCCAAAATCAATGGCGGAAACGATCATCAACACCCTGAAAGAATGCAATACAAACGTTGTTGACGTTCATTTTGCCGCCGTTTCCCCGGAATTTCTGCAAATTCTCCGTAACGAGGGAATTCATGTCTGGTGCTGGACCGTCGACGCGGAAGCGGATATCAACCGTATGCTGGACATGAACGTCGAAAGCATCACCACCAACTATCCGGACCGTGTTCTGAACTGTATCAAAGCAAGAGAAACCGCGGAAGAAAAATAATCAGAAACGGGCAAATAATCCAGTTGGTGTCAAAGCGGAAGCAATGGTGGAATTCTGCGTCAAAAACAACGTTCTTTATGAGGACAATCACTGTCTGGTCATCAATAAGCCGGTTGGACTGGCAACGATGGGACTTCCGGAAGGGGAAACAACTCTGCTGACGTTGGCCCGGGACTACATAAAACAAAAGTACCATAAACCGGGTAACGTTTATCTGGGTGTTGTCAGCCGGTTGGATTTCCCGGTTTCCGGGGTCATCGTTTTCGCGAGAACCTCCAAGGCGGCGGATCGGCTTAATGAACAGTTCCGCCAGCATGCCGTTGAAAAGATTTATCATGCGCTGGTTGAGGGGATGCCGAAAACGGACGCCGGTACTTATACTGACTGGATTTGTGAGGACCCCCGCCATCGCAAAATGTGGATTACACGGACGCCGCAATCCGTGCCGGATGCCCGGGAATCGATTCTGCATTATCGCCTTTTACGCAAAATCAACGGCAACGCCCTGGTTGAAATCCAGCTGGAAACCGGACGAAAACATCAGATCCGGCTTCAAATGTCTCATCACGGTACCCCGATCCTCGGCGATCGGAAATATCAGGCACATACGGTCTTGCCGTCAGGAATCGCGCTTCATGCCCGACGGCTCGTCTTCAAACATCCAACGACGGGTCAATCTCTTGATCTTGTCGCCCCTTTCCCAAAATTCTGGGAAAAATGGCTTCCCGACCTTCAATGACCCCGGCTCCCGCCAGGACGGGACTGACCGTCGTTTTTCAGAAATTTCGGGATTCATTGACAGCGAGCCTGTCACAGCGTTCATTTTCCGGGTGTCCGGCATGACCTTTAATCCAGGTGAACGTAAGCTGGTGTATCTGTTGAAGTTGGTCCAGTTTCTGCCAGAGTTCCATGTTTTTGACTTCCACCCATTTCCCCTTTTCTTTGTGTCGCCAGCCGTTTTTCTTCCAGTTGGCCATCCAGGAAGAGAGACCGTTCAGAACATAGGAGCTGTCAGAAACGATTTCCAGCGCGGTTGGACGCTTGAGCGAGGACAGCCCCTCAATAACGGCGGTCAACTCCATTTGATTATTGGTCGTCCGTTTCATTCCGCCCGACCTGACGAGCTCTTTTCCGGTTGGAATATGCTTCAGGACAAAGGCCCAACCGCCCGGCCCGGGATTCCCGCTGCACGCCCCATCCGTGTAAAGAACAACCGTTGCCTTCGTCGCGTCTGATGTTGTCATGAACCATTTCCTTTTCCGATCCGGGTAAGAGATAAAACAATGTTTGCGCTGTCCCCCCTTAAACAAGCCGTCAACCAGGACTCCGACACCCGTAAACAAAGCTTTCAATATTTAAATTTTCGGCATCTCCTCTTTTTGATCCCCCCGGACACGTCCTCCGGGGCCGGAGCCCGGGAAACGACCGATGGCGCGGATGTTTTCCAGGGCCTTCTGATGAGTTTCCTCCGCGGACTCAAAAGAAGCCGACTTGTCGGGATAAATTTCATAGAGCGCCCTGTATTTGGTCGGCGTCAGATTGGGCATGATGACATTGGCGCCGCGGCAAAGTCCGTTCTGACGTCCTTCTTTGCCGCCAAGGGTCACAACCGCCGTTGTACTCGGGATATTCGCCTGAGGACAGACCAGACGGGTCAGGGCATACACCTTGAACGTCATCTCATTTGTCCCGGTAACCGGTTCTTCCGCAACCGGAAAACGAAACGCCGGAAGACCGTTCTGATCCAAAATCCGTGACACCCATTCATTTCCATCCTGCCGCAGATTACCAAGCGGGGTTTCCGGATGGGGTAAAAAAGGCCCGCAGCCGATCATATCCAAATCCAGCTGACGAAAAAGGTCTATGTCACAGGCAAGATCCGTCACGCTCTGACCCGGAATCCCAATCATAACCCCGCTTCCTATTTCGTACCCAATTTCCCGCAGCGTCTTCAACATGGCGATTCGATCGCCAAACCTGCCGCCGGAGTCGGGTGAAACCGGATGAATCGCGCGAAACAACAGATTATTAGAGGTTTCAAAGCGAAGCAGATAACGATTGGCGCCCGCCTCATGCCAACGGATCCATTCGGATTCCGATCGCTCGCCCAGGCTCAGCGTAATGGCAAGCGGATAACGGGCCTTGATTTCACGGATCATTTCCGTTATAAACGCCTCATCGAATTTCAGATCCTCGCCCGCCTGAATGACAAGCGTTCCATAATGAAAATCGGCCGCCTTTTTCGCGCATTCCAGCACTTCCTCCAGTGTCAGCCGGTAACGGGAAACGGTTTTATGCGATGCGCGAATCCCACAGTACAAACAGTTCCGGCGGCAGTGGTTGGAAAGTTCAACCAGTCCGCGCAGATGAATGGCGTCTCCTACTTGTTCCTGTCGTGTCCGATCCGCCCAGCGCCAAAGCTCATTCAGGCGTTCCGGACTTTTTTCACGAAGCCAGTATAAAATTTCCTCAAAGGTGATCATGCTGCAGGATACCACATTAAATCTAAAGTTCAATCAACGGAGCGAAACCGGAAGACCGGACATCTCTGTACAGGCGTTCAAAATTCAGGGGGAACCTCCATTCCGGTTCCGCTCAGGATTCTGTAGCCTATGTACACCGCGTAAAAGAGGAGCAAAACGGCACCCTCCCGACGATCCAGGCGAAGCCCGGTCGCACAAAAAATGTAACCGATAATACAGGAACCGATCATAATCGGTATATCGATGGAAATCGCGGGCATGGAAACCGGAATCCCGCCTGGCACGAAAACGGCGGTCACGCCAAGAACACCCAGAATATTGAATATATTACTCCCGACAACGTTGCCAATGGTGATGTCCGCCTGATTCCGAAACGCGGCGACAATACTGACCGTCAGCTCCGGAAGCGAAGTCCCGATTGCCAGAATGGTCAACCCAATCACAAGTTTACTGACATGAAAACATGTCGCGATCGTTACGGAACCGTTGATCACCCAGTCGGAACCGATAATCAGCATTCCAAGCCCTACAAGCAGCATTCCCGTCAAGAACAGCAGGTTCAGAAACCCTGTTTGTTCTCCGGTCACATTTTCCGCGGTCGATACCTCTTTTTTCTGTTCGGTCTGCTCCACACGGGATGGAGTGTCCGTGTCGCTTCCGGAAGTCTGGCTACCCGAACGAATCCGTTCCGCAAGTGTCTGCTCAAATTCCTTAACGTATTTTTGATTCGCTGCCCGCCGGGCTTCCCGAACGGTCCAGATCATATAAACGATGAGCATCAGAACAAAAATTCCGCCCACCCATTGCGGCAACAGATTTCCACCCTCCGCTTTTTTAAACAAAAGGGCAACAAACCAGAGAAGAGTGGAACTCCCGATCATCAACGGAAACTCGCGGCGAATCAGATTTGATGAAATGGTAAGAGGGCAAATCAGCGATGCCACCCCCAAAATAAGAAGAATGTTGCAGATACCGCTTCCAACCGCGTTCCCAATAGCCAGATCCGGGCTTCCGTTCGCTTTGAAACAACCGGAAAGAGAAATGGCCAGCTCCGGCGCGCTGGTACAAACGGCCACAATGGTCAGCCCAATAATGAGTGGCGAAACCCGAAACCGGAGCGCCAGACGTGACGCCCCGCGAACCATGAATTCACCCCCCAATATCAACAAAGCCCCTCCCAGCAGAATCCAGAAAACCGCTGATAATATTTCCATTTCGTTCGTTTCTCCGACCGGTTATTATTTTTCAAAATGCCCAACCTGGACTGGTTATCACAAAACAGCGGGAAAGCAGTTCCCGGGGCGATGGCATGAACAATTACATCATAACGGATAAAGGAAAAAAAGCAATAACGGTTGACGACGGGGAACGCTTCCAGAGCGTTTCCGGGCAGACGGAGACCGGCCGGCAATCCCCCTCTTATCCCAGGAAACTTTCCTCGTTTTTTGTAAATTGACCGATAAGAAAGCATCCAGCGGAGCCACTCCGGAACCGTTTTTTAATTCGTCGGCGGTTTTCAGTTTTCACTCCGTTGGAACCAAAAGAATACGGAAACCGAGATTGCTGTATCGGAACATGGGAAGTTCTTTACTTCGACTTGCGGATCGGCAGACTGAATCCGGACTTTCCCAGCTTCCGCCGCGATTGACGCGGCACGCTCCCCGTTTCGGACCGGTTGGATCGGTTATGCAGCCGGTCGGATAATCCGCGTACCAGTCGGAACACCATTCCCTGACGTTCCCATGCATGTCGTAAAGTCCCCAGGCATTTGGCTGGGACGATTTTACTTCCCGGAGTTGTCCCGCGGGTTGTTCCCCGTCTTCCACAACGGCCTGATCATCGTTGTTATTGACCTCCTGATTCAGGGGTCTGTCCGGACTGAAAGGGGTCGTTGTCCCGGCCCGACAAGCGTACTCCCATTCGGCTTCTGTCGGCAGCCGGTATTCCCCTTCGTCGGTCAGACTGCTCAATTTTTGACAAAAATCGTGACAATCAGCCCAGTTTATGTAGTACATGGGATAATTCGCCCCCATTCCGGCGGCGTTTCCTGTCTGATTACTTCCTTTTTTTCGTTGTTCCTCTGCTGTGGTCTTCATGACATTTTCCCACATGGCCTGTGTCACTTCCGATTCCAGAAGCCAGAACCCTTTTGTCAGGATGACATGATGCTGTGTTTCGGAGTTGTCACGGCCAATTTCCCCCTCCGGGCTTCCCATGATAAATGTCCCGGCCGGACACCAGCAGAAAGTGTAATCGATTCCCTGAATGTTAATCGTTTTTCTGATAAACAATTCGTCTGGATCCTGCTCTGTCTCCTCCAGATTCGCGTTTTCCTCTTCACTTTGCGTCGAAATAATACCTGATTCTCCCGGTTGCTCCACAGGCTGTTCCACCGGCTGGTCCACCGGCTGTTCCGTCGGCTGTTCCGTCGACTGTTCTGCCGGTTGCTTCGCTAGTTGTTCTGCGGGTTGGTCTGTCGGTTGGTCTGCAATCTTATTATGATCCGGTTTGGCAAGGTCGGAAGACAACAGGGAAGTCCCGTTCTCCGGCGTTTTCGGCATCATGATCTGTCCGTCTTCAGAAAACCCGACAAATTCCAACGCAATCTGATGTTCCCCCGGAATCCGGTTCCGTAATTCTGCCGTAAACGCCCCATCAACAAAATAAGCCAAAGCGAAGACAACAAGAGGTAATAAAATCGATGCTTTTTTCTGAATCCGGTTCATCTTTAATCTCCTGAACAACGGGAAATGAAAATTTTGATACCTTTTAAACTGTCGGCCACCTAACCAATAAAGAGCTGAAATTTTGGGGAAGTCTCCCCTTTTGGCTTCTGAAAAACCGGCTCCTGTTCCGTTAAAAAGGATTCGGACGGCTCCGGAAAATCAAAAAGCCGGAGTTCGTTCCTTGCCGACATCCCGGAATTCAGTCCAAATTGCCTGACGTTTTCAGACGGACAGTGCCCGATTGCAGAATCAGGGGGACAGAATGAGAAACAGACCCGGTTCTGCTTTTGGAACCGGGAAGAGCATTTCTCAAAATCAATACCGCGAATGATATCTTCCTCTGAATCCAGTTCTCGAAAAATCTTCAGGAAAGAGATATGTTGTTTCGCTCCGTAAAATTTGACATCATGCTGTTTCCGAAGTCCTCGATATTGTTCCCGTAACACGGGACGGTCCCTCAGGGAAACAAACGAGGAGTCCCCCCAAAAAATACGGAGTCCCCCATACCGTTTTTCCAAACGGCATTCGTCTTTGTCGCCGGATTCTTTGTTGATCGGATTTACATTCGCCGCAACAATTTTATCGTTTCCGGAAACCGGGGCGTTTCCAGATCTCCGTTCCGTTTCCCCGGCCCCAACCCGAGAAACATCCCCAGGTTCGTTTTGTAAACAGGAATCCCTGGTCAACCGGTCGGACTGCCCCAAAAACAGCGACAGCGCCATCAACGGAAAGTAAACCGGATAATAATGGTACCTCAAATAAAAGACCTGCGGAAAACCGGTCCCGGTAAACTCTTTTTCCGTCCAGGTACCGTCCGGGTTCTGGTTTCTTAAAAGGAACTGGATTCCGCGATACGTTGCCGGATGATCAACGAGCCCGGCAGCGATAAGCCCCATCACCGCCCAGGCCGTTTGCGACGCGGTTGGCGTTCCCTGACCGGCAAGTTGCAGGTCCCGATAAGCATTGGGCGATTCTCCCCAGCCTCCGCTCCTGTCCTGATGTGTCAAGAGCCAGTTGACGCCAGCCTGAACCATTTCCGAATCTTTCGCGACCCCGACGGCGGTCAATCCGGTCAGCGCCTGCCAGGTACCGTAAATGTAATGAACGCCCCAACGCCCAAACCAGCTTCCATTCGGAAGCTGCTGTTTTCGCATAAAATCGACGCTCTGCTGAATCGCCGGATGACCTGACTGAAGCGTAAAACCGAGCCGGCCCAGCGACTCCATGACCCGTCCGGTCAAATCCGGGGAACTTGGATCAATCATCGCGTTGTGGTCCGCAAACGGTACTTTACAAAGAATCTGCTGTATATTATCTTTATCAAAGGCCCCCCAGCCGCCGTCACGGCTTTGCATGGCAAACAGCCAGCGGAGTCCCCGTTGAATAACCCGTTGGGTTTTGATTGTCTTCTGCTGCGATTCCGGCATTCCAACCCGTTGCGAAGGCCCCGGAAGTAACTGTTTCAACCATTTTTCCGCCGTTCCCCGCAGCGGTAACGTGGTTTCCTTTTGCCCGGAAATGGCATGTCCGAAACTCCCGCCGGAATCAAACCGGCCGCCGATCACCATCAGGGCCATCGCGGTATCGTCATTATCAGGATAAAATTCATTGTTATACTCAAAAGCCCATCCCCCCGGCCTGATATTGACTTTCGGCAGAAATGAATAACCGCAGAAATTTCCGGCGGTTTTCCCGGAACCACGGTTTTTCATCAGCGCAACACGCTGATTCCAGTCGCCGGGATTCAGAATCTGTTTCGAAATGAGCCAGTCAATCCCTTTTTGAATCGTTGGGCTTTCTTCCGGCAGGCCACTTAAAAGCAGCGCTTTTAATGTCAGCGAGGTATCCCAGACCGGCGACTTGCAAGGCTGTAATCGACAGGTTCCCTCCTGTTCATCTGTCAGAACAAGATCATCCAGTAATTGACGGCACGTTGAGACTTCAGGGGAGGTATCCGCGTACCCTAACGACTTGAACGCGACCAGAGCCCAGATAATCGGCGGATAAATCGCGCCCGGTCCGTCGCTCCGCTTAAAATGTTCCAAAGTCCAGTCAAGCGCTTTTTTAATCCCTTTTCGGCGGAACGGAGTAAAACCGTGTCTGCGACAGAACCACATTCCTGCGTCGACCCAGCGGAAAAACCGGTTCCAGCTAAAAAGATTGTTCGATGGGTTATGTCCCGGCGCGGTCAGTGGCCCCCAGGTTTCCGGCGATTTTATAAATAACTCCCGGATTCCCTGTTCCGGCGAAAGTTGGCGAACCGGCTGCATCGCGGAAACAATGGAAAGCGGAACAAAAATCGTTCGCGACCAGGAACTCATTGAGTAAATGGTGACAGGAAACCAACACGGCAGCAACATCATTTGCGGCGGGACCGCTGGCGTCTGACGGTAAGGAATCTGCCCCAGAAGAGCAAGATAAAATCGCGTAAAACTGTTGACTTTATCGGCCCCGCCAAGCTGAATAATCCGTTCCCTGGCATTGCGCATGACCTCGGAATTCACGTTGTATCCGGTCAGTTTCAGGGCAAAATACGCCTTGACCGAATTGGTGACGTCCGACCCGGCTCCCGGATACATCTCCCAGCCGCCGTCCGACACCTGTTTTTTAACCAGATAAGCGGCACACTTTTTCGCCAGGTCCGAATCTTCCTCCTTTAAAAAAGCCAGCAACAGGATCATCTCGCTTTCCAGCAGAACATCCCCCTCCAGTTCCGCGACCCAATGACCATCCGCCTGTTGATGATCAATAAAAAAACGCTGTGTCCGCGCGATTGCTTCAACAACATCCGTTTTCCGAAGTTCTGACGTCTCCTGCATGGCGCTGATTCCTCCCTGAATTTAATCTGACATTATCTGTTTCAACATCTGACCTATTCGACATCAATCTGTCAGCAAAACGCCGTTGATCTCTTTCAAATAATCAAACGAAAAAACATCGATGTTCAGTATAACAAAAACGCCGGTTTTTTCCAATAGCGATTTCCCCGGGCCGGTTCGCTAAAAGATAAGAAGGAGAGGGATTACATCCAGAATTGTGAAAGGGCAAAACGTAACAGACAGTCATGTTCCCGAAGCGTCAGCCCGGTTCTCGGATGCCGGAAGTCCGGGGCAATTTCGGCCGCAGGTGTCAGAACAAAGGCCCGCCAGATCAGCCGGGAATGCGGAACGGTCAGTTCCGGGGTGTCAATCTGTTGATCGCCATAAAAAAGGAGGTCAAGATCCAGTGTCCGCGGTCCCCAGCGAACCGTCCGGACACGATGAAAAGCCTGTTCTGTCCGCTGAAGAACCGCAAGAGTCGTGAACGGGTCAAGCGTTGTTGTTATCAGGCCAACCGCGTTGGAATAATCCGGCTGGCCGGGCGGCCCTCCAACCGGGACGGTTTGAGTAATTGAACTGAACCGGATACCGGTAATGCCTTCCTGTTGTTTTAAAACATCCCAGGCCCGCCGAAGTGTCGCCGCGGAGTCTCCAAGATTGGAACCGAACCCGATCAGGCACTCAACCTCTTCGCACTGCGTCCCGCCGTCATTCCGTTCCTTTTCCGCTGGTTGGACACGATTCTGTGTTAAAAAATTTTCCGTATTCATTCACTTGACATTGAAAAAAGGCTTCCTGTTAACATAATTTCCTAAAGTATAAAAAACAGCCTGACAAAAGTAAAGCGGGGATAAAAGGGACTCCGTAAACAGCCTGTCATTTCGCCGGCAGCTTATCCG
>Ga0079305_1003517_pt1 | contig 10476 bp, 8 predicted proteins | sample LMS_cellobiose_e_FD_79183 | JGI IMG/M metagenome (GOLD analysis project Ga0079305, IMG submission 79183) | Rumen-fistulated moose microbial communities from Alaska, USA - LMS_cellobiose_enrichment | ecosystem: Host-associated > Mammals > Digestive system > Stomach > Rumen fluid ... | reverse complement strand
TGGCCGGTCGAACCGCCGGAGGCGCACGGCATGAATGCCGAAACCCTCGATGCGCTGCATGAGGCGCTGGCGCAGACGGCGATCACCTCCGCCGTGGTCGTGCGCGACGGCGCGATCGTATCGGAGTATTATGCCGAGGGCTGCGGCGCCGATACGGTCTTTCCCATGCACTCGTGCTCCAAGACGTTTACGGGCACGATCGTCGGCGCGGCGCTCGACGACGGGCTGATCGGCAGTCTCGACGACCCAATTTCGATGTATCTGCCGCAGGCGGCCGGAACGGATAAGGCCGATATCACCGTTCGCCAGCTTCTCTGCCAGACCTCCGGCATCGAATGGCACGAATGGAACGGCGAAGAAACCTCCTTCTGGGGATTGTACAACGCCGGAAACTGGGTGGACTTTGTCCTCTCGCAGCCGATGGCCTATGCGCCGGGCGAGGCGTTCACTTATACGACGGGCGGCTCGCACCTGCTGGCGGCGATCGTGCAGGCCGCGGCAGGGAAGACCTCCGCCGAATACGGCTATGAGCGGCTTTTCGCTGCAATGGATATGGACAGCATCTCGTGGAACACTGATCCGCAGGGTGTGACCGACGGCGGCAACGGCGTGGCGCTCACCTCCCGCGACGCCGCGAAGCTCGGGCAGCTCTACCTCGACGGCGGGGTCTGGCAGGGCGAGCGCCTGCTCTCGGAGGAGTGGGTCAGCGCCGCGACCTCGCGCCAGTCCGACGGCTCGGCGGGGCGCTCGGGCCGCTACGGCTACCAGTGGTGGCTGCAGACGTTCGCAGGCTACCCGACCTATTACGCGATGGGCTTCGGCGGGCAGTTTATTTTCGTCGTGCCGGAGCTGTCGCTCGTGACGGTCTTCACGACCGGCGGCTGGGGCGACACCTACGCCCCCTGGCCGTATTTCACGGATTACGTGCTGGCGGCGTGCAGGTGAAAAGCCTTCCCCTTGAGGGAAGGTGGCTTGCCGAAGGTAAGGCGGATGAGGTGTCGAAGTGCAGGCCTTATGCTTTTCTTCAACCGCAAGAAAGTGCAGCGCGTTTCGTCGCCGCTCAGGCCGCGGCCGGCCCCGACTTTCTTATCGAAAAGAAAGTCGGCAAAGATTCGCTTAAGGAAACCCTTTCGATGGGTTTCCTTAAGAATCCTTCCACAGACGACCAGGGGCTCTCCGCCCCTGGACCCGTTTATGCTTTACGCTGTCACTCCGAAGGAAAGCTGTGCCATGCCTTATGTCGGCCTTATTTCGGATTAACGAAAAATCGTGCGTGCGGGCTTTTCAACCGCGCGGATTTTTGCTATAATAATTCAGTTATCCATCTTATTTCGGAAAGGGGGAGAGCGATGCGGGCGAAACATCTGCTCACGCGCGCGGCGTGCGTGCTGCTGTGCGCGGCGCTTTTGACCGGCGTCGCTTTTGCGGCGACCTATTCGCCGTCGTTTTCGCTTTCCGCAAAGCGCGTGCTGCTGATCAACCTTGACAGCGGCGGCGTTCTCTACGAAAAGGAAGCCGACGAACCGATCGAGCCCTCGCTGCTCGCGCAGCTGATGACGGTGATTGTCGCAATTGAACACATCCCCGACCTCGACAATACCATGATCTCCATGTCCGGCTATGTGCAGGACCAGATGTACACCCGCAATATCGAGCTGGGCGGCATCCGCCTCGCGGGGCTCTACAAGGGCGAGGAGATCGCCGCGAAAAAGCTGCTGTACGCCGTGATGCTGCGCGACGCCGCCGACGCCGCGATGATGCTCGCCGACTATGTGGGAGACGGCTCGATCAAATACTTTACCGAGATGATGAACGAGCGCGCCGCCGAGCTCGGCGCAACACACACGCATTTTACCGATCCGGCCGGCCTCGCGGACGGGGAAAGCTACACGACCGCCCGCGACATGGCGCTCATCGCGCAGTATGCGCTCTCGGTGCCGCTGATCTGCGAAATGATGGAAACGCAGTTTTACGACGGCGGGCCCACCGCGCGCCAGCAGACGCTCTATTGGAATACGACAAACAAGCTGATTGTGCCCTCAAGCGAATACTATAACCCCTCGATCCGCGGCATCAAGGTGGGCTGGCACGATGCGCTCGGCTCCTATGCCGTGACGACCGCGCGGCGCGACGGATATACCTATCTTGCGGTGCTGCTGGGCTGTACGGGCGGGAGCGTCAACGAATCGGCGGCCGCGGCCTTTGCGGAAACGACGCGGCTGTGCCAATGGGCGTTTGAGACGTTTTCCGTCAAGGTGCTGCTCGAGGAGGGGCGCAGCTTCGGCGAGGTGCCTCTGCGTCTCGGCGCATCGAGCAAGGACTTTTTGCGCGTAACATCCGCGGAGAACTTTACCGCGCTCATCCCCTCGGATATCGAGCCCTCGAGCATCCGCATGGACGTGCGGCTGCCCGCGTCCGTTACGGCGCCGGTAGAGCGGGGAGACCTCATCGGCGAGGTGCATCTGATCCTCGGGGAGGAGGAGCTCGGCGTTGTCGGCATTGTCGCCGCGGAGGATGCGGCGCTTTCCCGCCTGCTGATGACGCTCGACCGGATGCAGTCGATCACGCGGACGTTCTGGTTTAAGTTTGCGGTCGTCTTCCTCGTGCTGCTGATCGTGCTGTATGGATTCCTCATCGTGGAGAAGCAGCGCAGCCGCTACCGCTACAGGGGAACGCGGCGGCGATAAAGGACGCGGCATGCGCCGCCGGATGGCAGGATCGCGGATTTTTGCAATTCTTTATTAAAAAAATCTTGCATTCGTATTGCAAATATGCTATTATAATATCCGCTTGTAACTCAGAAGAAAGAGGTGACACACATGAAAGAGGGAATCCATCCCAACTATCAGCAGACCACGATCCGCTGCGCTTGCGGTGAGGTGATCGAGACCGGCTCAACCAAGAAGGATATCAGAGTAGAAATCTGCTCCAAATGTCATCCTTTCTTTACCGGCAGACAAAAGCTCGTCGATACCGGCGGCCGTGTCGATCGTTTCAAGAAACGCTACAATCTCGATAAGTGATCGGAAAAGCGTGAGGCGGTACAGATTCGAAGCTGTACCGCCCTTTTTTTCTCTGCAAAAGGGAGGCGCCGGCTTTGGAAACCTACCGGACGGTTGCGGCATACGCCGAGGATGAATTTACCGAAAAACGCTCGCGCTTTTTGTGCGCCGTTGCGCCCGTCTCGAGCGCGGAGGAGGCGGCGGCTTTTGTGGCGCGCCGCCGCGAGCGGCATTATGACGCGCGCCATACGGTTTATGCGTACCGCCTGCGCGGCAATATCGAGCGGTACTCCGATGACGGGGAGCCGCAGGGCACGGGCGGACAGCCGGTGCTCGAGGTGCTGCGCCGGCGGGAGCTCGTCGATGTGTGCGTGGCGGTCACGCGCTACTTCGGCGGTGTGCTGCTGGGGGCGGGGGGGCTCACGCGCGCCTATGCGAACGGCGCGGCGCTCGCCGTTGACGCCGCGAGGATCGTGACGATGCAGCCGTGCACTCTCTGCCGTATGCGGTGCGGCTATCCGCTTTATGATACGCTGCTGCGGCTGGCGCAGGCGGCGGGCGCGGCGGTCTGCGATACCGCGTTTGCCGCCGATGTGGAGATGACGGTGCGCCTCGCCGATGCGGATGTGCCTGCCTTCTGCGAGGCGGTGCGCGAGGCCTCCGGCGGCGCGGTTTCCGTCGAGGAAACGGGCCGCGAATTCGGCGCCGTGTAAGCCCTTGCGCTATCTTGTATAAGTTTCACGAAAATTGTCCGAAAAAAGAGGGATCGGCAGATTTTTTTCGTATGATTATATATAAAAGAGGGAGGTCCGCGCCTTGACGATCCGTGAGCAGTATGAAATGATTGAGCGCCTGACGCTGTCGCCGCGCGCGGCGCTTTCCGAAAACGCCGTAAGGGAGGAGCCCATCGCGCCGTGTGAAATCCGCGCGGATTACCGGCGCGACTGCGACCGCATTGTGCATTGCAAGGCCTTCCGGCGCTTAAAGCATAAGACGCAGGTGTTTCTTTCGCCGGAGGGCGACCACTACCGCACCCGCATGACGCATACGCTTGAGGTCACGCAGATCGCGCGCACGCTGGCGCGCGCCATGCGCCTCAACGAGGATCTGACGGAGGCCGTCGCGATGGGGCACGACCTGGGGCATACGCCCTTCGGCCACGCGGGGGAAGCCGCGCTTAACGAATGCTGCCCGCTCGGCTATGTCCACGCCGAGCAGAGCGTGCGCGTTGTCGAGCGGCTGGAGAACGGCGGCCGCGGGCTCAATCTTACGCGGGCCGTACGCAACGGGATCGCCTGTCATTCGGGCGGCGTGCCCGCCGATACGCTGGAAGGGCGGATCGTGCGCTACGCCGACCATATCGCCTACATGAACCATGATATCGAAGACGCGATCAGCGCGGGCATCCTGCGTGAGCGCGACATACCGGAATCCATCGTTTCGGTGATCGGCCGATCCAAGAGCGAGCGCATCACGACGTTTGTCACCTCCCTGATCGAAAACAGCGGCGACGATATCCGCATGGACGACGCCGTTTACGAGCAGTATTGCGCGCTCAAGGATTTTTTGTTCGCGCGCGTTTACCGCAACGAAAAGGCCAAGGGCGAGGAGGGCAAGGCGCGCGAGCTGATCCGGACGCTGTACCGCTATTTTATGGCGCATCGGGACAGGCTCTCCGAGGAATACAGGAGCATTGCCGCAACCGAGGGGCTCGAACGCGCCGTCTGCGATTATATTTCCGGCATGACGGACCGCTATGCCGTGCGCCTCTACGAGGAGCTGTTCGTCCCGCGCGGGTGGAACGGCTGAGGCCGCCCTTGGCGCTTTTTCCTCCGCGGCCCTGAAACAGAATCGACTTTTTTCGCCACCAAACAGATAAAGGAACCGCCGGCGCTGCGGCATATGCGGCCTTTTGGCGCCGCTCCCCGCTCTGCCGGACAAAAAAGGAGGTGCGGCATGATCCCAGACAGTTTTCTCGACGAGCTCCGGTACCGGCTCGATGCCGAGCAGATCATCGCGCCGTATACGCACCTCAAGCGCTCGGGACGCAATCTGGTGGGGCTTTGCCCGTTCCATTCGGAAAAATCGCCCTCCTTCTTTGTCTACCCCGAGAATAATTCCTTCTACTGCTTCGGCTGCGGAGCGGGCGGCGACCTGATTTCGTTTATCCGGCGGGCGGAGAACCTGGATTACGTCGAAGCGGTCAAATATCTTGCCGATCGAGCGGGGCTGCCGATGCCGGAGGATACCGGCGACGATGAGACGGGGCGCCGCCGCCGCACGATTCTGGAAATCAACCGCGAATCGGCGCGCTTTTTCCATGCGGCGCTGCTTTCGCCGCAGGGCAAACCCGGCCTCGATTATCTGACGAAACGCGGCCTCTCGCCAAACATCATCCGCCGCTTCGGCCTCGGCTACGCGCCGGACGGCTGGGACGGGCTCAAAAAGCATCTGCTTTCCAAGGGGTTTGCCGAGCGGGACATGATCGACGCCGCCGTTCTGCGCCGCAGGGAGAGCGGCGGCAGCTACGACTACTTCCGCGGGCGGGTGATGTTTCCGATCATCGATCTGCGCGGCGGGGTCGTGGGCTTCGGCGGGCGCACGCTCGGCGATGCAAAACCGAAATACCTCAATACGGGCGATACGCTTGTTTTTAAAAAGAGTCGCGGGCTTTTCGCGATGAATTTCGCCAAGGCCACCAAGGAAACGAACCTGATTCTCTGCGAGGGCTATATGGACGCCATTTCGATCTATCAGGGAGGCTTCGATAACGCCGTCGCCTCCTGCGGCACGGCGCTCACGCCCGAGCAGGCGCGCCTGATGGCGCAGTATACCTCCGAGGTCGTTGTCGCCTATGATTCCGACGGACCGGGGCAGGAGGCGACGCGCCGCGCGGTGCGTATTTTCGGCGGCGTGGGGATCAAGGTGCGCGTGCTGACCGTGACCGGCGCCAAGGATCCGGATGAGTTTCTCAAAAAATACGGGCCGGAACGCTTTCGGGAGCTGCTTACGGGCAGCGCCAATTCCACGGAATACGCGATCCGCCGCCTGCGCGAGCGCTACGACACGGAAACCGACGACGGGAAAGTCGGCTTTATGCGCGAGTTTTGCGCGCTGATGGCGCAGATTCCGGATCGGATTGAAACGGACGTTTATGTGACGCGCGTGGCGCGCGAGCTGAACGTTTCCCGCGATGCGACGGCGGAGAGGATCGCGTCGCTGCGCAGCCGAAACCGCCGCCGCGAGGAAAAGAAATTCGACGCCTCGCTGCGCATTTTCGCGCAGGAGGAGCCCGGCCGGCAGCGCGACCCGCAGCGCGGCGCGAACCTGCGCTACGCCCTCGCCGAGGATAAGCTGATCGGCATTTTGCTGCACAACCCCGATTACGGTCCCGAGATCGCAGAGGCGATCCGGCCGGAGGAATTTGTAACCGAGACGAACCGTGCAATTTATGCCGCGATCGCGCGGCGGATCGGCGAAGGACGCGCTTTTGACGCGATGAGCCTTTCGGGCGAGCTGGACGATGTGCAGATGAGCCGCGTCTCCTATCTCACCATATCGGCGGCGGGGCAAGGCTTTACGCCGGCTGACGCGCAGGAGTATATCGCCGTTCTGCGCGAAAAGCAGAAGGAGCGCACGGAAGAACAGGTCGCTGCGATGAGCACCGACGAATGGAACGCATATATCGGCGATATTATCGCCCAGAAGACCAACGCAGGGGGGAACCGGCATGGCTGAAAAAAACGTAGTGCATGATCTGATCGAACAGGGCAAGGCAAAAGGAAAGCTGACGACGACCGAGATCAACGACGCGCTTGAGGAGCTGGATTTTGACGTAGAGCAGGTGGACAAGCTCTATGAAACGCTCGAAAGCAGCAACGTCGAGATCATTGAGAACTACGCGCAGAATATTGAGGAAACGCTGCAGGTGCCCGTCGAGGAGGAGATCGAATCGGCGCTCTCCACGGAGGGCATCAGCATCGACGATCCCGTCAAGGTCTACCTCAAGGAGATCGGCCGTGTGCCGCTGCTCACCAGCGATGAGGAGGTCGAGCTCGCCATCCGGATGGCGAACGGCGACGAGGAGGCGAAAAGGCGGCTCTCGGAAGCGAACCTGCGCCTTGTCGTTTCGATCGCGAAGCGCTATGTCGGCCGCGGCATGCAGTTCCTCGATCTGATCCAGGAGGGGAACCTCGGCCTGATCAAGGCGGTCGAAAAGTTTGACCATACAAAGGGCTTTAAGTTCTCTACATACGCGACATGGTGGATCCGGCAGGCCATTACCCGCGCCATTGCCGATCAGGCGCGTACGATCCGTATCCCCGTGCATATGGTCGAGACGATCAACAAAGTGAAAAAGGTCTCCTCGCAGCTGCTGCACAAAAACGGCCATGAGCCCACCGCGGAGGAGATCGGCGAAGAGCTGGGCATGTCCGCGGATAAGGTGCGCGAGATCATGCGCGTGGCGCAGGAGCCCGTCTCGCTCGAGACGCCGATCGGCGAGGAGGAGGACAGCCATCTCGGCGACTTTATCCCCGACGACGATACGCCCGCCCCTGCGGACGCCGCCTCGCATATCCTGCTGCGCGAACAGCTTTCCGAGGTGCTGCATACGCTGACGCCCCGCGAAGAAAAGGTGCTGCGCCTGCGCTTCGGCATGGAGGACGGCCGCTCCCGCACGCTGGAAGAGGTCGGCAAGGAATTCAACGTGACGCGCGAGCGCATCCGCCAGATTGAGGCGAAGGCGCTGCGCAAGCTGCGCCATCCGAGCCGCTCCAAGAAGCTCAAGGATTTTCTCGATTGAAAACCGCGGCGCGCAGCGCTTTTCCGCATGCCTGTCCGAAAGCCTGAAGGAGGGATTTCGCGATGCCGTTTCAGATCGTGCGCGGCGATATCACACAGATGAAGGTCGATGCCGTTGTCAATGCGGCGAATTCGTCGCTGCTGGGCGGCGGGGGCGTCGATGGCGCGATCCACCGCGCGGCGGGCCCCGGCCTGTTGGAGGAGTGCCGTACGCTCGGCGGCTGCAAAACAGGCGAGGCGAAAATCACCGGCGCCTATCGCCTGCCGTGCCGGTATGTGATCCATACCGTCGGCCCGGTCTGGCGCGGCGGCGGGAACGGCGAGCCCGCGCTGCTCGCTTCATGCTACCGCATGTCGCTGGAGCTCGCCGAACAAAACGGCTGCGAGAGCGTCGCGTTTCCGCTCATTTCCTCCGGCGTCTACGGCTACCCCAAGGAGGAGGCGTTTGGGATCGCCGTACGCGAGATCGAGGCGTTTCTCGCCGGGCACGAGCTGTCGGTCACACTCGTTCTTTTCGGCCGCGGCATGTTCTTCGGCCGCGATCGGTTCGCCGACCTCGATGCGTATCTCGATGAGAACTGTACCGCGGCGCGCAGCGTGCGAAAGGCCGCCCGCCATATGGGCGCGGCTTTTTCCAAGCCGGCGCCCCTGGAGGATGCGTGCGCAGCGGCATTGCCCGCGCCCAATGACGCTGCGCTCGAACAGGTTGTCGAGGAGCTGGACGAGAGCTTTCAGCAGATGCTGCTGCGAAAGATCGACGAGAGCGGCATGACGGATGCCCAATGCTACAAAAAAGCCAATATCGACCGCAAGCTGTTTTCCAAGATCCGCAGGGATGCGCATTACCGTCCCAGCAAGCCTACCGCCGTCGCGTTTGCCGTTGCGCTCGAGCTCAGCCTGCCCGAGACGGACAGCTTGCTCGAAAAAGCCGGATACGCCCTTTCGCGCAGCAGCAAATTCGATGTGATTGTGCGCTACTTCATCGAGCGGGGCAATTACGATATCTTTCGCATCAACGAGGCGCTTTTCACCTATGACCAGAGCCTGCTCGGAGCATAGGAAAGCGGCGGCGAAATTCAAAATGTCGCCTCAAAAGCGACCAAAACCGAACGAAAACCTCCTATGCTGTGTGTGTAAGGAATAAACCCGACGACACAGCACAGGAGGTTTTTGATATGAAACAGCAGAACAACATCTCCGAACTCGTTTTCATCCTTGACCGCAGCGGCTCGATGAGCGGTCTCGAGGGAGACACGATCGGCGGCTTCAACGCGACGATCGGGCGGCAGCGGGACGTGGAGGGCCCCTGCTGGGTGACGACCGTCCTCTTCGACGGGCAGGTCGAGCGGCTCCACGACCGCATCGCGCTGGATCAGGTGCCGAAGATGACCGAAAAGGACTACACCGTGCGCGGATGCACGGCGCTGCTTGACGCCATCGGCGAAACGATCGGCCATATCGCCGATATCCACAGATACGCCCGCCCCGAGGATGTGCCGGCGCATACCACGTTCGTCATCATGACGGACGGCATGGAAAACGCGAGCCGCCGCTTCGGCAGCGCGGAGGTGAAGAAGCTGATCCGTCAAAAAAAGGAGCTCGGCTGGGAATTTCTCTTTTTGGCGGCGAACATCGACGCCGTGGAGACCGCGGCGGGGATCGGCATCGACAGCGACCGCGCCGTCGATTACCGCGCGGACAGCCTCGGCACCCGCGTCGCCTACAAGGCGGTGGCCAACGCCGTCTGCGGCGCGCGCATGGGCAAAAAGATCGCCGCCGACTGGTGCGCGGAGGTGCGGGAGGATTACGGCAGCCGCGGGTGACGATGCGGCAGGCGCTTTTTGGGGAGCGCGGCGGGGCGGACCTCTGTCCGTTCCGCCGTTTTCCCGTTTTATACGCCCCGGGGCGGAAAAACCGTTCGACAGAGATGCGGCGTTTTTGCCCGAAACAGCGCGGGCCGGCACAGGCGGCGGCGAAAGCTCCCGAGAGCCCTCGAAAGCGGACGAACGCTTTTTCTTGCGCGCGTCCTGCCGGGATGTTATGCTGTGTTTACACAAAGGACAAGCCCGCTGCTGCCGAGGAGGTGCGCCGATGGATTGGAAAACGCTGCTGCCGACGCGCGGCGCGCGCGTGATCGAGGTGCCGTTGCGTGATCTGCGCCCCAACCCCGCGCAGCCGAGGCGGTTCTTTGACGAGCAGAGCCTGCAGGGGCTCGCCGCCTCGATCGAGGCGAACGGACTGCTCAATCCGATTGCGGTGCGCAAAACGCCCGCGGGGTATGAGCTGATCGCCGGCGAGCGCCGCACCATGGCCTGCCGCCTGCTCGGCCGGGAGACGATCCCCGCTCTCGTGATCGATGCCGACGACGAAAAAAGCGCCGCGCTGGCGCTGGTGGAAAACCTGCAGCGCAGCGGTCTCGATTTTCTGGAGGAGGCGCTCGCCCTGCGCGCGCTGCTCGAGGCGAACGGCTGCCCGCAAAAGGAACTGGCGCTGCGCCTCGGCATCAGCCAGCCGGCGCTCGCCAATAAGCTGCGGGTGCTCAATCTGCCCAGGGCCGTGCTCGAGCGATTGGCGCAGGCGGGCTGTACGGAGCGCCATGCGCGGGCATTGCTGCCGCTTGCCGGAGACGACAGGCTCGAGGAGGCCGTCGGGCGCGTGATCGCCTCCCGCC
>Ga0079305_1003516_pt1 | contig 10477 bp, 1 predicted proteins | sample LMS_cellobiose_e_FD_79183 | JGI IMG/M metagenome (GOLD analysis project Ga0079305, IMG submission 79183) | Rumen-fistulated moose microbial communities from Alaska, USA - LMS_cellobiose_enrichment | ecosystem: Host-associated > Mammals > Digestive system > Stomach > Rumen fluid ... | reverse complement strand
TACCTCTGCTCAGGGCAGAGGTTTTTTGTTTGTGAAGAAAGGAGTGATTCTTCGGATGAAAAGAAAGCTTGTTAGTGTCCTTTTGATGCTGGCTATGCTGATAAGCATGATGCCTTCGATGGCGTTCGCGAGTCAGATCGATCAGCCGAGCGATTTCGAGGGCACGGTCTATGTTTCCTATTCCCACGAAGGGGAATTCTCACAGGGGAACACCGATAACGGCTATATGGCCTATGTGCCGGTGGATATAGCGGAAGTGGCGAAAGACGCTTCGCTTGCCGGCGATTATCCATATGACGCTGATGAGGATGGCGTGGACGATGTCACCCTTTATATGGTGTTCAGATATGTCCTGAACGAGTATGGACAGGGAGATCAGGATATAGAACTCTCGGGGTCGGCGGGATCCACGTATTTCAACCACGGGCTTTGGCATCTTGAAGATGGGAGCCCCTGGGATGAGAATCTGATCTACTATTATAACGGAATGTTCCCGCTCATCCGTGCTGGTTTGGGAGCGACGAGCGACCAGATCACCGTCCATGACGGGGATTTTGTTGATGTGATGCATTTCGAAGACGGGAGTTTCTGGTCAGATGAGTGCGCAGGTTTCCAGCATTTCGCAGGCGATGATTATCTGGCGGATTACAACGCAGGAAAAGTCAAGTCTGCGACGCTGGACGGCCCTCCGGGTTATGTCGTACACAGTTTCAGCGGAAAGGTAGGAACACCTGTAGAAGCTGCTCTTGTCAAGTCTTGGGGTAGTATAGACATCGGAGCCGCAACAGAATACGCGCCTTTCGAAAATACCGTCTATTACGGCACGGATCTTTACGATGCGGAAGGTTCCTGGGCGACGGATTCCGAGGGCCTCTTCGAGATGACCTTCGATGCTGCCGGAGACTACTGGATCTGGACTGAAGGGACCCTGAGCGATTACGGCAAGCATGTGAACGCTCCCGCTGTGGCGAAGGTGCATATCGAGGCTGAGCAGGTCCAGCAGAACCACGCACCAACGCTGGCTGAAGGTATCTCTGCTTCCGCTTCCGAGAACGTTGTGCTTGGCAATGCTTACGAGCTCGATCTCAGCGGAGTCTTTGCCGACGAGGACGGCGACAGCCTGACTTACAAGGTCAGCGTGAACGGCGCTGCCGAAGAAGCGGCAGGGGCATCCTATTCATTCACCCCGGAGACCGCAGGTACATATACGCTCGTTTTCAAAGCGAACGACGGCGAGGCCGATTCGACCGATACATATACCGTAACGCTGACGGTGGAAGAGCCGCCTCAGGGCACGGACCCCACGTATTACTGGGACAGCGCCGTTGACGGCAACGGCTGGTACGCGTGGAGCTCCGGCTGGAACTATGTTCAGAAAGTCTTTACGGAAGGAGTCTATGTAGACAGCTTTGCCTGGGACGGCAATACCTGCAATATCGTGCTTTCCAAAAACACTACCGTAGACGCTTCGTTCCATTTTAAGACCAATTCCTACGCTCGTCAGGGCGGAATAAAGATAAACGGCGCTAACGCCGGGACATCTTCATCCGATACCATAATAGAACTGAGTGATGGGAACGCTTCGGTCACCGTACAGCCTTACGCAAGCAGCAGGGTCGGAACGGTAAAGACCTTCGTCTTCACGATCAAAGACGGCGGTGTCATTCCCCAATACAGCATCGAGCTCCCGACGGGAGAGGGCTATACGACCGCGCCTGAAGAGGGCTATACATCGCCCGTAGACAGCAAGGCCGATTTTAAATTCACAGTCAACATTCTTGACGGCTACAAAAAAGGCCAGAACTTCAAGGTAAAGGCAAACGGGACAGAGCTGACCGCTGATGCGAACGGCGTATACACGATAGAGAACATCAAAGCCGACCAGGTAGTGACCGTCGAGGACGTGGTCACATCCGACACGGTGTTCTATTGGGATGTAACGCTTCCGGCTTCGCCCGTCGGATATTCGGTAACCCCTGTTGCGGGATCTGAATCACCGGTAGCGGAAGGCGGAAGCTACAGCTTTAAAGTCGACATACTTGAGGGCTATGCCAAGAACAGCGAGTTTGCCGTAAAGGCGAACGGCACTTTGCTCACACCCGACGCAGATGGAGTATATACCATTGATAATATCCAGGCACATCAGACCGTAACGGTCGAAGGGGTGCAGGACATCTACAGCGTCACGCTTGTGAATGGGACCGGCTACACGGTAACAGCGGAAGAAGGCTCCGAGTCACCGGTGTTCTCCGGAGGCAGCTTCTCCTTCAAAGTCAACATCCTTAATGGTTATAAGAAGGGCGCTGATTTCACCGTTAAGGTGAACGGCACTGCGGCAACTGCCGGATCCGGCGATGTCTATACTATCACGAACATCAGAGAGAACAAGACGGTCACTGTAGAGGACGTCGTCACAGAGGATACGGTCAATCAGTACCGCGTGACGCTTCCCGAGACCGCGGGGGTCATAGCCGAGCCGGCGGAAGGTTTCTCTTCTCCCGTTGCTGAGGGAAATGACTACCGTTTCAAGGTCTCTCTGGCGCCGGGATATCTCAAGAACAGCGATTTCGCCGTAAAAGCCAACGGGACCGCTCTCGAGGCAGATGAAAACGGCTATTATACCATCGCCGATATCCACGACCATCAGACCGTGACGGTGACGGGCTTTACTCAGGGAGTATCCGTGACAGCTCCCGCAGGCTCCACGGTGACCGCGGGAAATCTCACGGGCAGTTTCAAATACACATGGTACGATCCGGCCGAGACGGTCACGCTCGAAGACGGGAGGATCGTGAGCTATTTCCGCCCGATCAGCGGAACGACTTACTATCGCGTCCAGAACCCGGACGGAGTCACATACTGGGATTATCAGAGCATGACCGCGGGCAAGGCGTATGAAGCCACCGCATCGGACATCAGGATCGATGACGATTCGTTCAATAAAGACACTATCTATCACGATTTTGTCTATAACTATCTCGATCTGGCAGACGTATATCTGAATGTCAACGAGAGAAACTATCTGGCTCTTGAGCCGGGTGCCTCGCGCGAGATCAACGCGTTCCGCAACTGGCAGGCTATAGAGAGCTTTACGAATTCCAAAATCGCGATCCCGGACGTTCACTATGACGTAATAGACGCGAACGGTGAACCATCCGATCTGGTCACCGTAACGCCTGACAGCTACAATACCGGAATAGCCAATATCACCGCAGGAAGCGGCACCGGCATGGCGATCATAAGAGTCACTTATGACGCGATGATCCATAAACAGGGCTATAAGAGCGGCTACGGCGCTGGCGGAGCAGACACGACGCGCTTCAGCGCGATCTGGCCTGAATGCACGGGTATCATCGTCGTCACCGTCGGTGAAGACGGCTCCTCGATCGACATGGGCATGACGATCAACGTCGGAAGACATGCAGGCAAGGTCGCCGGCGACAAGATCGACGCAGAGCACGACCTCCTGTTCTACTACGATGATCTCGGCGCTTCATACACCTTCAAGCCCGAAGCGGGAACCGAGGTAACTGTCGCGCGCAGCGAGGTAGGAGAGCACACCCTTTCGTACAGCGGTTTCACTTCCGAGGGAGTAACAGCTGATGAAGAGGGCAATGTAACGGTCACAGGCCTCACTGCGGGACGCAATATCGTAAGGGTAGAGAAGAACGGGGTCGCCAACTATCAGGTGATCTCCGCGAGGAAAGCGATCCTGACCGCAAAGGACTCCGAAGGCAATGTGGTGGATCTCGCCGAAAAGGAATTCGAACCGGGCGAGACGCTCACGCTCTCTCTCGACAACGTAAACAGCCCGCAGGAGAAACTGGCGACATGCTATAACAACAGTTTCTCGGTCGCGTATTTCGGCGAAGACGCTCCCACTACCAAGTTGAGTTCCACGAACGCGGGCTCGCACGGATACGGGCAGTACAACTTCAGCAGCATGACCCAGGTCGTCACCGTGAAGATCCCCGAGGATTGGGACAAGGACACCTATAAGGTCATAAACGGCGCGATCCAGATGGGCGGGTTCTCCGGCTGCGCTGCAGGCGGACATCGTGGCAAGGTCAACTACAGGACCGCGACCGGCATGGCTACAGGTACAGCCGGTGCCGGTGTACTTAGCAGCCTTCCCGATATAACCATCAAAGTCAGGCAGAACACTGCTCCGGCAACTTATGAGGTCTCGCTGGTTCCCGGAACGGGTTATACGCTTGAAGCTGCTTCCGGATCCGTTTCACCCGTGAATGAAGGTGAGAGCTATACCGTCAAACTAACCATCCTCGACGGCTACAGAGCCGGAGAGGGCTTTGCCGTAAAGGCCAATGATACGGTCCTGACGGAAGATCCCGAAGGAAGCGGGCTTTATACCATCTCCAACATAACCGGGGATCAGACGGTCACCGTGACCGGAGTGGTGGAAGTCAAGCCTGTGATAATCGCTCCGGCCGGCTCCGTGATCACTCTCGGCAAAGGCCCCGGCAATACGTATTTCGAGTACACCTGGATCGAGCCGGTAAAAACCGAGACGCTTCCGGACGGCAGGGTGCGGAATACATATGACACTGTCAAAGATCAGTATCTGTTCTGCCGCGTACAGAATCCGGACGGAGTAACATACTGGAACTATATAGGCGAGCTGAAGCTGGGTACTGAGATCGAGGTGAGCGGGGAAGACATCTATCTGAATGACGAATCATTCACCAAGGATACAGTTTACCATCACTTCGAGTACAGCAATCTCGACCTCGGAGATATCTATCTGAACATCAACGAGCAGGGATATCTCGCGCTTGAGGCGGGTGAGACGAAGGAACTCGACTCCTTCCGCAACTGGTACGCGATAAACAGCTATACCAATGACAAGGTCGCTCTGCCGGATTTCCATTACGAAGTTATGGATATAAACGGAAATCCGAGCGATCTGGTCACGATAGTTCCCGATCAGCACAATTCCGGCCTGGCGACTCTGACCGCCGGCCAGGGTTCCGGTCTCGCTGTCGTCAGGGTCACCTACGACGCGATGATCTACAAGCAGGCATATGCCACGAGTGACCAAACGGGCAACTGGGGTGAAGGAGGCGTGGATCCGACGCGTTTCTCGCATATCTGGCCCGAGACGTCCGGGATCTTCGTCGTGACGGTAGGAGAGCCCGACGGAAGCGGCATCGGCATGGGAATGACCATCAATACCGATAAAGTCGTTCAGCATGTCAAAAAGGTCGCCGGTGACGACATCGATGCGGAGCACGACATCCTCTACTATCTCGGGGAGGATGGAGCGTCCTATACCTTTGCGCCGGAAGAGGGCACGGCGGTCTCTATAGCGCGCAGCACGGTGACCGATTCGGGTCTCGTCTACAGCGGATTCACTACTGAAGGCGTGACTGTGGACGCTGAAGGGAAAGTCACCATTACAGGACTTACCGACGGCCGCCACATAGTAAAGGTCGAGAAGAACGGAGCGGCAAATTACCAGATAATCACCGCGCGTCAGATCAAGCTTTCGATAACCGACGCTGAAGGAGTGGAAATGGATCCGGATCACGAGTGGAGACCCGGTGATCAGGTCAATCTCGTATTCACTGAGGTGGACAGCCCGCAGGAGAAATTATCCACTTATTACAATAACAACTTCGCTACTTTCTATCTCACAGAATCCGGTGAAAGGGTTATAGACAGATCCGTAACCGCGCCAGGAGTAGGAAGATACGATTTCAGCTACCAGACCCATACTGTTACGTTCAATATCCCCTGGAAATGGACGGAGGATACATTCTCCCTGACCAATGGGGCGATACTGATGAGGGGAATGTCGGGAGATGTGACCGGATCACACCGCACCTGCAGTTATCTGATAGGAAAACCGATGGCATACGGCGTATCCAACATGGGCCTTTTGGGAGATCTTCCGGATATAACACTGAATGTCAAACCGGCGTCAGCCGTCGAAGTCGATTTCACTTCGCAGTTCGCGGGAGGATTCCTGCATGCGCCGCAGTTCGATCATGAAGTTCTGGAGACTCTTGCGGAATCATATGGCTTTACTGACACGGTCGACGGAGTATCCGCTCTTGATGTTCTTGTCGCTGCTCATGAACTCGTATACGGCGAGGACTTCACAGCGGAGACTGCAGGAGATTACCTCGCGGTGACCGGAGGCAACGTCAAAAAACAGTTCGCCATAGACGGGGATGACTATCTCGGCGGCTTCTTCCTGAACCACGCTTTCCCGAACGACGGAACGGAGCTTCCTTCGGGAGGTTACAACGGCACGTTCGTAGGCAACACGGAAGTCAAGGATGGCGACCTGGTGGAATTCTTCTTCTATGAGGACGACTACTACGGCGATACATACAACTGGTTCACCGATGCTGACGAGGAATACAGCAGGACTTACACCTTATGTCCGGGTCAGGATCTCGATCTGGTGCTGAACGGATTCTTCGCCATGGAAGCGTACCGCTGCAAGGACGAAGATGAACTCGTAAACTACTCCGGAGCGGACTATGTTGACGCGGCGCAGATCTATACGGTCGACACAACTACAGGCGCTCTTACGGAGATAGAGGACGCCGTGACGGATGAAGGCGATGTGACCCTGACATTTGATGAACCGGGTACATACTACATCACTGCCTACGGGACTGATGACTGCATGTTCACGCAGATCATGTCGCTGACAAAGGTCGAAGTCAAGGCTGAGCACGCTCTGACGAAGACGGACGCCAAAGCCGCGACCTGCATAGCCGAAGGCAATATCGAGTACTGGACATGCGAGAGATGCGGAAAAATCTTCAGCGACGAGGCCGGTGCGAATGAGATCGCCAAGGCTGATACCGTAATACCGGTCGATCCCGAAGCTCACGTATGGAACGATGGCGTCGTAACGACTCCGGCAAGCTTTGAGGACGACGGCGTCACGACATATACTTGCACGCTCTGCGGCCACAAAAAAGAGGAGCCGATCAAAAAGCTCGGATTCACGGTCACGGTAAACGGCGTCGAGATAACCGATATAGAGATCGTGAACGACGGCTACGACGCGTCTTATGAGGACTGGATGACAGGTGACAAGGTAGAGAGCAAGATACCTCTCGCCATAGTGACTGTACCCGCCGGAACAAAGAAGGCAGGTATCACCCTGAACGACCACGTCGCCGAGTACAACACGTATCTCTATACACTTGAACCGGGCACGAGCGGATATACCGAGTGGCTCGGTGACGGCTTCGGGGATATCGAGGCATTCGCCGGGATGACCGGACCTGTAGCGCACGCCGGAAGGGAATACGAAGCGGATGTATTTGACGATAAGGTCTACAGGATCCAGACCAAATACACCGACGACTTCATATCCTATAACCTCTACGCGATAACTTTCAAGTATGAAAACGAGATCGTAAGGATCGCGGGACCCAACAGATATGAGACCTCGATCGCCGCGGCCGAGCACCTTAAGGAGGCCGAGGGCAGGGAGACATTCGACAGGATCATCGTGGCGAGCGGTGATGACTTCCCGGACGCTCTGTCCGCGAGCTATCTCGCCTACAAGAAGGACGCCCCGATACTCCTCGTAGGAAAATACCAGACCAGCATCGGTCCCGTGAGCGAGTACATCAACGCCAATCTGTCCGATGGCGGAACCGTCTATATCATCGGCGGAACCGGCGCGGTATCCGAGAAGGTGGACGCCGCGATCGAAGGGAAAGTCGTAAGGCTCTCCGGATCCAACAGATACGCGACCAATATCTCGGTCCTCAAGGAAGCCGGAGTAGACGATGAAGCTCTGCTCGTAGCCTCCGGCGAGGACTACGCTGACGCGCTGAGCGCCTCCGCTGCCGGAAGGCCGATACTGCTCGTCGGCAAGGCGCTTACGCAGGATCAGAAGGACTATCTGGAAGAGAACAAGGCGGTCTTCAGCGACAACGCTTACGTGATCGGCGGAACGGGCGCTGTGTCCGCGAAGGTCGAAGGCGAAGTAGCGGCGTACACGGGGACACCGATGAGAGTATCCGGATCCAACAGATACGGCACGTCGATAGCGGTAGCCAATGAATTCTTTAAAGGAGACCTTGACAGCATAGTCATCGCGAGCGGGACCGACTTCCCGGACGGACTGTCCGGAGGTCCGATAGCGCTCATTTACGAAGCGCCGCTCGTACTGGTCAAGAACGACTACTACAACCATGCCGTTGAGTTCTTCAAGGGCAGAGACGCTTACAAGCTGGTCGTGATGGGCGGAAAGGGCGTAGTGTCCACGAAGGTGGCTGAGACTATAGCCGATCCGGCCAAGGACGTTGAGTAAGAACAAACTGAGAATCGTTCAAAACGGGCCGGGCGGCATACCCGCCCGGCCCGTTTAATAGTTAATATTGGACTTGGAATATCATTGATTATATAATAATAAGGATAGAGTATTATTGGGAGCACTATAGGCTGAAATGTCCGGATTCTTCAGAAAAAACAAAAAGACCATCGCCGCGCAGCTGGCAGTGATAACAGCTGTCGTTGTGTTGTTGTTCTTTGTTTTCGGGCAGAAGCAGGTGGAGCCGGATACAACCTTTGATGATCCTCCCGAACTCAAGGCAGAGGTGATGACCGTCGCTTCAGGGTCGGACGATACGGACGGTCCGGGTAGCGGAAGCGGAAGCGGCGACTCAGCCGATGACATGGAAGAAGAAACTGAGGAAGAACAGGACGAGTCTGAGACCGTGGTCGATCCCGAAGGACAGGGAGGCGGCCTCGACGGTGTTACGGACAGCGACAACGCGCTGAACGAGGAAGGAAACGGAAACGTCGGCGAGCCGACCATCATCCCGATAGTCGTGGACGACGAGGATCCTGTCATCGTGACGGATCTCGCGAGTTACGACAACCCGCGGGCCATATCCTTCAGCGAGCTCACAGATGACGTTCTGCACTTCTATGCATATATAGATCACAGGAAGCCGGGGATGAAGCTCCAGGTGAGACTGTTCAACGATGCTTCACCCGCGAACGGGAGCCTGCTTGAGGCAGACGGCCACAATTACGGCGCTGTCCTCGCCCAGGGCACGAATACGATAACTCTCTACATGCGTGAGGGGGATCAGATCTACGATAAGATCTCCTACACCATAATCTATATGCCGGACAAAGCCGACCCTGACAATCCGGAGGTCGGCGAGCATCCGCCCGTAATAACCGTTTACAGCAATGTGACGGATCCGATCAGGACCGCGCACTATATCTTCAGCGTTGGCGCGACGGACTGGCACGGCGATTATATCGCCTTTGACCACATGATCGTATCCCGAGACGGAAAGCCGTTTACAGCTTCGCCTACAGGAACGGGGATCTACGAATACGATTTCTATTTCGATCCACCCGTGACCGGCGACAGCTACGATGTCGTCATAACCGTGCTCGCCTGGGATGACGAGGGAAATTCCGCCTACAAGATCTATACTCTGACGTATGAGTACGTCGACCAGGGAGACGTGATCGGGACGGGGTCTTTGAACATTGACCTCACTACCATAGGACTCGGACTCGCCTATACGGGCTTCACTTTTGACGTTGAGCAGGGCAAGCCTCTTTCATACTATATCCTCGACGCAATGGAGTATTACGGGCTTGAAGCCGAGTATTCCGGCACAGTCGATTCCAGATTCTATCTGAGCGGTATCTCCGGCGGTTATTTCACCTACGGATACCACGTTCCTGACAATCTCTGGCAGAAGATACAGGATGACGACCTGGAATGCGACATCTACAGGATCGACAGGGACAGGCTGGCCGAGCACCATCTGACGCAGGGCTCGGGCTGGATGTACACGATTGACGGAGTGACATATCCGGGCCGCGGCGCATCGGAATATTATCTGGACGGTCACGGCAATACCGTAACGCTTCGTTTCACGCTGGCTTACGGAAAGGATATAGGCATCACTTCCAATACGGGAAGGCTGTCGACCTACTGCGGAGTGTGGATCAACGGCGGATACGAGCCCAGGCATACGCTTGACGAGGGTTCGGTGATCAAAGAAGCCACGTGCACCGAAGACGGAGAGTGGGCAAGGACATGCCTCGTAACGAACTGCGGTTATCATGAGAGCCAGGTGATACCGGCTCTCGGGCATGACTGGCATGAGACTTCAAGGCTTGAGCCCACGGAGACCGAGGAAGGCTATGTGGAATACAGCTGCTCAAGATGCGCTGAAACATACAGGAATACGATACCCGCTACTGGGGGCGGAGGCGACCCCGACCCCGGAAACGGCGGTGACGGCAACGGAACTGGCGGCGATGGCAACGGAACGGGTGGAGACGGGAATGGAACCGGCGGCGACGGAAACGGAACCGGCGGCGACGGAAGCGGAGATGGCGGCGATCCTGCGGGAGGCGCCCCGGCCTGTGTTCCCGAACGCTTCAGTCTGGATCGCGTGAAGGGCGTGAGAAATGAAAAGAGGGATTAAACTCACCGCGCTTATAC
>Ga0079305_1003515_pt1 | contig 10484 bp, 10 predicted proteins | sample LMS_cellobiose_e_FD_79183 | JGI IMG/M metagenome (GOLD analysis project Ga0079305, IMG submission 79183) | Rumen-fistulated moose microbial communities from Alaska, USA - LMS_cellobiose_enrichment | ecosystem: Host-associated > Mammals > Digestive system > Stomach > Rumen fluid ... | reverse complement strand
GCTTATCTGGTGGGCGGCTGCGTGCGCGACATGCTTCTGGGCGTGCGGCCGAACGATTGGGACGTGTGTACCAACGCCCTCCCGGAGCAGGTGCTCGAGCTTTTTCCGGGCTCCCGGCCCACGGGGCTGCAGCACGGCACCGTCACCGTCGTCATCGGCGCGCGGCAGGTGGAGGTGACCACCTTCCGCTCCGAGAGCGCCTACGCCGACCACCGGCATCCGGACACGGTCAGCTTCGTGGGGGACCTGGCGGCCGACCTGGGCCGGCGGGACTTCACCATCAACGCCATCGCGCTGTCGGCGGAGGGCCTGATCGCGGATCCCTACGGCGGCGTGGAGGATCTGCGCAGCGGTCTGATCCGCTGCGTGGGCGTGCCGGCGGAACGCTTTGAGGAGGACGCGCTGCGGATGTTCCGCGCGCTGCGCTTCTCGGCGCGCCTCGGCTTTGACATCGACCTCATCACGCTCGACGCGATCCGGGAAAAGGCCGCGCTCGCCGCCGTCCTCGCCGTCGAGCGCGTGCGCGACGAGCTGGACAAGACCCTGCTCACCCGTTCCCCCGAGACGCTCTTCACCATGAGCGATCTCGGGCTTCTCGACGCCCTTTTGCTGCAGCGCATCCCGCCCTCGCTGCCGCTGCACGCCCTGGCCGCGCTGCCGCGCCGCCGGCCGGAGCGATGGACGGGGCTGTGCGCGCTCCTGCAGAGCTGCGGATGCATCGAGTCGACCGAGGCCTTCCTCGGCGCGCTGCGCGTGGACAAGCGCACCATCCGCTGCTGCGCGGACGCCGCGCGCTGTCTGCGCGAGCCGCTGCCGGAGACGCCGCCGGAATGGAAACGGCTGCTGCGCCGCTGCGGAGTGGACGCCGTCATCTGCGCGGCCCGCTGCCACGACGCGCTCGAGGGCGGCCGCAGCTTCCGCGCGCTGCTGGCGGTGCTCAAGAGCGGCGAGTGCTTTTCCCTCAAGCATCTGGCCGTCACCGGAGACGACCTGACCGCCATAGGCATGCGGGGGCGCGAGGTGGGCGAGATGCTCAATTTCCTGCTGGATTATGTGATCGACTACCCGGCCAACAACCGGCGCGAGCTGCTGCTGGCGCTGGCAGGCCGGGATGAAGAATAAGTTTTGAGCTTTGAGGAGAGAGACGATGGCGGATTCCTGGGAACAACTGAAGGCGGACTGCGCAGGATGCATGGCCTGCCCTCTGGGCGCGTCGCGGACCCATCTGGTCTTCGGCGTGGGCAGGGAGGACGCGGAGCTGATGCTCATCGGCGAGGGTCCCGGCGAGCAGGAGGACCTGCAGGGCGAGCCCTTTGTGGGCCCGGCGGGAAAGCTGCTGGATACGATGCTCGCCCTCATCGGTCTGGACCGGAGCAAGGTCTACATCGCCAACATCGTCAAGTGCCGTCCGCCCCGCAACCGCGACCCGCAGGACGCCGAACAGGCCGCCTGCTCGGTCTGGCTGCAGCGGCAGATCGCGCTGGTCGACCCGAAGAGGATCGTCTGCCTGGGGCGCATCGCAGCCAAGGCTCTCATCGATACAGATTTTCGCATCACGCGCCAGCACGGCCAGTGGTATGACCGCGGCGGCCGGCGCATCATGGCCACCTACCATCCCTCCGCCCTGCTGCGCGACCCTTCCAGGCGTCCGGAGGCCTTCATGGACCTGAGAGAGTTGAGGAAGGAGATGCGGGCCCTGTTTGGCCCGGACGAGCAGCATGATCGAGTTTAAGACCGTAACCCTCTGCGACAAGGCCTGGGTGGACGAGATCGTCATGGCGGAGAACAGCCCCAGCGCCGACTACAATTTCGGAAACATCTATATCTGGGACAAATTCTACCGGCAGCTGGTCTGCCGCTGCGGCGACCGGATGCTGACCAAGCTCCGCTACGAGGGCAAACCCGCCTTCGTTTTCCCGATCGGCAGCGGGCCGCTGCGCCCGGCCATAGAGACGCTGCGGGGCTTTGCCGCCGGGCGGGGCTGCCCGCTGGTCATCCGCGGCATCACGGAAAAGCACCGTCAGCAGCTCGAGCAGGAGTACCCCGGCCTGTTCGTCTACGCGCCGGAGGAGAAGAACTTCGACTACATCTACCGTGCCGAGCGTCTTGCCACCTACGCGGGCAAGGCCCTGCACGGCAAAAAGAACCACTGCAACCGCTTTGAGGCGGAGAACGACTGGGAGTTCCTGCCGCTGACGCGGGAGCTGATCCCCGGATGCCTGGATATGCTGGATCTGTGGACGGAGGAAAACTCCGAACGTCTGGACAAGAGCGTCAGCCGCGAGCACGACGCCATCATCCGCGCCTTCGCGGCCTTCGAGCGCCTGGGCCTGGAGGGCGGCGTGCTGCGCGCGAACGGGAAGATCGTGGGCTTCTCCCTCGGCGAAATGTGCAGCCGCGACACCTTCGATGTGCACTTTGAAAAGGCCGAGATCGGCATCAACGGCGCTTACCCCATGGTATGCAGGGAGCTGACGAGGATGCTCCTGCGCAATCACCCGGAGCTGGAGTTCATCAACCGCGAGGACGACATGGGCTTCGAGAGCCTGCGCCAGTCCAAGCTCAGCTACAAGCCGGAGTACCTTCTGGAAAAATACATTGCGAGGCCGGCAGATGTCTGATCTTTGTATTCGGGAATACGAAAAGCGCGATCACGCTGCGCTCACGCGGCTCTGGGCGGAGACCTTCGGCGACGACGAGGCGCTGATCTCCGCCTTTCTCCGGCTGCTGCCGGAGATGGGCGGCTGCGTCGCCGCCGAGCGGGAGGGCCGCATCGTCGGCGCGGCCTATCTCATCACCGGCATGGAGCTTGCCTCCCCCGCCGGCGAGAAACAGCTCCTCGGCTATCTCTACGCCGTGGCGGTTGAGCCCGCTGCCCGCGGCAGAGGGGTCGGCGCCGCGCTCAGCCGCGCGGCCTTCGACTGGGGCCGCGCCCGCGGCGCGCAGATCCTCTGTACGCAGCCGGCGGAGCCGCGCCTCTTCGACTGGTACGGGGAGGTCCTCGGCGTCCGCTGCGCTCTGCGCCGGCGCGTCGAAACCTACTCTTCCGCGGCGCTCGAGCCCTGCATGGAGCTCAGCTGCACGGATTACCGCTTCTGGCGCGAACGGATGCTGCAGGAGCGGCCCCACATCCGCCTGGGCGACGCGGCGCTCTCCTTCCAGCAGCTCCTGTGCCGCAGCTACGGCGGCGGCTTCTTCGCTGTGGGAGACGGCGTCGCCGCGGCCACGCTGGAAAACGGCCGCTGCGTCGTACGCGAGCTGCTCTGTCCGGACGAGGCCGGGCGCCGGGCCCTGGCCGCCTCGCTGGGCGCGCAGCTCGGCGCTGCGGAAACGCTGCTGTACACGCCGGATCCGGACGGCGAGCCCTACATCGCGGCCCCCGACGGGGCTCTCCCTCCCGACTGCGTCTGGAATCTGTCTTTTGATTAACGCAAATATTTTTTTATTTTACATTTACGTAACATAACTTGGGTTACTTACGAAACATCTTCCGGGTATTCTATACCTGCAAGTAACAGTTTTCATCTTTTTCATTTTGTCCTCAACCATATAAGGAAACGGAGCGGGCGACCGCTCCGTTTTCTTTTCATTTTGTCCGATCCGATGCTATGCGCTGCCGCGTCCGGCCCAGGCCTTCCGGTTCTTCTGCCGGGCTCTCTCCTCCTTGAGGATTTTCTCCGCCGCCGAGATGGCGCCCGCTTCCAGGCCGAATTCACTGATATAGGCCTCCAGAAGCTCCGGGAACGTGGGCCGCATCCGGGTGGAGTCCAGCGTGCTCATGTGGTACTGCGCGCAGCTGAGCGCCGCCTCGTATACTCTCCCGCAGGTCTTCCCGCATTTGACGAAGCCCGCCTCCCGTATCGCGCCTTTTTTCAGCATGCTGTTGAGCAGGATATGCACGGAGCTGTCCATCCAGGATTTTTCCTCCGACAGGGCCAGGAGCTCACCGCGGGACAAGGGTCTTCCGGCCATCCAGAGAACGTCCATGATCTCAATTTCGTTCTTTGTTAAGTACATCTCTCTCTTCCCTTCCCGTTGCTGTTTTCTGCTCTTGAATGAAAGTGATTTTTATTCAATTGAATGGAGCCCAACTCTTGCCAGTATTTTACCATAGAGATTTGCTTTTGGCAACATGTCAGAATATGCCAAAACGAAACTTTTTCCGCAAGTTTTCCCGTATTTGCGGTCCCTGCCGTCCAAAAATCGCTCTCCCGTGTCCCTTCGGTCAGCGGACGTTTTTCCCTCGAAGAATACGATTGACGGCGAGAGCGACCTGGTGTATAATACCTGCGTAATTCATATATTACAAATAGGAGTTGAAGATATGGAAATCACGAAAGAGACCACCATGGGCCAGATGCTCGAATACGATATGGGGATCGCTTATATCCTGATGCAGTGCGGCATGCACTGTGTGGGCTGCCCCTCCTCCATCGGAGAGTCGCTGGAAGAGGCCTGCGTCGTCCATGGCATCGACGCCGACGAGGTGCTCGCGCAGATCCATGAGTATCTCGCCACCCGCGACGCCGCCCCTGCGGCCGAGTAATCCAGGGGGCAGAAAGGAGTTCGGGATTTTTTCCGGACTCCTTATTTTTTCACCGCTTTCTGTTCCTGTGACAAGCAAAACGAGAGACTGCGGAGGGACGCGATGAAGCTGCTGTACGCCGAGGATGAGCCGGCCATGTCCGAGGCCGTCGTCGATATCCTCACCTATCACAATTACAGCGTGGACGCGGTCTGTGACGGCGACGACGCGCTGGCCTACGCCCTCTCCGGGCAGTACGACGGGATCATTCTGGACGTGATGATGCCGGGGCTGTCCGGCTTTGAGGTGCTGCGCGCGCTCCGCCGCGAGGGCTGCCGCACGCCGGTGCTGCTGCTCACGGCCAGGGCCGAGGTCGAAGACCGCATCGAGGGCCTGGACCTGGGCGCGGACGACTATCTGCCCAAGCCCTTCGCCATGGGAGAGCTGCTGGCCCGGGTGCGGGCCATGCTCCGCCGCCGGGAGGAGTTCACGCCCGATCTGCTGCGCTGCGGCGATCTGACGCTCGACCAGCGCAGCGCGGAGCTGAGCTGCGGCGAGCGCCGCACGGTGCTGCCCCGGCTGGAATACCGGCTCATGGAGCTGCTGATGCGGAGTCAGGGCCGCTGCCTGTCCACGGAGGACATTCTGGTGAAGGTCTGGGGCTATGACACGGAGGCGGAGCTCGGCGTGGTGTGGGTCTATGTATCCTATCTGCGCAAACGCCTGCGCGAGCTGGGCTCCTCGGTCCGGATCCGGGCCCGGCGCGGCGTGGGCTACACGCTGGAGGAAGGGCATGATTAAATCTTTACAGAGAAAATTCGTGGTCACGGCCATGATCGCCGTCACCGTACTGCTGGCGGTGCTGCTGGGGGGCATCAATCTGGGCAACGCCCTCACCCAGTCGCGTCAGAGCGACCGGCTGCTCCAGTCCCTGGCCATGCAGGAGGGCTTCGGTCCCGCGCCGCGCTTTGACGGTGAGGAGCCTCCCTTCCGCCGGGAGGACCGGGGCGGCTTCTTCCGGGAGCCGCTGACCGAGGACAGCCGCATGGCGGCGCTGTACTTTGTGGTGCGCCTGGACGCGGAGGACCGGGTGCTGGGCGTGGAGCTGCGCCGCATCGCCTCCGTGGACGAGGAGCAGGCCGCGGCTCTGGCCGCGCAGGCGGCCGCCGGCGGCAGAGGCTACGGACGCATCGGCGATTTGAAATATCAGATCGTGGAGACCGCGGACGACTGCCGCTCCTGCGTCTTTCTGGACGTGCGTGAGCAGCACCGGGCCATCCTGCGCGTGGCGCTCCTGTCCGCGCTGGCGGGCCTTCTCGCCTGGGGGGCGATGCTGCTGCTGGTCCGGGCGCTCAGCCGCCGGGCCATCCGGCCCATCGCCGAGAACATGGAGCGGCAGCGCCGCTTCGTCACCGACGCGGGGCATGAGCTCAAGACTCCGCTGGCCATCATTCAGGCCAATGTCGACGCCATGGAGCTGACGGGCGGCGAGAACAAGTACAGCCGCAACATCCGCAGCCAGGCGGAGCGACTGAGCGCGCTGACACAGAACCTCCTGACCCTGGCCCGCATGGACGAGAGCAGCGCCCCGCCGGAGCCGACGGAGCTGTCGCTGTCGGAGCTGGCGGCGGAGAGCCTGGAGATGTTCCGGGAGGGCGCGGCGCTCAAAAAAATTGACGTGCAGGCGGAGATCGCGGCCGACGTCCATGTGCGGGGCGACCGGCAGCAGCTGCAGCAGCTGCTGTCCATCCTGCTCGACAACGCCGTGAAATACTGCCCCGAGGGCGGCAGGCTCTCCCTGCGTCTGCGGCAGGAGGACAGGGCCGTGCTGCGTCTCGCCAACAGCTTGGGCTCCGAGCGCCCGGATACGGAGCACATCTTCGACCGCTTCTACCGCGCCGACAGTGCGCGCAGCCAGAAGGGCGGCGGCTACGGCATCGGCCTGTCCGCCGCACAGGCCATCGTGCGGCTGCACGGGGGCGAGATCGGCGCCGCCTGCGAGGGCGGCGAGATCGTCTTCACCGTGAAGCTGTAAATAAAAATGGGCCTCCCGGGGGAGGCCCATTTTTCATAGGATCACGCACTCTGCGGCTGTCGTTTTCGCGCGCCCGGCGTCTGGATCAGGATGCCCAGCAGGATCAGCAGCGCGCCTGCCAGGCCCCAGAGACCCAGCCGCTCGCGGAGGAAGACCGCGCCCAGCAGCGCCGCCGTCAGCGGATTCAGGGCGCAGAACGCGCCCGCCTGTTCGGCGCTCACATAGCGCTGCGCCACCGGCTGGAGCGTGAAGCCGAAGCAGCTGCACACCAGCGCCAGGGCCAGAATCATGCCCCACTCGCCCCCGCTCTGCGGCAGCTGCGGCGTTTCGAAGAGGAACGAGGCGCAAAGCCCCAGCAGGCCGATGAAGCCCACCTGCAGGATGCCGAGGACAAGCGGCTCGTCCTCCCGGGAGAGTCTGGCCGTCAGGAGGATGGCGCCGGCGTAGAGCAGAGAGGCCAGCAGGCACAGCAGCTCCCCATAGCCCAGGCGGAAGCTGCTCTTTCCCAGGGTCAGCAGCGCCACGCCCAGCAGCGTCACGAGCGCGCCGAGCAGCACCCGGCTCCGGGGAGCGCTGCGGTGCAGCGCCGCCTCCAGCAGCGGCACCCATACGATCGCCGTGTTTTCCAGAAAGGACGTGGTGGAGGAGTCCGTGGCCCGCAGGCCGAAGAGCTCCGCCGTCATCACCGCAAAAAAGACGGCGCCCAGGGCAAAGCCCCGGAGGAGCGTGGCGGGGCGGACGGCGCGCAGCCGCCTGCCGAAGGGCAGCAGCAAAAGCACAAAGGCCAGTGTGAAGCGCAGGCCGATCAGATTGAAGGGCTGCAGGCTGCGCATGCTCAGGGTGGAAAACAGCAGGGAGGTGGCGCGGGCAATGATGACCGCGGCCAAAAGGAGCTCTGCCTGTCTGCGACGCATGGGAAAACACCGCCTTTCTGATCTTGACAAAAGCATACCGCTGTTTTATCCTTGAGTAAAGCGAAAATATTTCAATATTAATTTGAGAAAACCGCAAAGCAGAGTGAGGGAAAGACATGGAGACCGAAAAACTGCAGGTGCTTCTGGAGGCGATCGAGAGCGGCTCGCTGTCCGCGGCGGCGGAGAAGCTGGGCTACACGCCCTCGGGCGTCAGCCGTGCGCTGGCCGCTCTGGAGGCGGAGACCGGCTTTCCCCTGCTGCGCCGGGGCCGCCGGGGCGTGGTGCCCACGGCGGAGTGCGAACGGCTGCTGCCGCAGATGCGGAGGCTCCTGCAGGCTGAGCGGCAGTACCGGCAGGAGGCGGACGCCATCCGCGGCCTGGAGCAGGGCAGTCTTTCCATCGGCAGCTCCTACGGCAACTATTATCGCTCCCTGGCGGAGCTTGCCGCGGACTTTTGCCGGGCGCACCCCGGCATCCGTGTGGATCTCTTCGGCGGCAGCAGCACGGAGCTGGCCCGCATCCTCGAAGAGGGGCGGGGCGATCTGTGCGTCATCAGCCGACGGGAGGGCCGCTTCGACTGGCTGCCCCTGCGGGAGGATCAGCTGGCGGCGGTGCTGCCCCCGGCGCACCCCTGTGCCGGAGCGGCCGCCTATCCCCTCGCCCGCTTTGCGGAGGATCCCTTCATTGAGATCCTCCCGGGCGCGGAGACGGACAATTCCCTCATCTTCCTGAGCCGCGGCGTGCGCCCGAACACCCGGTACACCTGCGCCGACTATACTGCGGCCCTGTCCATGGTGGAGGCCGGCCTGGGCGTGACGCTGCTCAACGCCATCCTTCTCGACGGCTGGGCGGGAAAGGCCGCGGTGCTGCCGCTCGACCCGCCGCAGTCGGTGGAGATCGGCATCGCCCTGCCCTCGCTGGACGCGGCCTCGCCCGCCGCCCGCCGCTTCATCGCCCATGTCCGCTCCCGCCTCTGAGGGGGCGGACGCCGATCCCCGCCGGGTATCCGGCGGGGAATTCTTTGCCGAAAGCAGTTGCGAAAAGCGGCGCTTTGCCCTATAATGGTAATTTGTAAAGTTATAAGCTACGGAGGCCGTCCATGAAAAAGATCCTGCAACGATACGGCGCGCTGCTGATGGTGCTGATCCTGGTCAGCGCCGTCTGCCTGCTGTTCTCCGTGCGCAAATCCGGCATGTTCATCGACGAGATCTACACCTACGGCCTCTCCAACAGCCACTACGCCCCCTATGTGTCGAACATCGGCGGCGGGGACAGCTTCGTGGACACGGTGCTGACCCGGCAGGACCTGCTGGACTATCTGACGGTCAACGACGGCGAGAGCTTCGACTTCGGCTCGGTGTACTACAACCAGGCCGCCGACGTGCACCCGCCGCTGTACTACTGGCTCTTCAACGCCGCCTCCTCCCTCACGCCGAACGTCTTCAGCAAGTGGACGGGGCTTGTGCTGGATTATCTCATCTACATGCTCTGCCTCGTGCTGCTGTACGCGCTGGTGCGCGCGCTCGGCGGCAGCCGCCTCAACGGGGCCGTCGCGGCCGCGCTCTACGGGCTGAGCGTGATGGGGCTGTCCACGATGCTGATGATCCGCATGTACGTCCTTCTGACCGCCTTCACGCTGCTGCTGGCGCTGCTGACGGCAAAGCTGATGCAAAAGCGCCGCTTCGTCTATTACCCGCTGATCGGCCTGACGGTCTTTCTCGGGCTCATGACGCAGTATTATTTCGTATTCTACGCCTTTTTCCTCTGCGCCGCCTATGTGTTCTGGGCGCTGGCGAAAAAGGAATACCGCTCGCTTGGGCTTTTCTCTCTGTTCGCCTTCCTCGGCGTGGGCTGCCTGCTGCTGGCCTTCCCGGCCTGCCTGGACCAGCTCTTCGCGGACAAGCTCGTCTCCGGCGGCAATGCCGTGGACAACCTCCGCGACGTCTCACAGTACCCGCAGCGCCTGCTCTATTATTTCTCCGACATGCGCCACGGCCTCAAGGCGGCGATCCTCGTCTCGTTCGCGGCGCTCTTGGCGCTGCTGCTGTGCCTGAAAAGGCTCCTCGCCGCGGGACGGGCCGGGGCGCTGCATATCGCCCCCTGGCTGGTGATCCTGCTGCCGGCGCTGCCCACCTTCGTGCTCGCCGCCATTCTCTCTCCGGTGCTGGACCAGCGCTATGTGTACAACCTCGCGCCCATCCTGGCCGCGGGCGCCGGCTTCCTGCTGTATCTGCTGGAGGAGAGCCTGGGCGGCTTTTCCCGCGAGCCGCTCTGGAAGGGCGCGGCCGCGCTCGCGATCCTGGCCTTCGCGCTGCACATCGCGCACTACAGCCCGCCGCAGTACCTCTATCCCGAGTACGCCGAGTACGACGCGCTGGTGCGCGCGCACGCCGCCGCCCCCTGCGTCTACATGACGGACGACTATTTCCCGCCGGTGACGCAGGACCTGCTGCAGCTGCTCGCCTTCGACGAGGTCTTTGTGACGGGCGACGCGGATTCCCCGGCGCTCGACCGCTATCTCGAGCGCACCGATACGGACGAGTGCGTGGTGTATATCGACGTGAGCGCCTTCTGGTCCAGCGGCTTTGACCCGGAGCAGATGCTGCCGGCGCTGCTGGACAGCACGGACTATACCGACAGCTCCCTGCTGTATGAAAACGGTCTGTCCGTCACCTATCTTCTGACGAAATAGAGAGGAGAGAGCCCATGCTTTCCGTGATCCTGCCCGCATACAACGAAGAGAAGATGATCTCCCTGGCCGCGAGCACCATCGGCGGCATCCTGGAGGAGGCCGCCATCCCCTACGAGCTGCTGTTCGTGGACGACGGCTCCCGGGACGGCACCTGGAGGGAGATCCGGCAGGCGGCGCAGTCCGACGCGCGCGTCACAGGCCTGCATTTCAGCCGCAACTTCGGCAAGGAGGCAGCGATGTTCGCCGGCCTCGAGCGCGTCCGCGGGGACTGCTGCGCCATTCTCGACTGCGATCTGCAGCATCCGCCCGAGAAGCTGG
>Ga0079305_1003514_pt1 | contig 10485 bp, 7 predicted proteins | sample LMS_cellobiose_e_FD_79183 | JGI IMG/M metagenome (GOLD analysis project Ga0079305, IMG submission 79183) | Rumen-fistulated moose microbial communities from Alaska, USA - LMS_cellobiose_enrichment | ecosystem: Host-associated > Mammals > Digestive system > Stomach > Rumen fluid ... | reverse complement strand
TTGTGCATCCCCACCGCCTTCTGTTCCTACGGCGGGGAGGCCATCGACAAAAAAACGCCCCTGCTGCGGAGCATGGCGGCTGTCAACCGGCAGGCGCTGCGGGTCCTGCGCCTCTTCGGGGATCAGGACACCCACACCGTCCGGCCCATGGTGGGAGCGGAGCAGGAGTATTTCCTGGTGGACCGGGCCATGTTCCAGCGCCGCCGGGATCTGGTCTACACGGGCCGCACGCTGATGGGCGCCCGGCCGCCCAAAGGCCAGGAGCTGGACGACCACTACTTCGGCGCCATCAAGCCCCGGGTGGCCGCTTTTATGGCGGAGCTCAACGAGGAGCTGTGGAAGCTGGGGGTGCCCGCCAGGACCGAGCACAACGAGGTGGCTCCCGCCCAGCACGAGCTGGCCTGCGTCTACACCACCGTGAACATCGCCGCGGACCACAACCAGCTGGTGATGGAGCGGATGAAGCGGGTGGCGGACCGGCACGGCATGGTATGCCTGCTCCACGAAAAGCCCTTTGCGGGGGTCAACGGCTCCGGCAAGCACAACAACTGGTCTCTGGCCACAGACCGGGGGGAGAACCTTCTCAACCCCGGGGACACCCCGGCGGAGAACGCCCAGTTTTTGCTGTTCCTCACGGCGGTGATCCAGGCGGTGGATGAGTATCAGGACCTGCTGCGCGTGAGCGTGGAGGGGGCCGGCAACGACCACCGGCTGGGGGGAGACGAGGCGCCTCCGGCCATCCTCTCCGTGTTCCTCGGGGACGAGCTCACCTCCATCCTGGACGCCATCGAGAGCGACACTCCCTATCACCAGGGGGAGCGGGTCCAGTTCAAGGTGGGCGTCCACGTGCTGCCCCGGTTCCCCAAGGACTCCACGGACCGGAACCGGACCTCGCCCTTCGCCTTCACCGGCAACAAATTCGAGTTCCGGATGCTGGGCTCCTCGGCCTCCATCTCCGAGGCCAACATCGTGATCAACACCGCGGTGGCGGATGTGCTGGGCCGGTACGCCGACGCGCTGGAGGGGGCGGAGGACTTTGACGCCGCCCTTCATTCCCTGATCCGGACGGCCGTCCGGGATCACCGGCGGATTCTCTTCAACGGCAACGGCTACGACGAATCCTGGGTCCGGGAGGCGGAGCGCCGGGGCCTGCTGAACCTGCGCTCCACGCCGGAGGCGCTGCCCTATCTCCTCGCGGAGAAGAATGTGGCGCTCTTCACGCGGAATCAGGTTTTCAGCGAGACGGAGCTCCGGGCCCGGTACGAGATCATGCTGAGCCACTACGCCAAGGAAGTGAGGATCGAGGCTTTGACCATGCTGGACATGATCCGCAAGGACGTGCTTCCGGCGGCGAGCCGCTTCACCGGCGAGCTGATCCGTACGGCCCGGGAGAAGGAGGCCCTCTGCGGGGAGGCGCTGTGTCAGTATGAAAAACGGCTGGCCACCCGGATGGCGGAGCTGACGGAGGCCGCCTGGAACGAGTCGGCGGCGCTGGAAGCCTCCCTGAAAAAGACGGGCAGCGGCGTGGGAACGGAGGAATCCGCCCATCGCTGCCGGGAGGAGCTGCTGCCCGAAATGGAAAACCTCCGCCGCTGTGCCGACGCCATGGAGGCGATCATGGATAAAAAATACTGGCCCTATCCCTCCTACGGAGAGATTCTGTTCAGCGTGTATTGAGAATCGGAAATGGCAGGGCACCGGCGCTCAGGAGCTCCGGTGCCCTTGCCGGGGAGGGGAAAAGGCCTGTGAAAAAAGAACCGTGGCGCGGAGGGGAGCGGCTGATCCTCTGGATATCCTTTTCCGCCATTGTGGTCATGTCCTGCCGGCTGAAGGCGGACAAGCTCGTCACCGCCGGGTGGATCATCCTCGCCTCGGCGGCGGTATTGGCGCTGCTTCCCCGCCGGTGGCTGGCTCTGCAGCGGCGATGCGGCTGGCGCCGGGCGGCGGCCATGGCCCTCTTTGCCCTGGCCTTTGGGCTCCTGTTTCGGAGCCGATGGATGAGCGTGACCCGGTTTCTGCCGATGGCCCGTCGGCTGGGTCTGCCCTGGAGCGTCCTGGTGAATATTGCCTCAGCGGGGGGAATGCTCCTGGCCCTGCCTTTTCTGTCCAGACTCTTTCTGACTGCCGGAGAGCTGGTGTCACGGGCAGAGGCGGCGGCCGCCGACAGGGCGGGGCGTCTGCCTGCCCGATGGGCGGGCTATTTTCTTGTCCTGGCTGTTGTTTGGCTCCAGTATTACCAGATGCAGTTCGGCGTGGCCCTGTTCCCTCAAAGCCTGTATGGGGTGCGGCTGGAATACTTCCTGCTGGATCTGTGCGTTTTCCTGGCCGTGAATCTGGTGCTGGCGCTCCTCCTCGGGCGGTGGAGCCGGGCGCTGCTGGCGGGCACCGCGCTCTTCACGGTGTGGGGCGTGGCCAATTTTTATGTTTATCGGCTCCACGGCTCTCCGCTGTATCTCAGTGAGCTGGCCAACACCGGTACGGCGCTGAACGTGCTGTCCAACTACCGCGTCCGCTTTACCAATCTGCCCTTTGTGATCCTGGGCCTGGCGGTCCTGGCTCTTCGTCTTCTGCGGGCGCTGCGCCGGGTGGAGAGCTGCCTGCCCGCGCCCCGCCGGGCGCTGCCGGCCCGGCTGGGCCTTCTGACGGCGGAGGCGGCGCTCATCGCCCTGGTGTTTTTCCGGCCCGGCGCCGGGGATGTCCTGGGCTGGTCCAATTACGACGCCATCAGCCGGTACGGCTTCGCCCCCTGTGTCGTGGACGATATCAAGCACATGGCCCGGCCCTTCCGGATACCGCCGGGCTACCGTGCCGACGCGCTTCCCGCCGAAACGGAGATCCGGCAGGGGACGGCGGAGACCGCGCCGGACATCATCCTGATCCTCAACGAGTCCTTCTGCGACCTGGACGATTACACCGAGCTCCGGGCGGATCGGGACTTCCTGGCTCCCTTTTACAGCATACCCGGGGCAGTATACGGTCACGCGGTGACGCCCTCCATCGGCGGAGGGACCAACAACTCCGAATATGAGCTGCTGACGGCCAACTCCATGTACCTGATCAGCGCGCCGGCGCCCTTCAACTTCATCGACTTTACCCGGCGCCCCAGCAATGCGGTACAGTATCTCAAGCGCCTGGGGTATTCCGCCTTTGCCATGCACATCCAAAGCGCCAGCAACTATGCCCGGAGCACCGCCTATCCCGCCCTTGGCTTTGACGACACTCTCCTCGGCTGGGAGTCCTGGCCGGACTTCGGCCGCTATGGGAACCGGGTGGGGCTGGACGCCAACTATTACCAGGCGATGCTCCACCGCTACGGGCAGTATGAGACCGACGCCCCCCGCTTCCTCTATGTGCTCACCTTTCAGAACCACGGCGGCTATGAAAAAAACGATGCCGCTCTGGACACTGTCCGCGTGGGGGCCAATTTCGGAGATCTGACGGACGACGTGGAGGAGTTCCTCACCAGCGTCTCCCTGGCCGGCGAGGCCTTCCGGGACCTGACGGAGACCCTCTCCGCCGCAGACCGGCCGGTGATCGTCTGTATGGTGGGCGATCATTGCCCCTCCTTCCTTCCCCAGCTTCCGGCACGGGAAGATTGGAGCGAGCTGGAGGAGCAGATCGCCCAGCGGGTGGTGCCCTATGTGATGTGGAGCAACTATGGGGCGGATTTTTCCGGCTGTACGGAGTATATGAGCATGTTCGGCCTGATGCCGGAGGTGATCCGCGCGGCGGGCCTGCCGCTGACGCAGTATTACCGGACCATCCTGGCGCTGAAGGAGCGGTTCCCGGTTGTGGCGGCCAACGGAGTGTATGCAGACGCTGACGGCGTCACCGGTCTCTACGAACCGGAGGACCCGGCCTGCGGCCCCATCACCGAATACCTCCATATGGAATACAACGCTGTGGCCGCCGGCATGGACTACCGGGATGAGCTGTTTCTTCCGCCGCTCCCCTGAATCGGATGCGCGGGGATCGGCCGGCGGCAGAGCGCCGACACCATGGGGGCGGTCATGGATAAGGAATACCGGTCCTGTGCTTCCTGCGGAGAGATCCTGTTCAGCGCGTATTGAAAAAAGAGTAAACGGGGAAGGAAAAGGGCACACTTGACACCTGGAGGCCTTTGGGATATATTTTAGCCACAAATGAACAGCGTGCGTATCTGCGTGAAAGCGCCGGCGGCTCTGCCGCCGAGGGAACACGGATGAGAATTCCGGACTACCCCAGTAACCGTGAAGCGGACGAAGGGACAAGTGCCACTGTCGAAGGACGGGAAGGTGTCCCGGAGGAGGAAGCGAAGTCGGGAGACCTGGCTACGCATCGAGCTCCTGGGGCGGAGTCATGCTGTACGGTGTGAGATATGGTTTTTGCCGCCCTTCCGGAAGGATGGGCGGCATTGTCATCCGAGGCTGTTGATTAGAACCTGTTTATGCAAAAGGAGATGCTGTTATGAAGTTCCGTAAGGTATTTGCTATCGTGCTGGCGCTCGCCGTGATCCTGGCCCTCACAGCCTGCGGCGGCGCCTCCGGCGCCAAAAAAGGCGCCGTTACCGTCACCGATATGACCGGCCGGGAGATCACTCTGGAGAAGCCCGCCACCCGGATCGTGGCCCTCACCGCGTCCGACTGCGAGATCCTTTACGCCATCGGCGCCGGGGATACCCTGGTGGGCCGGGGCGAGTACTGCGACTACCCCGCCAAGGTGCTGGACGTCCCCTCCGTGCAGTCCGGCTACGACACCAACATCGAGCAGATCATCGCCCTGGAGCCCCAGGTGCTGCTGATGAGCACCATGGCCCAGACGGAGGAGCAGATCGCCGCGCTGGAGAGCGCCGGGGTCCAGGTGGTGGTGTCCGACGCCCACGACATCGAGGGCGTGTATACCGCCATCGAAATGATCGGCGCCCTGATGGGCAAGGATGAAAACGCCGCCGCCGTGGTGGACGGCATGAAGAAGAGCTTTGCCGAGCTGAAGGAAAACGCCGCCGGGGACGGCACGAAGACCGTATATTTTGAGGTCTCCCCGCTGGAGTACGGCCTCTGGACCGCCGGCAGCGGCACCTTCATGGACGAGATCACCCGGATGCTGGGCCTGCGCAACGCCTTTGACGACGTGGAGGGCTGGGCCTCCATCTCCGAGGAGCAGGTGCTGGAGCGGAACCCGGACTACATCGTGACCATCACCATGTACTTCGGCGAGGGCCCCACCCCCGAGGAGGAGCTCCTGTCCCGTTCCGGCTGGGAGGATGTGACCGCCATCAAGAACGACGCCATCCTCAACCTGGTGGACAACGAGCTGAGCCGTCCCGCGCCCCGGCTGGTGGACGGCGCCAAGATGATGTATGACTTTATCTACGGAGAGACTGCGGAGAATGCGGCCTGATCCCGGAGTCAGGGAGGAGGGCGCCGCGGCGCCCTCCTCCGCCATGCCTGCGCTGCGCCGGGAGGGCTTCGGCCCCGGCGCTTATCTGGCGTTCGCCGGGGTGATGGTGTGCACCATGATCCTGTGCGTCTGCGCGGGGAGCGTCAGCATCCCGGTGAGGGACACCGTCCGGGTGATCGCCGCCGCCGTGCTGGGACGGGAGATCCCCGCGGTCAGCGCGAGGTCCATCATCCTCTCGGTGCGGCTGCCCCGGGTGCTGTGCGTGGCGCTGACGGGGGCGGCTCTGTCGCTGTGCGGCGCGGCCATGCAGGGCCTTCTGAAAAACCCGCTGGCGGACGGCTCCACCCTGGGCGTGAGCTCCGGCGCCTCTTTGGGCGCGGCGCTGGCCATCGCGCTGGAGATCACCCTCCCCGGCATCCCCTTTGCGGGGACTATGGTGATGGCCATGCTTTTCGCGTTCCTCTCACTGATTCTGATCCTTTCGCTGGCCTACCGGCTGGATTTTTCCCTCTCCACCAACACCATCATCCTCATCGGCGTGATCTACTCCATGTTCATCTCCAGCGTCCTCTCCCTGGTGATCGCCTTTGCCGGGGACCATCTCAAGAGCATCACCTACTGGACCATGGGCTCCCTGGCTGGCAGCAGCTACAAAAACGCCCTGGTGCTCCTGACGGCCCTGGGGCTGTGCGGCGCGGTGATCGTCTGCCACGCCCGGGAGCTGAACGCCTTCGCCATCGGGGAGGACAACGCCCGGCACATCGGGGTGAACGTGAAACGGGTGAAGCTGACGGTGATGATCACGGTGTCGGTCCTCATCGGCGTGTGCGTGTCCATCGGCGGCACCATCGCCTTCGTGGGACTGGTGACGCCCCACATGGTCCGGATGATCACCGGCCCCAACCATAAGCGGATTCTGCCCGCGAGCCTTTTCGGCGGGGCCACGTTCCTCATGCTCTGCGACCTGCTGGCCCGGATTCTCTTCAATCCGGTGGAGCTGCCCATCGGCGTGGTGACCTCCTTCATCGGGGCGATTTTGTTTGTGGTGATCTTCTACCAGTCCAGGAGGGCCCACGCATGAGTCTGCTGGAGGTAAAGGCCTTATCCGTCCGCTACGGAGAGCATCTCATCGTGGACGACGTGAGCTTCGCCCTGGAGGAGGGGCGGTGGCTCATGCTCATCGGCCCCAACGGGGCGGGGAAATCCACCATCGTCAACGCCGTCTCCCGTTCGGCCCCCTATACGGGGGAGATCCGCTTCCGGGGCCGGGACATCCGGCGATACCGCTCCACGGAGCTGGCCCGGAATCTGGGGATCCTCAGCCAGCACCACAGCGTGGGCTATGCCTTCACGGTGGAGGAGGTGGTCCGGCTGGGCCGGTACTCCTACGCCCCCGGCATCTTTTCCCGCCGGAGCGACGCGGACGAGGTCAGCGTGGCGGAGGCCCTGCGTCTCACGGGACTGACGGACCTGGCGGGACAGTCGGTGCTGACCCTTTCCGGCGGCGAGCTGCAGCGGACCTTCCTGGCCCAGCTCTTCGCCCAGGACCCCCAGGTGCTGATCCTGGACGAGCCCACCAATCATCTGGATCTGGTCTTCCAGCGGGAGACCTTCGCCCTGATCCGCGCCTGGCTGGAGATCCCCGGACGGGGGGTGATCTCCGTGGTCCATGACCTGAGCCTGGCCCGGGCCTACGGCACCGACGCTCTGCTGCTCCACCGCGGCCGGGCCGTGGCGGGGGGAGAGATCGGGGAGGTGTTCACCCCCGGCCATCTCAACGCCGTCTACGACATGGACGTGGCCGACTGGATGCGGCAGATGCTTTCCCAGTGGCAATAAATAGACATCCGCCCGCTTAGCGGGCGGATGTCTATTTATTGCAAATAAAGTTTGGCTGTACATTTTTCCAGACATGGTTTTCTCCCTTTTGGCGGGACAGCGGGCGGCGGTCCCCTCCCGAAAGGCATGAAAACCATGTCTTTTTTCTGTTTTGGATCTGTACGGCTTGCTGATCCGTATCACGGTTTGTGCCCGGCGCTTTCCGCAAAAGGAGGATCAATGCATCTGCTTCGACAAATAATCCGCCGCAAACTGGGTGAAGATCTTCACGCTGGGGTAGGATTCGACGTTCATATCCTTATAGATGATGTTGATCGTCCGGATGCAGACGGGAGAAGAGATATCCAGTATTTTTAGCCAGTCATCCAGATACGGCTGCGCCATCCTGGGGGTCATAAGGCTGACGTATTCTCCCAGCTGCAGCATCCGGATGATGGTGCCGGAATAATCCGCCTCCAAAGTGACACGGGGCTCGAATCCGGCCTGATGACAGTACTCTGTTACTACGGAACGAAACGGAGCCCCTTTTCCAAGCATGATAAAGTCGCAGTCCTTTGCGTCAGCCAGCCGGATGGAGTCGCGGTTTGCCAACGGGTGGTTCACAGACATCATAAGGCAGATCTTTTCCTGCAGAATGACGCGGCTGTTTTTCTGGTGAGAAGAATTGCTGACAGCCAGTGTCACATCGGCGGCCTCTTCGTCGCCGCATTCGATCAGCCTGATTTTAATGTAGGGATATTCCTTGATGAAAGCGGAGAGAAGCCGTACGCAAAGATTCGATCTTTCCCACATTTTGATGGTTATGGGGGAAATGCTCGTCTCTCTGAAAAGCTCCAGATTGGACAGCGTCTGATCCAGCGTCTCAAAGATTTGAGTAACGCCGTTATACAGGATCTTTCCGTGCTCATTCAGCTTGATGGCGCGCCCGGAGTGGTCAAAAAGCTTGACGCCCAGCTCGCTCTCAAGGCGCCTTACAGACTGTGAGATCGACGGTTGAGAAACATGCAGCTGCTCAGCGGCATACGTGTAGCTGGAAAGGCCTGCAACCGTCATGAAGTACTTCAACTGCAACAGATCCATACGTATAGTCTCTCTTTTTTTCAACAGATTAGCAATTAAAAAAATAGCAGTGCGAAAAAAAATAGTCAATGAAGAAAAGGGCAGATTTGAAAAAAGGGGAAAATGACAAAAAATAACTGGACGAAATTGTATATTTTGACAGGAGAATCAGGAACAAAAATTATAAAACTATAATAATCATAATATAAAAACTATAATATATTCAATGGCTTTTTTCCAAAGGCAGAAAAAAGCGAGTATTATCAACGATTTGCCGCATTACCCGCATTTCCTCTCGAAATAAACAATAACTTATAAATTATAATAAAATAATTAAAAATGGTATTAGACAAGTGAGAATCAAGTATGTAAATTATTATTGTGGTACGCACAATACGATTTATAATTACTTTTATCCTTTAAAATTTTTGTTTTTATGGGAGGTCAAAATGGAGAAGTTTCCTCGTGGCATCGCCATCGCCGGGGTGGGCGACGTTGACTATGAAACATTGTATCGCACGACGAAGAGTCTTTCGGCGCCCAGAGATCCGTACGCGCTGGCGGCGGAAGCCTTCAAAAACGCGCTGGACGACTGCGGCCTGAAAAAGGAGGACATAGACGGCGTTATCTGTGTACGCGATGTTACCAAGTATGACTATTTCTGCTATCGCGTAGGCATCTCCAAGCCGATGCTTGTAAACGGACTCAACTCTCAGGGAAGGCAAAGCGGACTTGCCGTGCAGTATGCGGCCATGGCGATCGCCAGCGGCCAGGTCAATACGGTCGCGGTGGTCTATTCAAATGTCGGAAAGTCGAACAAGTACAACTACGGCAGCGACGGGAACAGCTCCGATCCCTATGGCCTCATTCACGGCATGACGTCCCCGGGGGCACAGCATGCGACCATGTTCAACCGGTATCGGTTCCAGTACGGCGCCACCGAGGAGCACCTGTACAAGATCGCGGAAGCGCAGCGGTATCATGCGAGCCTGAACAGTCACGCCGTGTTCAAAACCCCGCTCACCAGGGAGGAATACATGGCCGCCCGGTACATCACGGAGCCGCTTCGTCTGTATGACTACTGCATGATCAGCGACGGCGCCGTCTGCATGATCCTTACCACGGTGGAGCGCGCCCGGGACCTGAAAAAGCCGGTGGTCCGGATGCTCGGGACCAGCACCTGCGGCGACATGGCAAACTCCTATATGAAGCAGGACTTTTTCTACAAGGCGATCACCAATATGACGGAGCAGCTGTACGGGGAAGCCGGGGTCACGGCGAAGGACTGCGACGTAATCGAGATCTACGACAACTTTACGCCGACCGTGATGTATACGATCGAGGGCATCGGTCTGGCGGACATCGGCGGAGCGGGTGACTACATCGACCATGAGGGCCTTAAGCTCGGCCAGGCAAAGAAACCGATCAATACCCACGGCGGCCATACCTCGGAAGCGTACATGCAGGGCTGGAACCATCATGTCGAGTGTGTCCGTCAGGTGCGGGGTGAATGCGGTGAACGCCAGGTGCCCGACTGCAGGCTCGCCATGTATACCTGTACCGCGCCGATCGTGACCGGGCATATTTTTGCAAAAATGTGAGGAGGAGATTGATCATGCAGGAAAAGGATCGCCAGAATGTCGCAAGCCTGCTCCCTCAGGCGACGGAATTCGACAAGCCGTTTTGGGACTCGCTTCAGAATAAAAAGCTGTTGATTCAACGCTGCCCCGTATGCGGTCATACCCAGTTCCCGCCTTCCCCGGTCTGCACCGAGTGCCTCTCGGACAAGGTGGAATGGGTCGAATGCTGCGGGGAAGTGACCCTCTGGTCGAAGGTCTGGTTTCACAAAAAATACCTCAAGCCCTACGACGATGTTCCTTACGCGGTCATCACCGCTAAGCTCAAGGAAGGCCATTATGTGACGGGCCGGATGGATGCGGACGAGGCCAGAGAGGCGGAATTCGACGCTCCCCTGGACATGGAATTTGTTGAGACCGCGGATGGAACGGTCCTTATCAACTTCAAAGTAAAAAAGTAAGCGAACGGGAGGACGCGAAAATGGCAATACAGGCTGAGGACCGTACGGGCCCTCTTGCGGGATACAAGATCCTGGACTTTACAAGAGCGCTTGCCGGCCCGTATGCGACCATGATGCTTGCCGATCTGGGCGCGACGGTGATCAAAATCGAGGCGGTGGAGGGGGACTTC
>Ga0079305_1003512_pt1 | contig 10492 bp, 11 predicted proteins | sample LMS_cellobiose_e_FD_79183 | JGI IMG/M metagenome (GOLD analysis project Ga0079305, IMG submission 79183) | Rumen-fistulated moose microbial communities from Alaska, USA - LMS_cellobiose_enrichment | ecosystem: Host-associated > Mammals > Digestive system > Stomach > Rumen fluid ... | reverse complement strand
CCTTGGCAAGGTGGCGCTCTGCCAAATGAGCTATGCCCGCAAATGGTGCCTCAGGCCAGAATTGAACTGGCGACACGCGGATTTTCAGTCCGCTGCTCTACCTACTGAGCTACCGAGGCAAATAATGACCCGCCTGAAAAGACGGGATTGGTGGGAACAACAGGACTTGAACCTGTGACCCCATGCTTGTAAGGCATGTGCTCTAACCAGCTGAGCTATGCTCCCGTTTTGGCGGCTTGCTTATTGTACCAAAGGGGCAATGGTCTGTCAAGCGGTAATTTGCGATTTTTTGTTTCTTTCTCCGCCGGGAGGACAGCGCCTGTCAGACGCTGTCCTCCCGCATCACATAGTCGAACAGCTCCAGCCTTGTGACGCCCAGGGAGCGGAGGGCCTCGGCGCTCCTCGCCTGGTCCGCGGGGGTGTTAAACTCCGGTATCCGGGGCACCCGGACGTGGACGCGCTCCGGCCCGATCTCGGAGAGCAGATAGCGCAGATTGTCCTTCATCAGCGCGCCGCTGCCGCCGGTGTAGCGGGCATAGATATCCTCGTTCATATCCTTGCAGTCGACGATGAACAGGTCCACCGCGCCCACAGCCAGCGCCACCTGTTCCCGCGGCACGGCCAGACTGGTCTCGGCGCACACGCGCCATTCCTCCGGGCAGAGAGCGCGGAAGCGCCGGAGAAAAGCCGCGTGCAGCAGCGCCTCTCCGCCGCCGAAGGTGACGCCCCCGCCGGTAGTCCGAAAATAGAGATCATCGATTTTCACCCGGTCTATCAGCTCCTCCGCCGTGACATTTTCAGCGCCGGCCTCCCGCAGCAGCCGTTTGTTGATGCACCAGCGGCAGCGCAGAGGACAGCGCGCCCCGGCGATCAGCGTGGTGACGCCCGTGCCGTCGGTGCCCATGCGCAGCCGCGACACTCCCAGCAGCGGATATAGCGGCTCAGTCATGGCTGCGATTCGTCGGGCCAGGCGACATCCCCGGTCAGCCCGGTCTCGATATAGACCGGCTCGCCCTCACTGGGCGCGGTATCGCACGGCTCGTCCTCCTCCGTCCAGGCGATCTCCCCGGTGGTGACGAACACCTCCGGCCCCTGGGTAGGTTCGGCCTCGATATAGGGCACGGCGCCGGAGAGGTCCGTCTCGACCTGGATCTTCTCCTGTGAGCGCGGCGAACAGCCGGCCGCGGAGAGGGCCATACCCGCGCACAGGGCGGCCACGGCCACCCGCTTGCCCAGCGACGCGCGCAGCGCGAGCTGCTCCTCCAAATACCGCAGCTCGCTCTCACACCGGGGGCAGGTGCCCCGGCATTCCCCCTGAAAGTGACATTCCCTCGTCACATAGGGGATATCGTTTTCCTCCGCGATACGCTGACGGATTTCCTTTAGGATTCTGCATTTTTGTTTGCCCGACATGGTAAAAACTCCTTTGCGCTTGATTGTTCTGTTGATTGGACGCGGGGCGGGGAAAAATGTTCCTTATATTATTTATAATCGCCTGCAAAACCCGTCCGGAGCGAATCTTCTCCCCGCGGCAAGAATCCGGTTGCGGAATGTCCGCAAAAGGAATATAATGAATAAATCAATTGACATATGCCTGAACAGGCCGGGTAAAGGAGTGGATTCCATGAAGATCGTGATCGTAGGCGGGGGCAAGGTGGGCTTTGCCATCGCGCGCGAGGTCTCCACGGAGGGACATGATATCACGATTATCGACAATGACCGCGCCGTGGTGGAGAATCTCTCTCTGGCGCTGGACGGCATGACCATTCTGGGCAACGGCTCCACGCTGGACGTGCAGCGCTCCGCCAGCGTGGGGGAGAGCGATCTGCTGATCGCCGCCACGCCCAACGACGAGATCAATATTCTCTGCTGCATCCTTGCGCGCAAGCTGGGCTGTCCCAACAGCATCGCCCGCATCCGGCGGTGGGAGTATAAGGAGGAGCTGCATCTTCTCCGGGAGGAGCTGGGCCTATCCCTGGTGGTGACGCCAGACGCCTCCGCGGCGCGGGAAATCTTCCGTCTGCTGCAGTTCCCCGGCTTCCTGAAACGGGAATCCTTCGTCAAGAGCCGGGCGGAGATCGTGGCGCTGGACTTGAAGGAGGACAGCATCCTTCAGGGCAAAAAGCTGATGGACCTTCCCCGTGTGCTGCGCCAGAAGGTGCTGGTGTGCGCCGTGCGCCGGGGGGAGGAGGCCATCATCCCCGACGGCTCCTTTCAGCTGGAGGCGGGAGATGAAATCTTTGTCACCGCGCCGGCCGCGGAGCTCTCCCGGCTGATGGAGAATCTGGGCCTGCGGAAAAAGCGCGCCAGAAATGTGATGATCGTCGGCGGCGGGCAGAAGGGGGCTGGTCTGGCCCGGCTGCTCTCTGACGCCGGCGTGCGGGTGAAGCTGCTGGAAAAGGAGGCCGAGCGCTGTCAGGAGCTGGCCGAACAGCTGCCCAACGTGCTGGTTTTGTGCGCCGACGGCACCCGCCAGGACGTGCTGCGCAGCGAGAACATATCCCAGATGGACGCCGTGGTGGCGCTGACGGATGTGGACGAGGAAAATGTGTTCATCTGCATGTATGCCAACATGGTGGGCGTGCCCCAGGCCATCCCCAAGGTCAACCGCACCGAGTACGGCGCCGTGTGCCAGAACTGCGGCATCCGCTATATGATCAGCCCCAAGGACATCTGCGCCCAGGAGGTCATCCGCTATGTCCGCGCCATGCAGAGCACCGACGCCGAGAGCATCCTCTCGGTCTACAGCCTGATGGACGGTCGGGTGGAGGCGCTGGAATTTGAGGTCACGGCCGATGTGCCACACCTGGGGGAGAAGCTCGCGGCGGTGCGCCTGAAGCCCAACATCCTCCTGGCCTGCATTACCCGTGAGGGCCGGGTGATCTTCCCCGGCGGCAACGACTATCTGCAAAAAGGGGACATCGTCGTGGTGGTCACCGCCCACGACCGGGTCATCGTCGAGCTGCGGGATATATTTGCCGACTGAGGAGAAGTTGAGCCATGAACATGTCCATGATATGCCGTATCCTCGGCATCGTGCTGGAGGTGGAGGCGGCGTTTATGACCCCCGCGCTGGGCATCGCCCTCTTCCGGGGCGAGTGGGGGGCGGTGGCCGGCTTTTCCGCTTCCATGGCGGCGCTGCTGCTGTGCGGGCTGCTGCTGCGGCAAAGAAAGCTCAAACGCCAGGAGTATTACGCGCGGGAGGGCTTCGTCACAGTGGGTCTTTCCTGGCTGCTGCTCTCGGCGTTCGGCGCGCTGCCGTTTTATATCAGCGGGGCCGTGCCGTCTTACATAGACTGCTTTTTTGAAACGGTCTCCGGCTTTACCACCACCGGCGCCAGCGCCCTGGCCGCGGTGGAGACGCTGCCTAAATCGCTGCTGTACTGGCGCAGCTTTACCAACTGGCTGGGCGGCATGGGCGTGCTGGTGTTCGTGCTTGCCATCAACCCCTTTGCCGACGATTCCGGCGATACGCTGCATCTGCTGCGGGCGGAATCCCCCGGCGTCAAGGTGGGCAAGCTGGTGCCCCGCATGCGCCGCAGCACCGCCATCCTTTACGCCATCTACCTGGGGCTGACGGCGCTGATGTTCGTGTTGCTTTTATTCGATATGCCGGCCTTCGACGCGCTCACCGTGGCCTTTGCCACGGCCGGCACCGGCGGCTTTTCCATCTGGAACGCGGGCATGTCGGTCTACAGCCGCTATTCCCAGACCGTCATGACCATATTCATGCTGCTGTTCTCCGTGAACTTCACGGTGTACTATCTGCTGCTGCTGCGCCGGTTCCGCAGCGCGGCGAGGAACGAGGAGCTGTGGACCTTCCTGGGCGTTTTCGCCGTGTCCTCGCTCCTGATCGCGGGAAACATCCGCTCCATGTACAGCGGCTTTGGCGAGGCTCTGCACCACGCCTCCTTCACGGTGTCCTCCGTGGTGAGCACCACCGGCTTTGCCATCTCCGATTTCGATCTCTGGCCCTGGTTTTCCAAAACGCTGCTGGTGGCGCTGATGTTCATGGGCGCCTGCGCGGGGTCCACCGGCGGCGGCGTCAAGGTGATCCGGCTGCTGATGGCCGTGAAGATCGCCCGCCGGGGCGTCAACCGCGCCATCCATCCCCAGGAGGTGCGCATGATCCACCTGGACGGGGAGGCCGTGGACGAGGAAACGGTCAGCTCCGTGAGCGCGTTTTTGCTGGTGTACCTGATGCTGTTTATTGGCTCGGTGCTGCTGCTGGCGCTGGAGGGGCTGGATTTTACCACCACCTTCTCCTCGGTGGCCGCGTGCCTGAACAACATCGGCCCCGCGCTGGGCAGGGCGGGACCGGCGCTGAACTATCGCTGCTTCTCCGGCCTGGGCAAGCTGCTGCTGTGCCTTGACATGCTCTTCGGCCGTCTGGAGCTCTATCCCATGCTGATGCTTTTCGTCCCCTCGGCGTGGAAAAAATGATTTTTTTTGTACGTTTGTCTTTGAATTGAGTGCTTATGCGGAGAAAATGTTGTTCAAATAACCATTTTCTCCGCCATTTTTTTTGGGGAAAAGGTGGAAAATGATTGAAAGCACTGGTAATCCACGGCGCGATATGTTACATTGTATTTTGATATAATTTCAAGTCCGGGGCGCCGTCCCCGGCCATCGTTTTGCGAGAAATAGGTTTACATAATAGAGGTGTATCATATGGCTTTGAAACGGCTGCATGGGGTCCACATTCCCCATCGAAAGAACACCGCCGCCATGGCGCCTGTGCGAATGCCGCCGCCCTCCATGGTCACGATTCCGCTGAGTATGCATATTGGCCGACCGGCCAACTGCGTTGTCAAGCCGGGGGAGCATGTGGACGTGGGGCAGCTGATCGCCGAGCCTGGCGGCTATGTGTCGTCCCCGGTGTACGCCAGCGTGTCCGGCACGGTGAAAAAGCTGGTGCCCGTGCTGCAGTTCATGGGCAGCACCTGCCAGGCGGTGCAGATCGAGTCCGACGGGGAGATGACGCCCTTCGCCGGGCTGAAGCCGCCGGAGATCACGGACTATGACAGCTTTATCGCCGCGGTGCGCGACAGCGGCGTGGTGGGCCTCGGCGGCGCCACCTTTCCCACGGCGGTCAAGCTGGACGTGAAGGACACCTCCCGCATCCAGGAGATCATCATCAACGGCGCCGAGTGTGAGGGCTATATCACCAGCGACCACCGTACCATGCTGGACCGGACGGACGAGCTTGTGGAGGGCTGCCGTCTGCTGGAGAAATGGCTGGATGTGAAAAAGATCATCATCGCCATTGAGGACAATAAGCCCGACTGCATCCAAAAGCTGCGCCAGGCCACGGCCGGGGACGAGGCTGTGGAGGTCCGTCCTCTGCCCAGTCTCTACCCCCAGGGCGGCGAGAAGGTGCTGGTGTACCATGTCGCCGGCAAGATCATCCCTGAGGGGAAGCTGCCCATCGACGTGGGCAGCGTTGTGATGAACGTCACCTCGCTGGCTTCTCTGGCCCATTACTGCCTCACCGGTATGCCGCTGGTGGAGCGCTGCGTCACCGTGGACGGTACGGCCATCGCCTCGCCCAAGAACGTGATCGCCCCTATCGGCACCTCCAGCCGGGAGGTTATCGAGTTTGCCGGCGGTACCAACGGGGAGATCGGCAAGCTGGTGCAGGGCGGCACCATGATGGGCGTGGCCCAGTACGATTTGGACGCGCCCGTCGCCAAGGGCACCAGCGCGCTGCTGGCCTTTGCCCCCAGGGACGCCAGACCCGCCGAGCCCACGGCCTGCATCCGCTGCGGCGGCTGCATCGACCACTGCCCGCTGAAGCTGATGCCTGTGGAATTCGAGCGGGCCTATGCCGCACGGGACGCGGAGGCGCTCAAGGCGCTGAAGATCAACCTGTGCATGGAATGCGGCTGCTGCGCCTTCCAGTGTCCGGCGCACCGGCCTCTGGTGCAGGTGAACAAGCTTGCCAAGACCTTCGTGCGGGAGTATGACGCCCACATGAAGACTTTGAAGGAGGTTTGAGCATGGATAACAATCTCCTTGTCAGCGTATCGCCCCATTACCACAAGCAGGGTGCCACGACCCAGCGGGTGATGCTGGATGTGATCATCGCGCTGGCGCCCGCGCTCATCGCCGGGTGTGTCATCTTCGGCTTGCGCTCTCTGCTGGTGGCGGCTATCAGCGCGGCCAACTGTGTGCTGCTGGAGTTTTTGTGGGAAAAGCTGATGAAAAAGCCCAGCACCGTCTCCGATCTCTCCGCGGTGGTGACGGGACTGCTGATCGCCTGCAACGTGCCCGTCACCATGCCCATCTGGCAGCTGCTGATCGGTGATTTCATCGCCATCATCATTGTGAAAATCCTCTTCGGCGGCATCGGCTGCAACTTCCTGAACCCCGCGCTGGCGGGCAGAGTGTCCATGATGCTCTCCTTCACCACCAGCATGACGGCGTATAACACCCAGGTCTCCGCCATCGACGTGCTCTCCTCCGCCACGCCCCTGTCCGTGATAGACCGCCTTGGCCTGGCGGATATCGGCACGCTGCTGCTGGGCCGTCATGGCGGCATGCTGGGCGAGACCTGCGCCGTGGCGCTGCTGCTGGGCGGCGTTTACCTGTGCGTCCGGCGCGTGATAAAGCCCACCATCCCGCTGTGCTACATGGGAACAGTGCTGTTGTTCACCTTCCTTTTCACCGGCTTCAACGCCACGCAGGCCGTGCTCTCCCTGTTCTCCGGCGGGCTGATGCTGGGCGCCATCTTCATGGCTACGGACTATGTCACCAGCCCCATGACCGGGAAGGGGCAGGTCATTTACGCGGTGGGCTGCGGTTTTATCACGGTGTGCATCCGGCTGTTCGCCAGCTCCGCGGTCGGCGTTTCCTTCGCCATCTTGCTGATGAACCTGCTGGTGCCCTACATCAACGACGGCACCCGCACCAAGCCGTTGGGAGGTGACGCGGCATGACGGAGAAGAAGAAAACCGGCTTCTGGCCGGATATGCTCCGGCCCATCGTTGTGCTGGTAGCCATCTGCCTGGTGGCCTCGGCGCTGCTGGGCTTCACCAACGCCAAGACGGCCCCCGTGATCGAGGCCAACGAGCTCCTCGCCGCGGCGGAAACCCGGCGCTCCGTGCTGCCCGACGCGGAGGACTTTATCCCGCTGGCGGTGAGCGACGAGCTCGCCGCGCGCGGCGTCACCGGAATCTATCAGAGCACCAACGGCGTGGGCTGCGTGGTGACGGCGGAGAGCAAGGGCTACGGCGGCGACGTGGTTGTCACCGTGGGCTTTGACGCCTCCGGCGCCATCCTCCGGGTGGACGCCAACGTCTCCACCGAGACCCAGGGCGTGGGCAGCAAGGTGGGGGAGAGGACCGTTCTTGACCGCTTCAACGGGCTCTCCGGCAGCGTGGACGGCGTGGAGCTGCGCTCCGGCGCCACCTATACCAGCCGCGCGGTGCGCCAGGGCGTCAACGCCGCTGTCGCCGCCGCCGCTTCGCTGGGATGAGGAGGGGATAAAATGAAAAGAAAAATGCAGATTCTTCTCAACGGCATTTTCCGTGAGAATCCTGTTTTGATCCTGGTGCTGGGCTGCTGCTCGGCGCTGGCTATCTCCGTGACGGTGCTGGGCTCTCTGGGCATGGGCGCGGCCATGACCTTTGTGCTGGTGTGCTCCAACATGGTTATCGCCGCCCTGCGAAAGGTGATCCCCGACAAAATCCGCATCCCCTGTTACATCATCGTCATCGCCACCTTCGTCACGCTGGTGGAGATGATCGTCAAGGCCTATATGCAGACGCTCTATGACGCGCTGGGCATCTTCCTGCCGCTGATCGTGGTGAACTGCATCGTCCTCGGCCGGGCGGAGATGTTCGCCAGCAAGAACAGCGTCTCCGACAGCCTGTTTGACGGCCTGGGCATGGGCATCGGCTACACCCTGGTGCTCACCTGCATGGCTCTGGTGCGCGAGCTGTTCGGCGCGGGCAGTCTGCTGGGCCACCAGATCATCCCGGAGGAATACACCGTCCGCATCCTGGCCCAGACGCCCGGCGGGTTCTTCATGTTCGGCTGTCTGATGGCGCTGCTGGTGTGGGGCCTTGCCCGCCACGGCAAAAAGTTCAAGCCGGAAATGGGCTGCGGCGAAAACGGCTGCAGCGGCTGCGCCATGGCGGATAAATGCCCCGGCAATGAGCAGAAGGAGGCGACCGGCGTATGACAAAGCTCCTCTCGATCATGTTCGTCATGATCTTTACGGAAAACTACGTTCTGGTGCAGTTTTTGGGCATCTGCCCGTTCATGGGCGTCTCTAAGAAGTTCGACTCCTCCATCGGCATGAGCGGCGCGGTCATCTTCGTCATGACCCTGGCCAGCGCGGCCACATGGCTGATCTACCATTATGTGATGATGCCGCTGCATCTGGAGTACCTGTCCACCATCATCTTCATCCTGGTCATCGCCGCCCTGGTGCAGTTCGTGGAGATTTTTCTCAAGCGCTACGCCCAGGGGCTGTACCGGGCGCTGGGCGTCTACCTGCCGCTGATCACCACCAACTGCATCGTCCTGGCGGCCACGCTGCTGAACATCGACGAGGGCTATACCTTCCTGCAGTCCTGCGTCAACGGCTTTTCCGCGGGCGTGGGCTTTGCCCTGGCGCTGATTTTGTTCTGCGGCGTACGCAAGGCGCTGGAGAATGCCAAGCCCCCCAAGAGCTTTGAAGGGCTGCCCATCACCTTGGTGGCCGCGGCCCTGACCAGCCTGACCTTCATGGGCTTCACCGGCATGGCCGAGCGGCTGTTCGGCGGCTGAGGAGGGAGAGACTTATGAGCGGAGTTATCAGTGCGATCTGGGTGCTGTGCGCCATCGGCGCGGTGTGCAGTCTTCTGCTGGTGGTAGCGTCCAAGTACATGAGCGTGCCTGTGGATGAAAAATTTCCCGCCATCCGCGAGTGCCTGCCCGGCGCCAACTGCGGCGCCTGCGGCTATGCCGGGTGCGACGGCTACGCCAAGGCCCTGGCCGCCGGCACCGAGGAGAAGACCAATCTGTGCGTGCCCGGCGCGGACGCCGCGGCGGCGGCCATCGCTTCGGTGCTGGGCGTGGAGGCCCAGGACGTCGTGGAGATGCGCGCCTATGTGCGCTGCAACGGCGATTGCGAGAAATCAAAGCATAAATATGAATACGCGGGCATCAACAACTGCTTTGCGGCCAACCTGCTCTTCCAGGGCGAATGGGCCTGTCCCAACAGCTGTCTGGGCTACGGCGACTGCGAGCGCATCTGCCCCTCGGACGCCATCCACGTGTATAACGGCGTGGCGCGGGTCGACCCTGTCAAGTGTACCGGCTGCGGCATGTGCGCGCGGCAGTGCCCCAACCACCTGATCGATTTGCGTCGGCAGGTTGACCCGGTCATCGTCCGCTGCAGCAACACCCAGAACGGCGCCACCGTGCGCAAGGCCTGCGTCAACGGCTGCATCGGCTGCAAGAAGTGCGAGAAGACCTGCGCCCATGACGCGATCCACGTCGTTGACAATCTGGCGCGAATCGACTACGATAAGTGCGTCGGATGCGGCGATTGCGTGGGTGTCTGCCCGGTGGGTGTGCTGCAAAAGCTTTGAGCGGATATTTTTTGCGTCCTGTCCGGCGCTGTCGGACAGGACGCTTTTATCTCTTATGAAAGGACGGCGAGGGCATGGAGCGGCGACGGCAAAGGCTCCGCATGGATATCCTTCTCATCGCGGCGCTGCTGCTGCTTGCCGGGGCGCTGTATGCCTGGCAGCGCTTTCGCCGGGAACAGGGCGGGGAGGCCGCGGTGTACATTAACGGAGAGCGCGCGGCGGCCTATCCGCTGGATACGGATGTGTCCGTCCGGCTGGAGACCGGGGCGGGGGAGGATTATAACATCCTCGTGATCGAAAACGGCGCCGCCTCTGTAACGGAGGCCAACTGCCCGGACAAGCTGTGCGTGGGCATGCACGCTGTCCGCTATGCCGGGGAGAGCATCATCTGCCTGCCCCATCGGCTGGAGGTGCGCATTGAGGGCGGACAGAGCAGCGGGGTGGACATACACTGATGAAGACGCGAAGGCTGACGTCGCTCTCGCTGCTCTCTGCCGCGGCGATGGTTTTATCCTATATCGAGACCCTGCTGCCCTCCGCGGGCATCCCCGGCGTCAAGCTGGGGCTTGCCAATATCGCGGTGATCTTCGCCCTGTACCGCCTGGGCTGGCGGGAGGCGCTGGCCGTCTCGCTGGTGCGGGTGGCGGCGGTGACGCTGCTGTTCGGCAGTCTGTCGGCCCTGCTGTACAGCGTGGCAGGCGCGGCGCTGAGCCTTGGCGTCATGGCCCTCTTGCGGCGCGCGGACCGGTTTTCCTGCGCGGGGGTGAGCGTGGCGGGCGGCGTGGGGCACAACGCCGGCCAAATCCTGGCCGCCGTGCTGCTTTTCAAAACGCCGGGGCTCATGTATCTTCTCCCGGTGCTGGTGCTGTCCGGCCTGGGGGCAGGCATCCTCACGGGCCTGGCCGCCGCGG
>Ga0079305_1003511_pt1 | contig 10494 bp, 8 predicted proteins | sample LMS_cellobiose_e_FD_79183 | JGI IMG/M metagenome (GOLD analysis project Ga0079305, IMG submission 79183) | Rumen-fistulated moose microbial communities from Alaska, USA - LMS_cellobiose_enrichment | ecosystem: Host-associated > Mammals > Digestive system > Stomach > Rumen fluid ... | reverse complement strand
CACAAATCTTAAACTCTTGCCTTCATCAAGCATGTGCATTGCCTGGACATACTTCGGGTAATTCTCGTTCTTTTTCATTTACCTCATAGCTGTGTCCAACTTTTGGGGTGCAGATCAAAAACGCCACTTGGGGCACGGATTTGCCCATTTCCGTGCCGGGGGCTGCGGCAAGGCTATCTTTCCCGCAGATGTGCGAGCCATTTATTATGAAAATCGATTAACTTTGTAGAAACAATTCTTCGCCTTCCCTATGAAAAGAACTCATTCATTTTTCGTCATAATGGCCATCGTGGCCGCGGCCTTGTGCTTCGCTTCTTGCGAGGAAACGCCTCCTGTTGTGGGAGAAGAGCAAACGATTCCTGGAAGGTGGAAATGCAATTTTACTACCTCTGACACTCCTCCGGAAGGTGTCCTTTTCTGGATCCGGAAGGGTGATATAATCACCTTCCGTGATTTCTCTTATGAATTAGTTCGTAGCAATGGAGAAGTAGAGGAAGGAAAGTGGCAGAAAATTGGGAGCACACTAAGGTTTATACCTATTTTACAAGAGAGTTTTTTCGATTTCTTGTGTGATGCTGATAATATTTATATTACACTGATTTATCCAACGGAATTGAACTATCTAATCCGTCTCAAAAGATTATATACAGACTAACGCAATCGTCAGGTTTCCATCCAATGAAAAAGCATCGCCTCCATCCCGCCATATTCCTGGCAGATCATCGCGACGAGGAGCGTTTCGAGTATGCGAAATTATACTTGTGCTTCTCGGACGAAGGCGCTTATCTGCTGGAGGATGTCTATACCCCGGGATGGTCCGCCGGCAACTATGGCGGCGGGACCGTCCGAACCGACCTGCCGGCCGATTTCTACAAGGGCCAGACACCCGAAACCTTCGCCGCGCATTTCGGAGAACGCTTCCGCGAGCAAATCCTCCACAACGCCGAACTCGCCGCCTTCCTCGAAGAGGCCAATCGCGACATCAAGTAATTGAACGCCCTAAAGGAAATACGCCAAATAGGCCGGTATATACCTAACCGACTCTTTATGGCCGTAATCCTTCGTATAAATCAAATATCGGTCATTAGTAATGCGTGCAGAGAACTTCTCACAGAAGGTATCCAATGATACGTGTGTCTTGTAGGATGAGGACTTAACTTCGATGGGCGTAATCTTCGTACCTCGGGACAGTAGGAAGTCAACCTCGTAGTTGTGCTTGCCGCTCTCCGTAGGCCAGACATGGTAGAACAATTTGTTACCGGAGGCCGTGAGCATCTGAGCAACGATGTTCTCGTAAAGGTAGCCTAGATTGGCCGTCAACTTATCGCTAAGCAAGCGCTCATAAATAATGTTCTCGGTGAACGCCTTATCTCGGAAGGCAAGCGTCACGAATAGGCCGGTGTCACCAACAAACATTTTGTACTGCTTTAGATCTTCGGTACTACCTAGGCCCACATTGGGATCATCGCTGTGATGCGAGATATTGACGGTCCTGGATTTCTCCATTTCAGAAATTAGTTCAACGAAGTCTTCCGCATGGGCTCCGGGGATGACATTGGATATCTGGTAGCGAGAAGCATTGCTGTTAAGTTGAGCGGGTATGGCCGCGAAGATTCTTGCGGCTTTCCCCGTCGGGTCAATCTTGCCGAAATCTTCATCGTATAGGTCCAGAATCAGGCGTTTTGCGTGATCCACGACCTCGAAGTTGTTGGACTCAATATAGGCATCAACGGCCTGGGGCATTCCACCCACAAGCATATAGAGCCGGAAGTCGCGCATAAGTTTGCGATGCACTTCCTTCAGCGGTTGGGGATGTTCCCAAACGGAACGGAGAAGCGGGATGGTGGCAGTATCTCCCAGAGCCCAACGGAACTCTTCATAGTCCATAGGATACATACTGATGCGCTCCTCCTCGCTGGGGATGAGAATGTTTTCCGTGTTCTTACGTATGGAAATCAGCGAGCCGGTTTCGATGTAATCGTATCGATGATCTTCTACAAACGACTTGATTGCCTGTCGGGCAAGGGGCTGAAACTGCACTTCGTCGAATACGATAAGGGACTTGCGTTCCACGAGTTGTACCCCATATGCAAGTTGTAATCGGAGAAAGATGTAGTTAAGATCTGAAACATCGTTAAACAGGTTCTTTACCTCTTGGGAACACTTGGTGAAATCAATAAAGATGAATGATTCGTATTCGTTTCGGGCGAACGCTTTTACAATGGTAGATTTACCGATCCGGCGAGCCCCCTCAATAAGAAGAGCGCTCTTCCCCTTACTGCTTTCCTTCCATTGAAGAAGACGGTCATAAATCTTGCGTTTGAAGAGTCTTTCAGGTTCCATATCTTTTATTCTAGCATTGCGAATATAGCGCATATTCCGGTCTCCTCAAAATCTTTTATGCGGTTTTCTCAATTTCCTCAAAATTTGAAACGTCATTTTTCTCAAAATCCTCAAAATGTTGATGCGAAGATGCTGTGTGACCGTCTTTTATTATATTGCGAAGGCGAAGTTTACATAGCGGTTAATACAGGAATCCGAAAAGCCAGAGAGGAATCTTGTTAACTCGACCGAACTCGACACCATCAATAGCCAGGAAACTGTTCTCGACATCCTTGATCTGATTGAAACTCTTTTTGGGGCCGCCCACTTCGAACAGATAGTGGTCATCTACAAGGAAATCACCTTTGTCAGGGTAGTTGACCTTGCACACGCGGCTTAACTGGTTGTAGAAAAAAGTCTCCCTGATTGTTCCGATTTCAGGAGCACTGGACAGGGCATACATCAGGTTGGGATTATCCAGGAACAACTTGTCGGGTGACGACATCTTCTTTACAGCCTTGACGTTGGTTTTGAGTTGTCCGATCAAGGCCGCCCTTTCCAGCAAATCCAAGAGTTTGAGTCCCTGTTCGCGGTTGACCTCCAACTGGGTGTAGATATCTTCCATCTTCGGGATGAAGGGGACCTGTGCCGCGATGATATACAGAAGCTTTTTCAGTTTCTGCACAGTTGCGTACTCCACTTCCGTAACGGCAGGGATGTCCTGCTCGATAACCTGTTTACATACCTCTGCCAACCGTTCATCGAACCCATCCGGGTCTTCTTTGTAGAAAGGATAGTAGCCCTGGTGCAGATAGTCGTCGAAATAGTCAAGCACGTGGACCTTGTTTGTGATTTCAGTAGCGATTTCCACGTGTCGGGAGAGGATGTCATCCAAGCTGACCTTGTCCCAGGACAGGATGCCCTCGAAGGCGAGATACTCCCGGAAGGACATTCCGTTGATTATATTCATCGTCGCCCGGCGTGACAGGTCTGTATTTCCTTCGTCAATCTGAAGCATCGAGCTGCCCGTAAACACTACATTCAGGGAGGGGTAATTGTCATAGATGTTTTTGATTCCCCACTGCCAATTCTTGTATTTGTGTACCTCGTCCAGGAACAGATGTGTCCCTCCGTGGATGTAATGATACTCCACCAGGTCGTCCAGGCTGTTGCCGTTGAACCAGATATGGTCCAGCGAGGCATACAGGACCTTGCTGTCATCGGGAAAGGCCTCCCGGATATGCTGCTTCAGCAACGTGGACTTTCCCACGCCCTTAGGACCCTTGATCCCGATGATCCGGGGTTTCCAATTGATTCGGTCGTAAACCTCGCGCTTGAAATCCAGGCTTACCTGTGAGACCAATCTATGTGAGTTTCTATACAGTACGTCAGGGTTGAGTTCCATAATCGATGCTTTAACGTCGATGCAAATATATAAAACAATCTTGAAAGATTGAAATTTTGTCAAAAAACAATCTTGGAAGATTGTTGCGACACTGTCTAGGCAATCCCGCAGAGACGCTTGACTTCGTCGTAATTGGTGCCGGTGAAATCAACGAACCTGGAGAAGCAGATTGATTAACATCTCAGGGTAATCTGGGCCCTTGAAGAAGATCAGGTGACGGTGATTCAGGCATCGGCAGATCTGGATGACCAGCTGAATTCGATTATTGAGACATCCTGGGTCGTCGAGTGGACGTTGGAGGACACGAGGGCACTCTTGGAAAAACTCCAAGGGATGTCGTTCACTGTTCAGATTGATGATCAATCCATCGAGGAGGTCAAGGGCATCCACAGTGCGTTCTTTGCAAACGAGAAGAAACTTATCCAGGAGGCGCAACAGGACATTGAAAAGACGCTGTCTCAGCATCAGGCAAAATAAGGAGAATAAAGGACGAGGAAGGCGCCTGGCTTTCCTTTAGGGCCTGGGTGTGGGCAATCGTGCTTTTTATTGGCTTTCTCGCCGTCGCCTTTGGCTTTGGTTATCTCTATGCGAAGAGCAAGTTCACGTAGGGATTTAGGTATAACGTCTACTCATTGACCATTCCACCTCCTTCCGCGGCCGGAAGATGCGAGGACAAACACGATGGCCTCTTCAATCTTCATAGTATCAGGCGGGATGGGTGTATTTGCAATTCGGATAATTGGAGCAGCCGTAGAACTGTCCATATTTTCCGGAACGGAGTACCAGAGTGCCGCCGCAGCGTGGGCATCGGCCAGATGCAATGGCGTCGTATTTCTGCTCTTTGGCGCTACGGATGTCTTTAAGATGCTGTTTGTTGGCCTCCTTACCAGGCTCCAACTGAGCCGCCTGGACAGTATCGCATATCTCATTGACCTGGGACCAGGTGAGTCGCTTATCCTCGAATTGATTGATGACCTTGCGTATCTGGCTCCAGTAGACCACGCAGGCTTCTTCGACCTTGACTTTTATATCGGCCTTGCCGGAGAAAGCGACGATGGGCAGTATCGGAAGCGGCTCATAGTCCTTCAGGACACGCCGCAGCGCTCGGACGTGGCCAGCATTCTGCAGGATGGGGTTGTAGAGTTGGTACTTGTTGCCGTAGATGTTCTGCGTCCAGTATTCGGCGTGCTCACCACCATAAATCCAGCCGTTGTAGTTCTTGGTCTCGATGACGAAGATGCCATATATTGATACGACTAGGTGGTCTATCTGAGAACTGCCTTTGGGCGTCGGTATCGTCACATTGTTCAGCACCCGGTACTGGTCTTTCGGCAGGTGGTCCAGTTTACCCGCAACCACTTTCTCTCCGACCTTACCCTTCGACGGAATCAGCCATCGGAGCAGGAATAACAGCCCGATGATTATAACGATTCCGATTATGAGGGAGGAGGCCTCCATGGTAATTCCTTACAGAACAGCCCTTAGTATACCAATGGTGCACAAGGAGGATGCATCCTCAGGTGATACCTCAATGGTGCCGAATTCAGGATTCAATGATTGCAGTTCAACCTTGGTATGCTCCCAAGAGCCGTCTTCGTTTTGTAGTTTCTCGCTATGGTATTTCTTAATCGTGAAACTACACCCGTAATCATCATCATTGTTGATGCATTTCGTCAGGACAATTTCGCCTTCACGTGAACCGCTGGCATCGGCGCCATATAGTTCAAACACACATAGGTCACCATCGTGGATTCTTGGTTTCATAGAATCGCCTACAGCGTGCACCAAGAACATGTTCTTGGTGGCCTTAATGCCTGCTTCTGATACATCCACCCAACCTTCTGCTTCTTCTTCCGGGATAGTATTGGTGTCTTCAAATGAGCCACAGGCTGCTCGGACAGAATACAGCGGGATATACTGCGTGTATCTCTTTTCGGTAGGAACTTCCGAAGCGGGAATCACAATGAAGGAAACAACAGGTCCAGGCACCAGCGCAGGAGTATATGTCAAGACTTCATCATTGATGGTATCCTCAAACTCTCTATTGCTATTTTCATTAAAGAAAGGAACGCCCCATACAAAGAAGTTATCAGCTTTTGTGCACCATGAGATTTCGGCCATCGACTTAATCTGTTTTAGGAAGTCATTCTTCCATTTGTCTTGCTTAAGGAGGCCATCACCCTTCGGCTCAATAAAGAGTTGCAGATTGTCATATTTGTCTACTAATCCTTTAATACGAAGGAAGAGAACAAAGTCTGGTTCAAAGACTTGCCCGGTATCAAAGCTGTATATCTTGACATCTTTCTCGTTGCGGACCAAGTAAATCTCATCGTATTTTTCTTCCAGCTTGGGCATTATGCCTTCAATGTATTTGACAAGAGCCTTTTCTTCAGAAGTGCCGAAATTGTCGTTATAGGCATACCAGTTGACTTTAGACAGGTCAAGAGTATATTGTGGATTCCTCGGCGTTTTCATTGAAACGCCAAACTCTTGCGTGCCCCCAGCCGGGATTGTCACGTTCAGCGTAATTGACTCCCGGAATGTGCCTTTAATCTGGACCGGCTGGAATTCTTTTGTTCCTCTGAATGATTTTCCGCGAGAGATAAGAATGGGTTCAATGTCTTTAAGGACAGACTTGGCTATAAAAAACTTCTCGGCCTGCGAATACTCTTTGAGCGTCGCTTTTGTACCAGTTACAATAATTCTTAAATCAGCAAGATAGTCGTCACTTGTAACGAATTCCTTTATGCTTCTCAGTTGAGGATAGAGACTCTTAAGCCGATCAAAGTTATATGAAGACAGGGTATTCAGCGCAGAACGAACGACATGAAAGTCAATTTCCTTAAACCGGATACGTAGGCTCTTTGTTGCTAAATTACTTGATGCACCATCTTCGGTAAACACTTGGCTCGAACGCATTAGGCCAGTATGAACTGACACAGAAAACTCCTTCCGCAAAATCTCTTTTCCTATTGTTCCGTCATTCTCCGCCTCAGAAATAGGAATACGCTGGTTCAAGAAAACCAGACCTTTTTTGTACAATCGGCTTTCTTTGAACTCTTGTTTTATGAACAAGTCCAATTGGGTTTTTGTATTGGGTTCAATCCCGGTAGTGACCAATGCAGTATGAAGCTCCTGGATGTATCGAGGATTAACGGCGCTATGGTAATGGAGCTTTTCTATAACCCGAAGTGGGTTCTTTGCATCATTGTCGTATTTTCTACGATCAATGTCTAAGGCAGGGTTTACCGGGTCTCTAAAAGGCATATAACGCGCTCCTCGACCAATAAGCTGCGCTTCCTGCATTGTGGTTTTTCCGGCTTTGCCTTCCTTAGTATTAGGATCTCGGGTGTTGTACAATCGAACAATATCGTACAAATTCAGGACATCCCAACCTTCATTAAGCATGTCCACCGCGAAGATCGCACGTACGTGATTTGTCTCATCTTCCAAGGAGTTCAAAAGCCTTTGTTTCTCCGGGGAGATATTCTTCCCGTCGATAAGAAGAAGCCTTTCAAAAGAGAAGTCAAGTTTTAACTCGAGAATCAGATTGGCTGCAGAGATATTATGCTTATCGAAATAATCAAAGGCAGCAGCCAGATCGTCTTTTGCTCTTCCTCTAATCTTTGCGATATCCGACTCGCTTATTGATGAAACCGCTTGGACGAATTGATTGAAAATGATTTTATTCTCATCTATCGTTTTTGATTTCAACAGGACTACGGGCTTGATATGCTGGTGTATATCGGCAAATAGCTTGCGCTTATACTGACTAAGAATCATGGCCTGGAGTGCCATATCAAGCGGCTCAAGGTCGCTTTCAACCACCTCGACTTCTTTTGAATACAGGTCTTCTCGGAACTTTTTTAAACGATAATCAAAAATAACCTTGTTCTCGTATTTCTGTTTAATTGCCGGATTCTCGAAATCTGCAGTAGCGGTAAACTCCAACAGGACGTTAGGGAGACTGCCATTCTCCTTCTCAAAAATATTGGCGATTGTCTGCTCCCAATTCTTTATATGTTGTTGTTCCTCTTGCGTTTTCTTACCACGCTTTGTCCACGCATTCATGTGGTGAGCTTCATCTGAAATAAGTACCACAGGTTGGTCCGCGAAATCCTCATACGTAACTGAATTCTCTTTTTCAGAATTCAAATCAGCATGCAGACCTTGGATAGTACAAAGACAAAGGTTTATGCAATCTGGAGAAGTGCCCTGAAAGTTGTCTACCTTTCGAATCTCAACTCGCTTTCCGTTAACCTCGATCTGTTGTGAAAACAGATATTTGGAAGAGCCCGCGTTCAAGAAATTATCTTTTGTCTTTTCGACAATGTTGGTATGATTGACAAAAAACAGAAAATTCCGATATCCTTGCTCATAAAGATAAAGCATTGCCCCGGCCATGATGAGGGTCTTTCCAGATCCGGTGGCCATATGAAACAGGAGATGAGGGCGTGATTGTTTTCCATCAAAGTCACTGTCAGGATTCATATAGGTCAAGAAGTACTTGAAACAATCCTGTTGATATGGACGTAATGGACGAGATGAACTAAGCCCTGTCTCAAAGTAGTCCGGTAAATTCAATCGCAATATATTCCTGCGTCCGAACCAGTCATTAAGATTATCTTGGAGGTTTGCCATCTGAACTATATTTTTTTGTAAAACTCCCGGGTGAGACGCTTATCCTCCTCGGATATCTCGTATTCTTCACTATCCATATCGCTTATCGGGATATAGAGCATATTCTTGTCAAGACACTCAATAAGAAAACGTTTCTGGTCATCAAGGCTTAACTCTTCAAAAGAAGCCGCATTTTCGTCAATCTCCTCTGGGTTAATCTTGTAATTAAGATACCCTGTTTCTTTCATTCGCTCCCATATTTCTTTGAGGGAAGAAGAGCTATCGGCTTTTTGAATCTCGTCTGCGAAACCCCAATTGGCAGTAGCAAGTTGACAGAAAACGAACGAACCTCCACCTTTCCAGTTAACCAGTTTACTTATACCAGATTGCTCGCCATTTAGAACATCCTTAAGTCTCTTCAGTGACATCTCTATCTGGGAATCTATCTGGTCGCACGTGATAAATTGTCTACCCAATTATGGGCCACTGCAGCAGTAGTGCCACTTCCGGCAAAGAAATCAAGAACCAAATCACCAGGATTTGAAGCCATTTCAATTATTCTACGCATTAGCTTCTCTGGCTTTTTGCCACCTTTAAGTTTTACATCTCCTTCTTTAGCAATTCCCTCATAGGATATATCATACCAGATATTGGTTAACTGCATAGTAGGTCCTTCCTCTCCATCAATTACCCTAATCTTTTTGGCATAAAAGGCAATTTCTTGAGCTCTAGTGACATAAAGATCGTAGTTGTCCTCACGCTTCATGCAGAAAACCTTTTCGGGGTCCAGTCTTGATTTTTCCCTTAAAGCCACCGCTTCTGCTGCTGCATCATCATTGATGGCCGTAAGGCGAAAAACTATCTCCTTATTTTTGAGGGCAAAGTCCGCAACTAATTGATTGAAAACGATTTCGTTTTCCTTTTTTAAAGCCGCTCTCTTGTCTTTATAACCCAAGTCCCGAGCTATTCTTGCGTCTATACGCTCAAAACGCCAATCAGAGTAAGGCTCTTCAGGATTCACAATATATTGCGCATAATTAGAGTCATACTCAGATTTCACAAACTGTTGATTAAAGCGCCACATAGACTTATTCTTAGCAAATGCGAGAATGTACTCGGCTGTTTCGAAAACACCCGGGTTGACGCTTGCAAACCCTGAAGGTGATTTTGTCTTGACGGTGATTTTGTTGATGAAGTTATTCTCTCCATTTTTATTGAATACCTCTTTCAATAATAAATGAAGCTCACCAACGCCATCATCGCTAATCTGGATAAATAAAGCGCCATCTTCACTAAGCAGTTCACGAGCGATCTCCAGACGATTTTTCATGAACGTGCACCATGTAGAGAGCTTGAAGTTCGAATTATAGCTGAATGTATCCTCTGACTTATTCGCAACAAAATAGTACGGTGGATCAAGATAAATCAATTTGACTTTCCCCCTGTATTTCTCTTTTAAAGAGTGGAGAGTCAAGAGATTGTTGCCTTTGATTATCAGATTATCCTTGGAGGACAGATTGCCTATAGATGCTTCACCGTCTTTATCAAAACGTTTGAACCCAACAAAAGCTTTAGGTTCAATTAATCGGCTGATTTCTTCAGGTGCAAGCGTTTCACTCCAGAAGATTTCATCGCGCTTTACATCCTCTTTAGTCTGCCCACCTTCCAGGACGCAATCCTTATAAGGCCAAGCCAATACAATATCCCGGTTCTCGCTTATAAAGCGTCCGTCTTCAGCAACAAGCCCAATCTTGTTCTTATAGGTAGTATAGCTATCTGGAAGAAAAGACTTATTCATTATGAACTGCTGGAATTTGATCTTGTCAAAGACCAGCATATTATCAATTTCGCTAAAGAAGTTTTTCTTCAGCACTTCGTTTGACAGAAGATGCTTCAGCAAAACTGGTTGCATGGTGAGTGCGTCCTCCACAATCTTGTTCTTGATGAGGGTACCATCATCCATGCAGTATTTATTATCCATCCGCAGGAGGGCCTCTAACTCGTGGTATAGGTTCAAATTATCCATAAAAAGATGTGCTGGGTATACAAAATGTACGTATTATTGACAAATTTAGCGATTTTCGCCGAATTAACCAGTAGTAAAGTTTAAGACATTGATTCTAAGTCAAAAAAACAGCCCCGGTTTT
>Ga0079305_1003510_pt1 | contig 10496 bp, 10 predicted proteins | sample LMS_cellobiose_e_FD_79183 | JGI IMG/M metagenome (GOLD analysis project Ga0079305, IMG submission 79183) | Rumen-fistulated moose microbial communities from Alaska, USA - LMS_cellobiose_enrichment | ecosystem: Host-associated > Mammals > Digestive system > Stomach > Rumen fluid ... | reverse complement strand
CCACGCTGCCCGAAGAGGGGATGAGCATCCGCACCAACACAGGCCGCCTGCGCCGGTACCGCAAGAACATTCTGGAGCTGCTGCTCTCCGAGCACTGCCGGGACTGCACCACCTGCGGCAACTCCGGCAAGTGCAAGCTGCAGGATTTGGCCGCCCAGTTCGGCATCCACGATATCCGCTTTCCCAACAGCCGGGTGAATCTGCCGGCGGATCGCTCCTCTCCCTGCATCGTGCGGGAGCCGGGCAAGTGCATCCTCTGCGGCGACTGCGTCCGGGAGTGCAACGAGGTGCAGCACGTGGGCGCCATCGACTTTGCCCACCGGGGCTCCAAGGCCACCATCTCCACCGCCTTTGACATCCCCCTGGCGGAATCCCCCTGCGTGGGCTGCGGCCAATGCGCCGTGGCCTGCCCCACCGGGGCCATCATCGTCCGGGACGACACCAGCGCGGTCTGGCGCAGGATCGACGACCCCGAAACCTTTGTCACCTGCGAGATCGCCCCCGCCGTGCGGGTGGGCATCGGGCAGGAGCTGGGCATGGGCGACGGCGAGAACGCCATGGGCCGGGTGGTGGCGGCGCTGCACCGCATGGGCTTTGACGAGGTCTATGACACCTCTACCGGTGCGGACCTCACCGTGATCGAGGAGGCCAATGAATTCGTTGACCGCCTCTCCAACGGCGGGACGATCCCGCTGTTCACCTCCTGCTGCCCGGCGTGGGTGCAGTTCGTGGAGAAAAAATATCCGGAGTTTCTGCCCAACGTGTCCACCTGCCGCTCTCCCATGAGCATGTTCGCCGCGGTGATCAAGGAATTTTACAAGGACCGGCTGCCGGAGGGGAAGAAGCGGCACTTCCATGTGGCGCTGATGCCCTGCACCGCCAAGAAGTTTGAGGCCAAGCGCGGCGAGTTCGTCACCGAGGACGGCCCTGGCACCGATCAGGTCATCACCACCCAGGAGCTGATCAAGATGATCCGGGAGTCCGGTATCGTCTTCCGGGAGCTGGAGCCGGAGAGCGTGGATATGCCCTTTGGCACCATGTCCGGCGCGGGCGTTATCTTCGGCGTCACCGGCGGCGTTACCGAGGCCGTGCTGCGCAAGATCGCCAACGATAATTCCCGCACCACCCTGGCCCAGATCTCCTATACCGGCGTGCGGGGCATGAACTCCGTCAAGGAGGCCGTGATCCCCTACGGCGACAGGGAGGTGCGCATCGCGGTGGTAAGCGGGCTGGGCAACGCGGAGGAGCTGCTCAAAAAGATCAAAGCGGGGGAGGTCCACTATGATCTCATGGAGGTCATGGCCTGCCCCGGCGGGTGCATCAGCGGCGCGGGTCAGCCCTATATCTCCTTGCGGCACCGCGCCAAGCGCGGCGACGGGCTTTACCGGGCCGACCGAATCAGCACCATCAAGCGCTCCCAGGATAACCCTCTGATGAAGGAGCTGTACGGAGGCGTGCTGCAGGGACGGGAACACGAGCTGCTGCACGTGGATTATGTGAAAAAGTGAAAAAACCGGCGCCGATGGCGGTTTATCCAGTGATTGCCTGAGGGAGCGGGAGATTCTTCGCTTCGCTCAAAAAAGGAATATCCCTCGAATCATTGCTTTGACAGGAAGCAGTGATTCGGGGGATTTTCTTGTTTCAGCCTCCCTACGCACCGCCGGGCATGGGCGCGGACGAGACGGACGGCGCTCAGGGCCGGGGGCTTTCGCTCTCCGGGATGGGGCCGTTGGCGGCTTCGAATTCGCGGATGCGCCGCTTGATTAGCTGCTCCAGTTCCTTGTTCTTTGTGCGGCCCTCATATTCCGCCACATAGCCCAGCTTATCCAGCAGCGACTGCGGCACGCGCAATGTGTAACGGCTCATCTCGCTTTTCATTTTGTCACCCCATTGACGAAGTATTGACAAAATTTTAGCGTCATATTATGATTATTTGAGAAAATGACGCAGTTTTGACGCAATGAGGGAGGGGAGAAAAATGCCGGACTATAAGGAAATGTATCTTGTCATGGCGCGGGCCGCAGAGCGGGCCATCCGCATTTTGATCGACGCCCAGCGGCAGTGCGAGGAGATATACGTGCGCGCGGACGAGACGGACGCCCGGCGGGATGACGGCGAAGAGCAAAAGGCATAAAACTTCCCCTTGGCCGTCCCCGTCCGAAAGCAGATAAACAACAAAAAATGGCCGCACTTGCGGCCATTTTTCGCGTGGAAGGACAGGGTAAGGGCGCGCGCGGCGGGCCTTACCGCACCTCTATGTTCTCAATACCGTGGGCCAGGATCAGGTTGATCAGCTCGTTTCTTGAATAGTTGGTCTCGGAGGCCAGCTTGTCCAGGGAGGCCAGAGTATCCTCCCGAATGCGGACGGTGATGACCCGGCTTCCGTCCTCTCCCCGTTTTTTGATGATCAATGGTTCGTTGCTCATGCTGTTCACCATCCTTTTGCCACAATTATAGATTGACACAAAGAGGCGAAATATATTACAATATGAATACTTTAGCAATATCTAATTGTATTACAAAGAAAAGAGGTACAACGGGATGAAGCGAATTGTTGCGCTGCTGCTGGCGCTGACGATGGTTTTTGCTCTCAGCGGCTGCGGAAAAAGCGAGGCGGCGAAAGCCGCCGACGAGCTGATCGACGCCATCGGCACGGTCACCCTGGACAGCGAAGCGGCGATCGCCGCCGCGGAAAAGGCCGTCTCCGGCCTGGAGGACAAGGACAGGGAGAGTCTGGAAAACGTCTCTGCGCTGGAAAGCGCCAGGGAGGAGTACGAGGCCCTGGCCAAGAAGGCCAGAGAGGAGTACGAGGCGCAGGTCGAGGCGGAAAAGGTCGCGGCGGTGGAGGCGGCCATCGACGACATCGGCGCGGTGACGCTGGAGAGCCGGCCCGCCATTGACGCGGCGCAGGGCGCCTACGACGCTCTGGAGAGCAAGCTCCAGAGCCGGGTGAGCAATTACGACGCCATCGCCGAGGCGCAGAGTGCCCTGGCCGCTCTGCAGGCCGCGGAGCGCGCGGAGCAGGTGGTACAGCTCATCGACAGCATCGGGGAGGTCGGCATGGACAGCGGCGAGGCGATCCAGGCCGCAAAGACCGCCCTGAACGCCCTGACGGCGGAGGAACAGGCCCTGGTGTCCAATCTGGCCGCGCTGACCGAGGCCGAGGGCGCATACAAGGCCATGATGAGGGAGCAGGCGGAGACCCTGCTCAAGTCCTTCAAGCTGGAGGAGGATGTTTTCCAGGGCGTGAAGTTCTACTACCCCTCGGCCTGGAAATTCTATTCCAACGGGAGCTGGATGGCGGACAAGACCACCTTCATCCGCACATATATCGGGATGAACAACAGCTCGGTATGGATTCGCGTCATCTATAACTACACCGGACGCGACTGGGTCTTCTGGACAAAGCTCACGGTCCTCACCGACAGTGACCGCTTCACCAAGAGCTATTCCTATTTTAACATAGTCCGGGACAATTCCGGCGGAAAAGTGTGGGAGTACTATGACGACAACGCGGACATTGCGATGCTGCGCGCCATCGCCGCGTCGGATACGGTGCAGATGCGCTTTGAGGGCTCGGATTATTCCTCGGATTTCACCCTGGACGCCGCGGACAAGAAGGCGATACAGCAGACGCTGGAGGTGTACGACGCCCTGATCGCCGCCGGCTACAGATAAGACGGTACAGGGCTTTCTCCGGTTTCCCCTTGCAAAAAGAGACGGATTCCCACGCAAGAATGGCCGCATGTGCGGCCATTTTTGCTCGGAATGACAGGGTCGGCTGTTATGCAGCGGCGCGTTTCTCGCTTGTTATTGACAGAAAGCGCCGGGGTGATATAATTTTACCGTATTATTTCTTCGGAGATGAGCTTTGTGCGAAAGAGGATCTATGAGGTCATCGGCGAGGTGACGGACGACAGCACCGACCGCCTCAGCCACTATTACGATGTGACGATGATCATGGTGATCGTGGCCAGCCTGCTCCCCTTGATGTTCAAGGAGACCACCCCCGTCTTCACCGCCGTCAACTACATCACCACGGCCATCTTCATCGCCGACTATCTGCTGCGGCTGTGCACGGCGGACTACAAGCTGGGGAAGGGCGCGCTGTCCTATATCCTCTATCCCTTTACGCCCATGGCCATCGTGGATTTGCTGTCCATCCTGCCCACCTTTTATCTGCTGTCCCAGGGCTTCCGCACGCTGCGGGTGCTGCGGCTGATCCGGGCGCTGCGGGTGGTGCGGCTGTTCAAATTCTTCCGCTACTCCAAGGACGTGGAGATCATCACCCGCGTGCTGCGGCAGCAAAAGCGCTCCCTGTACGCGGTGTGCATCCTGGCCGTCGGGTATGTGCTGCTGTGCTCGCTGCTGGTTTTCAATGTGGAGCCGGACACCTTTGATAATTATTTTGAGGCAATTTACTGGGCCACTATCAGCATGACCACCATGGGCTATGGGGACATCTACCCGGTCTCCACGGTGGGACGGGTGATCACCATGGTTTCCTCCTTCATCGGCATCGCCGTGGTGGCGCTACCCTCCGGCATCGTCACCGCCGCGTATATGCGCGAGCTGCAGCGGCGATATGAGACGGACGATGAGGAGAAAAAGCCTCCCACAGACGGGCAGGAATAAAAAGGGCTGTCTCTCCCATGCAAAATGGCCGCGAAAGCGGCCATTTTGCATGGGAATTTTTTTGTTCCAAGCCCGGAGCGCCCGGCGCCGCTTACTCAGTGGATGAACAGGGACAGGAGAATGAGGATCACGGAGCCAACCGCCGGGATGATGATGGTGGAAATACTCCAGGTTTTCAGAGAGGTGTTGATATCCATGCCGGAGAAGCTGGTAACCACGTGGAAGTAAGAGTCGTTCAGATAGCTCGGACACATGGTGGTCAGGCAGAGCGCCAGCGCCGCGAGGACCGGATTGACCTGCAGCCCGGCGGCGACCATCGGGGCCACGATGGCGGAGCCGGTGATCATGGCGGTGGTGCCGGAGCCCTGCGGGAAGCGCATGATGACGCCGACGATGATCGGGACCAGGATGGCGGGAATGCCGGTGCTGGTGAGCCAGTTGGCCATGATGCCGGCCGCGCCGATGGTGTTGATGACGGCGCCCAGCGCGCCGCCGGCGGCGGTGATGTACACAATGGGGCCGGCGTCTCTGCACGCCTCGCCCATCAGACTGACGCAGGTCTTGCGGTCGAACTCCCTGCAGAGGATGAAGGCGCCGATGCACAGGGAGATGAACAGAGCGATAACGGGGTTGCCCAGGAACTGGACGATGGCACGGAAGGCGGTGCCGTCGAGAGCCCTGATCTGGCCGACGATGGTGTTGGCGAAGATCAAAACGATGGGGAGCAGCAGCGTGAAGAAGGACATGAACGCGCTGGGCAGCTTTTCTGCGCTCAGCAAGTCCTCAAAGTCCTTGTTTTCCAGCTCCTGGCCGTTCCGGGACTTCTCGGCAATGCGGTCAAGGACCTTCAGCTGCTCAGGAGTGTATGCGGAACGGTCGATCTCTTCATCTTTGATCACCAAATCGGGGTACTTCCGCCCGTAATACCGGAAGAGGAACACGGCGACGATGAACAGCGGGATGGAGATCAGAAGACCCCAGATGATGTACATGCCCAGGTCGATGGGGAGTCCGTTATCGTTAAAGGTGGCGACGACGGCCAGCGGGCCGGGCGTGGGCGGGACCATGAAGTGGGTGATATACAGGCCCATGCCGAGGAGGCCGCCCAGCCACACCATGCTCTTCTTGGTGAGACGGGAGAACTCCTTTGCCAGGGAGGAGAGGATCACAAAACCGGAATCACAGAACACGGGGATGGACACAACGAAACCGGTGAGACCCAGGACTACGTCACAGTTTTTCGCGCCGACAAGCTTGAGGATGCTGAGCGCCATGCGCTTGGCAGCCCCGGACTTCTCCAGAAAAGTGCCCATAATGCAGCCGAAGCCGATCACAATACCGATGCTCTTCATGGTATTGCCGAATCCGGTGGTGACGGTGTTGATAACATCGGTTATGGGCATTGCCAGGAGCGCGATGAGAACTGCCGAGATAATCAGGGATGGAAATGCGTGCAGCTTGGTAAATATAATCAAAACCAGCATGACTATAATACCAATCAGCATTGCCAATACGGGATTTAACATACTGCGTCCTCCTTTGATAATATTTATTTCTCCACATCTTATACCAAGCCCTGATTCCCTGATAAGAAGCTTAAAAAGATGCAATCAGGGATTGGTATCCCCAGATGTATTGAAACCGTCCGGTTTTGCAGGGGTCAGTCTCCCGCGCCGGCCTCCCTCTCCATGCGGAGGAGGAGCTCGGCGGCCTCGGCATACGTTTTGATGTTTTCTCGGATAAGGGCTTTTGCCATGTCGCGGACCAGCTGCTTTGTCTTTTCGCTCTGGATGTATTCCGCCGGGGACTTTCCGTCGATCCTGGCGATCATCAAAATGCCCAGCAGGGGGATGCATTCCGCCTCCAGTTTTTTCGCGTCCGTGAAGTCGATCATGCCAAAATAGATATCCGTCATGTAAAGCAGCATGTTCAAAATGGCGGCGCTGCAGCGGCGCATATGCGCCGACTTCAGCACGATGTGGTTGGTGTAGAACGCCAAATCAAAGGCCGGATTGCCGTAATGGGAAATCTCATAGTCCAGGATGCAGATGGAGCGGTCCGGATTCACAAGGATGTTCTTGGGGCTGTAATCGGCGTGGACAAGAGTCTCATGGCGGTCGCGAATGGAGATAATCAGCTCGTCGATCAGCTCGCGCAGCTCCGGGTATTTGCCCTTGAGAAACTCGAAATACGGGGAAATCCTGAGCTGATAGAAGATCGTTCCGTCGGCGAATTCCCTGGCCGCCTCCTCGTTGTTGGCGCTCTTGTTGTGGACGATGGCCAGCGCCTCGATGGTCTTTTTGGCGATGCCGAAGTCAAAGACCCCGTTGAGGAGCTCGCTCTTCCACATGACGCTTTCCGCGGGAGCCGCCTCCCGGATCAGGATATAGTTTTCCCTGTCGTAATTGAGCACCCTCGGCGCGCTCTCCGGGACGTAGCGGTTGTAAAAGGCGTTCGCCTTTGCCTCGATCTCCATTCTGGCCGGGTCCGCGCGCCAGTCCTCCTTGACCTTCAGCTTGGCTCTTCCCTGCTTGACCAGGAGGGTCCGGCCCTCCGTTTCAATCAGCGCGGCAACGCAGGAAACGCCGCCCCGGCAATAATCGATTTTGTAAGGCACGTTCTTGCTGATGACCTTTTGCCCCAACAAATACTGCTCCAAAACGTCACAGTTTTCCAAGTCCAGCAACACTTGCTGCACACCTCCCTTGTTTATGTATCGATTTATGTACAGGTCGCTTCGCTGACCGCCACGGCGCAGGCGACGCTGGCGCCCACCATGGGGTTATTGCCCATGCCCATGAGACCCATCATCTCCACATGGGCGGGGACGGAGGACGAGCCCGCAAATTGCACGTCGCCGTGCATCCTGCCGATGGTGTCGGTGATGCCGAAGGAGATCGGTCCGGCCTGGTTGTTGTCCGGATGCAGGGTGCGGCCCGTGCCGCCGCCGGAGGCAACGGAGAAATACGGCCGGCCGTTTTCAACGCACCACTTTTTGTAAATGCCCGCCACAAGATGCTGGAAGCGGATTGCGTTGGCCGTGTTGCCGGTGATGGAAACGTCCACGCGCTCCAGCTTCATGACCTCCACGGCCTCCTCCACGCAGTGGCAGCAGTAGACCTTTACGTCGGCGCGCTCGGAGTCGGAGAAGCGCTTCTCCCCAAGGATTTTCAGCCGCTGCGTCTCATGGTCGAACGCGGTCTCCACACAGGTGAACCCGTTGAACCGGGCCAGGATGTATCCCGCGTCCTTTCCCAGACCGTTCAGGATGACCCGGAGGGGCTCCTTCCGGGCCTTGTTGGCGGCCTTGACGATGCCGAGACCGCCCTCCGCCGCGGCAAAGGATTCGTGTCCCGCCAGCAGGCAGAAGCAGCGGGTGGTTTCGTCCAGCAGGCGCGCGGCGAGCTTGCCGTGGCCCAGGCCGACCTCTCTCGCCTCCGCCACGGAGCCGGGAACGGTGAAGGCCTGCAGCCCCTCGCCGATTTTTTCGGCGGCCTCGACGGCGGACCCCGCCCCGGCCTTGAGCGCGACCGCGCAGGCCAGCGTGTAGGCCCAGACCGCATTGTCAAAGCAGATGGGCTGGATGCCGCGGACGAGCTCTTCCACGTCCACGCCCTTGCGGAGGCAGAGCGCCCTCGCCTCCTCCAAATCCTTGAGCCCGTACCGGTCAAGACAGGCCCGGAGCTTGGGAAGCCGTCTGGTCATGCCCTCAAATTCCACCATGGCTCACTCCTTCCTGGGGTCGATAAACTCGACGCCCAAGTCGTACTGTCCGGAGGTTCCCGTAAACTTTTCGTAGGCCTCGTTGGGGGACATGCCGCCGCGAACGGCGTCCATCATCTTCCCAAGGTGGACGTATTTATAGCCGATGACCTCCTTGTCGCCGTTCAGAGCCATCTCAAGAACGTAGCCCTCCGTCATCTCCAGAATCCGCACGCCCTTTTCCAGCGTGGAAAAGCAGCAGCCGGACTGCGAGCACAGCCCCTTGCCCAGATCGTCGAGAGAAGAGCCGACGGGCAGGCCGTTGGCCGAATACGCGGTCTGCGACCGGCCGTAGATCAGCTGATTGAACAGCTCCTTCATGGCGCGGTTGATGGCGTCGCAGGCCAGATGGGTGTTCAGCGCCTCCAGCAGCGTCCTGCCGGGGAGCACCTCCGCGGCCACGGAGCAGGCATGGGTCGCGCCGGAGCAGCCGGCGGACTCGACCAGAGCCTCCCGGATGATCCCGTCCTTCACATTCAGCGTCAGCTTGACGCAGCCCTGCATGGGAGCGCACCAGCCGACGCCGTGGGAAAGCCCGCAGATGTCGGATATCTCCCTGACCTGCGTCCATTTTCCCTCCTGCGGCAGCTCCGCGGGGCCGTGCCCTTTGGGGCAGGCCACCCGCTTCATTTGCAAGACCTCCCTGGTATAGTCCATGAGCAGATTCGACACCTCCTTGCATCGATTTACAGAAAAAATTAAACAGCGCACAATCATCGATTGTGCAAGTAAACATATAGATAAAAGTGCGTTAAAAGTTTATTAACAAATTATAATCAAAGAATACAACTTTTTGAATAATTTGTCAACAAAAACTGTAATTTTATACAAACTAACGTCAGAAATGAGCTATCCGTTTGTTTTTGGGCACAAAAACAGCTCCGCTCTGTTTCAGAGCGGAGCTTGTCTGTGAAGAAAGGGAGGGGAACGGCGCTATCGGCTTGCCACCGACAGCGGCAGCTCCATGCGGTTGGCCTCCAGCAGGGCGCGGTCGGTGAGGATCGCCTCCGCCGGACCGTCGGCGGCCACCCTGCCGCCGGAGAGCAGGATCACCCGCGAGCAGGTGTCCCAGATCATGTCCAGGTCGTGAGAGGCGATCAGCTTGGTCTGGGGCAGGGCGTTCACCGCGCGGATCACCGCGCGGCGGTTCACCGGGTCCAGGGCGGTGGTGGGCTCGTCCATCAAGATGGCCTTGGGCTCCATGGCCAGCACCACGGCGATGGCGGCCATGCGCTTTTCGCCGCCGGAGAGCTTGTGGTTATAGCGGTCCTTCAGCTCCGCGACGCCCAGCGTTTCCAGCGCGGCGGCGGCCCGCGCCTCGGCCTCGGCCCGCGTTAGACCGTAGTTCAAGGGGCCGAAGAGCATGTCCTCCCACACGGTGGGCATGAACATCTGGCTGTCCGAATCCTGGAGCACGTAGCCCAGGGCGCGGCGGATTTCGGCCAGATTTTGCTTTTCCACCCTTTTCCCGTCCACAACGGCCTCCCCCCGGCAGGGCAGCAGCCCCAGCAGAATGCGCAGCAGGGTGGATTTGCCCGCGCCGTTGGCGCCGATGAGGCCCACGGCCTCCCCGTCCGCCAGGGAGAAGGAGACGTTATGCAGCACCTCCCGGCCGGATTCATAGGAAAAGGAGATATTCTTCAACTCGATCATGGGTATCCCTCACAGTACAAGCCGGCCCAGCAGCTCCGCCAGGTCGAAGGTTCGAAACGCCGCCAGCAGCCCGGCGCACAAGAGCACGAACGCAGTGTCCCGGCCCGCCCAGGCGGGGGCGGCGGCGTGGGGGAACTCCCCCCGGAAGCCCCGCAGCAGCATGGCGGCGTAGAGCTCCTCCGCCCGGTCCATACTGCGCAAAAACAGCTGCCCCAGAAAGGAGCCCCAGGCGGAGATGTGCACCCCCCGCTGGCCCGGCGCACGCAGGGCGTAGGCCTGGGACAGCACGCTGACCTGCTCCAGGAGCAGGGAGATGTACCGGTAGGTCAGCAGCAGCAGCGTCACCAGAATCGAGGGCACGTGCAGTCGCCGCAGGGCCTGGCACAGGCTGTCTATGGGCGTGGTTGCCACCAGCAAAAAGGAGGCGGTCAGGGCGAAAACGCCCT
>Ga0079305_1003509_pt1 | contig 10510 bp, 4 predicted proteins | sample LMS_cellobiose_e_FD_79183 | JGI IMG/M metagenome (GOLD analysis project Ga0079305, IMG submission 79183) | Rumen-fistulated moose microbial communities from Alaska, USA - LMS_cellobiose_enrichment | ecosystem: Host-associated > Mammals > Digestive system > Stomach > Rumen fluid ... | reverse complement strand
TGCGCAGGTTGAACTCGGGCAGCACGTTCATCCCCATGCGTTTCGGCTGGGCGTAGCTGTCGCACAGCCCCGCAAAAAACATCTGGGTCTTGCCTTCGCTCAAAACCGGCCCGAAATCCGCCTCTTCCTGCCGCAGACTCGCCATGAAAACCCGGTACGGCGCGGAAAATTTCCCCGCGTCCGGCGTCCGCGCGTCGTAGTCCGTGTAACGCCACGGCGGCGGGCAGGTGATCTGGTCGAGATAGGCGCAGTCCGGCGCGAACATTTCGCGCATATAGCCGTTGAACTTCTTCTGCAATGCGACCATGCGGGAGATCTTGGTCTGCTTGCTCATCCCCGAACTGTACAGCCACTCCTGATTGCTGTCCAGATTGAGCATATTTTCATCCCACGCGTCGTAGGAAAGCTGGCTCAGCAGCATGTGGTCGGTATAAAGCCCCGTCCGGAAGCCGAGTTTTTTCATCTCCCGGATGAATTCGGCCAGCTTCGCGTCGCCGCCGATGCCCGGTTCCGTAAAGGCTTTGATGAAAGTCGCCGGGTCGCCGCTCCGGCGCGGGACGTACATCCGGTTCACCGTGCCGTGGAAGCGCATGAAAATATTGTCCATGCCGTAGGCCTTGCAGAGCTTCCACATCGCCAGTTCCCGGTCGAAGTAATCCGGCATCGGCAGTTTCGACGCATACCACATCCGGGTGGCCCAGACCGCGTTTTGGGTGAGGTCGAGATATTTGTTGAGGATCGGGTTCGGAATCGTCGGCAGCACCGACGCAAACGAGCGGTTGACCGTCACCATCACCCGTTCCCGCAAAGGGTTGCGTTTCCCCGCGGTGGTCGGCCAATAGTAACTTCCGCCATTGAGAATGGAACTGTCGCGCACGACGTTGGCCGGGTCGCCCGCGTTCGGATCGGCCACCCAGCGGTGATCCGCCGTCACCAGATTGAGTTCGAAATGGCCGCCGGGCCGCGCGCTTGACTCGCCGAAAAGCCCCGACGCGTCCGAATTGTACCAGTCGGCGAAAACCGAAACATACAAGTCCTTCGAGGCGAAGATCCCCGGAGGATAGGTCGGATGGATCCACGCCCCCAGATTGAGATAGGGCACTTCCACCACCTTGCCGGAAACTCCCGTCAGCGCCCCGACCCGGAGTTCGCCCGCCGCGCCGCGGTCGGTCGTCAGCGTCAGCATCAGCGTGTTGTCTTTGACCTCCAGAACCCAGTCGGACAGCACTTTGCCGCGGTTGGGAACCTGATATTCCCAGCGCAGGGTGAGTTTGCCGCGTTCGGCCTTGCCGCCGAGGAAGGTGCGCTTGACCGCGGACGAATTGGGCGCCAGCAGCGAAGTTGCTTTCACCGGATAAACGTCGTCGGTCGCAAACCAGATGCCGCCGCCCGCCATCGGCTGAAAGGTTTTTCCTTGATAGGTCGCCGTGATGTCGTCGAAGGTTCCGCTTTTCGGCGCGACGGTGAATTCCAGTTTTTCCCGCGCGGAATTGACGCTGGTGAAGCGCCACACGTTTTTGCCGGTTTCCGCCAGCGTGACCTTGCCTGCGAGCGGCGCTTCGGGCATGATGGTTTCGGGGCGGGTCGGCACGCCGAGTTCCTGCCACGAGGGGACGACCGCGTCGGGCAGCGGCCCGAGGTCGCGTTTGTAGAAGCGGAGCGCGTCGAAATAGGCGACCTTCACCGGTTCGTTGAACCGCTCGAAGGTGATCGAAACGAATTCGGCGGGGGCCTTCACAACATTCGGAAGCACGCGGTGATGAATGCCCCAGCCGGTTTCGAGCCAGCCGCCCATGTAACCGGTGCTGTGCAGTTTGCCGTCGGGAGTACGGTATTGGATGGAATAACTCAGTTTCGGGCGGTTGGCGCCGCGGTACCCGGTGGCGAAGCGCCAGATGTTGACCGCGTCGAAGTCATTGGTGATCTTGATCGGCTTGGGCGGAGCGAGCACCACTTTGGTGGTGGATTTCACCAGCGGGCCGCGCTTGAATTCAGCGCGCAATACATACTCCCCCCAGAGGGGTTCCTCCTTGCTCCGGGTGATGACGGGTTCGATTTCGCCCGCGACGTAGGTCATCGTCCAGCCGGAGAGATCCTCGAAGCCGATCTGGGCGGGTTCTTTCTCCGGCTTGCCCGCGATGTGGCGGCTCACCGGGTGAAAGAACTTGTCCACACTGCGGTTGTCGAGCTTGACGGTCACGGTTTTCCCGGCGTTTTCGGGAAGCACGCCGCGCCGGTCGGCCTCGAAGATCAATCCCTCGCTTTTGGGAAGCTGTTTATTTTCCTGCAAAAGGCGGTTGTGTTCGGCGATCTCCTGCGGCGTGAGCGCGCGGTTGTAGACCCGGATCAGCGCGACCTCGCCCTCGAAATTCTTCTTGCACCAGCCGATCGAGTTGCCGACGTACAGCGGCGAACCGTTGTACTGGGGGACGCCCGGCGTCTTGTTGCGGCGCATGAGTTTCCCGTCGCGGTAACTGATGTTTTCGGTCGGGGTGCCGGTCATGGCGTAGTAGTGATATTTGCCCGGTTCGAGTTTGGTGTAGACCCGCCCCGCGGAATTTTTGTTGTCGGCGGTGAAGAGGTAGTTGTCGTAATCCTTGGCGCCGAAAAAGTTCGGAAAGCCGAAACTCTTGCGGATCAGCATCGCGTAGCCGCAGTCGGTCGATTCGGGCTTGCACCAGATTTCGGCGCTGAAGCCCTCTTTGCCCCAGTCCGGGACGGTGAGCGTGACGCCGCGCGCGCCTTTGGCCAGCGGGAACTTCCACACTTCCGATTTGCTTTCCGCCGCGGGCAGCGTCCCCAGCAGCAATGCCGCGCCCAGCAGCAGAGCGGTTTTTCCAGAAAACAGTTTCATCTCTTTCAATTTCCTTGTCACTTTGCGGTTACAGATTGTCAAAATAATCGAAATCTGTCGTTTCCCAATTGTAATTGCGGCTGGTGCTCCGGAATGTCTTGAGGGAACCGGTTTTAACTTCCCCGCCGATTTTCAGCACGTTAATGGCGTCCGGATGGTTGTCCGGAACACTGGAGTTGACTTTGAAAGGATAGCAGTCAAAAACAATGGCATTTTGCGGTTCGTCGGAGATCATCCAGCGGTGATACTTTTTATCCATGCTGGAATATTTGTTGAGATGGAACCAGTAGCTGGTCATAACATTGTTTTTGCTTTTCGTGTAATTGTTGGCATCCGACGGACAATGGTAATATGGTTCCATGGCTTTGAGATTTTCATCCACAGTCTTGGTATTCATGGTTTCCGGGAAGTAGCCGTCGCGATAGAGAATCCAAAATGGCGTCACCGAGGCTCCGCCGCCGTCCCTTGCATTGTATCTTTCCTCAGTGGAACTCACACTGTTGGGCAGAAAATCATTCCAATCCTGCGCATACATATGAACGCACACCCCGATCTGCTTGAGTTTGCCGACGCAGTTGCTCTGCCGGGCGCGTTCGCGCGCCGCCGACAGCGCGGGGAGAAGCATCGCGGCGAGGATGGCGATGATGGCGATCACCACAAGAAGCTCAATGAGGGTGAAACGGGATTTCATGACTGAGGACCTTTCTGCTTGATTGCGGTTGTTTTGACGGCGGGCAACACGGTTCGTTCCCGTCCTGTCGCTTTCGGTGATAGACAACATGATCGGCAATGCGGATGACGGCGTCATGGCCGGACTCCTTTCGTTGGTAAAAATTTGGTTTTCAGAAACGATTTGCTGTATTGGATCGTGCAGCGCTGCTTCAGCCCGCACGGTTTCAGTCCCGGATCGGCGGCCGCCTGCCGGAACAGCGTCCAGAGTTTGTCCGCGATCTTGCGGTAGCCCGCGTCGCTGTAAAAGCCCACCACGCAGTTCCCCTGTTCTTCGTCCGAGGCTGAGTTGAGCAGGAGCACCCGCGCCTCCGCCTCCTCGTCGCCGCTTGTTGCGAGACCGGCGACGAGTTGCCGCCGCAGCAGGGGATTGAGGCAGAGGATCACGTCCGGCCGGTGGGGCAGTGTCCGCAGAAATGCAAGGTAGGTTTGCGGGTCGGAGTATTCTTCCGGCGGCAGCGCGTCCAGTTCGCGGTTGAAGAGAAAATACCCCCGTTTGGCGGCGATGAAGTCCTGATGGATCGCCTGAAGATTGCCGGAAAAGCGCAGCGCGTCCAGCCCCGGACAGAAAAGTCCGATCTCCCGCGCCCCCCGCGCCACCAGTTCGCCGACGATGTTGTCAAAGAGGTCGAGGTGGTTCCAGTCCACCCAGTGTACGCCCGCTTCGGCCGCCACCCGGTTGCCGACCACGAAAGGCACATCGCGCCGGCGCAGCGGCGCGGCGTATTCCAGACGGAACGTGCTGTAGGGGAATATGCACCCGTCCCCCGGCAGAAAATCGTCCGCCGCCAGCGTCTCCGCCGTCAGATTGCGGGTCGAACGGAGGCGCAGATCGAACCCGGCGGCGGCGATCCGCTCGGTCAGACGAAGATAGAGCGGGTCGCCGGGCGGAACCTTCTCATCCCGAGGGATAAAAACGTCGATCCGGTTTTTCCGGGGCGGTTCCGGCGGGACGCCCGCCACGGTCGTGCCGCGCGGCGACGGCGCGATGCAGTTCTGCCGCTTGAGGACGAGAAAGACTTTGTGGAGGGTGCGGCTGGAGACGCCGAATTCCGCCGCCAGCGCACGCTGGCTGGGCAGACGGTCCGCCATCGCGCCGGAGCGCATCCGCCGCACCAGTTCGTCGGCGATCTGTTTGTACTTGGCCTCCGACATGGACATTGCTCCCCAAAAGTGGAATATAGTCTGACGAACTAAGTATACTATAAATTGGGGGCAAAATCAATGCCGGGCGCTGTCAATCTTGGCGGAAAGCGCCGTCGCACGGGGTAAGGCACTCCGCGCGGCCGCCGCTCTCCGCCGGATTCCGGTTCAGGAACGTACTTTGGTGCCGAAAAGTTTGTCGGCAAAATCGTAATAGTGGCTCCAGTCCGCCGCCGTGATCGAGTGCGAACCTTCTTTGACATGGTAGCGCACCATGTCGCCCGCGGACTCGTTCAGCGGCGGCTGCCGGTCGCCGGAAAGCCCTTTGAGGCCGTACAGCTCCCAGACTTTGGAGGCGGTTCGCGCGCTCAGAAATTCTCCGTACGGGTCGGCGCCGCCGTCTTCGCTGGAGCTGGCCACATAAAGCGCCCGCGGGGCGACCAGCGCGAGCAGCTGATGCTGATCCACCGGCAAACGTTCTTCGCGCCACGCGTAGTTCACCATTTTTTCGGAAAACCAGAAACTCTGGATATAGGCCAGATGCCCCAGCCGTTCGCCGAAGTCGCGGCGGCTCGGCGCGGCTCCCAGACAGCCGGAATTGTTGGAGATCACCAGTTTGAAGCGCGTATCGTTGGCGCCCGCCCACAGCGCGGTTTTCCCGAGGCGGCTGTGCCCCAGCACGGCGGCGCGCGACGCGTCCACGCCCGCTTCGCGTTCGAGCGCGTCCAGCATCCGGCTCAGTCCCCACGCCCACGCGCTGATCGCGCCGAATTCCCGGTATGCCGGGCCGGGCGGAAAGGGTTCCAGCTCGCCCGCTTCGTGAAACAGCCGGTAAATACTGCTGCGGAACCCGTCCGGATTGTCCGGAAAAATTTCCCCGTAGCAGGCGGTCGCCACCGCGTAGCCGCGCTTCACGGCTTCGACATGGTTCCATGAGTCAAGTTTTTCCCCGCGGAGCGTGTCGGGCGTCTCCCGCTGCCGCCACCAGAAGCCGGGCGTCAGAGTCGGCCCCCGGGTCAGCCGCACATCCGGGTCGGGCGTATTGGCCTGATTGCCGTTGAAATTCAGCCCGACGAAAACCGGTGCGGGCGCGGCCTGTTTCGGAAGATACAAAAGCATATCGAAATCGTGCTTGCGGCCGTCGTTCATCGCGCAGACGATGCGGATCTCGCGGCGGATCGCCAGGCCGCCCAGAGCATCGCTTTTTTCCGCCAGCAGACGGGTTTCCAGACGATCCGGCGGCGGCGGCACCGCCCCGTAAATGCACTTCTCAAAATCGTGCCGGACGCGTTCCCGCTCCGCCTCCCACTCCGCAAGCGTCTCCGGCAGCGGCGGCAATGTGACCGGCGGGCAGAGTTTTTCATCGAAATTCCGCCGCCGGTAAAGTTCGCGGCTCCACGGATCCATGGCGCGGCTCACCGCGCACAGCATGCGGGGGTCTTCCGGCGCCCGGCTGGCGTCCTCGGGAATGTTTCGGCTCATTTCTGCATCATCCTTTTCGTTTCGGCCTGTCCGGCCTATTTTGTCGCTCCGGCAACAGGTGTCCGCACGGCGACGTTCTGCCGCTGTAGTCCGTATGCCCTGCGCGCTCAACGGCTGCCCGGCTTCGCCGCAGCCATCGCGCTCCGGGTATGGTGTCGCGGCGGTGCCGCGACGATTCCAGCCCGGCAAAAATTTGCCGGGCTGATTTACTTCGGTCGCGTGGAGCGCGACCGACCAGCGTTTCGCCGCTGGACCACGCCCGGGTACGACCCGGGGCGGGGCGACTGCGTCGCCCTCTTTTTTTTGGCGCTTCGCGCCTTGTTTATTTTTTGCGCCTCAGCGCGCCACCACAATCAAATAAACTTTCAACATCCCCTTCGGCAAAATCACCTTGCCATCCGTCACCCGCAGCTTACGCCGCCCCTCCCATTCCGGCGATACCGCATAGGCTTCCGTCACTTTCCGCCCCCGAAACCCGATCGCCCAATCCCGCGCCGGCGGCGGAAACGCCCCCTTCGGCAGTTTCGCCGTAACCACCGTCCCCCGCTTCGGCATGGAACCGACCGCATTCAGCAAATGAAGATAAATCGCCCCGTCCTGCTCCCATACCGAACTGAAAACATCCTCCGGCACGCCTTCCGCTTCCCAGCGCCGCGTCGCTCCCGCAAGATCTTCCAGCAGACGCTTCTGCAGATTCTCCAGCACCATGTCCGGCTCGAACTGCCACTTGCTCCCGACCATCACCTCCGTCGTCGCATTGCCCTGTCCGTACAGCGCCGGATAATAGACCAGACGCCCTTTGCCGATCTTCGCTTCCCGCACAGCGGGGTGTTCGCGGTCTTTGACCCCGATCAGCCGGAACGCCCCGGGCGTCCGGCCCTTGGGCAGCGCCTTGGCTGGAAGCGGTTTGGCGAGTTTTTGCGGCGCTTCCCCGTCCTGCTTCACCGCGAAGATCGAAACCGTTTTGAGCGGCTGTTCCGGCAGTCCCAGCCACTGCATGAGGACGTTGGTTCGGCGGACGCTGCCCCATTCGTCGCCCAGAGCGCAGGAGTAGGAGGCCGCGACCGTCCCGCCCGCCTCCAGAAATTTCCGGATCTCTTTCAGCGCTTCGTCCCCGAGCGCCGAAGCATTGCCGAGGATCAGCACCTTGTAACGCTTCAGCACCTCCGGCGTAAGCTGGGATTCGTCCACAAAGTCGTGGTCGATATGGAGTTTCCGGAGCATCTGCGACGTGCCGAGGATCTCCGACTGCATCCCCCCCGCTCCCGGCATCCCTCCGGCGAAATTGCGGCTCGCGGCGGAAAAAAGCAATGCCGTCTCCGCGCCGGACTCGGCTTTCAGCGCATCCATATTGTCCGGCCCCGCGGCAAAACGCCGGTAGTTGGGCGCGCCCTCCGGGCAGATCATGAAAATCGTTTCCCAGGTACTCTGACCGTTCATGTTGTTGAGCGCCCAGCCGAAGTATTTCATCAGCCACTCCGAGGCGTAAACCAGCCCGAACACCGGCCGCTTCCGGCCGTTGCTGAAAAGCCCGAACGCCCGGCGCATACTGTACACCGAACGCGCGCAGGCAAAGATGTTGCGCGGCATGATCTCCGTGCCGATCATGTCCCAGCTGCGCGCGAAGTGAAAGATGTCGCCCGCCAGATCGTTGGCCGCCCACGCCCCGGTCATCCCGTAATCGGTGGTGTAGCCGATGAAAAGGAAATCGGGCCGGATCGCCGCCACGCGCTTCCGCAGCCCCAGCCAGAATTCGCCGATCTTGTGCCGCCGCCACTCCTGCCACGCTTTCCACAATTCCGAACGCGATTGGTACAGTTCCGGCGCAAGTTCGTCCGCGGGCAGTTCGTACCCGGTGTCGCGCGTGAACGCCTTGCGGCACTCCGCGCAGCCGCAGAAGGTTTCCCCCATGAAACAGCATTCGTCGATCATGATTCCGTCGATGCCGGTCGCCTGAATGTGGTGAATGATCTCATCGTAAAACGGTTCGACCGCCTTGGGATTGACCATGCAGCGCGCCCGCCCCGGCAATCCGCCCTCGATGGTTTCCTGCAGACGGTCGGTCCAGCCGGCCAGCACCCGGAACCCCGAGTCGCTGTTCCACAGCATCGAATAGTCGATGTGGTCGATGAAACGGATGCCGAACTTGTGTCCCGCGTCGCACGCCGCGCGGATCACCCGGTCCACCCGGTCGCGGTGGGCCGGGAAGGTGTGCCGCGCCAGCATCCCGTTGAACATCACCAGATTGATGTTGTCTTTCCGGATGTCCTCAAGATTGCGCGCCACCGCTTCCGGCGTGCTGAATTCGGTGAACGTCCCCGCATTGCTCGGCCCCCAGCTCCCGATCGACGGCGCGCGGAACCAGTCGGGCGCCGGATCGAATGCCCCGTAATGCGTGTCGGGTTTGCCCGGCCGCCGCGGATTTCCGGGCATCCGGCCCGGTTCGGGCAGCGGGTACTCGGACAGCGCGATCCGGTATTCGGGTTCGGCCGCATAGGAGCTGCTGCCGAACGTCGGCGAGGGTTCGTCCCCGGTCGCGACCCGCCAGAAGCCGCGCCGGAAACTCGCGTCTTCCGCCTGCGCCATCAGCAATTGCACATCCAGCGTCGAAAGCCGCCACGCACCGTCAAAATGCAGTTTCAGCGCTCCGTCCGTCACCCAGACCGGCACCGTGATCTTCCGCACGGTGCGCGGCGGCACGGTCAGGGCGTTGTGGAGCGTTCTGCCCTGCGCGGCGACGCTCATCGCGCCCGCCTCCCGGTCTCCGGTGGCGATGGCGAGATTGACGAGATAAAGCCCCGGCCGCGGCAGGTCAAGCTGGAATTTTGCCGGGCCTTGCCCGGAGCAGGCGCTGTACAGCGCTCCCTGCGGACGGTATTGTTCGATCCGGATCGCATTCGCCTTGCGCCAGCCGAAGCCCTGTTCGGCGCGGTAGGGCTTGTCATGGGCGCCGACGCGCCCCCTGCCGAATTTTTCCGCGCCGAAAACCAGCCGTTTTTCCGCCGGAAGTTCCGAGTAATAACGGTATATGCGGTGCGCGTGGCGCATATCGTAATCTTCGTTTGTGCCCTCATAGACCGCCAGTTTCGCGGTCGTCACGCCGCCGTTGCGCTTGGCCGAGGTGCCGACGGTGAAGCGGATCGCGTCGCCGCGTCGCTGCACCGCCCACAGCCCCGAAATCGACCCGATCGTGTAGGTGCTGTACAAATCGCACACCCCGGTCGGATTGCAGTCGAAAACCAGTTTGCCCTGCGGCCCTTCAAAGGCGATCTGCCGCAGCAGCGCGCCGCCGAGCAGTTTGTTGTCGGGAGTCGCTTCGGAAATCACGCCGGAGGGGTGGTCGATTTTGCCTTTGCGTCCGGTCAGCCACCCGGTATAGCGCATCCCTTTCAGTGTTTCGAGCGGGATTTCAAACCAGTAGCAGGCGTCCTGCTTGAAAAAATCCGTGTGAAACGCCGGAATGCGCGCCTGAAAGGAAATTTCCAGCTCTTTGCCTCCGTCGCGCGTGCTTGCTTCGCGCCGCCAGTCGATGCGGTGCGAACGCCCCGAACGGTTCAGCACCACGTCGCGCCCGACCCGGTCTTCCCGGCTGCGGGTCTCCCGGATGCCGACGGTAAAACCTTCGCGGACGATCAGCTCCCTGCCGCGCCACCGTGCCTTGAAGGAGCCGTCGGCCTCCTGCCGGACGGAAAATGCGGGATCGTCCTGCGCCGCGGCGCCGAGAAACATTCCGGCAAAAAGCAGAAGCAAAATTTTTTTCATGACCGTTTTTCCTTATCTTTGGTGCGTGCGGAATCACTCCTTAGTATACAGCCAAAAGCGGAAAAAACAACCCTTTCCCGCGGAGAAAAAAAGAAAATATCGGGAGCAGCGTCTTGGTATGTTTTGCGGAACTCTTTCCCGGAAAAAATCTTACAACGGGTCGAACTCCGCTCCGGTTCGTCCTGCCGCCGGACAACATCGCGGGAGTTTCCCGCCGCCGGCTTGACAGACGACGGTTTCGGGAGTACATTTTCCGCACTGGAGAAATTTTCATGAAACCGAGGATGGTTTATGCCGGAACATTCCGAAGCAGTGCCGATTTACTTTGACCACGCCGCCGCCGCGCCGATCCTGCCGGAGGTGTGGCGCGCGGCGCAGGTTCTGGCGCCGCGGTGGTTCGCCAATCCCGAAGCCGCGCACGGCATGGCGGTGCGCCTCCGTGCCGGAATGCGCGACGCGGGCGAAGCGATCGCCCGAACGCTGTTCACGCGGCCGCCGCGCGAACTGGCGGTGCATTTCGCGGGCAGTGCGAGCGAAATC
>Ga0079305_1003508_pt1 | contig 10515 bp, 12 predicted proteins | sample LMS_cellobiose_e_FD_79183 | JGI IMG/M metagenome (GOLD analysis project Ga0079305, IMG submission 79183) | Rumen-fistulated moose microbial communities from Alaska, USA - LMS_cellobiose_enrichment | ecosystem: Host-associated > Mammals > Digestive system > Stomach > Rumen fluid ... | reverse complement strand
ATGATGTGTAAATTCATTATAAGGTCTTGATTTCCAAAACGCCGGATTCATGATTTCCACTACACCGGAATCGTGATGCCCAAAACACCGGATTCATGATGTCCGAAGGCCGGAATACTCATTCTACTTTGGCTCGTACAGAGGATTTTGCGTGTTCCCGCTTTCTGGCCTTGTATTGGCCGCTTCTACTGAGTTTACGGATTTGACTGGGACGACGATTGATTCTGTATTGGATCTTCTTGCCCGCTTTGTTTCTTACGACTGCGTCTTCGCGCTTTTCCGCGCCCATATACCCGCTCTCACCGTTCACAGTTTCTTCTCCTTGCAGAAGCTCGGCGGTCATGGTTACATCATGAACATTGGCTGCCGTAGCTTTCACGGTATGCACAATGCCGCTGTCCCGGTCTACGCCGATATGAGCCTTATATCCATAGTGCCAGGTGTTTCCCTTCTTGGTCTGGCAGGCGTCAGGATCACGCTTCTTCTCCTTGTTCTTCGCGGAGAAAGGCGCGGATATGATCGTAGAATCCACGATTGTTCCTTTTTTCAGAATCAATCCGCGCTCCATCAACATGGCAACTACTTGACCAAACAGTTGTTCCTGAAGCCCATGCCGAATCAGCAGATTGCGAAACCGTCCCAACGTGTCCCCATTGGGTACCTGATTGCTGGAATCTACGCCGCAGAAATCCGAAAAGGCGCGACTGTCTATCACCTCTGCTACCGTGCCTTCATCCGACAGATTGTAGAGGTTTTGCAGTATGAACAGTCAAAGCATCAGTTCCAAATCATAGGGCTTATTACCGCGTTCTCCTTTATAATAACACGGCTGAACGAGTGTGATCCACTCGCCCCAGGGGATGATGCGATCCATCTGTTCCAGAAACTCTTTCTTCTTCGTCCGTACCTTTGCCAGTTCATCATTAAACGCGGACAGGCTCATTTGTTTATCCATGACGTTATTATATCATATTTGGGGAGAGCTACTGCCTACTTTGTGCGGTATTGCAATAGTTTTTTCTTTAATTGTGTTTAACATCCATAGGATTTCTATCAGTTGCGATTTGGGGACAAATACTTGTTAACATATTTGCAAACAAAACTAGGGCAATCGCGTTTAGAAATCTTGACACGTTTAAAAGAGGGAATATGGATTCCTAAATCATTAGCAAGCGATTGTGTAATACGGTAAGCGTTAATTTTATAATTTACACCATTGACAATCCATATATTCCCTTCAAATTCATTTCTGTTGTCAAATGTAAGCTTGCCGATCGATATTTCATTTGGAATCTGGACTCCGCATAGATATTGCATCGAATTATCCTTATCTTGCCGTAGGTAATCTATCGTCCATAGATATTTCTCTACGCCTTCTGTTGTATATGATGCGCCAGTAAAAATATACTCATTAGTTTTTCGATCATGACGAATAATTCCTATCCCAATGAGCCTGTCGTCTGCATCATCTAAATTTGTTAATTCTTCCACCCACTGACCACAATATAATTTTAGTCTATTTAAAACCCCATCCAAAAGAGCAAAGAGAACAACTAAAGCAACAAAAGAGGTAACACAAGCAAGAATCATTACGGTAAGATTGAAATCTTTAACATCCAATTTGCTTTTAACTAATTCATATATCCATACTGGAATGACAGCAGCCAGCACAGGGAAAATAACATCCTTATTAATCATAGTAAGCTCCTAATAATAAATTTTAGTATAATCTATATAAACGCAGAAATACAACAGATTCATTATACTGTTGCTTTTTCAGCAAACTTGTTGAATAACTCTACCCTAAACCGTTCTTGCCGTTCTAGTAGTGGCTGAAACCTTTCAACATTTTCACATTGGCAGTCTTGGAACAGCTCTATAAACTGCGGTTCTCCAAGTTCAACAAGTTCCTTCACCACAAACGCAAAGATTTGTTCCAGAAGCTCGTAGTGGTGTCTTTTGTCCTCTTGCGATCCGATTTCCTCCACAATTTGTTTAGAAAAAACATAAAAACCTTCCTTCGCGTAAATAGAAGAATAATCCTTCTGCGGAATAATATTTGTCAACGATTTAATATAGTATTCATGCTCCTGCCTATCCACATCTGCCGGTGTTCCCAGAATTTCATTGCTTTTCAGTGCTATTTCAAGTCCCTTAATTGTATCTGGTGAGAAAAACCTGGGCGACCTTTGAATTACAAAGAAATCACCCTCATTAAGAGGCTCAAACAAACCGAACGATTCCATGTCGTGGTTATTTGCAATCCTATTGGTTATATATGTCACGCATTTTGCGATTTGAGAGCGAAATTCATCTGCTTCCAATCCGTAATCGCCACCACTACATATATATTTACCGATCTTATTACGTATTCTGTCATCCCTAAAATAATGGTTCATAAAATTCGTGTATTCAAATACCGTTTTCCACCACGGCTTCAAATAAAACCGTGTCTTGAACTGATGAATGAGTTGCATGGAAATATACAACCTGTCAACAAGTGATTCTTCTTCTTTATTCGAAAGCACAGTAACGGGATCGTGACAAAGCTGTTCTCCGGAAGAATCTTTGAATGGGATTTGTTCTAGCGCCTCAAGCTCTCCTTGTATTATCAATCGAAGCCCATTCTTGATTTCCTGTTGCACATTATTAGTATTACACGCTGCGCACTGCAACCTCTGATAGTTTACATGAATCACATTAAGTAAAGAAAGCCAGTCGCTATCTGCATAATGGTTTTCAGAAATAGCGTCCACAGAAAAGAGATAAGTCTTCGGTACGATCCCGATTGAAAAAACTGGAGAGGTTTGTTGTACATCCTCTAATTCTTCTGCATTCATTTTTGGATACGCCGCACTATAGAATGCTCTTGAATTATGGGAGAGTCTGCGGGAGATGTATGTATTCAGAAAATCAGAGTATACGACAGCGTGATGATTATAAACATATAAATATAGCCCATCGCGTGCATCAATCATATTCTGAAGAGATGGTACTGCTTTGCTAGTGAACACAATGGAATACTGCCCATCTAGATACATATTTCGAAACAACCGTTGAGTATCAATTTTCGGTGTACCAATTCCAGTTAGGTGTGAGTCACGCATAATGTAGTCAAGCTTATCCACATCAAATATTGGGGAGTTCAGCAACCGGACAACAACATTTTTTTCTTTATTATTATCAAATGCAGCTGTCGTGGATACATCATACTCAATTCCTAGAATGCTTCGAATAATCAGTTCAAAATCAGTTTCAATAAAGCACGAATCCTCATCCTTACGAGCAACTTTATCCAAACTTGACAATAAATCCGTATATTTTCTTAATATAATGATACAAGATAACTGTTCATGAACTGATCCAACCTTATTCCCGTATTTCAATTTATTGAGTAGTTCTGTGCGGCTTTTTAACTGTTCATGTTTTTCCACTTCGTGAATTAACTCGTCCAAAACCTCTTTTTTGTTGAATTCAATTTCTCCCATATGAGAAAAAGGACAATGTCCAACATCATGAAGCAACGCAGCAACAGAAGCATTAAACTCCAACGAATCACTGATAAGCAGAGGATCTTCTTTTTGTGGAGTTTTCCCTAGAATACCATTACGGTTGAGATGCTTTATCGCATTGCGCATCATCTCTTGCACACCTAATGAATGCTCAAACCTTGTATGTCGCGCCGCTGGATAGACGTGCTGGCATGTTAATTGGCGAACATCACTCAATCGTTGAAAAGGTACAGTATCAATTATCTTTAAGTCAAACCGAGTAAGATTGATATAGCCGTGTACCAAATCTCGAATTATTTTTACAGGTTTTCTATAATAATATTGGCTTAAGTTATTCATAAATCCGCCTCCAAACTATTGGAAAGAATTAACAAGACAAACATCTCTTATCCACAGGAAGCAATCCTGAATGTAAGTCGTAAAGGACTCATCATAAACGGCTGCTGGTCATTTGCAGTTCAGTTCTTCAATGTAACTTTTCTCCATTTTCTGGTGATATACAACTAATTAAGCTTCAATCCTTAGCCTATATTATAGTATTAACCATCATAAACTGCAACAGTAATATTATTATAATTGTAAATGCTTCTTGATTGCGTACAAACACCAAGCTGCGAATGAGTTGAGGATAGAGAATGACAGGCTTGAAAGATAATCACATAATTCCATTTTGGGCTTAATCATTTTTTCTGTGGGATTTTGAAAGCGCCTGATTTCGATACGTTCCACTCCTGTGGAGAGAGATGCTCGCATCCCGTTTCCTCATATACTGCATAGATGGCAGGCGATGTCAAGGCCGCTTTTAGCGAGGCGTCAGCCAGTGCCTTGACGTTGACTGAAAGCTTTGCTATTCTCACAGAAATTGTGATTGACTTTTTTGTTCAAACAGGTTTCGAATTATTCCTGCTCTTTCCTTTGTTCTTGATTTTTCCACTATGCTTGGTAGAGCTTTTCAACAGCGCCGACTTTTTCAGTATTCCAATCAGCGACACAAATTCCTCCTGGGTCGGCTTGTCGTAGTCGATGCCAAGCTCAGAGAGAAAAACTCGGGCCTGCTTTTCTTCCGGGCTACCCTCATAGGCCAGCGCCTTTTGCAGCTTGACCGCGGCGTCAGCAGCGGGAGAATCCGTGTCGGCGGTGGTCGTGTCCTTCTGGTGCCGGTCACGGATGTCCCGCGCAATCACATCCAGATCGTCGTGCATGACATGGGAGAAATAGTCTTCCTCGCTGACCTGGGCAAGCTCCAAGGTGCGGACGTACAGATCATCTCCATCTGCCTCTTGTTTCTCCATGATGGTTTGGCGGGCAGCCTCCAACACTGCGTTCATGTCGTGGACGCGCATGTCGGCAATGCGGTCCACGAATATCTCCATGTCAACCAGGAAACGCCGAAAGCCCTCATGGGTGGCCAGTTCACTGAGCAAGCGATTGTTGATCCTGCCGCTTTTCAGCAAATCAATCATTTCATCACTCAAACCCAGTTCATGCAGCTCGGTGTTTGGGTGATTCTTTGTTTCCGTCAGGCCCAGCAGATAGTCTGTGGATACGCCGTAAAACCTCGACAGTGTCGTGACGCTGTACGGGCTGATTTCCTTGTCGTCGTCTGTCTCATAGCTGCCAAGGGCAGACGCGGAAAGCCCTGTCTGCTCCGCAAGCTCCTTCAGCGTAAGGTTGTGCGAATTACGCAGATCCTTCAGCCGCTCCCCGTTTGTCAGTTTGATGTACACCATTCGCGCCCCCCTTTCCCACATTATAGCACATCATTTCCGAAAGCGTGGAAATTTTCGTTTTCGGGTGCGATTTCCTACCTTTCGGATATACGGGAGAACGCTCAGAAATTCGCTACTATGGTCATGCGCAGCGCAAAGCACCTTAAAAACAGCATGACCGTCCGAATGGGATATGCGCTCCGGGTAAGTGTGCGACGAAACGAGCACGCCGAGGAGATCAAAACGCCGCTGAAAAGGCCAGGGGCAGGAACGGCTTCGGAGAGAACGGCAAAAATCAGGCATCAAAATCAATCTATGTGAAACCGGCGAACAGCCGATACAGAAAGCGCCGCCATCCATACGGAACAGCGACGCATCAAACAGCGAACACATTATGCCGCACCGTGCGCGTTTTCATCGTTCCGCATGACCTCATGCGAAATCGTGAAAACCGAAGTCCGCTCCTGAGAGCTGGGCATCGTGGGCGGCGAGTCTGTTCAATTTCACAATTCAAATAATCATCGCCCATTGGCGCAACGGCTCCGCAACACAGCGGGTGCCATACGCCCACGGGCGTACATCGAAGGGAGTAGTTTTAATGAACACAAGAAACGAGATCAAGGCGATCATGGTCCGGGAGGGTATGACCATGACCGAGGTCGTGGAGAAAATGGCCGATCAATACGGTTGGAGCCACAGCGTCCCCAACCTTTCGGGGAAACTGCGGCGCGGTTCCCTTCGCTATCACGAAGCCGTAGAGCTGGCCGACGCGCTGGGCTACGATGTAGTCTGGCAAAGGCGAAAGGAGCGCCGATGAGCAATAGGCCCCAGCAGACCAACACCGCGCGCCGCGCTCCCGACTGCGTGACCAAAATCCGCAAGGGCAACACGACTCTCACCGTGTCCGGCTACTTCAAGCAGGACGCCACCGAAACCGCCGCCGACAAGATGGCAAAGGTCATTGCAGCGGAGAGCATGATGGGGATGTTTCACGAAAAAGGAGTAAGCTAATTCGTGGTAAAGGGGGTGATTTCGTGAGCGTTTACGGCTACATCCGGGTCAACACCCGTGAGCAGAACGAGAATCGGCAGGTCACCTACGAGCCGCAACACAGGACGAAGGAGAATGGGCTTGACAGATGACCATGCGCTGATACAAGACGGGATCTGTTTTCCTACGTCAGTTTGAAATCAATAAAAACCTAGCTGATTAACATATGTTACAACCTGTTGATGAAATCCTCTGAAAGCCTTGAAAACAAAGGATTTATCGCAGTTTGCTCACCCTTTGGCATTATATGATTTCACACGATGTTACCCTGGCCCTATCAACCTGATAAGGAAAAAACAAGGTGTGGAAATCGAAAGCCTGTGCCCTATGTGCGAATATATCATCTTTTGGAGGATTTTTCAATGGAGAAGTACATTTACGATGAAAGCACCGGCCTTTGGTACGAACTTCACAGGAACTACTATCTGCCCTGTGTGACAGTGCCAGAGCGCAAGCCAGTCGGTATTTGGGGCCGACGATACCGTAAGTATTTGAAAGAGCATCGGAACATCACTTACACCGCTATGATGCTGGCCGGAGCATTGGACGACCATCTTGCCGAGATTGATCGACAGGCGGAAGAAATGCTTGACCAGCTGATAAAGCAGATGGCTGAACAAAAGGGTATCACTGAGCAGTTGAAAGCCCGAGACCCAATGGAATGGGTTCGTCAAATGAACAACATCCGTAATCGCGCTGTAGAAGTCGTAAATAATGATTTGATCTACACCTGATAGACTAAATCCGGGCCGCACCGTAACGGGGCGGCCCGGTTTAATGACGCTTTAGCTTGACAAATCCCCGGGTTCTACCAGGGGTGAATATAACTGCTTTTGCAATCATTCAGTGAGAAAGATCGTACTCCCAGACTTGCCCCTCTTCTGTTTGATCCGAAAAGAAAGCAACCAGCTTCTCATCAGAGAAACACAAATCTATCAAGGTGATCTCTCCGTTTTGGCTTTGTTCCGGCATGGGAATTTCTTCCGCACGTCCTGTCTCGTAGTCAAGCAAAACGATGGCGCGAACATTGCTCTCGTCCCTTTCCTTAAAAGCGGCTAAATGCAGCGCCTGGCTGATATCGCATTCCGCACTGAAGGTTCTGCCTTCTCCCGGCGCGCAGATTGCCGCGAGCTCTGGGCTGCCGCCCTCCGTAAGCTTGTATACACTGCGCTCCGTTGCGATGGCGGCAGAGGTGGTCATGATGAAGGAATCCCGGTCATACGACAGAATATAGGGCGCGTCACCCGGCAGGGATAGCAGAACCGGCGGCTGATCGCTGGATACGTCCAGCAGATAGTATTCGCCATCCACTTCGTAAATCAGGCGGTCTTCATCCCACCACCAAAGCGGATAAACCGACTGAGCATCCGTATCTGCCACGACCTGTTCTGTTTGATCTCTCAAATCCAACAGGACTAGAGAAAACGTGCCGTGAACCAAATCGTTTTTGTTGGTGGAATAGACCGCCTTTTCTCCGCTGGGCGAAAGAATCGTTTTGCCGACCCAGACCAGCTCGGCGATGTTTGCATCTATTGCGGCCTGCAAAGCATCGTCATAGCTCATTCCCAAGAAAACATCCGGTACGGCAACGGTTGGCTCTGCCAGCTCCGGCGGAACTTGATCCAGCTGCGTCCATCTCTCCTGTGCATCCTTTGGAACAGTGCCTTCAGCGGGCGCTTGATCTGCTTGCGTCCAGTTTTCCTGTGTACTATCAGGGACGGAAGCTACCGTATTGTTTTTGCAAGCAGCCAATAAACAGACGCAAATCAAGAGCGTGAGCGTACATGTAAACCTTTTCATCTTTTTGTCTCCTTTTTTCTTCCGGCGTTTTACGGGCAGGGCCGCGTTACGGACTGCCGGGGTTGGGCCATGCCGCCAGCGGCGGCTTGAGGCGGCGGGCGGAGCGGAGGATGTGTATCGCCCCGCCCGCCAAAGGCGGAGAGCATAGATTCTCTCTAATCTATAACATTAAACAATCATTGAGCATAGAGATCAAATCTGAATACCCTTGGGGCACTTGATTTTTTTGTTTTTGATTATGAGGTAGCCCTCATCAATGCAATCAAATATCATAGAATTTCCTTCAACTGAAAGCGCTATCTGCCTTCTTACTGCTCAATAGACACGGGCGATTAAATATATTCTAGCAGTTCGGATAAGATCTCAGGTCCGTCAGGGATATCTCGACGAAAACCAGACATTGTCGAATAGCTATAGGAATTAGATCCGAGATAAATAAAGTGGGAGGTTCCGTTCTCGGCAAAAACAATTTCAAGATCAACATCGTACAAATCATTGATGTTCCGACTCAATGTATTTCTTTCTGTATGCCGGGATAAAACCGATAGTATTTCTTTCTCAGGATAATCCTTAACCGATATTGCATGAGGTGAACAAGGACTCATCGTTATCAGCAGGATTTCAGCGTTTTCCAAATCACTTAAAATAGGTTTTGGTACCATCCAGAGCTTAAGAACGAGGCCGATTACAATTAAAAGCAGAATTGTAAATAGCAGGAATGCCTTTTTCCACTTGGTAAGGATCATTTTTATATTACTCCGTTCAAATAAGCTTTATATTTTCCATATATCAAGTGTTCGCTTTGCGGTGGCTAAAGAAGTGTTTGAGTCAATGGCAAGTTTTTCTGTAAGCTGATATGTGCCAACGTGTGTTTCACAGAGGTAGTTGTTTCCAGACAAGTATAGGATTTTCGAATCATCTGTTTTCTTAGCGGTTATAATATCTCGTCCGTTTGAAAGAGATTGACTAGATAATTGCTTGACAGCGAGAAAATTTGAATCTCCAACTACAGCATATTCACCGCGCCCAATACGTTGCAATACGACATTATCGCTGCTGTCCGATACAGCGCTCGCCGGAGCAGCCATAGAGACTGCCACACACAGCGTCATGACCAAAGCAATCAAACGTTTTTTCATGATAGATTTACCTCCATATTTTTGAAGTTGATACGTTGATACCTGTTTCTCTTCTGGCATGTTACGAACAAGTCCGCATGCCGCGCTTCCGGGGCCGCGCCTCTCGCCCCTCTCACTGCGTCAGCATATACGCAAGCTTCTCTCTTCCGGCACGTCCGCGTTACGGACTGCTGGGGCTGGGCAGCGCCGCCAGCGGCGCCTTGAGGCGGCGGACGGGGCGGAAATGCACATCGAAAAGACTGGCCCGGATGCTGTCCGGGCCGGTCTTTGCATTATTCAACTTTGCTCTTGTCAAAGCTTGCTTGAGCGATTTTATGTAAGTAATTTGGCACATGATCATCTACAATTCAAAACGGTGCCGAGGGTGCTCACTTTGGGGGAGCCCTTTTGCTCATTTTTTACTTGACGAACACATCTTTTCGATTTTTAATAAACGTATTGCGTTTATCAGAACAATCCCCGATAGAGTTATTGAAGCATAGTCAAATGATAGATATGGTCCCCAGTAAGCACTAATAAGATTACATATAAGTGATGTAATTGAGAGAAGGACGATGAGACTGATATATGAAACATTGTTTGCCCTTCCACTAGTTGACATATTAGTAGATTTCATGGATCTCATAGTCAACAACAGTATACTTATATTTATTGTAGTTCTTTTCTGCATACCACTTTGTCGAATGCTTAGTTACATATGCGCCGAAGGCGGAAATGTAACCTCCAGAAGCTGAACCACAACTCTTATGCCAGGTTTTAGTATCTTTGTAGGAAAGCCCCTTTGAATTTGGCGACGCCTCTTGCAACCCCGAGTAGACAATACTTGAGAATCCGAATACAACACCAGCGGGAAGATTAATAGCGCCGAACAGCGCAAGGACAGCGGAGAATGATAAATTCTTCAAAAAGTCAGTTAGTGCCACATTACTGTTGTTAAAAGAACCTGCACTTTTTGTATAATCCGTTGGAGTTCCATATGGGCAGGATGTTTGACACCAGCGAGAAGAAGCTCTCGTTGCGACATCAGACTTACAATTAAAAAGGTTTCTACTGACATCAGCAACATTAGCATCGTCAATCAATAGTGTTCCATCCTTCTTTACAGTTATTGTATTAAAAATATCACCGCTTTCAACAACAAACGTAATTTCAGTATCAGAAAAAGATGTAAATGTAATTTTTTGGCCGCGTCCGTATAATGGTGTAAATTGAAAACGAAGGAGCCACCGGCTCACCCTTTAGGTATAATGTAGAAGCCAAACCACAAAACCTGAAGGGGGAGAACCAATGGCTCAGCTCAATATT
>Ga0079305_1003507_pt1 | contig 10518 bp, 8 predicted proteins | sample LMS_cellobiose_e_FD_79183 | JGI IMG/M metagenome (GOLD analysis project Ga0079305, IMG submission 79183) | Rumen-fistulated moose microbial communities from Alaska, USA - LMS_cellobiose_enrichment | ecosystem: Host-associated > Mammals > Digestive system > Stomach > Rumen fluid ... | reverse complement strand
CAGTTGCCGCAGATCATCAGGAAGACCATCATGGTGCCGGTGCGCGCGGTGTTGAGCATGGCGCTGGAGAAGATCTTCTTTGTCATGCGGCGCCCGAGCAGAACGATCAGCAGGGAGCCGAGAACACCATAGCCTGCGGCCTCGATCGGAGTGGCCAGGCCGGTGTACATGGAGCCGAGGACGACGACGATCAGCGCAAGAGCGGGGAGAATGGTCAGGAACGAGGGCTCCTTGGCTTTGGGAGCCAGGGTGTCGGCGGGCTGCTCCACGACGCCGGATTCGGCATTGGCCATCGCCTTGGCGGTCGCCACGATCTCACGGGCCTCCTCGGCGGTCATCTGGCTGCCCGCTTTTTTGTCTGCGCCGACCATGCTGGGCTTGACCGCGCCGACGATGATGATGTAAATGATGATGATCAGGCTGAGCACAAGACCGGGGATGATGCCCGCCATAAACAGGCGGACGATGCTCGTTTCGGTCAGCATGCCGAACAGACAGAAGGTGATGCTGGGCGGGATCATGATGCCCAGCGTGCCGCCGGCCGCGACGGTGCCGACCGCGAAGCCAGCGTCATAACCGCGTTTCTGCATCTCGGCGATGGAAATGCGGCCGATGGAAGCGGCGGTGGCGGGGGAGGAGCCGCAGAGGGCGGCAAAAACCGTGCAGGTGACGGTGGTGGCGATGGCAAGACCGCCCTTCAGCTTGCCGACGCTCTTGTTGAGCACCGCGTAAATATCCTCCGCGATGTGGCCCTGAGAAAGGAATTCCGACATCAGGATGAACATCGGGGCGATGACCTGGTTGAAGCCGGTCCCCTGGGTGTAAGCGGTTTTGCCGAAGCGGGTAAGGAGGTCGGGGCGCATCCAGAGCAGGGTGACGACGATGGCGGTGAAGCCCATGGAGGTAAAAACGGGGGTGCCGAGGAACATCGTGATCAGCATGATCGCGAAGATGATGATCAGCATGGATCCGGAACTCATAGCCGTTTCTCCCCCTTCCTTACAGATATTTGTCCCCGCCTGCGAGCAGGTCGAGGATGATGAAGATCAGGGTCAGCATCATCTGAATGGAGCCGACGATGATCGCGAGGTAGGAAATGATCAGCGGGAATTTAAAAGCGTAGGTCGCCAGCGCCAAGGTTCCGTCCGGGTTGATGGACTTGGTCGTGACGAACCAGCCGCCGTAAAGAAAAGCGCACATGACGATGAAGCTGACGGCATAGCCGATGATTGCCATGATCCGGCGGGGCATCCGCTTCTCACTTTTGGATTTGCTGTCCACCAGATTGCGGATCAGGTCGACGGAGACGTGGCCGAGCTCCTGGAACGCCCAGGAAGAGCCGAGAAAAGCCGCCCAGATGAACAGGCCCGTGGACAGGTTCAGCGTCCATGTTGTCGGAGAGGCGAAGACCTTGCGGAGAATGGATTCCATGACAGCCAAAGCGGAGATTACAAGCGTGTAGATTCCGCAGAAATACGCGCCGATTTTGTTGATGACGTACATGAACTTCGGGTACCTCAAGCATATCCCTCCTTTATTGTTGTCAGGGACAGACGCAGACCGCCCCTCATTTTTAATCATTATAATTGTTTCGGTTCTGTCAGTCAAATATTGATAACGACTTATGACATTCCAAAATCGACTGAAATCTGCGGCGCACGAAAGAGGACGGAAGCTTTAAAATGTGAACCATGTCATACCGCCGCGCCATCCGCTTCGCGCCGGCGCTTCCGCCGCAGGATCAGCGCAGCCGTGACCGCGGCGGCAACGGCCTCCGCGCCGATGAGGGCATACAGCATCCAGCCCGGAGCGGGACGGAGCGACATGGCGCACCAGGTCCGCCCGGCCTCGTAGGCGAGGAACAGCGCCTTCGCAACGGAGACGGCGCCGAGGACCAGCCGAAGCGTCGGGAGCGGGCGGTCCGGCGGACAGGACTGACGGGCGATGATGTTGATGCAGAGCAGGAGAATGAAAACAAAGGCCGCAAAGATCGGGTGGATCAGCGTGACCTCCTTCACACCGGTGGCAAGTACGCTGCCATCCGGGGCAAAGGCAGTCGGAACCGTCTCGGGCAATGCGGGGTAGAGCCTGCCCATGATGAGGAACCCGGCGGCCAGCGCCAGAAACGCCAGCGCTTCCAGCGCAATGGATACCGGTGTGAATTTCAGAATGAGTTCCTTTCTGCGCAGCAGACTGAATTCGGCCATGTCGATCTCCCCGCCTTTTTGACTGTTTTTGAATGATTCCTGCAAATCCCGCCGTATTCGGCCTTGCCGGCGCCGCGGGAGGCTTCGCCGGAGCGGCCTCCGGGATCAATATCTCCCGATATCTCTCGCGGCGGTCATGCCGGTGAGCGTGGCGTCGCCGATGCTGCCGGGGATCACGCAGTCCGCGACCGGATAGAATCGCGGGGCGCAGTCGTACAGCGCCATGGTCTCCTCGATCCGGGACCGCTGACCGACGGCATAGATGACGGTCTCGGCGTCATAGCGGGCCGTTCCGTCGGGCGTCTCGCATACCACGCCGTGATCGTCGATTCTCACGGCCCTGTTCCGGAAATGGATGGGGATGTCCTCCTCGCCCAGCTTGATCGTGACGGCAGCGCCGTGCAGATCGTTGCCGCCGGTGTTGATCGTTTCGCCCATCTCGACGACGGCGACCCTCCGGCCGAGGGACTTCAGATAGATGGCAAGCTCGGTGCCGACAAAACCGGCGCCCAGAATCACGGCGGACCTGCCGACCCGTTCCGGCGCGGCGTAGGCGTCGTCCGCGAGCATGACGTTGGCGCCGTCAATGCCCTCGATGCGCGGCTTGACGGGCACTGCGCCGAGCGCGGCGATGATAGCGTCCGCGCCGACGGCTTTTGCATATGCCGGCGTGACCTCGGTGTTCAGGCGGACCTCAATGGGGGACGCCGCGATGCGCCGTTCGCGCTGCTCGATGTATTCTCTCAGGTGCCTCTTGAACGGCACATTCTCCTCGCAGCGGATATGGCCGCCCAGGCGGCCGCTTTTCTCGCAGAGAATGACCTCGTGGCCGTCCTCCGCCGCGGTCAGCGCGGCCTGCATCCCGGCGATGCCGCCGCCGACGACCAGGATTTTCTTCGGCATGACCTTGTCGCGGTCGTGCAGGAAATAGCGCTCGCGGTTCGTTTGCGGGTTGAGGGCGCACCAGAACATGCCCTTCTCTTTGGCGTTGGAAAAGCAGTGGAAGCAGCGCATGCACTTGACGATGTCCCCATCACGGCCTTCTCTGGCCTTGTTTGGAAGATCGGGATCGCAGATCAGGCCGCGGGCCATCTCCACGATGTCCGCCTTGCCGGCCGCGACGATCTCCTCCATCAGGGCAGGGTCGGAAAGCGCCCCGACGGTGGCCACCGGCGTGCTCCCGATGTGTTTTTTCACCTCGGCGGCGTAGCGGACGTTCAGCCCATCCTCCTTGAACATGCAGGGATGGGTGATGCTGAAGGTGCGTGCGTTGTCGGGAAGACCGATGCCGCATCCGACGGAGCAGTGGATGATGCCGGCGCGGCCCTCGAGCTGTTTCGCAATGGCGACGCCCTCCTCCACGCCGTAGCCGCCGGGCAGGACCTCGGAGGCGCTGATGCGGACCTCGACAGGGAAGGCGGCGCCGCATTTCCGGTGGATCGCGTCGCAGACCTCCACGGTGAAGCGGGCGCGGTTTTCGACGCTGCCGCCCCACCGGTCCGTCCGCCTGTTGAGCCGCGGGGTGAGGAACTGGCTGAGGAGCCAGCCGTGCCCGGCGTGAACCATGACCATGCCGAAGCCGCAGTTCTTTGCCATCAGGGCGGCGTCGGCGAACTTTTCGACGACGCGCCAGATCTCCTCCTCGGGCATCGCGAGGACCTTCTTGCCCTGGATCACGTCGTCGCTCGGACCGAAAACGACGTCGCCGCCGGTGCAGAAGCCGGGCGTCACGACGCCGGGCGTGGCATTGATGCCGGAGTGCTGCAGCTCGATGCTGGGGATCGCGCCGTGCCGCCGGATCGCGTCGGCGACGCGGGAGAGGGAGTGGCGAATGTTCGTAAAGTCCAGGCTGAGCTGGAAGGGGTGGCGCTTGCCGTACTTGCTGTCGACGATCGCCTCTCCGAGGGTAACGCTGGCCGCGCCGCCCTGCGCTTTGCGCTCGTAATAAGCGATGACGTCGTCGGAAAAATCCCCGTCTACGGACACGTCCGGGTGGCCGGTCGGGGCGCAGAAAATCCTGCTTCGAAAAAGCGTGTTTCCGATCAGTATGGGCTGGAACAGGTGGTCATACTTCATGCTTCATCCTCCGTTCTCCGCTGTTCGGCGCCGCTCCGCGCGGCGCCGGAACCAAATACGATTTCAGGATAGCATGCGCTTTGCGGCGCGTCAATGCACTGCAGGAAAAAGCCTGAACGCCGTTCAGCGTTCAGACTTTTCAGCCCCGAGAGGGCTTGCGTTCCTCCGCTTGGAGGCAAGCCCCATGCGGTATTTCCGGGCTTCCGGGCATTGCTGATTGCGGTTGGGTTCCTGCTTCCACAACATGCTCCGGCGGTCCCGCCTGCCCGAAAGGGCATTGGAAGCGGTTGGTTTTTACGATTCTTCTGTTTTGCTCTTGTGCTCGTTCAGCCCGATGCTCCGCTCCACGGGCAGGGAAAAGGCGATGCCCTGGCCGGCGCTGTCCAGGCCGGCGGCGTCGTAAAGCGCGCTGAGGACCCTGTTTCTGATCTCCGCCGGTACCAGCAGCAGGATCAATTCCTTTTCCGGCTGAATATGGATGTGAAACAGCTCCTCCGCCTCGCGGCCTGCCGTGCCGCGGCCCTTCAGAATCGTACCGCCGCCGGCGCCCGCCTTTCGCGCCGCGTCCATGACGGCGTCGGAAAAGCCCGCGTTGACAATGCAGAAAACAGCCTCATATTTTGTTTCCATTATGCTTCCTCCCCCTCGACGAGCCGGGGCTCGTTGCTCAGAAACCCATAGCTCAGCTTTCCGATGACGCTGCTGAGCGGCATGGTAAAGGCAATGCCGGTCCCGCCGTTGACGCTTTGAAAGCGTTCCTTCAACGCCGCGAGAATGGCATCCACCCGCTCGGCGCGCACCACGGAGAAGACCACGCTGCGCCGGTTGTCCTTGAGCCCGAGCAGCTCGATCAGGTCGCTGCGGGCGGTGCCGGTGCCGACAAAGCTGATTTGAAGATTCACATCAAAGGTGCGCAGAAAATCTGCGAAAAAAGTACCTTTTCCCTTATTCACCACCGTCACGAGCAGCACCAGCCGCTCGGGGGCGAGATTGCCCGCCGCCACCATTTATATCGCCTCCTCATACTCGAAGAAGATGATCTGCTTGTCGTCCGCGGACAGGATCTTGCGCATTTTTGCCGCTGCCTTCGCCTTGCGGGAGACGATGGCCCGGAAGCCCAGACTCTGGATCGTGATCAGGGGCGTCATCGCCACCAGCGCCACGACGCCGAAGGCATATTCCAGTACGGCGCTCTCTCCGCGCAGCGCGACGCAGGCGCCGATGGCCATGGGCAGAATGAAGGAGCTGGTCAGCGGGCCGCTGGCGACGCCGCCGGAGTCAAAAGCGATGGCCGTGTAGATCTTCGGCACGAAAAAGGACAGGCCCAGACTCAGAAGATAACCGGGGATCAGGTAATAGAGCAGCGAAAAGCCGCAGATCAGCCGGAGGATGGACAGCCCGATGGACAAGCCGACGCCCACGGAGAGCGCAACGGTCATCTGCCGCTTTGTCACGGCGCCGCCCGTCACCTCCTCCACCTGCTGATTGAGCACATGGACTGCGGGCTCAGCGAGAACGACCACCATGCCGATCACGAAGGCGAAGGCCAGCATTGCCCTGTCGCTGTATGCGGCGATCGCGCTGCCCAGCCGATAGCCGATCGGCATAAAGCCGACGGAGACGACGACGAGGAAGACCACGAGGCCGAGAAATGCGAACAGCAGGCCAATGCCGATTTTCATCAGCTTGCGGCCCGGCAGGTGCAGCACCGCAAACTGCAGCAGGAGGAAAAACACCAGCATCAGCAGCAGAGATTTTGCGACATCCCATGCCGTCTCGCCGAGCAGTCCCCAGAACTCCGGGCTGAAGGATGTCTGCATGGAATAGTCCGGCAGCGGCCAGTTGATTGCACCGCCGCCGGAGAAAACGGAAAGAAGCAGCACTGCCAGTACCGGCCCGACGGAGCACAGGGCAATCAGACCGAAGCTGTTTTCTCCCGCGTCCCGTCCGCCGAGCGTCTGGGCGATGCCGAGGCCCAGCGCCATGATGAACGGAACGGTGATGGGCCCGGTGGTTACGCCGCCGGAATCGAAGGAGAGCGGCAGAAACGACTGCGCTCCGGCAGCGATGAGCAGCGCGGAAAAAGCAAACAGCAGCATATAGAAGAACAGCAGCATCGCGGTCAGGTCGGTCTTCGTTACCATACGGATGATGGAGAGCACGAGGAACAGACCCACGCCGCCGCCGATGGTGACGATCAACAATGTGGGGCTGATCACGGAGGCGACCTGCCCCGCCAGCACGGAGAGATCAGGCTCCGCGACGGTGATCAGCACGCCGAGGAAAAAGCAGACCAGTACCAGCACGCCGAGACGCCGGGATTTTGTCAGGCCTTCGCCCACATGGCGGCCCATGGGCGTCATTGCAAGGTCCGCGCCCAGGTTGAACAGACCGATGCCCGCCACCAGCAGCAGCGCGCTCACGGCGAACACCGTGCGCTCCAGCCAGGTGAGCGGCGCGAGGGGCGTAAAGGATACGATGAGAACGATTCCTGCGACCGGCAGGACGGAAACCAGCGCTTCCCAGAGCTTATGTATCAGCGCTTTTTTCATCTTACTCCCCCTTGACCATTCGATTGCCTGCGCTCGCTTCGGTGAAAAATGAACGACGGGTCGGCGGGATTTCATCCGATTTTCGACGGATGTTCTTCGTGCGAATGCGCAGGAAAGGAAGCATGGCTGCACCCTTTCCCCCCGGGCCCGGCTCCCGACGCCGGTTTGATGTTTCCGATTATACCGCAAAGCGGCCAAATACGCCACTATAAAAATGTTAAGAAATCTGCGCCGGGCGTGACATGCTTGGCTGGCTGCTAACACTGTGTCCGATTCTGCCGGCGGCGGCTTAACACTGTTTCCGCACCGCGCGGTATATGACGAAAACGACAGGTCGAAACCTGCCGTTTTCCGGTATCCACAAGGGAATTCAAACCTCCGGCTTCTGGACCGGCTGCTGAAGAACACGGGTGGCCCCGGCCGGCGTACGGATGAGACGAAGCAGCGGCCTTGAACAGAGAATGGCCGCCGCCATCAGGAGCAGGACAGGAAAGATCACAAAGGGAAACATTGTGCCGACGGGGCGGCCGGCAGAGAGCTTGCCGCCTTTGGCATGCGCTGCTCCATTTGCGCCCTGCCCACATTCAAATATGCTTCGAATCGGTTATTCAGGATAGTTAATGTCTCGGAAATCGCCCAGCGCGCCCCAGCTCTCGTACTCGGAAACCGTCACGCAGACCCGGTCGATGGGTGTGCCGAGCACCTCGTGGACTGCCCTGCAGGCGGAGCGCACATAGGCGCGCTTTTGCTGAAAAGTGAAATGCCCTACATATTTGGTGTCGAGAAAGACCATGTCCTCCTGCTTTTTACCGCCAAAATACATGGGGCAGCCTGCGTCAAGCTCTACCATTGTCCACTGGGGATCCTTGCCCGGAATACTGCTCAGCGCCGTACCGAGCGCGTCGATCAGCGCCTGCTCCCGTTCCGGAGAAATTTCTTTTGCGCTGCTGAGTCGGATAAACGGCATAAAAACCCGTCCTTTCGTCAGTCCTCGGGCGGAACATAGCTCGCCCGGAATCCGTTGCCTTCGTATACATGGCCCTTGCCCCAGCTTGCGGACCAGCAGAACACACCGGCGAAGGCGCCGCTGCCCCAGTAACCTCCGCGGTACAGGTATGCCTCGGGCAGACCGTTGTTCAGATAGGCATACTGCTCTTTATAGTCATAATAGGGCTCGTTGAACGCGAGACCGCAGGCATACACCAACTCCCGGGCGGCGGGAGAGACGGTGTCGTCAAACTGAATAAACGACATGTCGCAGCGGCAGAGACGGTCTGCCCGCGAAGGGGGATCCTTGGCGGTAAAGACCCACCTGGAGCCCCATCCGGCAACGTCGAAGCACTCGGCCTGATAGTCCGCCTTGACGGTGCCGGGGGTCGTGCCGCGCCCGTCCGGGACAACGTATTCGCCGGTGCCCGCGTCGATCGCGCGCCACGCGGCGGAATTCGTCTCCTGACTGTTGCGCCGGTCTGCGCCGTCATTGCCGGGCAGGACCTGCAGCTCGCCGTATGCGAAGCGCAGCCCGGCGACCCACTCCGACAGATTGCCGTTCAGGTCCCATACGCCGGAGACCGTTCCGTTGTGGCTCCAGCGCAGCGGGCCGCTGCCGGTCAGGACCCGCTTTACGCCCTTGTCTCCCCACTCGACCGGAGCGGCGCTGAACACACTCTCACGCCGATCCTTGCCCCAATCGTTGTTGCCATAGGGCAGGAAGCCGTTGCGCTTGCACCACAGGGCGATGGCGCCCCACTCCTGGGCCGTGGTCAGGTGCCAGCCCGGGCCTTTCTGCTCGCACATCTGTCGGGCTTTCACAATGTCGATCTGGTTGTATGGCACTGCCATGGGCTCAGAGCAGCCGACACCGTCCACTTCCTTGTTCTGATACTTGGAAATATAGAAGCCGTCCCGCTCCTTACCGTTGACGATGAAAGCCGGGTGGATGCGATCGGAGCCGTTGGTGATTACCTGATTCATTCGGAACTTCGGGATAAAAACCATGACGGACGGATGTCCGCCTTCGTCATAAAGGATCTCATTGTTCGGGCATGCCGTGCGGAACATAAGACGCGCCAGATCTTGATCATTCATGGGAGTCCTCCTTGTGATCCATAGACTGTAATCCGGTGTCGTATTCGCGGCGTTTCGGGGCGAATGATGCATCCGGGGGGTATTCCTCCAGCATCAGCGCATAGCAGAAGTGCAGATACTGGATCGTATCGGGGTCGCTGAGATCGTCGGGGATCAGTTCCGTGATGCGGTTCAGGCGATATTTCAGCGTGTTGCGGTGAATATACAACTGGCGTGCGGCGTCCGCGATGCGCATATCGTTGACCAGAAGCCAGAACAGCGTTCTGTAGTATTCCGTGCCGCCAGCCTGATCTGTCTCATACAGCTTATACAGCGAGGGAGATATAAAAGGTTTCCAGTCGATGTTGTGACGGACGTACTCAATGAGGCCTGCGAAAGCGAAACTGTTGAAGAAGAACAGCTTTCCCTCCTTTGCTTGACCGCGGCGCTCGGCGTACTCCGCCTGATAATAGGCGACGGCAACCCAGTTCAGCCCGACAAAAGGATGGCTGACGCCGCAGCGGAAACTCACGCGGCTGATCGAAGACGCGGCGTAAGACAGAAGCTCCGGCTCGGAACAGGTTTCCTCCCACGGTGCAATCACCACGATGCTTTGCCGATAAGGGAATACGATCTCATTCGTCGCCTTCCGGCTGAGAAGCCCGCAGGTAAAGTCCAGGAACAGGGAACTTTCCGCGGCGCCGGCCGGGCGGATAAGGTAGAGGCAGAGCTTCTGATCCTCCTGCCACCCCTGCTTCCACCGGATTGTCTGGAGCGCTTCCTCCGGCGCTTTTTTGCCGTCGATCAAATCGACAAGGAATTTATATGCCGCATAGCGGCTGACCGTGTGGCCCATGATGCGGTCAAGCAGTCCGCCGTAGACGTCGGCAAAGAAGCGCGCGAGCTGCAGCACGGCGGGATCCAGTTCCTTTGAGGGATAATAAATATACAGATGCCCCCACAGCTCATCCTTGCAGTAACAGTTGGCCCGGATCTGATAGGCGCAGTTCTTGTTTTCACCATCGCCGACGGGGATTGCAACGGTGGGGATCGACTCCGGGTATGGGCTCATGTCCGGGGCGACGGTACCGTTGATCAGGTCGATTGGGATCGTCCTGAGCCGGCAGACCTCCGACCAGCCGGGATAGACCGCTTCATCAGAGTATTGGTCCGTGATGGCAAAGATGTGCAGGTCCTTCTGTCCGAACAGCATGGGACAGCGAAACTCTTCATGAACCACATTCAGGATGGCCTGAAAAGGATCCGGTTCCAGCGACGCTGCGTGCAGCGCATGATCGACCCCGCGCAGATGGTCAAAGATCTTGATGACCTCGTTGAACACCTCCGTAATATCGGAACATTTCACGAAGATCAGATCATTGCCGGAGATCAGGACCGTCTGTCCGGGCCCCGCTTTGAAAAAGTCACCCTGCTTGGCGATGTATACGTATTTCGTGGAAAACGCATGTGGATTATCCACATTGAAAAAACGGACACTTTCGATCATGCACTGTACCGTATCGCTGCTGATGACCGGTATGGTATGAAAAACGTCTTTCAGATAACGGTTGATCAACCACATACTGAGCTTCATGGAAAGCCCCCCCCCGAATGTG
>Ga0079305_1003506_pt1 | contig 10520 bp, 13 predicted proteins | sample LMS_cellobiose_e_FD_79183 | JGI IMG/M metagenome (GOLD analysis project Ga0079305, IMG submission 79183) | Rumen-fistulated moose microbial communities from Alaska, USA - LMS_cellobiose_enrichment | ecosystem: Host-associated > Mammals > Digestive system > Stomach > Rumen fluid ... | reverse complement strand
CCCCCCACGGCAGGCTGGCTTTCGATAATGACCACGTTTTTGCCCGCGTCGGCGGCCACGATGGCGGCGGTCATGCCCGCGCCGCCCGCGCCCACGATGACCACGTCGGCGTTCAGCGCCGCATCCGCTTCCTTATTGGAAACGTATTCCCGCATGTAATCGCTGGCGTTCACGCCGGCGGCGGTCAGCGCGGCGATGGCGGCCTCAATGACGCCCTTGCGGGTGATGGCGGCGAAGGTGGCGCCGGTATAGGTATCCACGATGCCGTTGGCCTCCACGAAGGCCTGGGGCCATTCGTTGATGATGTTGCCGCCGATGCCCGGGGTTTCACCGTCGCCGGTGATCTCCACGATGGTGATTTCGCCGTCGCTCAGGGTGATGCTGACGGTCACTTCACCGCCAAAGCCCTGGGCCGTGCCGGTGCCGGTGACGACCGCGGTTTCCGCCAGCACGGCGGGCGCCGCCGCCAGCAGCACGATCAGAGCGGTGAAGAAGGCGAGGATGCGTTTTTTCATCATTGATATTCCTCCTTTTCGATGCACGTATGCGGATCATCGTCTCCGCAGTCCTGCTGATTCCATTATACAGGATGCCCGCAAAAAGCGCAAGAAAAAGACGCCGGAGATTCTCCGGCGCCGTTGTGATTCTAATCAGTCCACCGTATAGGGCAGCAGCGCGATGGCACGGGCGCGCTTAATGGCCTCGCTCAGCTGGCGCTGATGCTTGGCGCAGTTGCCGGTCATGCGGCGGGGCAGGATCTTGCCGCGCTCGTTGATGGGGCGGCGCAGGCGATTGACGTCCTTATAATCAATGTATTCGATCTTGTTGACGCAAAAATCGCATACTTTACGGCGGGGGCGCTTGCCGCGGGGACGCGGGCGCTTTTCGCCACGATCTTCAGACATTTCGTATTTTCCTCCTTCAGTCAAGATTTCCGTAAGGCGTCAGAAGGGCAGGTCCTCATCCTCCACCTGCACAAAGCCGCCGCCCTGGGGCGCGGAGCCCACATTGGCGCTTTGCTGCCGGGGCGCGGACGCGGCGGGGGCGCTGTAAGCGGGCGCTTCGCCGGCTTCGCCCCGAGGCGTTAAGAACTCCACGTCGTCCGCCTGCACCTCCAGGCTGGCCCGGGCCGTGCCGTCGTTGGCGACATAGGCGGAGGCCGACACCGTACCAACCACGGCCACCTTGCGGCCCTTGGCCAGGTACTTGGCGCAGATATCGCCCAATTGCCGCCAGGCGGTGATGCGGAAGAAATCCGCTTCCGGCTGGCCCGCTTCGGCGTTATTGCTGCGGCGGCGGTTCACGGCGATGGTGAACGAACACACGCTGTAGCCGTTGGGCGTGGTGCGCTGTTCCGGATCGCGGGTGAGGTTGCCAATCAAAAAGACCTTGTTCATTTTCGCTCCTCCCGTTTATTCAGCGGCAGGGGTTTCCGCGGGCGCTTCTTCAGCGACGGGCGCTTCATTGGCAGCGGGCGCTTCCTCCACGGCGGGAGCAGGCGCTTCCTCCGCGGCAGGGGCCGCCACAGGCGCCGGGCGCACGGCGCGGGGCTTGATGCCCACTTTGCGCTCGATCTGCCGAATCACCTGATAGCGAATGACGCTTTCGGAAATCTGAAGGTTGCGCTCCAGTTCCCTGGGAAGCTCGGCTTCTGCCTGGAAGTTCACCAGCACGTAGTAGCCCTCGGTTTTGTAGTCGATGGCATAGGCCAGGCGGCGCTTGCCCCACTCTTCCACCTTGTCCACGCTGCCGCCGTTGCCGGTGATCAGCTCGTTGAACTTGGCGATCAGGGCCTTGCGCTCTTCTTCCTCCACAGCAGGATCGATGATGTACACCACTTCATACTTGTTCATTCTTTTCACCTCCTCATGGACGTATGGCATCCTGTCCAACGCAGGATGCAAGGATGTGCCAATTAAAGATTATAACGGATACGGAACAAAAATGCAAGCAGTTTTTCAAAAAAATCGGCCTTTTCCGCCTGTGCCGCGCAAAAACCGGGGCGGGATTTTCTCCCGCCCCGGCGATATCCGGCAGGCGTATTATTTGTTGTCCTCGGTGACAGCCTGGGCCGCGGTGCGGCCGGACACGAAGATTTCCACGATGGCGTTGCCGCCCAGGCGGTTGCCGCCGTGGATGCCGCCGGTGACCTCACCCGCAGCGTACAGGCCGGGGATGATCTGGCCGTCGGCGTTCAGCACGTGACGGTTCACATCCACAACCAGGCCGCCCATGGTGTGGTGGGTGGAGGGGGCCATGAGGCGCACGATCAGGTCCGCGCCTTCCAGGTCGTAGGTATCGGGCAGGTAATTGCCGTTCTCATCCTTCTCCACGTTGCCGATGCAGCGGGAGGCGATGGCCTTGCCCACGTCGGGATATTCGCCCTGGCCCATCACGGCCAAGTCGTAATTCTTCACGGTCTCCAGCACAGCGGCGGGATCCGCGGTGACGCCGCTCATTTCGGGGCGGGCAAACAGGGCGGTCAAATCCTCCACAGTGCCTTTGACGTGATAGTAGCGGCCCTCATAATCCTCCGCTTTGAGCTGCGCGGTGGGCGGGCCGGGGATGCGCTCGGTGGCGTTGTAGATTTCCAGGAACACGCCGGGGGTGCCGTTGACGGTCATGCCGTTGCGGAATTCCGCCAGGGACAGCACGTCGCGCTCGCTGCCCTCATCCACGAACCGATGGCCGGTCATGGGGTTGATCCAGCAGGCATAGTTGCCGCCGCCAAAGGCCAGGTTGCCGTTATCCACCCAGGAAATGGGCATCAGCTGGGTGAAGCCCAGGCCCGTGGTCGCGGCGCCGGCGGCCTCCGCCATGGCGATGCCGTCGCCCCGGAGGGAGGAACGGTTGGTGGTCTTGGTGGAGCTGGTGAGGTATTCTGTGGACCAGTACACGTTATTCTCCAGCACCATGGGGATATTGGCCGCATAGCCGCCGGTGGCCAGGATGACGCCCTTCTTGGCGTTGGCGATGACGGGCGTGCCGTCATACTGCTCGGCCTTCACGCCCACCACGCGGCCGCCGTCCACGATCAGTTCCTGGGCGGTGGTGCGGGTCATAATCTTATTGGCCTCATTGGCCTTGAGCACGGTGTTCATGGGCGCCATGAAATAGCTGCCCCAGCGATCGGCGTAGAATTCGGTTTCGCCGTCGCCGTCAAAGTCCACATTGGCGCCGGCATACTCGTTTTCACGATACCACAGCGCGCCGATCAGGGTGGGCTGGGTGTTTTCCACGAAGGCGGAGCCCTGCTCCTCCAGCCATTCCTTCAGGCCCTGGCCGCCGGTGATGAACTGCTTGACCAACTCCACGTCGCCGTAGATCCAGGCGCTCTTGTCCGCCGTCTGGCGCAGGCCGCCGTAGTAGGTCTGGAAGATGTGCAGGTTGATGGTGGAAAACAGGGGAAGCTGGCCCTCCGTCTTGCCGGAAGCAAGCTGGGGCGCGGCCCAGATGAAGTATTCCCTGATCTCGGCCTTCAGGGCCTGCAGGATGGGCAGGTATTCGGCGTGGACGCCGTGCTTGCTGAGCTCCGCCGCGTCGCCCGCCACGAATTCGTGGTCCTTGTAATAATCCTCGTCAAAGGGCTCCTCGCTCCAGTTGAGGATCATCTTCAGCTCGTTGATGCAGCCCTGGACGGACTTGACCTTGTCATAGGTCTCGCCGTTGAAGGCATAAACGCCGGTGGTGGCGTCAGGATCGGCGGGATCCCACACCAGGTAGGGCATCACGCTCTGATACTGGCCGCCGGATACCAGGGTGTTGCCGCCCACCTCGGCGTTCTTTTCGATGACCAGCACGGTATTGCCGTCCTGGGCGGCCTGGGCAGCCGCGGCAATGCCGGCGCCGCCGGCGCCCACGATGACCACGTCATATTCCAGCTCGATGGGGTCGCCCGCGGTATGCTCCACCTTGGCGGCCTTGAAGGCGTCCAGGTTGGTGCATTCGGCCTGCGCCGCCGCGTCGTTCACGGCGTTCTTCAGGGCACGGGCGGAGAAGGTGGCGCCGGAAACGCCGTCCACGCCGGAGCCGCCCGCTTCGATCATCTCAGGGATCATAATCCCAAAGGCGATATCGCCCACGTGGCCGGTTTCCGTGGAAGCCACCACTTCGATGTTTTCCAGCTTGCTGTCACTGAAGGTCACTTTGAAGGTGCTCACGCCGTTATAGCCCTCGGCGGAGGCTTCATATTCGCCCGCCTTGAAGCCCAGGGCCGCGTCGCTGGGGCCGCCGGCCAAGGCGCTCTCCAGCGCCGCCACAACGGCCTTGCTGGTGAAGGTGGCGCCGGTGCTGGTGTCAACGCCGTCGATGGTGCCGCTTTCCAAAATGGCGGAAATCAGCTTTTCCACGCTGTCTTCCCGCTTGATGCCGGCAGTGGCATAGCTTTCGTTGGAATCATCCACCGTCAGGGCGGTGATCCTGCCATCTTCCACGGTGGCTTCCACCTTCACCTCGCTGGCGAAGCCCTGGGCGGAACCGGTAATGGTTTCCGCGGAGGCGACGGCCGCCGTGCCAAGAACAAGGCACAGCGCCAGGAGCAGAGCAAGTGTTTTTTTCATGGTATTCCCCCTTACCTATTGTTTTGCAACGTGCATGCAATTGTGCCGTCTCGCATGTATTATCATATCAGAAACGCAGCGGCATTGCAACAGGATTTTTCGCATGCCCGCCCTGAACAGCGTATAATATGTCCATTATTTCTCCGTATTCGACATAAATCAAAGGAGGGCGCCCTTCGCGCCCTCCCTGAACGGGAACCGTTTTATTTTTCCAGCGCCCTGTAGGTACAGCCGGCCAGGGCCGCGCCGATAAAGGGCCCCACGATGAACACCCACAGCGCGGCCAGCGGCGCGCTGTTGCCGGCGATGGCGGCAGCAACCGCGGGCCCCAGGGAACGGGCGGGGTTGACGGACGTGCCGGTGAGGCCGATGCCCAGGATGTGCACTGCCACCAGCGTCAGCCCGATCACCAGCCCGCCAAAGGAGCCGTGATTCTGCTTTTTGCTGGTGACGCCCAGGACGGCCATGACGAAGATGAAGGTGAGCACCGCCTCCACCACCAGGCCGGCCACCGCGCTGCCGCCCACGCCGGCCAGGCCGTTGGCCCCAAAGCCGCCGGTCATATCCGTCACCTGGCCCAAGCCGAAGATCAGGGCCAGGATGCCGCTGCCGGCCAGGGTGCCCACGCACTGGGATAGCACATAGCCCGCGAATTCCCCGGCGCTCATGCCGCCGCTGAGCAGCACGCCCAGGGAAACAGCGGGGTTGATGTGGCAGCCGGAAATGTTGCCGATGGAATAGGCCATGGCCACGATGGCCAGGCCGAAGGCCAGGGCGGTCAGGATATACCCGCCGCCGTTCGCCGCATCGCAGCCCACCAGCATCGCCGTGCCGCAGCCCAGGATCACCAGCACGGCGGTGCCGATGCATTCAGCCAGATACTTTTTCATACGCGTTTCCTCCTTACGCTGTACGTTCCATGTGCATATGGAATATATTGTTTACTGTTCCATTATATCACAGTTTCAAAAAATCAGCAAGGCAGGGCCCCGCTCCGATGAAAAAGCGCATTTCCAGCACTCCATTGGCAATCATCTCTTGACCAGCAGCGGCATGCCATACTCATCTTTTCCATTTTCAGCGAACCCGATGGATTTCCAAAACCTGACGGCGTCCTCCCTGGTGCTGTTGAGCTCGTAATACTTTGCCCCGTCCCTTTTGGTATACTGTTCCAATGCTTCAAAACAGCGATGCCCCATGCCACTGCCCCGAAATTTCGGAAACACCCAATAATCCAGAATAAAGCATTTCCCATCTTCGCTTTGATATGTACAGTAAGAGGCGGCGCCAATCTTCTCCCCATCCCGCAGAAAATAAACCATATGCTGTTTATTCGTTGGGCGAATCATATGGGCCTCCAGAATGCCGCGATACTCTTCTCCTGTGAAATAGGCAATTTCTTCCTCGTCCGTAATGAAGCCGTCATCCATCAGATATTGGATGTGGATAGCCCAAAAATCGCTGATTTCTTCCACCGGTATTTCCTTGATGCTTATCATGCATTCCCTCGCAAAAGACTGGTTCACGCTTCGAGTATACCCCAAACACATCGCAGAAGCGACGGCGCCCTGCCCGATGCCTCATGCCGGGGAAGGGCGGGCGGCGGCCCCGGATGGCGATCCCTCCATCCGCATCGCCGGCCCGTTCCGGCGCGTTATGCCTCCGGGCTGGTCAGCGCATCATAAAACCCGTAATCCACCACGCCGGCAATGCCCTCCAGGCCGCGCGGCACCAGCGGCGCGGCCATCAGGCAGTCGATATGCGGCAAACGCACCGTGGGCCCGGGCACGATGCCATATTTTACCGCGGTATCAAAACCCCGGGCGCGGTAATTGCGGGGATCGCCCTCCACGATGGCCGCCCGGAAGCCCAGGCCCGCCGCCTTCGCCATGCCGTATTCCAGCAGCTCCTTGGATATATGCTGCCGCTGCAGTGCCGTTTTCACCGCCACGGGGCTGAGCAGCAGCAGCTCGTTTTCATATTTTCCCTCCAGGGGAAAGCGGGAAAACATGGCGTAGCCGATGATGGCGTCCGCCTCGTCCACCATGATGAGCTCCATCTCCGGCAGGTAATACCGCTTCGCCCGGATCTCCTCCACCAGCGCCCGGACGGCTTTTCCCTCCGCCGCGTCCCGGTGTTCGGTAAACACCCGTTCCACAAAATCCAGCGCCGGGATGCGATGCTTTTCCGTGACCGTTTTGATGATTCTTTCCATGAAAAATAACCTCCGTCTGTTGTTGGAAAACGCAGGGAGGCCGCCCTTTCCGCCGGCCCCGCGGTCAGCGGACGCCGCAAATAATCAGCTTTTTCAAACAAATACCTCGTTAAAAAACAATCAGCGGCCGGCCATGCCGCCGGCGCGGCACGCCGAAAGCGGACCGTCTATGCGCTCAGTCATCCCAGAAGACCCGGTCTTTCCTGACCTCTTCCTCGTCGATTTTGATGCCGTGGCGGGTGCTCCGCCTGGCCGTCAGCCGGGACAGCAGACGATAGATCAGCACGATCATCAGGACCGGGAGGAAAACCACCAGAATGATCGTCAAAAACGGCGAATCCAGGCCCATCGCGCTTCCCCTCCTGTTTCTTTTGCTCTTTCAAATTTTATCATATTTTCCCTTTTCGTCAAGCGCCCGAAAAAGAAACGCCCCGCCGGATGAACCGACGGGGCAGTTTTGACCGCTTGCGATCAGAACTTCAGGCTGTTGATTTTGATGGCGGGGCCCATGGTGCTGCTCATGTAGAGCGACTTGATGTAGGTGCCCTTGGCGGTGGCGGGCTTGGCCTTGATCACCGCTTCCATCAGGGTGGTCATGTTCTCCACCAGCTTGTCACTGTCAAAGGATACCTTGCCGATGGGGCAGTGGGCGATGGCGGTCTTGTCGATGCGGTACTCCACCTTACCGGCTTTGATATCCTGGATGGCCTTGGTGACATCCATGGTGACGGTGCCGGACTTGGGGTTGGGCATCAGGCCCTTGGGGCCCAGCAGACGGGCGATGCGCCCGATGGTGCCCATCATGTCGGGAGTGGCCACGCAGACGTCAAACCCGAACCAGTTTTCGCTCTGGATCTTGGCCACCAGATCGGCTTCGCCCACGAAATCGGCGCCGGCAGCCTCGGCTTCCTTGGCCTTGTCGCCCTTGGCGAACACCAGCACGCGCACCTTTTTGCCCGTGCCATGGGGCAGCACCACCGTGCCGCGCACCTGCTGGTCCGCGTGGCGGGGGTCAACGCCCAGGCGGATGCTCAGCTCGATGGTTTCGTCGAACTTGGCCTTGGCGGTCTGCTTCACCAGCTCGATGGCCTCGGCGGGATCATAGAGCTTGGTGGTGTCGATCAGCTTTTTGCTGTCGGTATATTTCTTTCCGTGTTTCATCTTTCATTCCTCCCTGTGGTGTTAGCGGCGCTATGTCCTCCCACAATATTCCTTGAGGGTAACGGTTTATTCGTCGGCCACGGTGACGCCCATGCTGCGGGCGGTGCCCTTGACCATGCTCATGGCGGCCTCGATGGAGGCAGCGTTCAGGTCTGGCATCTTGGTGGCGGCGATTTCGCGCACCTGAGCCTGGGTGAGCTGGCCAACCTTATCGCGGTTGGGCCGGCCGGAGGCGGTCTCGATGCCCAGCGCCTTCTTAATCAGCACGGGGGCCGGCGGCGTTTTGGTGATAAAGGAGAAGGAACGGTCGGAATACACCGTGATGACCACGGGAATGATGAGACCTTCCTGCTTGGCGGTGCGGGCGTTGAATTCCTTGCAGAAGCCGGGAATGTTCATGCCATGCTGGCCCAGCGCGGGGCCGATGGGCGGCGCGGGCGTCGCCTTGGCGGCGGGAACCTGCAGCTTGATGAACGCGGTGATTTTCTTTGCCATGTGATATGGCACCTCCTTCACATTGTGGTAATGGCGGCGGCGTCACCGGACGCTGCCTCCCACGGGAAACGAGAGCGGAAATGGGAGCGGGGCCTGCCCCTCCCGTTTTCAGTCGATTTTCTCGACCTGATCGAGGTCCACCTCGATCTGCATTTCACGGCCCAGGAACATCTTTACCGTCACGCGCAGCTTCTGCCGCATGATGTCGATTTCTTCCACAACACCGGTAAAGTTGGCCAGCGCACCGGAAAGGATGCGCACCTCATCGCCCACATTGATGCGGAACTGCACCTTGCTGGCGGAGGAATTGAGCATCCGGTCCAATTCATCCTGCGTCAGGGGGATGGGCTTGCTTTCGGGGCCCACGAAGCCCGTAACGCCCCGGGTGTTGCGCACCACATACCAGCTTTCGTTGGTAATGATCATGCGCACCAGCACATAACCGGGAAAGGTTTTATGCTGGCTTGTGACCCTCTTGCCGTTGCGGATCTCCACAACCTCTTCGGTGGGCACCACGACTTCCTGAATCAGGTTTTGCATGCCGTTGTTTTCCACCGCTTTTTCCAGGTTGTCCTTGACCTTGTTCTCATAGCCGGAATAGGTATGAACCACGTACCATTCCAGGGTGCCCGGTCTGTCTTCGGACATTTCGGTATCTCCTATCTGCACTCAACTGTGCGGGGACGCGCCGCGATCCGTGCCCGGCGCCGCCCCGGTCAAATGAAGAGATTGACCAGAGCAGTGGAGCCCAGATCCAGCAGGCCGATCACCACGCCCATGAACACCAGGAAAGCCAGCACGATGAGCGTGTAATTGATCAAATCCTGGCGGGTGGGCCACGTCACCTTGCGCAGTTCGTGCCACATGTTCTTGAAGGGGCGGGCGATATTCGCGGGAAGACGCTTGAAGAAGTTGACAAACTTCGTAAAGAAGCCTTCCTTTTCATTGCCCTTCACGACACTCTTTTCATCTGCCATGATCGTCACATCCTTGCGTTTATCGGGTTTCGCGGTGAGCGGTATGCTTCTTGCAGAAACGGCAGTACTTCATCAGCTCGATGCGGTCCGGGGTGTTTTTCTTGTTCTTCTTTTTGTTGTAATTGCGCTGTTTGCACTCGGTGCAGGCCAGCACGATGCTTTGCCGCGCTTCCTTGGCTGCCATTGTGAAAACACCTCTTTCTTAGGGGGTTATTGCGCTGCCGCTCCGGCGGGGACTGCGCCCCGCCGGTACGGCATGAAACTCACCGATTATTCCACCATGCGGACCACGGCGCCGGCGCCCACGGTGTGGCCGCCTTCGCGGATGGCGAAGCGGAGGCCCGCTTCGATGGCGATGGGGGTGATCAGCTCCACTTCCATTTCCACGTTGTCGCCGGGCATCACCATCTCAACGCCCTCGGGCAGCTTGATGGAGCCGGTCACGTCCGTCGTCCGGAAGAAGAACTGCGGACGATACCCGTTGAAGAACGGGGTGTGGCGCCCGCCCTCTTCCTTCTTCAGCACGTACACCTGGCCGAAAAAGTGAGTGTGCGGCTTGATGGAGCCCGGCTTCGCCAGCACCTGACCGCGCTCGATTTCGTTCCGCTGCACACCGCGCAGCAGCGCGCCGATGTTGTCGCCCGCCTGCGCGTCGTCCAGCAGCTTGTGGAACATTTCAACGCCCGTCACCACCGTGGACCGGGGCTTATCCATCAGGCCCACGATCTCCACCGTGTCGCTCACCTTCACCATGCCGCGCTCGATACGGCCCGTGGCCACCGTGCCGCGCCCCGTGATGGAGAACACGTCTTCAACAGGCATCAGGAACGGCTTATCCTTATCGCGCTCGGGCGTGGGAATGTAGCTGTCCACTTCCTTCATCAGCTCGTAAATGCACGCGCACTCCGGGGCGTTCTTGGGATCGCTCCCGTCGTTCTGCATGTATTCCAGCGCCTTCAGCGCGGACCCCTTCACGATGGGAATGTCGTCGCCCGGGAAATCGTAGCTGCTCAGCAGATCCCGGATCTCCATCTCCACCAGCTCCAGCAGCTCCTCATCGTCCATCAGGTCGATCTTGTTCATAAACACCACGATGTAGGGCACGCCTACCTG
>Ga0079305_1003505_pt1 | contig 10521 bp, 14 predicted proteins | sample LMS_cellobiose_e_FD_79183 | JGI IMG/M metagenome (GOLD analysis project Ga0079305, IMG submission 79183) | Rumen-fistulated moose microbial communities from Alaska, USA - LMS_cellobiose_enrichment | ecosystem: Host-associated > Mammals > Digestive system > Stomach > Rumen fluid ... | reverse complement strand
ATTTACGGCAGATGATGTAACGAAGGTCGGCTGGGCTGGCGGCATGGGGCTGGACAGCGAACTGCGAGTAACGGGCTATGAGCAATACACCTATTTTGTTGTATGCACAAGAAGTGTGGAGCTTGAGGAGAACTGCCGCTTCCTGTTTTATGACATATACAACGGCCCCGATGAAGCAACTGGGCGAGAAAATGCCTGGAATCAAATTCGGCAAGCATTCGACTTCCTGCCGGACGACCTTTCTGAAACCTTTGCGGTTTTGAATAGCTGGCAGCAAATATATCTGGACTTCTGGGATAAGGAGTTGCCAGTGTTATTGGAATCGGTGGAGGTAGAAATTGTTGCCGTGGGGCTGTTTGATACGGAATCGGATGGTGTGCCTGAGCTTGCTGTATGGCTTGAAGACTCCACAGATGGCGTTTTGTATTATATCGGCGATAATAGGGTCCTTCACAACGTCGGAAGCATATATGAAGGCCCTGCCCCTGAAGAATCCGACAACGTTCTGCGACAGCAGAACGGACTTGCCATAGACCATGACGCGATGCGCACATTTCTCAATTCTTGGCAACCGTAAAATGGTGTTACTGAATCTGACGGCGAAGATTAGCTGCGGTTAATAAGGCTTCACTAAATGCTGACGGTCAGGAGGCAATACGAGCGGGAGATAAAAATATACCTGCCGACGCTTTTGAAATCGAACAGGATTTTTGTTCGCCTGCACCGCTCATAAAAACCTGTCCGCTTTCCTGTCGCTCAAAATGAGTGTGTCCGGTAGGGCGACACCCTCATTTTTCCCGCCAGCCGCGCCATCAGGTATAACACATTACACCTTTGTCCCAAAGGTTGTGTGCCAAAGGGGACTGCCTCCCCCTTTGGAAACCCCGCCGGCTTTGTCGGAAATGGGTACCCAGGCGTTCTGTGTGGCCACATTTCCTCCAAATCCGCAAAACAAAAACGGCGTGAGCTGTCAATGTGCGACAGCCGCGCCGCTTTGTTTTGTCCTCCGTCTGCCGCTCGCAGCCGGAGCGCATTTGCGAATATCTGCGGATCATTCACAAATGCGATTCAGCATAATTCTTTTCTCTGAATTATGCTGATTTAGGGTTGCACGGTTTTGAGGCCGTCCTTGTCTATCAGCTGGATCGTTTCGCCCGCAACCGCTACGACAGCGCCATCAACAAAGCCAAGCTGAAAAAGAACGGCATCCGGGTGATTTCCGCTCGGGAGAATATCAGCGACGACGCCAGCGGGATTCTGGTGGAGGGCGTGTTGAGGACGAGCTGTTTGAGCGGGTACAGCGTATCCTGAACAAGAACAAGGCGGCCCCGGCCCGCAGCCGCGGGCGGGAAGAATACCTGCTGACGACCAAGCTGTTTTGCGGCTATTGCCGCGAGATGATGACCGGTTACGGCGGCACAGGAAAATCCGGGACGGCGTACCGCTACTACGCCTGCAAGAACGCCAAAAAGAAGCTGTGTCAAAAGAAGGTGGTGGGCAAGCAGAGCATCGAGGACCGGGTTGTTTCGGAGTGCCGGAAACTGCTGACCGACAGCAACATTGAGAAGATCGCCGCCGCGGTTGCCGCCGCCTGTGAAGCGGATTACGACAGCTCCGCCATCCGGCGCATCAAAGCGGCTATACAAGAGGTGGACGCCGCTATTGAAAACCTCTGGAAAGCCCTGGAGCGTGGGCAGGCGGTGGAGATGATTACCGAGCGCATCGAAAAGCGGCAAAAGGAAAAGGACGAGCTGCAAGCACAGCTCGCCATGGAAATGGGAAAAGAGATCACCTTCACCGCCCCGCAGATCAAAGCCTTTTTGGACTCCCTCAAACGGGGCAACATCAATGACGAGTGCACCCGCCGGGGATTGGTCAATATCTTCGTTCGGGCCATCTATCTCTATGACGACAAAATGACGCTGATCCTGAACGGCGGAGACAGGCCGATCACCATCGACGACATCCTTCTGGACGAGATAGAAGAGCATTTTGAAGGTGCCATATCCAGCCGCTCGCCGTGTTCGTCTTTGGTTGCGGACGCTCCACCACGTCGTCGCAAGCTGCATATCGCTTGCGACGACTTTTTATGCTTTGCTGAGTGAGATCCGAACCGCTGCGCTGGAGAAAGCGCAACGGCAGGTTGCTTGCATTCCCCATATTCCCTCATTATAATGGACCATGCAGGGAGGTGCCGATATGACTACGAAGGACGTCATTTTTGATCTGCGGACAAAGAGCGGGCTTTCACAGGAAGAACTGGCTGAAAAAATCTTTGTGACACGGCAGGCAATATCACGTTGGGAAAACGGGGAAACTGTACCAAATACCGAAGCTTTAAAACTGCTCTCGAAGCTTTTCAATGTTTCCATCAATACGCTGCTTGGGGCGCCGCGTCAACTGATCTGCCAGTGCTGTGGAATGCCTCTGGAGGATTCCATCATCGGCAGAGATAAGGATGGGGCGCTCAATGAGGACTACTGCAAATGGTGCTACGCGGACGGAACTTACACTTATAGTAGCATGGATGATCTGATCGATGTCTGCGTCACGCACATGGTAAACGAAAGCTTTTCCGAGGATCAGGCCCGTGCTTATATGAAGCAGCTTCTGCCAAAGCTGAATTACTGGAGGAACTACGAAGAACTCAGCGACAACGGACAATTTGAGGCGTTTAAGAAGAAATTGCTGGAAGAGATCAATGCGCTTCATATCGAAGGCTTGCCCAAGGTGGAAAAGCTGAACGCGCTTGTCGGGCGCTATGTAAATCTTGCGTATCAGCTACCCAGCGGCATAAGCGTGAAATTTCTGGATGACCAGACGACCTATCTGGGAAACCAATTGGAGTCGGAGTTTGGCGAAGGACGTTGCTTCGGGGTCCTTGCAAACATGGATTTCATTATGGTCTGCACATATGAAGAAGGGGGAGCCAACCCCGAGCTCGTGCTCTTTAAAAAAAGATAAGACCGTCCGGCATACCCCCCGGCTTTAAAAAAAAGGACACACGCTCAGCCTGGCTGAGCGTGTGTCCTTTTTTCTTTACAGGGGCGTTTTCTTGATCTGGGCAAAGCGCCGGGGATATCTGGCCGGCGTGGCGCGCTGCTTGCGGATCACCACCAGGCTGTGGGTCGTCTCCGTGTCGGGGATCGTGTAGCGCATCACCCGCTCCAGCGCGCCGCCCAGGGTCTCAATGGCATGGGCGGCTTCGGCGATCTCCTCCTCCGGGCGGGGGCCCTTCATGGCGATGAACGCGCCCCCCGGGCGGACGAAGGGCAGCGCCAGCTCGCACAGCACCCGCAGCCTGGCCACGGCCCGGGACACCGCCGCATCGAAGCGCTCCCGCAGCTCGGGGAGCTCCTCAGCCCGGGCGCAGAGAGGCTTCGCCCGCGCCAGTCCCAGGGCGGCGCAGGTCTCCCGGAGGAAGTCGACGCGCTTGCCCAGGCTGTCCAGCAGGGTCATCTCCGTCATCTCCGGGCAGGCGATGAGAAGCGGCACGCCGGGGAAGCCGGCCCCGGTGCCCACGTCGATCACGGTTTTATCCCGGAGGTCCGCTGCCGTCAGCACGGCGGTGCAGTCCAGGAAATGGAGCCGGGCCGTATCCGCCTCGCCGCTGATGGCGGTGAGGTTCATGACGCGGTTGGCCTCCTCCAGCCGCGCATAGAAGCCCTGAAAGGCCGCCAGCATCGCCGGGTCGGCGGGCAGCCCCTGGGCGGCCAGGCCGCGCTTTAAGATCTCCTCCACGGCGCTCAGCTCTTGCCGTCGAAGCGCTGGCCGCACTTGGGGCAGGTGATCTGGATCTTCCCCTTCCCCCGGGGCACCCGGAGGGTGTTCCTGCAACCGGGACAAGTGAAGAATTTATAGGTCTTGCTCTGTGCCCGGCGGGTCTTCCAGCCCGTCCAAAGTCCCAGAAAGCGGCGGTTCTCCGCCTGGCGCTTTGCCAGATCCCGGGAAAACATGCGGTAGAGCACCAGAACAACCAGAACGGCGGCGGCCAGACCCAAAAGCCTGAAGCCGCTGCTGCGGAACACGATATTCAGCACCAGCGCGGCCACCAGCATGGCCAGGCCCAACTCGTCGTTGCCATTGCGGCCGGCCATAAATTCTCGGATCTTGTTCATGCCGAAGCAGACCTCCCGTACAGAAAAACAGGGCATGCACCCCGTACATACCCTGTATTGTAGCATAGAATTATGAACAATTCTACATTTTCAGCCGCTCAGCCGGAGGAAATCCCGGAAAAAAGTCCGCTCCGGGCGTCCGCGCGCCTCAGGCGAAGAAGACGTGGTCGCCGATGGTGGTCACATAGGTGCGCGTTGCCGTGAACCAGGAGCTGATGCCGATCACCGGATTGACAAAATAGAGGCTGTCGCCCACGCAGTTGTAACCCTCCATGCACATCTTGGCGGCCTTGACGGCCATATCCGAGGGCTCCAGATTGATGGTGCCGGTCTCGGTGACGGAGAACTGCACGCCGTAGCGGTTGTCGAAGATGACATCATACACGGTGTCCGGACAGGTGGGATCCGCCACGCGGTTGAGCACCACGTTGCCCACGCCCACCATGCCGTCCAGCGGCTGGTTGCCTGCCTCGGCAAAGATCAGGTGGCTGAGCCAATAGAGATCGTCCTCGTCATAGACCTCCTCTGCGGGGGCCAGAGGCGCCATCTCCGACGTGTCCAGATACACGTCCTCCTGGTTCTCGGAGGCATTCATGGCCACGCCGAAGCAGCCGGCCAGCTCCTGCAAGGGCACCATCACGGCGCCGTTGATGTCATAGATCCGATCCGTGTGGAAGCAGCGGTCGTTGGCGACGATCCACCTGTCCCCCGGATGGACGACGAGCTCGATATCCGTGCCGGAATAATAGACCGTGTTCTCCTCTTCATCCCACCGGGCCGTGATCCCGAAGCCGACAGCCTCACAGAAGTCCTCCACGGGAACGTACACGGTCCCGCCGATATTCATGGCTGTGCCCACGTCCTCGCCGTCCACGAAGACAGAGCTCTCCGTGTAGCTCAGCGCCACGCCGCCGGCCGTCCCGTCGAGATCGGGGACGGAGAATATCTCCTCCTCCGGCTCGGGCAGGATCAGCGCCAGGGACGAGGCCAGCGTGGAGATATAGGCGCGGGAATAGGTGGCGGGGCGGATCTTGGCCCGCTCCACCGTCCTGGCCGGGATATACAGAATGCTGGAGGAAGCCGCGCGCGCGCCCTCCCCGCTCACGTTGCCGAAACCGCCGGCAACCAGGATCAAGAGAGAGACACTCAGCAGGGCAACGATCCGCTGGAATCTTTTGCTCATAGTGTGCTCCTGTTCTCTGTTCACGTTAAAAACCAAAATCGCAGAAAAAGATACTGCGTTCGCTAACATTATCTCACGAAGAACTGCAAGATTCAATCGTCATTTTGACCAAACCGTCTTTTTGAAATTTAGTGTTTTCCAATAATTCCACAACATCTTGTGCTCATGGGCGGTTTTTCATGCTCTTTTCTTTCAATATCTTGTTTGTGCGAAACTAACAAAATGAATTATGTCTACCAACTTCGACAGAAGTCGACCCCCCACATAATGGAAGGCGTAAACCGATTGCAAAGATTATGTAAATCAATTTTCCCGCGATTTTCGATTTTTTGACGGCATCGCGGAGCCATAGTCTACCACGTTTTGAAGCGGATTGCAAGAGGAATTTTCAACACCGCTGCGGCATAGAATCTCATGATCGGATCCGCGGAGGGAGGGCAGACCATGAGAAAGGGCATTATGGCAACCGTCGTATTTCTGGCCGGACTGCAGCTGGCGCTGGCCGCCGGCGCCGGGGAGGCCGCGGCCAGCTGGCTGGAGGAGGCCATCACCAGCGGCAGGCTCGTCACGGCCAGTCTGCGCTATGAGCATGGACGCTTCGCCGAGTCCCCTGACGTGCCGGCCGGGCCCGAGCCTGTCTCCACCCTCGCCATCGCGGCTTCAGCCGCGCCGGTGCCGACTGAACACGTCCTGTCCGCAGCGCCGGCGGCGGAGCGCCCCACAGCGCCGCCGCCGGACTACGGATCCGTGGAGCTGGACAACGCCACCTCCTTTGCCCTCGATCCCCAGACCCTCATGGCGGAGGGCCTGACGCTGACGCTGCCGGCGGACGGGCCCCAGATCCTCATTATCCACACCCACTCCACCGAGGCCTACGCCCAGGCGCCGGGCGACGAATATGAGGAGAGCGACTACGCCCGCACCACCGACGAGCGCCACAGCGTCATCCGCGTGGGAGACGAGCTGGCCGCGGTGCTGGAGGCCAAGGGGCTCCGGGTGCTCCACGACCGGGGGCTCTACGACTACCCACACTACACCGGCTCCTACACCCGCAGCGGCACCGCGGTGGCGGAATATTTAAAGGAATATCCCTCCCTGCGCATCGTTCTCGATCTCCACCGGGACGCCATCGGCACCGGGGACGCGGTCTACCGGACCGAGGCGGAGATCCCCGGCATGCCCTGCGCCCAAGTGATGCTCCTGGCGGGCACCGGCGAAAATGGACTGGAGCACCCCGGCTGGCGGGAAAATCTGAAGCTGGCCCTGTTGCTCCAGGCCAGCGCGGACGCGCGCCGCCCCACTCTGATGCGGCCCCTGGCGGTCCGGAAGGAGCGCTACAACCAGCAGCTCACCCCCGGCTCCCTCATTCTGGAGGTGGGCAGCACCGGCAATACGCTCCAGGAGGCCATCACCGCCGTGCATCTCTTCGGCGAGGCCGTGTCCCCCGCCCTGCTGGCGCTTGTGGGGCCACAGGCTTAGACGTATAAAATCGCCCCGGATCGGCTAAAATGAGCTTATCCGAAAACCGGGAGGCATGCTTATGAAAATCAGCGATCTCATGACGGAGCGCATCGTGTCCGTGGACAAGGACGAGCCCGTGGTGGCCGCGGCGCGGCTGCTGAAAAAGCACAACGTGGGGGCCCTGCCGGTGACCGACCGGGAAAAACGCCTTCGGGGCATCGTCACGGACCGGGATATCGTGCTGCGCTGCGTGGCCGGGGAGCTGGACCCCGGCGCCACCCCCGTGGGAGAGATCATGACCCGGGGCATCGTCACGGCGGAGGGTGCCGATCTGGTGGACGACGCGGTCCGGGCCATGTCCCGGGACCAGGTGCGGCGGCTGCCGGTGGTGGAAAACGGTCGGCTCATCGGCATGCTCTCGCTGTGCGACCTGTCCCGGAGTCCTGGCTGCGCCATGGAGGCCGCCGAGGCCTTGACGGAGATCTCGCTGAATCTTCGCCGCAAATAAAAAAGCCCGCCGGGGCGCTCTGAAAAGAGCGCCCCGGCGGGCTTTCTGCTGCGGCCGCACTTGACCGTGCCGATAATAACCGCAAGCGGTTATATACGGATACGGCGCGTCCGCCTCGCCCCTGGTGGGGCAACCGGCGGCGATGCCAATATACCATAGCTGACGCTATGGTATAATTCTTTTCCCGAAAACAAACGCGGAGGGCAGCCATGGACCGGCAATTTACCACAAAACACGATCTGATGCGGGCGTTCGCCAACGCCATGAACCTGGTGGATCCCCTGGTGCAGCACCACCACGACTTCCGACTTTGTTCAAATTGGGGTTGACAAACGGTCAAAGATATGGTATCTTTAAATCAATAATAATTTTTGTTATTGAAATGGAGGGTCGATCGTGGTCCAGCGCAAGTACAGCAAAAAGCGGCAGGCCATTCTGGAAATGCTCAGCGCCACGGACGCTCACCCCTCCGCCGAACAAATCTACAGCGAGCTGAAGCCGCTGTACCCTGACCTGAGCCTGGGCACGGTGTACCGGAACCTCAATCTATTCCGGGAAAACGGCGACGTGGTCTGCGTGGGCACCTTTGGGGGCCAGGAGCGCTTCGACTGGAACACGGCGCCCCATCCCCATTTCATCTGCACCCGCTGCCATAGGATCCTCGATCTGGACCTCTCCTTCTCCGCCACGGACCACTATGCCGACGTGGAGAAGGCCACCGGCGGGTCTGTCAGCAGCGAAAGCGTGGCCTTTCTGGGACTGTGCGAACAATGTGTGCGATCGGCGGGAAATATCGCCGATGCAAAATAAATCGTCTGAAAATTGGATTGGAGGAATTGATCATGAGTAAGTATGTATGCAGCGTCTGCGGTTATGTCCACGAGGGCGACAGCGCGCCGGAGCAGTGCCCGGTCTGCAAGGCCCCCGCTTCCAAGTTCGTGGAGCAGAAGGACGAGCTGAGCTGGGCCGCCGAGCACGTGGTGGGCGTGGCCCAGGGCGCTCCGGAGGACATTTTGGAGGATCTGCGCTCCAACTTCACCGGCGAGTGCAGCGAGGTGGGCATGTATCTGGCCATGGCCCGCGTGGCCCACCGCGAGGGCTATCCCGAGATCGGCCTGTACTGGGAGAAGGCCGCCTGGGAGGAAGCTGAGCACGCCGCCAAATTCGCCGAGCTGCTGGGCGAGGTGGTCACCGACTCCACCCAGAAGAATCTCCAGATGCGGGTGGAGGCCGAGAACGGCGCCACCGCCGGCAAGACCGACCTGGCCAAGCGCGCCAAGGCCCTGAATCTGGACGCCATCCACGACACCGTCCATGAGATGGCCCGGGACGAGGCCCGCCACGGAAAGGCTCTCAAGGGTTTACTGGAGCGGTATTTCGGCTGAGCAAAACATAAAGCAAGGGGCTGCCTTTGGGCAGCCCTTTAATTTTTGGAAATTTCCTGCTCAATCCGCGCCACCAGCTCGTGGGGCGGAAGGTCAAAGGCGCTTGCAATGCGCCAAATCGTCTCAAAATTGGCCTTTTTGCTGCCGCTCTCGATCATGGCAACATGACTTCTGGCAAGCCCCGCCAGGCCGCTGAACACTTCCTGAGACAGGCCGCGTTCCTCGCGCAGCTTGCGAATCGCCCGTCCTACGGCATATCGGTCGTATTCGATCATCGCAGACACGCTCCTTTACCATAGTGTAAAGAAATCATGTTCACTTGTAGTCTGCGATAGTAGACATAGCTTAAAAAATGTGGTATACTTTGGGTATCTGCAAAACAGGAGGCGTGAGCATGAAAAAAATCAACTACTATCCCATGCCGGCGGGCTGTTCAGGCTGTCCGCAGCACGATTGCAGCGGGTGCGGCCTGATGCCCCAGCGTCTCCTTCTGGTCCGCAAAAACCTCATGCTGACGGAGATCGGAAGACGGGAGGCGCAGATCGCGCAGCTCCGGCGTGAGATCAGGCAGCTCCGGTCCAGGCTCCAGGCGCTGGACAACATGCCGCTTGCATAAACGGCCGGACCGTGCTATAATCGTGTCAGCAAAATTTGAATTGGAGGTCTGGTTATGAAATACATCTGTCCCTGTGGCTATGAGTATGATCCCGCTGTCGGCGATCCCGACAACGGCATCGCCCCCGGCACCCCCTGGGAGGAGGTCCCCGAGGACTGGGTTTGCCCCGTCTGCGGTCTGGGCAAGGATGCCTTTGAGGAGGCATAAAGGCTCCGGCAGAAAGCTCGCGGCTTGAAGCTGCGGGCTTTTTCTTTGTCCCTCGGGGGGATGCGCCTCGCGCCGAAAGCCCTGTGTGACCCTGCCATCGGCTGCGTCTTCCAAAATTCGACAGTTTTCCATAAAATCCTCTTGCAATGTGTCCTGCCGGCGCATTATAATAATGCAGGAAAAAAGAGGAGGAAGGGAGCTTTCTTTATGGAAAACCAAACCGCCATTTATGACGCGAGAGAACTGGGCATCCCCAAAATGCTGGTGCTGGGCGTGCAGCACATGTTCGCCATGTTCGGCGCCACGGTGCTGGTGCCCACGCTGACCGGTTTGAGCATCTCCGCCACGCTGCTGTTTGCCGGTCTCGGCACGTTGCTGTTCCACTTTCTGGCCAAGGGCAAGGTGCCGGCCTTTCTGGGCTCCTCCTTCGCCTTTCTGGGCGGCTATTTCGCCATCGCCCCCAACGGCGAGAGCGAGCTTTTGCCCTACGCCTGCTTCGGCGTGGCCTGCGCGGGCCTGTCCTATGTGATCCTCTCGGCCCTGTTCAGGGTCTTCGGCACCAAAAAGGTCATGCGCTACTTTCCGCCCATCGTCACCGGACCCATTATCATCTGCGTGGGCCTGCATCTGGCCCCCTCCGCTCTGAACAACTGCTCTGCCAACTGGCCCATCGCGCTGGTCGCCGTTCTGGTCATCATCCTCTGCAATATCTGGGGCCGCGGCATGATCAAGATCATCCCCATCCTGCTGGGCGTCATCGTCTCCTATGCGGCGGCTGCCTGCACCGGTCAGGTGGACTTTTCCGGTGTGCAGGATGCCGCGTGGATCGGTCTGCCCTTCCGCATGGAGGACACCGTGTTCGGTTTGTTTGCCTCCGGCAATGTGGACACGGCGCTGCTGGCTACCGCCGTCATCAGCATCTTCCCCATCTCCCTGGCCACCATGGTCGAGCACATCGGGGACATCTGCGCCATCTCCTCCACCTGTCAGCGCAATTTCATGGAGGACCCCGGCTTCCACCGCACGCTGCTGGGCGACGGCCT
>Ga0079305_1003503_pt1 | contig 10523 bp, 7 predicted proteins | sample LMS_cellobiose_e_FD_79183 | JGI IMG/M metagenome (GOLD analysis project Ga0079305, IMG submission 79183) | Rumen-fistulated moose microbial communities from Alaska, USA - LMS_cellobiose_enrichment | ecosystem: Host-associated > Mammals > Digestive system > Stomach > Rumen fluid ... | reverse complement strand
GTCTTAATCTGAAATTGGTAGGGCTCGCCTTTCTTGCGGGGCTTCTGCTCATCGCTGATTTTGACAAAGATGAGCTTGCAGAGCTCGCCAAAAGCGGTCGGAGGAGAAAGACGGCCTCCGCCCCAAAGTGTATTGTGGCATTTCTTGATGGCCGAGATCAGGTCCTCCCGGGCGACGGGCTGAATATCGGGGCAATTCTTTTTCTTTCCGTCTGCATCTGTATAGACTCCGCCCTTGTAGAAGCGGTATTCCTGAGGCTTTCCGTAGGATTTCGGCAGATCGGCAATGATATTATTCTCACGCTCGAAAATGCCGGTGGTATCGTTTGAAAAATCCAAAACCCGGCGTGTCGCGCCTGCGATAATGACAACATAGCTGGCACGTAGTTTTACCCAGGTTGCATTTCCAACGCCTTGCTCAATGGCTTGCATAAATTCCGCATCGGTCACACCGTCCTTTTTACACTCAACCACAGCGTATGGTTTCTTGCATTCATCATCGGAAAAGATGACGATATCAGCACGATCAGTCGGCACCCGATCCGGGATCGTAACCTCAACCTTAATGCGGTGCGCAGGATAGTCGTATTCATAAATCAGTTCCGCCCAGAATTCAGCACGGACTTTTTCCTCAGGATCGTTATAGCTTTCCGTGTGATTATCCGATGTAACATAGGTGATTTTTTGCTTGTTTTCTGGACCGATAATAATCGCATATCCGTCTTTAATTGCTCTATCAAGGTAAGTCATAGTTGCTTCCTCCAAAATGCTCTTTATGTTTGCGGCATATTATATTGTTTCTTGTTGCGAGGCACATTCCCCAAAGAACATCACATCATAGATCGGCAGGTACGTGATTTTATCTTTCGTCGTGATCTCGCGGGCGTTGGACAGAACATACGCCTTCTTTACATGATAATCGTCGTTCTTTACAAAGGTATTTAGTGCGCTGTGGACGGTGTAGTCTTTGCCGGACTTGACCTCGATGGGGACGGCAGACAGGCTGTCGTAATCGTCGATCAGGTAATCCACCTCGCCTTTATTTCGGTTATCGTAATAGAACAGCTTGCAGCCGTGTGCCGCCAGCTCCTGAGCCACTACGCTTTCATACACAGAGCCAAGATTGATTCCCGTCTCATCGTCCAGGATCGCGCGGATATTGTTGCCATACAAAACGTCCGTCAAAAGACCTACATCGTTCAGATAGAGCTTGAGGAGATTTTTGCCGACAGACTGCGTAAGGGGAAACACAGGCGTGGAGATTGCGCCTACGTCTAGAGCAATCCCTGCGGAGATCAGATATTCAAACTCATCCTGATAGTCGGAAAAACGTTTGCCGCGCTTGTCCTCAATTTCCTGGAACACCACCCGCTTTTTCTTGCTTTCCAGATTGGAGGGGATCATATCGTAGATTCTGCGAATTTTCAGTTTCTTGTTGTTATCCGCTTCATACTTTGACGCATCATCAGCATAGAAAGCACGGATATCGCGGTGGATCGACCTTACCTTTACGATATTGGTATCTGCGATAAACGAGTTTACGGCGTCAGGCAGTCCGCCAATCAGCAGATATTTCTTGAAAAGATCCATTACCTTCTCATGCATGGCGAAATCCAGACTCTCACCCGCAAGGAACTTCTCATGCATCATGTCAATCGCGAAGCTGTTAAATCCGTTCGCCCGCAGAAACTCTTCAAAATCCAGCGGGTACATGCGCTTTATTTCGATACTTCCGATTGGGATTGAAGTTGTCTTTTTCAATGTCACACCAAGCAAGGACCCGCTGGCGATGTAGGTGAACCTGTCATCCTGTTTTAGAAATTTGAGCATGGTAAGAAGGTGAGGATACGCCTGAATCTCATCGAGAAAGATCAGCGTGTCTTTCTTTTCTCCCATATTTTCACCGGCGATGGTGCTGACTTGTAAATAGAAGTCCTTGACGGTGCGAACCTGCTCAAACAGCTTTGAGCCGTTCTGATCTTCTGCGAAATTCAACTCGATATAGTTTTTAAAGAGCTGTTGCCCGACGTGACGGATGATAAATGTCTTGCCAATCTGCCTCGCACCGTCAATAATCAGTACCTTATTGGAATCAGACTTCAGATAGTCCTCAATAAACGGTTTGATCTTCCGATATAGCATAGCGCACCTCCGAACTTTTCAGCATAATTAACGCGCTGGATAACATACAGTTCAACTTATAAAGCGGAATGTGAGTTGCACATTTCAATATCTATTATACTCAAAAAAATGCACAAATCAATAGGGAGTTCAAAATAAGCAAAATTCTCATCCCGTAAAGTACAGTGTACAGCACAAAGCGCCGGAACGGTGCGCAGCCGATTTTGCAAAAATCGTTCAGAGGGGTGTATGGGGATGTTGCACCATCAAGCGAAAAGTGGCTCCAAAAGACCTTGCTTGCCACAAACGTATCCTTCGCAGTTTTCCCTGAATCCAGCTTCGTCTAAAGAGCCCGCCAAGCGCCGTACAAAGTCAGATTGATGAACAGCACCGCTGTCATAGTCTGCTTTGGCGGTGTTTTTTTCTTGCCCAATTAGAATCTGTACAGCGTTGAATATCATTCTATTACTTGCATCGGGACCGGTCAGCAAGCAGATTCTAGCAATCGGAAAAATGAAAGATTTTTTCGGCTGTTGCTTTTCGGCAATGGGTAAAAAAGCTTTCCGAAATGTCCGTTGTAAGGTGGGAGGACAATTTTGGAACCGCATAATGCCATAGACTATCAGAAATTTTTTTCAGGCGATACCTGACATTTTGCAAAAAAATGTCCATTGAAAAGTGAGGGGAACGCAATATGAACTCTGCCCTCGTCGCCTCGGAATTGGTTTTCTGCTCCGGCAATCGTCAGCTCGTCCAGAGATTCCGGCGTCCAGACATATCACACCATTTTGAGTTTTCTGCGGGCAGCGTTGCCGAGGATTCGGGAAAAATCGGAACAGCATAACGTCATGGACTATTAAAAAAGCAAAAATCTATTTTGTCGACGGTTGAAAAAGCTTGAAAAAATGTCCATTGAAAAGTGGGAGGACAATTTAGCCGCGGAAGCGACACAACAAAACAGGAGATCAGGAAATGAACTCAGACTTCATCACCGCAGAATTGTTTTTTTGCTCAGGCAGCCGTCAGCTCGTCCGGAAACTCCGGCGTCCGGTCAAGGCGCGCCGTTTTGAATTTTTCCGCAGGCAGCGTTGCCGAGGGCACGGGCAAAATCGGAACAGCATTATGTCATGGACTATCAAAAAAGTAAAAATCTATTTTGCCTACGGTTGAAAAAGCTTGAAAAAATGTCCATTGAAAAGTGGGAGGAGGATCTCGCCGCCAAAGAGGTACAGCCAAACAGAAAATCAGGAAATGAACTCAGCCTTCGTCGCCGCGGAATGGGTTTTCATCCCTGGCCTCCGTCTGCAAAAAAGCAAAGTTTTTTCAGGCGATACCCCACAAACGCATAAAAATTGTCCGTTGTAGGGTGAGAGGACAATTCCGGACTGGCATAACGTCATGCCTTATCCAAAAAACAAAATAATTTTGAAGATGGGTAAAAAAGTGCAAAAGAATGTCCATTGAAAAGTGAGAGGACAATTTTGCGCAAAAGCGTCACCGCAAAACAGGAAATCACAAAACAAACGATATATCACAAAAGAAACGGAGGAATCATGATGAATCGCATTTTGGTAATTGATCCGGAGTTTGAGGCGAAGTGCCCGCCGCTGACAGAGGACGAGCTTTCGCAGTTAGAAGAAAACATCCTGGAGGAAGGGCTTGTCCTGACACCTATCATCGTGTGGAACAACGCGATTGTGGACGGTCATAACCGCTACCGCATCGCACTGGAGCATCCGGGCATCGAGTTCCGCATCCATGAAAAGAACTTCAATAGCAAATATGAAGCTCTTTCCTGGATTTGCAAAAACCAGCTCGGACGGCGAAACCTCACGCCCCAGCAGAAGAAATATCTCATAGGCGAGCGATATGCTGCCGAGAAACAGGCTCATGGAGCATCGGATGGTTTCAGAGGTAATCAACACTCGGATACGGTAAGAGGTCAAAATGACCTTTTACCAGAAGCGGAGCCATTTGATAAGTCAAATAAGACGCGGAAGATGATTGCTTCGGAAACCGGCACAAGTGAAAGTTATGTTAAGCGGGCAGATCAATACGCAAAGGGCATAGACGCTGCCGAGGAAGTCCTTCCGGGCATCAAGGCTGACTTGTTGCTCGGGAAGTTTAAACCCAAGGAAACCGATGTGGTGGCCGTCGCCCGCGCCTCGCCGGAGGAACGCAGGGAAAAAGCAGAACAGCTCAGGGCAATCCCGGAAAAGAAGCCCAAAGCTAACAATACAAAGCGCCAGCAAGAGGCTTACGCGACTATCGACAAAAGCTACGAGGATATGAAGAACGCCAAGCGCGTCACTGAGGATTCAGCCTTGGAAAGCCTGAGTTACACGGCTCGTAACATGGTCGAAACCTGCGATGTCCTCTTTGATAACTTCCCCGGCTTATTGTCAAAGCCGGATTACAGGGCTCAAGTCATTGAAGTCATGCAAGAGCCCAAACAATATATTCTCAAATTGGAGGGAGGAGATGATTTTGAATAAGACCGATATTCCCATCTGGGAAAAATATACGCTGACCATCGAGGAGGCGTCCCGCTATTTCCGCATAGGCGAGAACAAGCTGCGGAAATTGGCGGAAGAAAACCCCTCCGCAGGCTGGGTCATCATGAACGGCAACCGTATTCAAATCAAGCGCAAGCAGTTTGAAAAGGTGATAGACAGTCTGGACGCGATATAGAAAAACTGGAAATCGAGCCCTGTATGTGCTATAATAGCAAGCGGCATATCAGGGCTCTTTCCGTCTTGCGGAAAGGAGCATTTTAAAATGTCAGAAAAAAGACGTGACAGCAAAAATCGTATTTTGCGGTCAGGAGAGAGCCAGAGAAAAGACGGAAGATATGCTTACAAATATGTTGACGCCTTCGGCAAGCCACAGTTTGTCTATTCGTGGAAGCTTGTCCCTACGGATAAGACGCCCGCAGGAAAGCGGGAGGATATTTCGTTAAGGGAAAAGGAACAGGAAATACGGCGAGACATTGACGACGGGATAGATACCCTCGGCAAGAAAATGACCGTCTGTGAGCTATACGCACAGCAGATACGCCACCGCGGGAATGTGAAATACAACACCACTCTCAGCCGCAGCCGCCTCATGCGTATGCTGAAAGAAGACCCCATCGGAGCCTGCCCCATCGACAGCGTGAAAATGTCAGACGCGAAAGAGTGGGCGCTGCGTATGAGGGAAAAGGGCGTTGCGTTCAACACACTATACGCAACGACAAGCGATCTCTGAACGCCGCATTTTACACAGCGATACAAAACGACTGTGTGCGTAAAAACCCTTTTGACTTCCCGATCACCGATGTATTGGAGGACGACACGGAGCCGAAGGAACCTCTTACCCCGGAGCAGGAGGAAAGCCTGTTATCCTTTGTCAAGAGCGATAGCGTCTATTACAAATACTATGACGAGATCGTGATACTTCTGGGAACAGGGCTTCGCATTTCCGAGCTGTGCGGACTGACGACTGCCGACGTGGACTTTGAGGGACGGACAATAAACGTAGACCATCAGCTCCTGCGCTGCAAGGAAAAGGGCTACTACATTTCCACTCCCAAGACCAAAAGCGGCATACGTCAGATCCACATGAGCGAGAAGGTCTATCAGGCGTTTCTGCGGATGCGGGACAATCGCAATGGTGTAAGTCCGATCATCATTGAGGGCTATAGCGATTTCCTGTTTCTGAAGCGGGACGGCTATCCCAAGACGGCGTATAACTATGTCGGTATGTTTCGTAATCTTGCGGAGAAGTATAACAAGTGCCACGAAACGCCCTTGCCGAAGAAGTTTACCGCTCACGTCCTGCGTCATACCTTCTGCACCAATTTAGCCAATGCGGGTATCAATCCCAAAGCTTTGCAGTACATCATGGGGCACGCGAACATCACCATGACGCTGAACTACTACACGCACGCTTCGTTCGACTCCGCGAGGACAGAAATGAAGCGATTGATAGCGTGATTAGCGACGGGGATTTACTACTTGTTTACTACTTTTCAAAGCGAAATGGCAAGAGGATTTAAGCATATTTGTGAGTTTCTTCCAAAAAGCAAAATGCCGGAAATGCCTGATATATAAGGCTTTACCGGCATACGGGAACTTTTAAGAAATTAGCTGAAACAGCGGTTGAATGTTATCGCAATACATAAAATCACAAGCTTGTCAAAATACAAACTCCCCATTGTTGAACACCTTGTTCTTTATGCTCTCGTGAGTCATTTCTCCCGCGCTGTATGCTTCCGCACACAGCAAAAGATTTTCAACGGCAACGGCAGCTCCATTGACCCCTTTGTTTCTGCCGATCCTTTCGATCTGCGATTTAAAATTTCCAACAAAGTGCCCCGCAACAAACATAAAATAGAATTCATTTACATCATCGGCAAAGCCCTCCCACCACTTATTAGGATTGACCTTTTCGTTTCTGGTTTGATTTTCACCGATATATCTTTCCATTTCATCCGCTTGTGAAATCGGCAGATTGTAGCCCTTTGAATATGCCTTTGTATCTATGATGATCCCGTATTTGCTTTTCCCGGTATTTGCATAAATGATCCCGTCAGGTTTGCGGCTCCCGCCGAGATGCATTCCCTGATAATCACATTCTTCAGTAAGCAGATCCAAGGTTTTCATTTCAAACAGCCGATGCTGCTTGCTGTCATAAGCAAGGTCTATCAGAGCCAGATAGTCATGCGATAAGTTTGACATTTTTGCCCGAAGTCTTTCCTTTGCTTCCGTCAGCTCTGATTTTGCAAGCGACTGCTGCAGCGGGATCACAAAATCATTTATTTCATCATCAAACAGGAACAGATTATCCTTTTCCAATATATTTATGCCTATATTCCGCAAGCCTCTTATATCATCATAGACGGTCTTTTCATTTTCATCGATTTTAACCGTCTTGAGATAATTTATAATTTCTGAAATTGAGACTCTTTTTTTGTTTTCAGTCAAATACTTCAAAACAAATGCGCGCCGCGTGCGCAAATATTCTCTGTCCGCACCTTTTGTTGACAGCATCTCCCAGCATACATTTTTTGCAATTCTTTTATGCTTGCTTTTTCCGGCGGCTTTTCCCAATGCCGTAATGCCCTTTGCCGTTATCACATAAGCCTGTCCTATCTTTTCAGTAAATTCTTTTCCCGCAAATGATACCGTGATCTCTTTTGGCGCCTTTTCAACCAGCCCAAGCTTTTCAAGCCAGCTCGCGATCATTCTTGCATACTTATCGGACGATCCTTCCCAATCGGCTTTCATTATTGCACGAGTTCTTGCATCCGCGTTTGCCAGCGACCTGACAAATATCTTTTGCGGCATGCTTGTAAAGCCGTCTTCTCCTATAAACCCAAGCTGCTGCCCTATTTCAAATTTGGTAAGATGCTCGTCTTCCGTCTGTGAAAGCAAGCTCAATATTCGTATTGCCGGCGGATATGCCAAAACGGCATTTGTAAGAAGCTCTTTCTCCTTTGCCGATAACATATCGCCCGTTTCTCTTGCGCTTGTCAGCTTCAGCCCGTCAGGGGTTATTTCAAAGCTGTCGTCGGCATAATCATACTTGATAAAGCCAAAGCAATGCGCCCAACGCACAAAATTATCGGCAGGCCAATCTACAATGAAATCTCTTCCCTGTCCTTTTACTGCCGCCTGTATGATCCCGTTGCATCTTGAAGAGCTTCTCGGCAAAAAGGAAGTCCCGACAAGCTGAGCATATTTGAGCTTCACGGGGTCGCTGTCCAATGCTTTTATCAGCTCATTTCGTCCGTCTCGCTCTTCAACGAGTCTTGGGATTATATCGTTTATTAATTCTTCGTGCTTTTGCGAATTCTTGTCAAAAACAGCCACCACATCACAGAGACTGCGCAAATTGCTTGGGTCTTGTACCCAGCCAAAAGCTCGAAAGCTTGTATTTTGTGTAGGAACCGCAGAAATCATAGTTTTTTCAGCAGTCAATAGTTTATTATTAAAACCTCTCTGCTTTCTCCCTTCCTCGTATTATAGCTTGAGTTTGAATAATTATAATTCAAATCAATGATCTTATACTTTTTAGCCCATTCCAGAAGAATATGATTGACCCTCCCTTTATGCTCGGTAACATTTGAGAGGGCAAACTTGATCCCTCGTCTGTCCGCCTCGTCCAAATAGCTGTACAAGGCATATTCCTGTTCTGCCTTCCAGTCTTTAAAGCCCCTGTTCCCGTCATTATACGTTCCTGTCGTTATCAAATATGGAGGGTCGCAATAGATCATATCTTCAGGCGTCAATTTATCTAAATTTATCTGCGTAAAATCCTTGCTTGAAAACTCAATATCCAGTTTTTTCAATTTAGAAACGAAGGCAATCAGGTTTCGCTTCATATTTTCGGAAAACTGACTCCTATTTCTTCCAAAGGGGTTATTATACTCCAGCTCATTGTTAAATCTGAACTGATAATTAAAAGAATAGCAGGTCAAGGTATATAGGTCTATGGGATTTTGCGCTGCATTATAAAATTCCCTGAATTGCCTGAAGCCTTCTTCGTTTTCTTTTGAAAGACCGAACTGTAAAATGCGTGTTTCTATTTGACGCAGTATTTCCGATAATTCAGTCTCCTTAAACGCCTTGAACAATTCAATTATTTTTCCGTTTATATCATTGCAAACGATTTTGTTTGCATTTACGTTTATACCTACATTAAGTCCTCCCGCAAACAGATCGACAAATGTCCCTATATAATTCGGGAACCGCGGCAGGATTTGAGAAAGCAATTTGTATTTTCCGCCTATATAATTCATCGGGCTTTTTATGTATTTCTTTGTAGCTGACATAACCGGAGCCGGCTTGCTTGATGCGCCGGCAAGGTCGAAGACCGCGCTTTTGGGAATATCCTTTTTTATATAAAAAATGTATTCATACAGGCTCTCCGTTTGCTTGGTTTTTTTGCTCATATACTGTCTGTATGGCATCAAATACATCTTATAACTGTCTTCTATCCCATGCTTTTTTAAAATATTTTCAATTTCATCTGCGGTCATCAGCCCTTCCGTGCTGTAGCTCATTACGATATTTCCAAACTTTGCTTTGCTTATCAGCTCCTCAAAAGCCTCATGAACCTCGCTTTTCACGCAAAACCGGGATTTCATATCATCATACGGTCTCATGCCTGTCACCCCGTAAATTTTCGGTCGGTCATAGCGTGAGATCGTTTCCAGCAAATGATAATTGGGGGCGTATTGGCGCGAATTATACGGAGGATCCACATATAAAATATCTCCGCTCAATTCCTCTATCAGCTTATTTGCCTCGCAGTTATAGCTTCTGTTGTTTCTTTTATTGTCAAGCACGTCCAATCTCGCCATTTCAAAATCCTTAAAAGCACGCTTGTCCCAATGCTTTAAATACGCGCCGTATGTTCCCGTAATATTGGACACGGAAGGGACGCCTTCGATAAGACCTGCAAGCAGATAATAGTATTCAGGCTCTGAAAGCAGACCCTCCTCCTTCCACGCCTCGATCGTATTTCTTATAAAGTCAATTCTGACAGCATTTTTATTTGACAAATACATTCTCTCGCAGCCGCTGTGCGGCGTATAATTCTGGGTGATAAAATATTTGTCATCGTCATAGTCCAATATCTGTATCTGCGTTTCCTCTAAAAATTTAAAGGGGTCTCCAATTCCTATATTCTTCAGCCTTGAAAAGGACGGCTTTATATTGTTTTCGATCGTTGCCTTTTGTATCACATACGAAAAATGCAATGCATCGTTGGAATGCATTTCATATCTCGGCTTAAAATAGCGCGCAACCGCACCTGTTCCCGAAAAGATATCACAAAACACCGTCTCACAGCCGGTTGTATTCTCGGTTATCACCATATCTATATTCTTCAGCAGATTTGCCTTGCTTCCGATAAATCTCATAATTGCACCTCGACACATGCTTACATCCCAAAACATCCTTGTTGATTATGTTATCATTGATCATCTGAAAAGTCAATACGTTTGCAATATATGAGCTGCCTGATAAAAAGCAAAACGGCATGGAATTTCCATGCCGTTTTGCAAAAATTTTCTGCCGCCCCGTTACTTCCCTGCCGCTATTTCGCGGCATGCCTGTGCCAGCCTCTTGTTTTCCTCCGGCGTGCCTATAGTATTCACAAGCCACCTTTACCATTACGTTTAATACAGCTCAATTCACTGTTTGTAATAAATGCCTGTTTGTGTTAAAATATAGAAAAGCGAACAGGAGGCTCTTGATAATGGACATAATCCAGCTTAAATATTTTGAAAAGACCGCCGACCTTGAGAGTATGACGCTTGCCGCCGCCGAGCTGGGGATTTCTCAGTCGTATCTGAGCAAGACGATTGCCAAGCTGGAGGCGGAAACCGGCACCAAGCTCTTTGAAAGATTCGGGCTG
>Ga0079305_1003502_pt1 | contig 10523 bp, 6 predicted proteins | sample LMS_cellobiose_e_FD_79183 | JGI IMG/M metagenome (GOLD analysis project Ga0079305, IMG submission 79183) | Rumen-fistulated moose microbial communities from Alaska, USA - LMS_cellobiose_enrichment | ecosystem: Host-associated > Mammals > Digestive system > Stomach > Rumen fluid ... | reverse complement strand
TGAAGATGTGGAATTCGCTGGTTTCCAGACAATTGACGGAACTGGAAAATTCCTGCTTCCCGGACTTATGGACTGTCATGTTCATCTGAACAGTTATGCGAGAACTGATCCTATTACAGTAAAACTCTGGTACCTCACAACTACCCCGGCATATCGCATGCTCCACGGAGTTAAAAATCTGCAGCTGCTCCTGAGAGCAGGTTTTACTACAATCAGGCATTGCGGCCACATGCCGAACGGAACAGACATACATTTGAGAGATGCGGCAAAGGAGGGAATCATTCTTGGCCCGAATGTTCTTGCATGCGGCGGTGATATGAGTATGACTGCCGGCCATGGTGATCTGACCACACCCAAATGGGCACATCAGGTGCCGGATCGCACGGCAGACGGCGTGGACGAGTGTATTAAAAGTGTTCGCTCCAAATTACGTATGGGTGCAGATTTTATCAAAGTACACATGAGCGGAGGCGTGATGTCTGAAGGAGATCCACTCTGGTGGAGAAACTACAGAGATGAAGAAATAGCAGCCATTGTTGACGAGGCGCATGCTTTCAGAAGGAAAGTTGCAGTTCATGCACACGGAACGGAAGGAATAAAAATATCTCTTCGCAACGGGGCGGATACAATTGAGCATGGCACTTTTATGGACGATGAAGGAAGAGAGCTGATGCTGGAGAAAGGCGCATGGCTGATACCGACACTTGTGACATCTCATGCTGCGGTCAAAAACGGTATCAAGACAGGTGCGCCCCTTGCGTCCCTTGAAAAAGCGAGGGCAGCATGGGAGGCTGGCGCGGAAAATTTCCTGAAAGCATATAAGATGGGGATTCATATAGCAAATGGCAGTGATTGTCAGAACTTGAGAAGGCTCAGATATAACAGGGAAGAGTTTGATGAGTTGTATGAACTGGGGATTCCCCCTATGGAAATCATAACTTTTGCAACCAGGAATGCGGCAGAGGCGTTGGGACTCCTCGAAGAGAAAGGAACAATTCAGGAAGGGAAAATTGCGGATCTGATTATACTCTCTGATAATCCACTTGAAAACATAAAGGCTCTGGGAAGCAGAAAACATACGGAAGCGGTAATTCTGGGTGGAAAACTCATGATTAATAATTACAAGGAGGAGTATGAAGATGAAGAACAGTAATGTAAAGAAGACGCTGTGTCTGTTAATTGCAGCTCTGCTTTCTGCAAGCCTTGTCGCCTGTGCTGCGCAAAGCGGCGGCAGCGCGCCGGCTCCGGCAGCAGCATCAGCAGAGGAGACCGCAAAGGAAGAAGCGAATGCTCCCGCGGAAGAAAGTAAGGAAGAATCATCTATGGAGATCACTGAACCTATAGAGTTGATGATGGGAACCAGCGGAACAACAGGTTCCTGGTATCCGGTGGGCATAGGACTTTCGACATTTTGGAATGAAGACCTGGAAGAGGATGGCGTGCACGTTTTTGTTCAGTCCACAGGCGGCGGTGGAGAAAACGTCCAGATGTTGAGCCAGGGTGAACTGGATATGGCAACACTTGGCAGCATTACAGTAAACGAGGCATATAACGGTCTCAATGATATGCCGAAGCTTGAAAACCTCAGGGTAATGTTCGCAATGCAGGCGACGTCCATGCAGCCGGTAATTCTGAAGAAGTATGTAAAGACAGGGACTTTTGCGGATATCGAAGGACTGAAATTCGGCGTCGGCAACCCCGGAGGAAATGCGGAAAAACTGTTCAATATTATGAACGAGGCTTTTGGCAATATTGATGTGGAAGTGGAAAGACTGTCACCTGCTAATGCATGTGATGCAATTAAGAATGGAACACTCGACGGCAACTTCTTTACCGGAGGAGCGCCGATCAGTTCGATTATTGATCTGATGTCGACACCGAATCTTGAAGTTCAGATTCTTTCAGTAACACAGGAAGATGTCGATCGGATGAATGAGATCAATCATATGTGGAATTATGCCGAGCTCGAACCGGGTACATATGAAGGCCTGGATGAAAAACTCGGTGTTGCTCAGACTTATGACATGGTCGTAATCACCAGCGAAACACCGGAAGCAGTTGTGTACAAACTTCTGGAAGACATGTTTAACAACATTGACAAGGTCAATGCAATCAATAAGAGTATGTCCTTCTTTACGATGGACAGAGCACTTAACGGTATTCCGTGCCCTATGCATGCAGGGGCTGTCAAGTATTTCCAGGATCAGGGATATACAATTCCCGAGGACCTGATTCCGCCTGAAATGAAGTAAGAATATCATGCAAACCAATTGCCCTGCACCAGTGGTAAACGGTGCAGGGCAATCTGAGGAGACGATATGGACAGAAATCTGGAAACAGGCAGTGTGGCGGATCATACAGAACCGGAAGTAAAAACAACTGTAAAACCGGGCGGAAAAACCCGGCAGTTGACTGGCAGAGCTGTAACTGTCGTGAAAATAATCGCCATTGCCATGTCATTGTTTGTTATTTATTCAAATTTTTTAAGTGACAGGCTTCCGTTCGGAACCGTTTTACAGATGCAGAAGAATAACTTATTCATTATGTTCACTCTTCTGCTGACATATATCCTCTATCCGGCAAGGAAAAAGGACAGAGAAAAAGCCTTAAATATCTTTGATATAATGCTATGCATTCTTGCGGCGGCAGGTCCGATTTATATTGCTTTCAGGTATACGCCGGAATTTGCCACCAACAGCACTACGGTAACAATGGACTATATTATGGCCGGGATTACTGCTGTGATCGTGCTTGAAGCTTGCAGAAGAATACATGGGCCGATTATTCCGTGCATCGTTATGATCTTTGTTGTATATGCACTTTTTGCCTCTCATGCCCCTGGATTTCTTCGCTTTCGCAATGTCCCAATTAAACGACTGCTCTTCAGGCTGTATCTGACAGGAGAAGGTATGTGGGGCTCCATGGTTAGCACAGCTTCATCATATCTGTTTATTTTCATTCTGTTTGGAGCAGTATTGGAGATATCCGGCGGAGCCAAGGCGTTTAATGATATTGGCTTTGCAATTGGAGGCAGAATGAGGGGAGGGCCTGCTCAGGTGGCAGTGTTCTCAAGCGCGTTGATGGGATCCATAAGCGGAAGCGCAGTTGCGAATGTAATGACTACCGGAGCGTTTACGATTCCGCTGATGAGAAAGATGGGTTATGATAAGGATTTTGCCGGGAGTGTGGAAGCGGCTGCATCTACAGGAGGTGTCATAACTCCTCCGGTAATGGGTTCTGTTGCGTTTATCATGGCTGGCAATACAGGGATTCCATATTCCAGAATTATCATCGCAGCTATGATGCCGGCTGTTTTGTATTATGCGGGTATCGTAACTACAGTGGCGCTGGAAGCCAGAAAAAAGAACCTTCCCAGTCTTCCGAAAAACGAGATCCCCAAGCTTTCTGATGTGCTAAAAAAAGAAGGTATTTATCTTCTTCCTGTTGTGGTCATTATTGTGACACTTCTATCTGGAATGACAGCTCTGTATGCAGGGCTTTGCGGAATCCTTGCTTCTCTGTTGGTCAGCCAGCTCCATAAAGAGACCAGAATGGGATGGAAACAGATTCTATTGGCTCTTGAAAAGGGAGCAAAAGGAGCAATTTCCATCGCAGTCGCATGCATCACTTGTACGTTTATTGTGACTGTTGTTACTATGACGGGTCTAGGAACCAATCTCGCAGTGAACATAGTACGTATTTCCGGCGGGAAACCGTTTGTCGCACTGCTCCTTATAGCTGTCGTTATTCTGTTTATGAGCATGGGAATGCCCGGACCGGCGTGCTATATTATAGTGACAACTGTTGCAGCGCAGTCTCTTATATCCATGGGATTTAAGGAGCTGGCAACGCACCTTTTCTGCATGTGGATCGGTACCATGTCTAATCTGACACCACCGGTCTGTATGGCTTCTTTTGCAGCCTCTTCACTTTCTGGTGGTTCTTTGAGCAGAACGGCATGGAATGGCCTGAGACTGGCAGCCGCAGGACTGATTGTTCCGTTTATTTTTGTTTTTAATCCGGTGATGATTTATCAGGATGCAACCGTTATAGGATATTTCTGGTCCTTCCTTACTGGTCTGGTGGGTGTTATTGCTCTGGCTGTTTCTCTGCAGGGATATGTTTTCTGTAAGTTGCCGGTACTTCTGAGACTTACTTCATTTATTGCGGCGATGACACTGATTCATCCCAGTCCCGGGACAGACTTTATCGGGATAGCTCTTCTGGCGGTTACACTGGCAGGAGCGTTGGCCGTGAACAGGAATAATACTGCAAAGCCTGTATCGGATTGTTAGAACCTTAGAATGGATAATGAGAACATGAATAAAAAAATCAGGAATATGGAACAGCTTCTTTCGGATGGTGATATTTCTTCCCGGAAAATGGTCCTGACGCTAATGGAGGAAGTCCTTCGCGAGTTGGATGCAGGCAACCGGATCAAAGAAATACTGCGGTTGGAAGGAGATATTCTTCATGTCGGACAGCTCAGGATTGATTTGAAAGAAAAAGACAATATATATCTGATTGGGGCCGGAAAGGCTTGTAACGCCATGGCACAGGCGGTTTGCGAAGTTCTTGGAGAGCGACTGACGAAGGGGATCATTTCTGTCAAGATCGCCGAGCCTGAGGACAGGTACACAAAGACAGAAGTGTTTGTGAGCGGACATCCTCTTCCTGACGAGTCCAGTGTTGCAGCGGCAGAGGCGACCCTGAAGCTGGTTGACAGCGCAGGCGAGGGGGATCTATTTATAAGTGTTATAAGCGGAGGATCTTCAGCGTTATACAGCGCTCCGATACAGGGCATTACACCTGCTGAAGAAAGAGAAGCAACGAGATTGCTTTTGGAGTCAGGAGCCAAGATAGAAGAAATCAACGCAGTTAGAAGGCATATATCGCTTGTGAATGGGGGGAATCTGGCAAAAAGAATACTCGCCAGAGGTGCCCAATTGGTCAACTTGATAATCAGCGATGGCGTCGGCAACGGCGGAGAGATTCACAGAGATCTTCCTGTTGGTTTTTTTGGCACACCTATTGCCCCGGATAAAACCACTTTAAAAGATGCAAGAGACGCAATAACAAACTATAACTTGAAAAGCGTTATGGCTGAAAGCATCGTGAAGTATCTGTGGAGTGAAAAGGCAGAGGAAACACCAAAGCTGTTGAATGGAAATGTGACGAATTTTCTGCTGGACAGAGTACCGGAGTCATGTATCGCTGCAATAAAAGCGGCTGGCAGAATGGGTGTTAACGCCTATATCCTGACGACGTTTATTGAGGGAGAGAGTAAAGAAGCAGGAATGGTCTTTTCTTCTATTGCGCGGGAAGCATATGCCCATGATTATGTGTTTCAGACTCCGTGTTTTATTCTAGCCTCCGGTGAAACGACAACCTGTATTGAAGGGGAACCGTCCGGTACAGGCGGACCAAGTCAGGAAATGGTACTTGGTTTTGCAATGGGGATTCAGGACTTTCCTGGCATATGTATGGCATCTATAGATTCGGAAGGGACGGATGGCACAACAGTGTTTGCGGGCGGGATAGTGGATTCACAAACTGTAAAACGGCTGGAAGAGCAGGGAATAAGCGTCCATGAGGCACTCAGAAACCACAGCTCCTGTGAAGCCCTGAAAAGCATAGGAGATAATATCTTTACCGGCAATACAGGAACAAATGTATGTGACTTTGATGTTGCTTATATTCCTGACGGGAGGAAGTAAAATGATTAATCGAATAACAGCGATAAAAGGCCGCCAGATATTGGACAGTAAAGGAAGACCGACAATAGAGGCGGATGTATATGTGAATGATAGATTAATGGGAAGAGCAACCGCCTCTACAGGGACTTCAGTGGGAAGCCATGAGGCGCTTGTGTTAAGGGATAATGATAAGAATCTTTTCGGCGGATTAAGTGTTTACAAGGCAATAGATAACGTTAAGACAATGCTTGAGCCGGAACTTATTGGGATGGATGTTTCAGATCTGGCAGCCATTGACAGACGCATGTGTGAATTGGACGGGACAGAGAATAAAACCCGCATAGGAGGAAACGCTATCTATGCGGTATCTCTGGCTGCTGCACGAGCCGGTGCCGCTGCGGCAAACATGCCGCTGTATCAGTTTATTAACAAAGGGCAGATTCCGGAGAAAATCTTTGTTCCCTCGCTGAACATGCTAAACGGCGGAAAATACAATGGGCTTCACATGACTTTTCAGGAGTTTATGGTAGCACCATATGGCGCTGCCAGCTTTACAGATGCGATACGGATTGCTGTTGAGATTTTTATGCATATGGGAGAAAAAATCAGAGAATTCCAGGACGGCAGAGCTGCTCTGATCGGCAACTATCAGGGATGGGCGGCTTTCTCAGATGATCCTTATGTTACACTGCAGTTAATCCATGAGACGGTTAAAGATCTGGGCTATCAGGACAAGGTTTGCTATGCGCTGGACTGTGCCAACAGCGATAATTATGACAAAGAGAGTAAGAAATATCGTTACAAGGGCGATTGGGCCACAAGAGAGGAACTGATATCTGACCTTGCTGCAATCACAGAGGATTTTCCGATACTGTTTATTGAAGATGGTTTGGATGAAGATGATTTTGAAGGTTTCGCTTATGCGTCTTCAAAACTGAATACGATAATTGTAGGAGATGACTTTTTATGCACCAATAAGAAGAGGCTTGAAAAAGCGTTGGAAATGCACGCCTGCCGTGGAATGATTTTCAAGCCAAATCAGGTAGGAACCGTTACAGAAGCGCTGGAGTCGGTAAAGATACTTCAGGAGCGAGATTTATATGCAATCCCGTCAGGCAGAGCCGGCGGAGCAGTGGATGATCCGACTCCGGAAATTGCATTTGGTTTTTCTGCACCTGTAATAAAAACAGGGGCACCCAGAAGCGGCGAAAGGACGAATGCAATTAACACAATGATGAGGATTGAGGAGGAATTGGAAGGCAAGACAGTATTATACGACTTAAGGCATATGCTTGAAGCCGGGAAAACACATCTGTAATAACGTCCCCAATTCTAAGCAACATCAAAGGGCAGGATTCAGTTGAATCCTGCCCTTGTTTGTTGAATCATAATTTCAGCACATTCCCGGTTACAGGATCTCTTCCAGCTTCAGCGACATGCTGCCGTCCTCTTTGATGAAGCACGGAATGCCAAGGCGGGTTGTTCCGCGGATCCCGTCATAGAGCGGGTCGCTGTCGCGCAGGGCGAGGTAGGCTTTCAGATCCGCGTGGCTTCCGAGGATATCCTTAAAGTCTACGGAGACGCCTGCTTCCGTGAGTTTGTTTAACGCCGCCAGCGTATTCGGGCAGGCGTGGCTTCCGATGACAGTAAGTTTCATGATATGTTCCTCCTTACAGGAAACTGGTCTGCTGCCGATTACCGAAGGAAGATCGGAGCGCCGGGGCCGAGCGGCAGATCCAGGAAGTAGAACACCAGAACAAGGATGATCAGCAGGATCAGATACAGTACGGTGTAAGGAATTTCCATGGAGATCAGTGTGCCGATACCGACCTTGTCTTCTTTACGGACCTTGTAGCTTTCCAGCAGACCGAGTGCGATCGGCAGGTTTGTCTCGACAGGGGAGATGATGTTGAAAGTAGAATCGCCGATGCGGTAGAGAATCTGCGTCATGGCGGGGCTGACGCCCAGCATGGCGAGCATGGGGACGAACAGAGGCGCGACCATGACCCATTTGCCGCTGTTGCTGGTCATGAAAATGTTGATGAAGCACGAGAGCAGGATCATCAGAATGAACAGCGTGACATTGCCCACGTTGAGCTTTGTGAGAAATGCAGCTCCCTTGGCTGCAAGGACGCTTGCGATCTTACTCTCGGAGAACAGGTTGACGAAAACCGATGCTGTCAGGCAGACAGTCAGGAAAGAGCTGACCATCGCGAAGGTCGTCTCGAGCGTCGCGGGGACATCCTTGGAGACGTGAAGCGTCTTCGCGCCGATGCCGTAGGCGGTACCGATCGCCATGAAGAACAGGAACAGCAGCGGGATGATCATGTTAAGCAGCGGGGATGAGGGAACGAGTGTCCCGTCTTCCGCGCGCATGAAGGAGTTCTTCGGAATGCAGATAAGGACGAGGAGGACAAGATAGACGATCGCGGTGATTCCGGCATATTTCAGGCCTCTGTTCTCGTCAGCGGTCAGGCGCATCTTATCGAGCTCGCTGGAATCCTTCTGGAACTGGAGCTCGGGATACTGACGGTTGATATAGGGCGCGACGATGTATTTCGTTACGATAAAGCAGGCTGCAGTCATGACAAAGGTGGCGACGACCATGAAGTAGTAGTTGACCAGCGCATGGGTTGCGGGTGCATTGCCCGCTGCGTCCGCGATACCGTCCGCTGCGACGATCTGGCTGGAAAGTCCCGCCAGGAAGGTGTCGACAGAAGTCGGGAACAGACATGCGGTGAAACCGCCGTTTGCTGCGGCATAGCCCATGATGATGCCGATCCAGGGGTGCAGCCCCATTGCCTTGAAGACAGCGGCGGCGATGACCATGGTGAAGATAACGCCTGCGCCGGAGCCGATGCTGGAGTTGACGCCGACGAACGCGACGGTCATGAAAACGATGGCGAGCGGCGCACCGATGACGGCCTTGCGCATCATGGCGTCAAACAGGCCGAGCTTTTCCGCATAACTGACGCCGACCACCATGACGACGACCATGCCCAGCGGATAATAATTGATGAAAATAGAGACATAGTTCTGCAGATACTTGGAGAGTGTTGCGAGGTTCATCAGGTTGACGACGGAAACATTCGTTGTCTGCACGACGCCGTCCACGACAGTCGGGTAGTCTGCCGACCAGCCGATCGCGGAGAGGATCCCGGAGAGCACGACCGTGATCGCCGAGAGGAAGATGAACAGGAAGAAGGGATGCGGGAGCTTGTTTCCGATCACCTCGATGACTTCCATTACCTTTTCCATTCTGTTACTGTCTTTTACCTTTGCTTTTGGTTCCATACCTTAACCCCCTTTAGTAAGATATCTATGCTTGCAATGCGGAACCCGCATTGAGTTCCTGAAGCATCTCCTTCACATCGGCCTCGGTGACTTCTCTGCCGGAGCGCACCTTCTCCTCGATCCTTCTGCGCAGGATACCGCCGATGTAGCCGCGGAAGTTGATGGGAACAGTGTAGAGCGCACGGGTCAGGATCAGCTGACGCTCGTCGTTCCAAAGCGCTTCAAAATTGTTGCGGTAGTCGCCGAAGGCGAAATCCGGGATACTGTGCGCGGTGTTCTTCCGGTATTCTTCGGTCGCTGCCGCGTCGACCTCGCCGTCCTTTATGCAGACGCCGTAGAACTTCTTTGCCGCCTCTGCGGAAAGGAGCTCGTTGTCGCAGTCGCGCTTTACATCCGCAGCCGGCCGAAGGAATGCGTCGCCGTAGCCTCCGCCGCCCTGCGAGTAGAAGGAGATGGTGTCGCCGGGCTGTACGCGGACCTCATCCAGGCTGTGAAGCTGCACCTGATCCGCTTTTCCTTCGTTCTTATAGATCAGCGCAAGACTGGCTTCCGTCCCGCCCTTGCGGCCCCAGGGCTGGAATTCATTGCGTTCCATGTTTCTTGCAGAGACGATCGTATCGGGACCAAGATTCCGGAAGATCAGCTCGACGCCCGCGCCGCCGCGGTATCTGCCGTGTCCGTAGGAATCCTTACGCAGACCGTAGTGCTCCACAAGGACCGGCATGTCCGCCTCGGTGGATTCCACCGGGACATTCCGCATGTGGCCGACGGCAAAGTCCATGCCGTCTACGCCGTCCTTCATCGGACGCGCACCGGAGCCGCCGCAGATCGGCTGGATGACGCCGACCTTGCGCTTGCCGCTCTTACTGTCGACAGCAGACAGGGAGATGATGCAGGCCTGTCCGCATCCGGCCGCAGGAAGAGCGTCCGGCCTCGCAGTACTCAGTGCGCCTGTGATGACATCCATGACGCGGATGAAGGTTGCAGCGCGCGCACCGACGGACGCAGGGTGTTCGCAGTTGAGGATGCTGCCTGAAGGCAGATTGTTCTTTACCATGCGCACCATGCCGGAATTCCACGGGATCTGGTGATCGATCGTACGGAAGTAACGGATCAGTGCGGGCACGATCATATAATGCCCCTGCTGTCCCATGGTTGCCATGTTGATGGCTTTCCGGGACTGGATGTCCGTGCCGTCAAAATCAAGATACACGTCGCCGTCCCTGATCTCAAGCGCACAGCGGATGCGGATGGGATAGCCGTCTTCATCCGGATCCAGATAATCCCAGAATTCGTATTTTCCATCCGGAAATTCCCGGATGAGGTTCCGGACGCGGTCCTCCGCATAGGAGAGGACACTTTCCACTCCCTCGTAGAATTCGTCGAGTCCGTATTTCTGAATCAGCTCCTTGACGCGCTCTTCGCCGCGGTACATGCCGGACATGAGCGCGTTGATATCGCCGTTGTTCTGTTCCGGAATGCGGCAGTTGTTCAGGAAGATGTTATAGATATCCTTCTGAAGCACCCCTTTTT
>Ga0079305_1003501_pt1 | contig 10526 bp, 8 predicted proteins | sample LMS_cellobiose_e_FD_79183 | JGI IMG/M metagenome (GOLD analysis project Ga0079305, IMG submission 79183) | Rumen-fistulated moose microbial communities from Alaska, USA - LMS_cellobiose_enrichment | ecosystem: Host-associated > Mammals > Digestive system > Stomach > Rumen fluid ... | reverse complement strand
TGCGCATGGAGATCCACACCGACTTTCCCGCGGTGCAGATCTACACCGGGACCTTTGTGCCCGCGCCCCACGGGAGAAACGGCGGACTTGCCATCGAGCCGGAGTTTTTCCCGGACAGCCCCAACAGGCCGGACTTCCCCTCCACGCTGCTGCGCGCGGGGGAGGACTTCCACCGCTGGGCGGAGTACCGCTTCCGCGAGCTGTGACATGCGAACAGGAAAAAGGGCGCCCTCCGGGGCGCCCTTTTCGCATGCCTAGACGAGCTTTTCCACGCTGTACATGGATTCGAGCACAAGGAAATTCGTGCGGAAGAGATTGTTGAGATTCCAGAAGCTGACGCCGCCGAGGCCGTAGTCCTCGACCAGCGCGTATTTGGCCTGCAGGCTGCGGGCGTCCTCGAACCAGACCTCGTGCGTGCGCCCGTTGGTGTCGTTGTAGCGGAAGAAGGGCGCCTGCGCCGTCTCGTCGAACTGGATCGCCGCCCGGGCCTGCCCGGCGAGGGTGACGGCGCCGACGTTCGTCAGCGGCTGCGCCGCCGTCCCCTGTGCGAAGGGCAGCGTCCAGTTATAGCCGTAGTTGGGCACGCCCAGGAGGATCTTCCCCGCCGGGATGACGGAGACGGCGTAGTCGAGGACCCGCCGGACCATGTTGATCGGGGCGACCGCCATGGCGGGGCCGTAGGTATAGCCCCACTCATAGGTCATCAGCACCACATAATCCGCCGTGCGGCCGTGGAAGGCGTAGTCGTGCGCGGTGTAGAGAAGCCCCTGCTGCTCGTCGGAGAGCTTGGGGGCCAGCGCGGTCACGACGATGTAGCCCAGCGCGTGCATGCGCTCGGTGAGCCTCGAGAGAAACTGGTTGTAGCTCTGGCGGTCGAAGGGATAGACATACTCGAAATCCACGTTGACGCCGTAATAGTCCCCCCCGGCGAGCGCCTGCTCCAGATTTTCCAGGAAATTGTTCTGGACGCCCTGGTCGGTGAGGATCGCGTGCGCGATGTCGCTGGAGAAGCCGCCCTGCGCGCGCAGGTTGGTGACGGTGAGGAGATTTGCGACGTCGTAGCCGGCGGAGAGCTCCGTGTTCACGTTGAAGGTGGGGAAAAGTTCTCCCTCCATGTCGCTGCGGTAGGAGAAGGGGGAGAGAAAGGTCAGATAGGGGAGCGCGGCGCGCAGGGTGCTGTCGGAGGCGTCGGTGATATAGCCGTTGACGAGGATCCGGCCGGGACTCCGCTGCGCGGAGGGGATGACGAGCACCTGGCCGGGATCGATGCGGTTGGGATTTTGGATCTGGGGATTGGCCGCGATCAGCCGCTGCAGGGAGACGCCGTAGCTGCGCGCGATGCCGGAGAGGGTCTGGCTGCTGCGGACGGTGTGGCGGCGCTCCGTCTGCGGGATGACGAGCGCCTGCCCGACGGCCAGGACGTCGGGATTCTGCAGCTGGTTTGCGCTGACGATATCGTCGACCGAAACGGAGAAGCGGCGGGCGATCTGATAGAGATTGTCGCCGCTGCGAACAACATATATTTGCAAGATATCCTTCCTTTCCTCGGGGCGGGAGCCCGGATGCTCCATTCTATTCCGGAAGAGAGAAAAGGGAGATAAACGGCGGACACGGGAGGCTTTGCCCCGCGTCCGCCGTTGAAACGTATGAAGCTTTGTTATTTCCCGAGCGCCTCGAGCTCCTGCAGGAACAGGGCCGCCTCAGCGTCGGAGGGGATGAGGAAGCCGTCGCGCGGCGAGACGGAGAAGGCCTCGACCGCGGGGCCGTCCATCAGGCAGCTGCGCTTGAACTGCTGGCTGAAGAGCCGGCGGCAGTAGCTGTTGAGCCAGCGCAGCAGCTCCTCGTCCGTAAACTCCGCGCCGTAGGCCTGCCGGGCCAGACGGAAGGTCTTGGAGGGGGTAAAGCCGCAGATGAGGATTTTGTGCGTGAAGAAGTCCTGCAGGCTGTAGGAACCCACCGCCTCCTCACTCTTCTGCTCGATCAGGTCGTCGTGGATGGGCAGCAGCTCCGGCGTGACCGGGCAGTCGAGCACATCGTACAGGGCGGCCTTGAGCACCCGGTCCTCCGTGGTATCCGCGAGATAGCGCACGTTCGCGCGCACCTGCGTCTTGGTCAGGCCCATGTTCACGTCGTACATGCTGGTGTGGTCGCCGTTGTAGGTGCACCAGCCGTCGATGAACTCGCTCAGATCCTCGGTGCCGACGTCCAGGCCGTTGACCTTGTTGGCGATGTCCATGAGCACCTGGGTGCGCTCGCGGGCCTGGGCGTTTTCGTAGGCGACGCTGTAGTCCTCGCTGTCGTGCCCGATGTCCTCAAAGTGCTGCAGGACGCTCTTGCTGATGTCGATCACGCGCAGCTGCGCGCCGAGCTGCTCGGCCACGATCACGGCGTTGGACTTGGTGCGCGAGGAGGTGCCGAAGCAGGGCATGGTGCAGGCCACGACGTTTTCGGCGGGCAGGCCCATCTTTTTCACCGCCATGGCGCAGACCAGCACGCACAGCGTGGAGTCCACGCCGCCGGAGATGCCCACCACGCAGTGGTCGAGATGCGCGTACTCCATGCGCTTGACGAGCGCGGAGACCTGGATGTCCAGCATGCGCTCGCAGTACGCGGCCAGCGCCTCCCTGCCGGAGGGCAGATGGGGATGCTTGGCGTAGCTGCGGGTGAGGCGGGTCGTCACGGCCTTCCTGCCCCAGGCAAAGAGGGCGGCGGAGGGAGCCTCAAAGGTCCCGGAGGCCCTGCGCAGATGCATCATGTGCTGCACGTCGATCTCGCTGACGGCCAGGCTGTCCTCCCCTTCGCTCACGGCGAGCAGCTCTCCCGCCTCCGCCGCCAGGCAGAGCCCGGAGTAGGCGCGGTCCGTCGTGCTCTCGCCCCGGCCCGGGGCGGCCAGCACGACGCCGGCGGCGAGCTGCCGGGATTCGTAGCGGACGTTCAGCTCCGCCTCATCCCGGGAAGTGACGGTCTGGGGGAAGGAGGCCATCTGCGCGAGAAGCGTCGCGCCGTTTGCGGCGAGCGCGGCGCTCGGCGCGCCCAGGCGCTCCAGTCCCGCCCCGACCTCCGCCGCGACCAGCAGCTCCGGCACGGCCCGGTGCGCAAAGACGGCCCCGCGCACGAGCGGCCGGCAGGCGGGCTTCCCGTCCGCGCCGGGCAGGAAAGCGGAGCAGTCCACGGAGGCGGGCATCTTGTCGTCGGGAGCGGAAAAGACCGTTCCCTGCACGCGCTCGGCCGGGACAAAGGCCAGCACGTCCCCGTCATGGACGGCGGCGGCGACGCTGTAGATGCGGGGGCCCACCGCCAGCGGCAGGCCCACAAAGGCGAGCAGATCCAGGCCCTCGGTGGCGCGCGCGAGCTCTCCCAGCGCGCGCGCGGCCCCGTCGAGGAGCACGCGGTGGGCGAAGAGGTCGCGGCAGCTCAGGCCCGTGAGCGTCAGCTCCGGGAAGACCAGGACCTTGACGCCCTGCCGGTCCGCGTCCCGGATGCAGCCGAGCACGCGTTCGGCATTGCAGTCCGCGTCGGCCACCCGGATCACGGGCGCGGCCGCCGCGACTTTTACAAAACCGTCTTTCATGAGGAAGTCTCCCTTCTGTCAGAAGCGGATGCGCTCGGCGATGTAGCTCTTGACCTCGCTGATGGGGATGCGCACCTGCTGCATGCTGTCGCGCTCACGCACGGTGACGCAGTGGTCGGCCTCGTCCGTCTCGGTGCCCACGGTGTTGAAGTCGAAGGTCACGCAGAAGGGCGTGCCGATCTCGTCCTCGCGGCGGTAACGCTTGCCGATGGAGCCGGTCTCGTCGTAGTCGCACATGAACTCCTTGCTGAGTTCATTGTACAGCTCCATGGCCGGGCCCGTGAGGATCTCCTTGCGGCTGAGCGGGAGGATGGCGCACTTGAAGGGGGCCAGGGCGGGGTGCAGGTGCAGCACCGTGCGCACGTCGTCGTTGCCCTTCTTGTCCTGCCCCACGACCTCCTCGTCATACGCGTCGCACAGCACGGACAGCACCGTGCGCTCCACGCCCAGAGAGGGCTCGATGACGAAGGGGATGTAGTGCTCGTTCTTCTCCTGATCGTAATAGGTCAGGTCCTGGCCGGAGACCTCCTGATGGCGGCTCAGGTCGTAATTGGTGCGGTCGGCCACGCCCCAGAGCTCGCCCCAGCCGAAGGGGAAGAGGAACTCAAAGTCCGTGGTGGCCTTGGAGTAGAAGCTCAGCTCCTCGGGATCGTGGTCGCGCAGGCGGAGGTTCTCGTCCTTCAGGCCGATGTCCAGCAGGAACTGGTGGCAGAAGCAGCGCCAGTAGTCGAACCACTCCAGATCGGTGTCCGGCTCGCAGAAGAACTCCAGCTCCATCTGCTCGAACTCGCGCACGCGGAAGATGAAGTTGCCCGGGGTGATCTCGTTGCGGAAGCTCTTGCCGATCTGCGCGATGCCGAAGGGGAGCTTGCGGCGGGTGGTGCGCTGGACGTTGACAAAGTTGGTGAAGATGCCCTGCGCGGTCTCGGGCCGCAGGTACACGGTGTTTTTGGCGTCCTCGGTGACGCCCTGGAAGGTCTTGAACATGAGGTTGAACTGACGAATATCGGTAAAATTGTGCTTGCCGCAGCTGGGGCAGGGGATGTTGTGCTCCTCCACGAAGTCCTTCATCTCGGCCTGGGAGTAGGCGTCGATGGGGCGGGGCAGCTCGATGCCCGCATTCTTGCACCAGTCCTCGATGAGCTTGTCGGCGCGGAAGCGCTCATGGCACTCGCGGCAGTCCATCAGAGGATCGGAGAAGCCGCCCAGATGGCCGGAGGCCACCCAGGTCTGCGGGTTCATCAAAATGGCGGCGTCCAGACCCACGTTGTAGCGGTTCTCCTGCACGAACTTCTTCCACCAGGCGCGCTTGACGTTGTTTTTCAGCTCTACGCCCAGAGGACCGTAGTCCCAGGTGTTGGCGAGACCGCCGTAGATCTCGGAGCCGGCGAAGATGTAGCCGCGGTTCTTGCACAGGGCGACGATCTTATCCATGGTTTTCTCGGTGTTGTTCATTTTCCGTCCTTTCCCGCGGCTGGCTGCCGCAGAGAGATTTTTTCAAGCGATTTAATATAGCATATTTTGGCTTGATTATCAATAAAAATTAAAGACTTGTCAAATAATAGAGAGGCGGCGCCGCCGTCCGGACGCCGAAAAAAAGCGGATCCGGGAAAATTTTTGCTTCCCATCCGCGGGGAAACGTGTATAATAGGGTTACATAACATGAAGAGACAGAAGAGGCCCGGGGATGAAGAAGCTTTTCAGAAAGCCAAACAGGGAGCAGCTGTGCAGGACCATGAAGCTGGTCGCCGCGGTCCTGACCGCATATGCGCTGATCGTCGTGCTCATCGTGCAGCTCGTGGACGGGCGGCACGTGCGCTTCTATCTGCTGGGCGATCGGGAGATCTATACCGCCTACGGCGAGGAGTTCGTGGACCCGGGGCGCTACGCGGTGAGCACCGGGCGCATTACCGGCGAGGGGGAGGCCGAGCTGCCGGTGGAGACAATCGGCGAGGTGGACAGCTTCACGCTCGGGACCTACGAGCTCCGGTATACGACCCGCTACCGCCTGCGCAGCTACAGCACGTCCCGTATCGTGCATGTGGTGGACCTGACGCCGCCCGACATCCGGCTGGAAAGCGTGGAGGGCTACGCCCCCAACTGGCTCACCGGCTATGAGGAGGAGGGCTTTACCGCGGTGGACGACTGCGACGGCGACGTGACGGCGCGGGTGGAGACGCATCTGCTGGACGAGAGCGTGGAATACAGCGTCACCGACTCCTCGGGGAACACCGCCACGGTGATCCGTCCGCTGAACTATACCGTGGCGCGGCCGGAGATCGTCCTGACGGGCGGGGAGGAGCTGCAGATCAGCGCACAGATGAGCTACACGGACCCGGGCTTTACGGCCCTGGACGACCGCGGCAACGACCTGAGCGATCTCGTGCAGGTCGAGGGGGAGGTCATCCCCTACCAGATCGGGACCTACGAGCAGGTCTATTCCATCACGAACGCCCTGGGAGAGACGGTGAGCGCGGCCAGGACCGTGACGGTCACGCCGGTATGGAACCCGGATACGGTCGAGCCGGACGGCTACACGATCTACCTCACCTTCGACGACGGCCCCGGCCCCTACACCGCGCGGCTGCTGGACCTGCTGGCAAAATACAACGTCAAGGTCACCTTCTTCGTCACCTGCCTCAACCCCGACTATGAGGACCTGGTCGGGAGGGCCTTCCGGGAGGGCCACAGCATCGGCGTGCACAGCGCCTCGCACAATTACTATTCCATCTATGCCAGTGAAGAGGCGTTTTTCGCAGATTTTGAAAAGGCCGAGGAGATGATCGAGCGGCAGACCGGCAGCCGGACCCGCATCTTCCGCTTCCCCGGAGGGAGCTCCAACACGGTCAGCAGCTTCAACCCCGGCATCATGTCCCGCCTCGTCAGGGACATGACGGAAATGGGCTACCAGTACTTCGACTGGAACGTGACCTCCGGCGACGCGGGCGGAACAAACAAGACGAACGTGGTGGTCGACAACATCATCGACGGCATCTACGGCAGACGGACCGCGGTGGTCCTGCAGCACGACATCAAGGATTTCAGCGTCGCCGCGGTGGAAAAGGTGATCGTCTGGGGCCTGCGCAGCGGCTATACCTTCATGCCGCTGGATGAGACCAGCCCCGCGGCGCATCACGGGATCGCGAACTGAGCGGCCTTTCTGTTGACATAATATTGTTGACATAAATCATGCACAGGGGAGAAGGCTCCGGCTCCGGAGGAACTTTCTCCCCTGTGCCGCGTCTTATTTTGCGGTACGGGGGAAATATGGATTGACAAGAGAGGCCCTGCGTACTAATATCGAGTTGCGCCGCACCCGGCCGGACCGGGGCGACAGCAGAAAGGAACTGAATATGAACCTGAAAAATACCCGGACTCTTGCCGGAGTGGCTCTCTTCACGGCGGTTGTCGCCGTGCTGCAGGCCCTGGGAACCGCGATTCGCCTCGGACCCTTTTCCATTTCTCTGGTGCTGATCCCGATCGTTGTGGGCGCAGCGCTGTACGGACAGGCGGCCGGCGCATGGCTGGGCTTTGTTTTCGGCCTGGTGGTGCTCTTTACCGACACGGCTCTGTTCATGCCGATCAGCCCCCTGGGCACGGTCCTGACCGTCCTTGGCAAGGGCGCTGCGGCCGGTTTTTGCGCGGGCTTCGTATACCGGAAGCTCGAGAAGGTCAACGGGTGGCTCGCGGTCATTGCCGCGGCTGTCGTTTGCCCGGTGGTGAACACCGGCCTGTTTCTGGTCGGCTGCAAGCTGTTCTTTATGAGCCTGATCAATGAATGGGCTGCGGGGGCGGGCTTTGCCAACGCGGGCAGCTATATGATTTTCGCCCTGGTCGGCGCCAATTTCCTGGCCGAGCTGGTGACGAATATCGTTCTCAGCCCTGTGATCGTGCGCCTGATCAAGCTCGGCAGACGGGGCTGGATTGAATAAGCGCGGGCCGCTGGAAAACGCGGCGGAAGGGAGACGGCTATGATCCTGGCGATCGACGTAGGCAACACCAACATCGTCCTCGGCGCGATCGAGGACGGGGAGATCCTGAATATCGTGCGCGTGCACACCGATACGCACGCCACCGCGACGGAATACGCCATCCGGCTCAGGCAGCTTCTGGACTTCTATGCGCTGGACCCCGCGGGCTTTGCGGGCGCGATCCTCTCCTCCGTGGTGCCTCCCGTCACCGAGGCGATGACCGTGGCGGTCAAGACCATCACGGGCCTGGACTGCATGGTGGTGGGGCCCGGGATGAAGACCGGAATGAACGTGCGCATCGACGACCCCGGGACGCTTGCCGGAGATATCGTTGTGGGCAGCGTCGCGGCCATGGCGTATTACGGCGTTCCGGCCATCGTGCTGGACATGGGCACGGCCAACACCCTCGTGGTCATCGACAAAGACGGCGCCTACCGCGGCGGGGCCATCACCCCCGGCGTGAAGCTCTCCTACGAGGCGCTCGCCTCCGGGACCAGCCTTCTGCCGGACATCTCCATCGCGGCCCCCAGAAAGGTCATCGGCACCAACACCGTGGACGCCATGCGCTCCGGCGCGGTGTTCAGCACCGCGGCCTCCATCGACGGCATGATCGAGCGCATGGAGGCCGAGCTCGGCTATCCCTGCAAGGTGGTGGCCACCGGCGGCCTTGCCCAGGCGATCGCCCCGTACTGCCGGAGAGAGATTGTTTGCGACAACGATCTGCTGCTGAAGGGCCTGTGGGTTTTGTATCAGAAAAACAAAAAGTGATACGAAAGAGAAAAAGAATGAGCCGCTGCGTTGCCCGCAGCGGCTTTTTCCCACAGATGGAAAATATTTAATTCTTAATTTTTGAAATTGCCTCTTGCATATTTCATCAAGTTGAAATATAATGCAACTAAACTGTAACTATTTTAGAAACAATATGCAACAACTTCACTGCCACTGGAGACCGCGTTTGGGAGGACATCGAGATGAAGAAACATGTGTTGAGTATGCTGCTCTGCCTGTGCATGATCTTTACCATGCTGTGCGGCATGGCGGGGGTCGCCTATGCAGACGAGACGGTGAAGCACACCCTGAAGGCCGGCGAGACCGTGATCGGCGTGTGCCAGAAGCTTGGCATCGACTTCTATGCCAATCAGGCCTGGATCATGCAGACCAACAACATCGCCAATTTCAACAACCTGAAAGCGGGCATGGTTTTGACGCTGCCGACCGGCAAGACCCCTGCGGCTCCCGCTGCGGCTCCCGCCGGAGGCACTGCGCCGGCGACAGCCGGTGCGGGCACCTATTACCTCGCGGAGCACACGGTTGCTCCGGGTGAGACGGTCTATGCCATCTGCCAGGCCCTGGGCATCGATTTTGCCGCCAACTCCGACAGGATCAAGGAAATCAACGGCATCGGAAACTACAACAACGTCAAGGCCGGCACCGTGCTCAAGCTGCCCACGACCACGGTTCCCTCCGGCACCTACACCACCGTCGTGGCGCACAAGGTCGCCGCCGGAGAAACGGTCATGACCATCTGCATGAACAACGGCATCGATTTCGCCTCGAACCAGGCGGCGATCAAGTCCCTGAGCGGGGTCGACAACCTGAATGTGATCCGCCCGGGTCAGACCATCTATCTGCCGGTAAAGAACGCCGCTGCGGCCACGGTGCCCGCGGCTGCCGGCGGGGCGGCCCCTGCCGCTGCGGCCACGACCCCCGCCCCGGTGAATACCAAGGCCGAGGCCGGTGCCTTCACCGTGCACACCTCCTCCAACGGCGTCTTTCACCTGATGGTCAACGGCCAGATCGTCAACAGCGCCAAGGCCGGTGAGACGGTCTCCGTCGTCACCGTCCCGGATCAGGGCTACAAGGTCAACGACATCATCGTCTACAAGACCGCCTCGACCGAGCGCGTGACGGTGAAGAATTCCAGCTTCACCATGCCCGCCTATGACATCACCATCTACGTGACATTCCGCGCCGGCTGATTTTCAAGCAGACAGACGACACCCGGGGTTTTCCCGGGTGTTGTTTTTTCTCTTCGATTTGCCTTGCATTTTTTCCGCATTTATGGAAAAATAACAGCAAAGGGGATGAAGATATGGAATTGATCCTGATCGTTGCCGCGATCCTGCCGGCGGCCTTTCTGATGTGGAGAGTTTATCAGGCGGACCGTCTGGAGAAAGAACCGTGGAGCCTGCTGCGCTCGCTGCTGATTCTCGGCGTTGCCGCAACGGCGCTGGCCTCCTTTGCCGAGCAGCTCGGGGACATCCTGCTGTCCTGGTTCGTCCCGGAGGACTCGCTGCCCTACAACATCATCATGTACTTTCTCATCGTCGCCGTTTCGGAGGAGGGCTTCAAGTACCTGCTGATGAAGAGCCGCACCTGGAACTCGCCGCACTTCAACTGCTCCTTTGACGGCGTGGTGTACGCGGTGTTCATCTCCCTGGGCTTTGCGATCTGGGAGAACATCGCCTATGTGCTCAGCTACGGGCTGGCCACGGCCGTCGCCCGCGCGCTGACGGCGGTGCCGGGGCATGCCTGCTTCGGCGTGTTCATGGGGACCTGGTACGGCATTGCCAAGCGCTATGAGGAGGCGGGCCTGCTTCAGGAGGCCGCGCGCTCGCGGCGGACGGGGCTGCTTGTGGCCGTGCTGCTGCACGGAACCTACGACTTTATCGCCGCCATGCAGACCGAGGCGATGAGCCTGGTCTTTGTCGTGTTCGTGCTGAGCATGTTCATCACGGCGGTGCGCCTTGTCCGCAGACATGCCGGCAGCGACAGCTATATCGGCGGCGGCACGGACATGGAGATCTGAACAAAAAGCATCCTTGCCCGGCGAGCCTGCTCGCCGGGCAATTTTTCATCTCGGTGAATTATACTATCAAGTGCAACAGTTAACGGAATAAGAAAGAAGTTCATACGAACCTCGTGTAGAATGAAGCTACCACACCACCAAACCACAGAGGAGGCTCGTATGAACTACAAACATC
>Ga0079305_1003499_pt1 | contig 10528 bp, 3 predicted proteins | sample LMS_cellobiose_e_FD_79183 | JGI IMG/M metagenome (GOLD analysis project Ga0079305, IMG submission 79183) | Rumen-fistulated moose microbial communities from Alaska, USA - LMS_cellobiose_enrichment | ecosystem: Host-associated > Mammals > Digestive system > Stomach > Rumen fluid ... | reverse complement strand
CGCCGGAGCTCACCGCGACCGATGTCGCATTTCCGCCGGTGATCGCCAAAGTGCCGTCGGCAACCGAGGCGATCGTCGCATTTCCGCCGGAGATCGTCGCGGAGCCGCCCGAGATCGTGGTGCTGACCGCATTCCCGTTGAGAACCGTCATGCTCCCGCCGGAGACGATATCGTTCACGGCCGCCGTTCCGCCCGAAAGCGTCATATTTCCGCCGACGAGCGCGGTCCGGGAAACCGTCGCGCTCTCGACATACATACTTCCGGAAGCGTTGACCGTGGTGGACGTCGCCGCTCCGCCCGAGACCGTGAGACGGCCCAAGGCGTTGACCGTTGTGCTTTCGATCGCGCCGCCGGAAGCGACGGATGCGCTCCCATGGGCATCGATGACGTTAATCTTCGCCTCACCGCCGCTGGCGACACTGAGCAAACCGCCGGAACTGACCGTGACGGAGGTCGTTTTGCCGCCGTCGGAAACGGTCATGCCGCCGGAAGCGCAGATCACCGTGGAGGTCGCCGCCGCACCGCTGAAAACGGTCGCGGTCCCGCCGGAGATCTCAGTGTCGGTGACAGAGCCGCCCGAAAGCGTCAGACTGCCGCCGAAGATCGCGGTGCCGCTCGCACTTCCCGTGGAAACAAGCATGCCCCCGCCGGAAACCGTCGTATCGGCAAGCTCGCCGCCGGCGAGAACAAGACTGCCCCCGAAGAGCGTCGTCCCCGAAGCCGAGCCCGCGCTCGAAACGGTCACGACACCGCCGGAAATCGCGGTACCGGTCGCCGAACCGCTGCTGAAAATGACCATACTGCCCGAAACGACGGTCCCCGTCGCCGTGGTGCCGGAGTGCACCGTCGCGGACTGATTCGCTTTCAGCACAACATCCGAGAAGGTGTTCGAGGCAAAAGTGACATCGGCGCCGGGCAAAACATCGACATAGCCGCCGTTTTCAACGACCGCCGTCGCCGTGCCGCCGCTGGCGGTCAGCCGCGCGCCCACATTGACCGTAACGCTGTCGGCCGTGCCGCTTTCGATGACCAGCAGACCGCCGTCGTCGCTCACGGCAGTATCCGTAAGAGTTCCTCCGGAGAGAGTCACACGGCCGGCAAAGATGGCGGTATTCCCGGCGGAACCGCCGGAAACCGTGACGCTGCCTGCGGAATTGACCGTCGTGGCGTCGGCTTCGCCGCCCGAGGCAACCGTCATGCGGCCCGAAGAATTGACCGTCGTGCCGGAAGCCGCGGCGCTCTCGATGTAAAGCGCACCCGAAGCATTGACCGTGGTATCCGAGGCAAGACCGCCGCCGGAAACCGTCATACTTCCGCCGAAATTGACCGTGGTGACGGAAACCGTCGCGCCGTCGACGGACATACCGCCCGAGGCATTGACCGAGGTGCTCGTGACCGAAGCTCCGCTCAGGACAGTGAAGAGACCGCCCGAACCGACCGCGGTATTATCGACCCGGCCCGCACTCGAAACGGTCACACTGCCGCCGGTGATCGTCGTGACGGCCGCCGAACCGCTGCTGAAGACCGTCATCCCACCCGAGACCGTGGTGCTGCTGGCCGTCGTGCCGGAGTGCACCGTCGCGGAGTGATTCGCTTTCAGCACGGCGCCGCTGAATGTGTTGGCAACAAAAGTGACATCCGCACCGTCGGCGAAACCGACGAATCCGCCGTTTTCCACGACCGACACCGCCGTACCGCCGCTGGATACGACCATGCTGCCGCCCACATCGACCCGAACGTTTCCGGCGGTCCCGCCGGAAACACGGAGCAGGCCGCCTTCGGCGCCGACGGTGACGGTACCGGCAGCGCCGTCTTCGACGATGGTGACCTCACCGCCGCTGATCGTGGTGTTGTCGGCTTGCCCGCCCGAGGAAACGGTCATCGAACCGGACGCCAGAACCGTGGTGCTGTCGGCCGAACCGCCGGAAAGAAGCACGGTGCCGCCGGAGGAAACCGTGGTGCTCTGCACCGCACCGCCCGGGGAAACGGTCAATCCGCCGCCGGAAAGGGTGGTGGCGACCGCCGTTCCCGCACTGGAGACGGTCATGCTTCCCGCGGCGTTGACCAGCGTGGCGGCGGCCGAACCGCCGCTGAACACGGTCATGGCCGCGCCGGAACCGATCACGGTGTTCTGCGCTTTCGTCGGGGAATGCACTGTGGCCGACTGGTTCGCCGTCAGCACAACGTCCGAAAACGTATGGAGATCGAAAACGACATAGGCCCCGTCGTCGAACCCGACGAAACCGCCGTTTTCGACGATCGCCGTCGCCGAACCCGAAAGCCTGACGAACAAACTGCCGCCGGAGTTGACCGTGGTGCTGTCGGCCTGTCCGCTCTTGACTTCGAGCACGGCACTTCCGGCACTGATGGCGGTGCGCAATGCCGTTCCGCCTTCGACGGACATGACCCCGGAATCGGTGAGCGTATTGTCCGTCGCCGTTCCGCCGCTGAACACGGCGACTCTGCCCGCGGAGACAATCGTACCCGTCGCACGACCGCCTCCGGAAACGAACACATCTCCATCCAGCACCGCGGCGCCGGAAACGATCCCCCCGCTGGAGACGAAAACGTTTCCGCCCGATACGGTTGCGCCGGAAAGAACCGCCGCCTGAGAAACAGTCACACTGCCTCCGCAATTGATCCCAGCATCGTCCACAGCACCGTTTTCGATAAACATGGAACCCGCATCGACCGAGACCCCCGTCGCCGAACCGTTGTCTTCGACGAACATGGAGCCGGCGGAACTGACCACCGTGCCGGAAGCGAAACCGCCGTTTTCAACGATCATGCCGCCATTGGCACTGACCGTGGCGGACGTCGCCAAACCGTTGTCTTCGACGAGCATGAGCCCCGCGGAGCTGACCGTGGTGGACGTCGCCGAGCCGCTGTCTTTGACGAGCATGATCCCCGCGGAACTGACCACCGTGCCGGAGGCGAAACCGCCCGAGGAAACGATTATATTGCCGCCCGCGGCCGAAGCGTTGCACGCCGTTCCGCCGGAACTCACGTGCACGGTGCCGTCGGCGGCAGCCGTGGTGCCGTCGACAAGACCGCCGCCGCTGACGTACAGAACGCCGTCACCGCGGATCGTGCCGCCCGAAGCCGTGCCCCCGCTGAAGATGACCATACTGCCGCCGGAAGTCACCGCGGCATCGGTGGCTGTTCCGCTGCCGAAAACGAACATACTGCCTGCGGAGTTGAGCGTGACGTGCTTCGCATCCCCGCCTTCGACGTTTGCGATGCCCTCGGCTTCGATGGTAACGCCATCGACCTGCCCGTCCTTGACGGAGAGGCTCGCGGAGGTGTTGATCTCAAGATCGGTCGCCGAACCGCCGGAAACAACGATCGCGGCGCCGGATTCGGCCGTAGTGACAGTCGCGGTCCCGCCGGCGATCGTCATGCTCCCGCCGGAGCTGACCGTGTTGCCCGCAGCCTCTCCGCCGGAAACCGTGAACTCGGCTCCGGAACTGATTGTGGTGGCGGTCGTCTTCCCGCCGAAAACCGTCATACTTCCGCCGGAGCTGACCGTGTTGCCCGCAGCCTCTCCGCCGGAAACCGTGAACTCGGCTCCGGAACTGATTGTGGTGGCGGTCGTCTTCCCGCCGGAAACCGTCATACTTCCGCCGGAATTGACCGTGTTGCCCGCAGCTTCTCCGCCGGAAACCGTCATACTGCCGCCGGAATTGACCGTGTTGTCCGCAGCCGAACCGCCGGAAACCGTCATATTTCCGCCGGAATTGATCGTGGCGGCAGTCACCGCCCCGCCGGAAACCGTCATACTGCCCGAGGCGTTGACCGCGGCCCCGCTGATCTCTCCGCCGGAAACCGTCAGATATCCGCCGGAATTGATTTCGGCGCCGCTGACCGAACCGCCGTCGAAGGCGATCACCCGGGCGCCGCCCGCGATAGAAGCACCCACTGCCGTCGTGCCGGAGTGGACGGTGGCGGTCTGCGAATCTGAGAAGGAAAATCCGCTGATGGTGTGCGAAACGAAATTGACGCTCGCGCCGTCAACGACTTCGACGAAACCGCCGTTTTCCACGACCGCGCCGGCCGAAGCGCCGCTGGAAACGACCATGCTTCCGCCCACATTGACGGTCGTGTCGTCCGCCACGCCGGCCACGACAAACACGCTTCCGGCGGAGTTGACCGTGTTGTCGACGGCCGTACCGCCCGAAACAGTGAAAACACCCGCGGCGTTGACCGTGTTTCCGGTCGCCGTGCCGCCCGAAACCGTCATTTCTCCGCCCGTGACCGTCGTAGCGCTTGCGGCACCGTCCAGAATGGTCACATCACCGCCGGAGACAACGGTATTTTCGACCGTGCCGCCGGAGACCGTCATTCCGCCGCCGGAGCGGACGACCGTTCCGCTCGCCGAACCGGTCTCAAGAGTCATTTCACCCGAAGAACTGATCACGGCGTCATTCACCGTGCCGCCCGATACGACCACGGCGCCGCCCGCGTTGACCGCGACCTGATCGGCCGTGCCGCCCGAGGAAACGGCCAGAAGTCCGTCGGCGTTGACCGCAGTGTCCGTCGCCACGCCGTTGGACTCGACTCCCATCCGGCCCCCGGAGGCGATCACGTAGCCGGAGATCGCCGCATCTTTCATCTCGAATGCCGATCCGGCGCTGGTTCCTTCGATATAGGTGTTCCCGGCGACCGCGATATGCAGAAGCGCGCCGCTTGCCGCCGCGATGTTCGACGCCGTGCCGCCGCTTCTGACATCGATCTTGCCGCCGCCGGAAACCGTGGTGACATCGGCGGAACCGCCGTCGATGAGCAGCGAGCCGGAAGAAACGACCTGCGTCACGGAAACCGTGCCGCCGTGGATATCCATGCTGCCCGCGGAAGAGACGACCGTGCCCGTCACCGAGCCGCCGGAAACTTCCATATGACCGGAAGCGTTGACCGTGGTGGTGTCGGCGGAACCGCCGGAAACCGTCATGCTCCCCGAGGCGTTGACCGTGTTGCCGACGGCACTGCCGCCCGAAACGATCAAGTTCCCCGCGGCATCGACCGTGTTGCCGGAGGCAAAGCCGCCCGAAACCGTCATCTCTCCGCCCGTGACCGTCGTGGCGCTCGCTTCTCCGCCCGTGACCGTCATGCTCCCTGCGGCGTTGACCGTGTTGCCGACGGCACTGCCGCCCGCAACCGTCATGCTTCCCGCGGCATTGACCGTGTTGCCGGTCGCCTTGCCGCCCGTGACCGTCATTTCTCCGCCGGTGACCGCGGTGGTGTCCGCACTGCCGCCCGAAACTGTCATGCGCCCTGCGGCATTGACCGTGTTGCCGGAGGCAAAGCCGCCCGAAACCGTCATTTCCCCGCCCGTGACCGTCGTGGCGCTCGCTTCTCCGCCACGGACAGTCATGCCGCCGGAAGCGTTGACCGTGTTGTCGACGGCCGTACCGCCCGAAACGATCATGCTTCCCGCGGCGTTGACCGTGTTGCCGGTCGCCGTGCCGCCCGAAACCGTCATTTCTCCGCCGATGACAGCGGTGGTGTCCGCACTGCCGCCGGAAACCGTCATGCTCCCTGCGGCATTGACCGTGTTACCGGTCGCCGTGCCGCCGTCGACGGAGAGCTTTCCCGAAGCGTTGACCGTGGTGGTGTCGGCGGAGCCGCCCGCGAAAACGTCCATGCGGCCGCCGTCGACGGCGGTTCCCTCGGCAAGACCGCTGCTGTAAACGAAGAGACCTCCCGCCACCGAGGCGTCGACGGCCGTCGTGCCCGAGTGGACCGTGGCGGACTGGGATCCGGCCAGCACGGCGCCGCTGAACGTGTTGGCGACGAAATTGATGTTCGCACCGTCGGCGAAACCGACGAATCCGCCGTTTTCGGTGACATTCGCGGCTGTACCTCCGCTTTCGACGAGGGCGCTGCCGCCGATATTGACCAGAACACTGTCGGCGACGCCGAGACTCTCGACTTGCACCATGCCGCCGTCGGCATTGACGGTGGTGGTGTTGGCCGTGCCGCCGCTGCTCACGATCAGGCGGCCGCCGTCGACCGCCGTGTCATCGACGACACCGTTGACGAAAACGATCAAGTCGCAGCCGTCGGTGATCGTGGTATTGACGGCCCGGGTCCGGGAATGGACCGTGGCGGACTGGAAATCAGAAAGCACCAGACCGTCGATGGTGTTCGAAACGAAGGCGACGGCGCCGCCGGACTGAATGAAAACGTAACCGCCGTTCTCAAGGACCGAGGTCGCTTTGCCGCCGCTTTCGACCAGCAGACTGCCGCCGGAGTTGACGGTGGTGCTGTTGAGCACGCCGCTGGAAAGGATCACCGCGGCGTTCCCGCCGCCGACGGTGGTGATGTTCATCACGCCGCCGCCGGTGACGATGACCCGTCCCTCGCTGTCGACGACGGTCCGGTTGGCGATGCCCTCGAGAAACAGATACGCGCTGTCGCCGGAAGTTGCGGCGGCGACGGTGGTGAAGTTCGTGACGGCGCCGCTGGAAACGGTCATCGATCCGTGATCGAGTGTCTCGTTGGCGGTGCCGCCGCTCACGATCGCATTGCCCGCGGTATTTATGGTAGTCTCGTTGATGATGCCGCCGAGAGAGAGCCGCAGCAGGGCGGCCGAGTTGACGGTGGTGCCCTCGGCGTTGCCGCCGCTTTCGACGGCGAGGTAACTGCTGGCGCCGACAGTGTAACCGGAGACGCCCGCGCTTTGGATCAGAAACGCGGAACCGGCGCTCTCGCCCTGAACGTAGGCGCCGGGAGCGACGGTGAAATTCAGCTGCGCTCCGTCGAGTGCGGAGATGTCCGCGGCCGTACCGCCGCTGGAAACGGTGATGACGCCGTTCTGGGTGACGGTGGTATCAAGGGCCACTCCACCGTTCAGAACGGTCATTTCATCATTGTCCAAAGTGATCCCTGTGGAAGTCACGCCGCTGGAAACGATGTAGTCCATGTCTTCTCTCTCCGATTTTCCCTTATATCAATGCACTCTGCTGAACTCCGAACATCCGTCCGCACTCCGGGCAGCACAAAACACAAGCCTCCGTGCGAAGTAGAAAATCCTACAACCGCTCTAAGATACACCGCTGTTTGCGTAAATGCAAGTACCGAAACGAAAAAATCCGGCTTGCAACTTTTTCAGACGCCGCCGGGAGGATCGTCGGCGGGGTGGTAGGGATAGGGCAGAAAGTCCAGTATGCGGTCGTCGCCCGTGCCGCTGAGGGACTGGGCGATGGTGAGGATGTAGCGGAAACTGTCGCTGTTCACCGCGGCCGAAAAGAGATTCGACGAGGCCAGCCGGAGGATGTTGCGCATATCCCACGGCACGATGTTTTTGGGATCGCAGTCGCCGATGATCCGCCAGTTGCGTTCGGGAAGCAGGATGCGGTTTTTTTCGTCGCAGACGGCGAAACCGTCGAGAACGTACGCGGGAAAGAAGGGGCCGTTTTCGCCCCCCGACACGCGGCAGGAGAGGACCGAAAGGATCGAACCGGCGCCGTCGTGCTCCGAAAGGATGCTTCCGATGCAGTAGAGTTCGGGTTTGAGGGTGGTTTCCGGTTCGGCCGTCATGTTTTCGCCGGTCATGAAGGCGGCGATGTCCTCGAGGGTGTCGAGAGGCTTCTGCGCGGCGCGGCGGTAGAAACCGGCCGCCGCCGCTTCGATCTCGGGCCGGGAGTCGTTGTCGAACCACTGCAGATGGACGTCAACCAGAAGATCGAAGATATCGACGTCGGGCGAGCAGAGCCGCGTGAGAAAATATTTGCGTCTCCGCCGCAGCAGAAGGGCGGCCTCCAGCTGGTGGATCCGGCGGCGCATCAGGGGGTCTTCGCTCTCGTGCAGAAGTCCCGGCACGTCGCCCAGTTCATCCTCGCGGGCCAGAAGTTCGGCCATGGCGTTGAGGGCGGTGTTTTCGTCCGGATCGTCCAGCAGCGAGGCGATGCGGAGTATCTCGGAATTCCCCTCACTCATTGCCGGATTTGCGGACGGGGAATTTGCCGATCAGGGCGTTGGAGGCGATGTCCTTGACGTCGTCGGCAAAGTCGCCGCGCAGGATCCAGCGCAGAAAGTTGGGATCGTTTTCGGCCAGATCCCGCAGCGTCCGGCCCGCGTTCTTGCCGAAGTTGACCACCACTTCGTCGCCGCTCCACTTGAAACGGCGGCCGCGGTCCACGGCGTCGGGACCGGCCAGATCGCTGAAGACGGCCAGTCCCGCCACGTCATCGGGCAGTTCGGGATGACGCTCCATTTCGCCCGCCAGCACCTCCAGCGTGGCGGCGGTGTCGGCTCCGGCGCTGTGGGCATCGGAGAGTTCCTTGCCGCAGAAGAACTTGTATGCGGCGGTGAGAGTCCGCGGGTAAAGTTTGCAGAAGATGTTGTAGGCGTCGACGATCTTGTGATCGACCGCGGTGAAATCGTATCCGGCGCGCTTGAACTCCGCTTCGAGGATCGGCACGTCGAAACCGCTGATGTTGTACCCGGCCAGGTCGCAGTCCGACAGGTAGTTGAAAAGTTTTTCGGCGATGTCGGCAAAGGAGGGGGCGTCGGCCACGTCGGCATCGCTGATGCCGTGGATGGCCGTGGCTCCGGCGGGAATGGGGATCCCCGGATTCAGGCGGCGGACGGTGGTCTGCCGACGGTCGTCGGGATAGAGTTTGACCACGGCGATCTCGACGATCCTGTCGCGCTGGGGCACGACACCCGTACTTTCGATGTCGAAAAAGGCAAGCGGACGGTCAAGTTTCAGACGGCCTGGCATGATGTTTCTCCTTTGGGTTTCTGTTTCCGGAATTTCGTCGAAGAACGTTCTCCGCGGCGGTCACTTGTGATCGTCTTTTTTCAGACGCTCCACGTCGGCGTCGGCGAAGGCGACGACGTCGCGGAATTTATCGAGATTTTCGGGCGCGGCGCCGATCAGGGTCTTGTGCGCCTCGGAAACGGTTTCGGCGGTGTCGAGAAGTCCGGGCGACGCGGGACCGGCCGTTCCGGCGGCATCGGCGGCCGGGAGCGGAGCCTCTTCGGTGAAGGTGAAGAGCTTTATGACGCCCAGATCGCGCAGAAGTTTCTGCAGGACGGCACTTGCGTTGCAGAGGGACATCTCGGTATGGTCGCGCCGGCTCCTGAGGGCCAGCATGGTCAAAACGCCCATGAAGGTGCTGTCCATGGCGGTACACTCCCCGAGATCGATGACGAGGCGCTTCAGGACGCCGCTGCCCTTGGCGATCTCGCGCAGAGGCACGGCATACTCGAAATTCGCCCGCCCGCAGACCTTGACGGTGCAGACGCCGTTTTCGTTGGAAATGACAAGATCGGAACTGTGCATATCGCCTGACCTTCCCCGCCCCTGAGCCTACTGCGCCGCGCCGATGACGGCCTTGATCCGCCGGACGCCGCGGCTGGAGCTCTCTTCCTTGAGTATCTTGAAACTGACCAGTTCCCCGGTCCGTGCCGCGTGGGGACCGCCGCAGATCTCGCAGCTGACGTCGCCCATGGTGTAGACCTTGACGATCTGGCCGTATTTGCTGCCGAAAAGTCCCATGGCGCCCTTGGCGCGGGCGCTGTCGACGTCCATCTCCTCGCAAACCACGGGCAGATCGCGGGCAATGGCCTCGTTGACCAGTTTTTCGGTCTCGGCCAGCTGTTCCGGGGTCATTTTATCGGGATGGGAGAAGTCGAATCTCAACCGTTCGGCGGTGATGTTGGAGCCGCGCTGCTCCACATGGGTGCCCAGCACCTTGCGCAGGGCGGCCTGCAGCAGATGGGTCGCGGTGTGAAGTCTCGCGGTGGCCACGGAGTGGTCGGCGAGCCCGCCCTTGAATTTCTGCTCCGCTCCGGCTCTGGACATTTCCTGATGCTTCCTGTAGGCCTCCTCGTAGCCCGCCATATCGACGGTGAAGTTCTGCTCGCGGGCCATCTCGCAGGTAAGCTCGATGGGGAATCCGTAAGTTTCGTAGAGGTTGAAGGCGTTCTTGCCGGAAATGACCTTGCGTTCGACGAAGGCCGGAACGCGGTCGATGAGCTTCTGGAACTCGCGGATGCCGTTTTCGAGGGTGACGCCGAACTGTTTTTCCTCGCGGTCCAGTTCCTGCGTGATGACGGCCCGGCGCTCCTCCAGCTCGGGATAGAATTCCTTGAACTCGTCGATCACCACATTGGCGATGCGGCTGGTGAAAAGACTTCCCGTGATGCCCAGTTTGCGGCCTTCGCGGATGGCGCGGCGGATGAGACGGCGGAGCACGTAGGGCTGATCCACTCTTCCGGGAGTGATGCCGTCGCCGATGATGAACGTCGCCGCCCGCAGGTGGTCGGCGATGATGCGCTCCGAGGCGCAGCGTTCGGCGGGGGCGGAAATGCCGCGGACGGCGTCCAGTTCAGAAAAGATCGGAGCGAATATCTCGGTCTCGTAGCAGCTGGCCTTGCCCTGGAGCACGGCGGTGACGCGCTCGAGGCTCATGCCGGTATCCACGTTGCGCTGGGCCAGCGGCTCGAAGGAGCCGTCGGCGGTCTTGTTGTACTGCATGAAGACGTCGTTCCAGATCTCGACCCAGCGTTTGTCGGCGGG
>Ga0079305_1003498_pt1 | contig 10535 bp, 9 predicted proteins | sample LMS_cellobiose_e_FD_79183 | JGI IMG/M metagenome (GOLD analysis project Ga0079305, IMG submission 79183) | Rumen-fistulated moose microbial communities from Alaska, USA - LMS_cellobiose_enrichment | ecosystem: Host-associated > Mammals > Digestive system > Stomach > Rumen fluid ... | reverse complement strand
AGCCATTCCTGGATGGTGTTGGCCAGGCCGCGCTTTAAGAGGATGGGCTTCCTGGTCTGGCCCAGCTCCTTGAGCAATTCAAAATTCTGCATGTTCCGGGCGCCCACCTGGATCACGTCCACCTCCTCGAACAGCGGCAGGTGATTGACGTCCATGATCTCCGTCACGATGGGTAGCCCCGTTTCCTTTTTGGCCAGCAAAAGCAGCCGGATGCCCTCTTCATGGAGACCCTGGAAGGCGTAGGGGGAGGTGCGGGGCTTGAATGCGCCGCCCCGCAGCAGCGTGGCCCCGGCGGCCTTGACGCGCTTGGCCACGTACACGATCTGTTCCTCCGTCTCCACCGAGCAGGGCCCGGCGATGATGGCAAAGTGCCCGCCGCCGATCTTGACCCCCGGCGACACCTCCACCACCGTATCATCGGCGTGGAATTTCCGGTTGGCGTTTTTGTAGGGCTCCTGGATGCGCTGTACGTTTTCCACGATCTCCAGGGATTTGATCACGTCCATATCCACCCGGGACGTATCGCCGATCAGGCCCATGATGGTCTGGCTTTCACCTTGAGACATGTGGATGCCAAAGCCCATGGCCTTGAGCCAGGAGGTCAGGTTTTCCACTTGCTTGGGGTCCGCGTGGTTTTTGAGCAGGATAATCATGTTCCGTCCTCTTTTCTGGTGCCGATGAATGGAAAAAGGGCCTTGCGATGGCACCCCACCGCAAAGCCCCTGAAAACCAGGATCAGTCTTTACATGCGGCGGCGCGCCTTGCCGGCAAAGCCGGTAAAGCGGTAATAAAACGCGAACGCCGCCGGATAACGCATGCGAAAAACCCTCCGTTCAGATTTCGGTATCAGCATATCACACTTGGAAAAGGCGGTCAAGCGCCGCGCTGTATTTCAACTGTTTTCCTTTCCGCTCACCTGATGCTTTCCACCAGCTCCGTCAGGTTCTTGATGCCCATCACGAAGCCCTTGGAATTATCCAGCCGGTAATCCGCCGCCGCCCGGTAATGGCCGATGCAGCGGTTATACTGGTCGATCACGTCCTCGCGGCTGCCCCCGGCCAGCAGGGGCCGCCGGTCGGTCTTGATATCGGCCAGGATTTGATCCAGGGGCCGGTCGATGTGGATGATGACGCCGTGGTTTTTCATAATGGTCACGTTTTCGGCAAAGGTGCAAAGCTCCCCGCCGGTGGAAACCACGCAGGGGGGCTGGCCCACCAGCTCGATGAGCGCGCCGGTTTCGGCGTTGCGGAAAATAGGCTCGCCCAAGGAAGAAAATACTTCGTTCACCGATTGCATGCCCAGCATTTCGCAGACCCACTGATCCGTGTCCACAAAATTCCACCCCAGGTTCTGGGCCAGCCGGCGGCCCAGGCTGGTCTTGCCGGCGCCGGCCATGCCAACCAGAAAAATGTGCATACGAATCATTGTATAATCCCCCTCGCCATGCTTTCGTGCCGGGGCAAATCGTTTGGCGCTTTCTTTGCCTGCATCATACCACAAAACCGCGGGAATGGCAAGGGAAAATGTGGCGCTCCGGGCTGCGGCGCGCATGTTTTTTCTTTCCCTGGCGCATGCTGGGAACAGGGAGGCGACGCGGCATGGAAAAGGATGCGCGATACCGGCGGGAGAGCGGCGGGCTGTTTTTTCGGCAGCCGCGAAGCAAAAGGATGCGCAAAACCCATCGGGTGTACCACTGAACCGTTGCTTTGCGCGGTTTTTGCGGCGAATCGGTTGACAAAAGCGGCGGAAGTAATATACAATTACATGTTGGCTTTTCAGCCATCTGAAAGGGAGAAACACGTATGATTCGCAAGGACATTCGCAACATCGCCATTATCGCCCACGTAGACCACGGCAAAACCACGCTGGTGGACCAGATGCTCCGGCAGGGGGGCGTATTCCGCCAGAACCAGCAGGTGGCCGAGCGCGTGATGGACTCCAACGATCTGGAGCGGGAGCGCGGCATCACCATCCTGGCCAAGAATACCGCCGTGCACTACGGCGACGCCAAGATCAACATCGTGGATACGCCGGGCCATGCCGATTTCGGCGGCGAAGTGGAGCGGGTGCTGAAAATGGTGGACGGGGTGCTTTTGCTGGTGGACAGCTTCGAGGGCCCTATGCCCCAGACCCGGTTTGTGCTGCAAAAGGCGCTGGGGCTGAAGCTGCCGGTGCTGCTGGTCATCAATAAAGTGGACCGGCCCGATGCCCGGTGCGAAGAAGTGGTGGATGAGCTGGTGGACCTGCTGATTGAGCTGGACGCCGATCCCGCCACGCTGGACCGGCCCATCATCTATGCCTCCGCCCGGCAGGGCACCGCCACGCTGGATATGTCCGCGCCGGGCACGGATCTGCGGCCGCTGTTTGACGCCATCATGGAATATATCCCCGCCCCCGAGGGCGACCCGGACGGCCCCGCCCAGGTGCTGATTTCCACCATCGACTACAGCGAATACGTGGGCCGCATCGGCATCGGCCGCATCAGCCGCGGCACGCTGAAGGACAATATGATGGTGGTGCGCTGCAACGCCTCCAACGACCAGATTTCCGCCCCCTGGCGGCTGACGGGGCTTTCCCTGTACGACGGGCTCAAGCGCGTGGGCGCGGAGCAGGTGGGCATGGGCGATATCGTGGCCCTCACCGGCCTTGCGGACATCTCCATCGGCGATACGGTGTGCGATCCCGCCTGCCCGGAGGCGCTGCCCTTCGTGGCCATTACGGAGCCCACCGTCACCATGACCTTCTCCGTCAACGATTCCCCCTTCGCCGGCCGGGAAGGCCAGTACGTCACCAGCCGCCACCTGCGGGCCCGGCTGTACCGGGAACTGGAAACGGACGTGTCCCTGCGGGTCAGGGACGGCGAAACCCCGGACCAGTTCGAGGTTTGGGGACGGGGGGAACTGCACCTCTCCATCCTCATTGAAACCATGCGGCGGGAGGGCTATGAATTCCAGGTGAGCAAGCCGGAAGTGATCTACCGCTATGCGGACGGGCAGAAGCAGGAGCCCATTGAGCGCATGGTGGCCGACGTGCCCCAGGTGTATGCCGGCGCCGTGATTGAAAAAATCGGCCGCCGCCGGGGCACCCTGGAATCCATGAGCGGCAGCGACCGGGTGCGGCTGGAATTCCTGGTGCCCTCCCGGGGGCTGTTTGGCTATCGCAGCGAGTTTATGACCGATACCCGGGGCGAAGGGATTATGAGCGCGGTGTTCGATCATTATGAGAATTATAAGGGCGATATCCCCCATCGCAGCGTGGGGGCGCTGGTGTGCTACGAAACCGGCGACGCCACCCAGTACGGCCTGTTTTACGCCCAGGACCGGGGCACCCTCTTTATCGGCAGCCAGACCCCCGTGTACGGCGGCATGATCTGCGGCGAATCCAGCCGCCCCGGGGATATCGTGGTAAACGTGTGCAAGCAAAAGCACGTCACCAATATGCGCAACGCCTCCGCCTCGGAGGACAGTTTGCGCCTGGTGTCCGTGCATCCGCTGACGCTGGAGGAATGCCTGGAATTCATTGACGACGATGAATTGCTGGAAATCACGCCCAGGTTCCTGCGCATGCGCAAAAGGGAACTGAGCCACGAACAGCGGGCCAAGGCCGCCGCCCGGGCCAAGCAGTAAGAACGGGATTTGAAAGGGACCATGTATCTTCTTGGAGCCAAGAAGCGCATGGTCCCTTTTTCTGCGCAAGCTTCCGTTTATCGCCGCCTGAACGCGTCCCCGAAGCCCGTTTCCGCAAGGGAAGGTTTTTTGTTTTGGTTTCTTCAGGGCTCCAGCACCGACATCCATGCGCCGTAGGTGGCCGGCATGTGGGCGGACCCCAGGGCGGCAGGGCCGCTCTCCTCCATCAGGGCCCAAATGGCCTCCGCCGCGGCGGAAAAATCGTTTTCCGCTGCCTGCGTGGGGGAAATGAGGGAAAAGATTTGCTCCTTGTCCCCGCGCAGCATGGCGCTTATCAGCGTTTCCATCAGGGCCCAGGCGGTCATGCCGGGCTCGTCCTGCGCCGCTTCGCCGGGGCGGTTCAGGGCGTGGCGCAGGGTGTAGGCCTCCTCCACGGTGGGCATCAGGGCGGTCATGGCCCCGGTCCAACGGTCGATGGCCGCGGAGGAAAGCCGCAGCGTCACATCCTCGCCCAGCTTATCCAGCCGGAGGGCGTAGGCGCTCATCATTTTTTGCCGCGCCGCTTCGTCGGCGGTTTCCACCGGCAGGATCAAATCCCGCCCGCAGCGGACAAAGCCCCACTGGGGGAAGGGCAGGTACGTCACCAGGTCACAGGGATTGATGATATTGAAAATGTTGTCGTAGGCGGGAAGCTCGCCCCGGACGGTGCGGGGGGAGGCAAAGGTGTAGGCATAGACGCTTTCCCGCCCGAACCGCTCCGACAGCGCGGCCCCCAGCAGGTTGGCCACCGCGGCGCCCCGGCTGTGGCCCGTAACCAGGAAGACGGGGCTTTCCAGGGCGGCCAGATAGTCCGCCTGGGCAGACAGCACATCCTGGGCGGCCAGAGAGAAATTTTCCGCATAGGAAAGGCCGTAATCCCCGGAGGGCATCAAATCCATATTCAGGGGCCATTCTCCCTCCGCCGTGCCCCGAACGGCCAGCACCACCGCCGTGCGGCCGTCCGAAAGCTTCTTATCGTACAGCACATAGCCCGCCACGTGGCGGGTATCGCCCGGATCGCGGTCCATGTTATAATCGCCGACCTTCCGGTATCCCATGCCCAGCATCAAAAGCTGCTGGGGAAACAGGCGGTAGCAAAGCTCCGCGATGGTCAGGGCCTGCTGGGCGATATCGGGGCGGTATTCGCTGCTGGGGCGGTTGAAGAATTCCGCGTCCTCCGCAGCGGCGGGCAGGGCCGATGCCAGCAGCATCAGCGCCAGGAGCAACGACAGGGCTTTTTTCATGGCGGCTTCTCCTTTATCTTATCGATCTGCGATGCTGTCCAGGGCGGAGGGCAGGCCCGCAAGGCAGGCAATTTCCGCGTCGGGCCGGTACGCGTCGGAGCGGGGCGACTGCAGACCGCCAAAGCCCTGGCGCACCCACACGGTGCGCATCCCCAGCGCCCTGGCGGGGAAAATATCGTTGTCCAGCCGGTCGCCCACCATGACGGCCGCCCGGGGAGGGCAGGACGCCCTGGCAAGCGCCAGGCGAAAAATGGCGGGGTCGGGCTTCATCACGCCGGCTTCCCAGGAGGAAACCACCAGGGAAAAATACCCCCGGATGCCCAGGGAAGCCAGCCGCGCTTCCAGGCCCGATGGCTGGTTGGCGATGATGCCCAGGCGGTACTTTTCGGCCAGGACGCCCAAGGTATCCTTCGCGTCGGGATACAGCCTCTCCAGGCCGCTTCGGTACGGCGCTGCTTGGGTGAAGCCGTGCTTTTCGATGACCGAGCGGAACTGAGGCCGGTAATTCCTGGAGGCTTCCTCTATATCCCGCCACAGCGTTTCCGCCGTCACGCCCTTTTCCCGGGCCTGCGGCGTTTCCGCCTGCTCCCGGCAGCGGGCGCGCCATACCGCGTCCTCGTTGACCAGGGTGTATCCCATATCCAGAAAGACCCATGCGATGGCCATCTGCGTATTCTCCCTTCTCAAGGCGGGGCGAACCGGGGCGGGCGCCGGACGGCGCTTTGCGCAAACAGCCGGGCGGCCGCGTCGGCGTATGCCTCCTCCGACGTGGCCCGTCTGAGCGCCCGAAGCAGCGGCGGGGGATATTCCAGGGCCTGGGCAAGATAGCCCATGATGGCGTGCATCCGCCCCACGGCCGCGCTGGCGGGCCAAATGCGCAGGTATTCCCGGAACAGCGCGTCGTGAAAGGAAGCGATTTCATCCGCCGTCAGTTCCCCGCCGCCCCGGGCCTCCCGGGCCAGGGCGGGGTTCGTCATCATGCCCCGGCCCAGCATGCATCCCGCCGCCCCGGGATGGCGCGCCCCAAACACCCGGACCTCCGAAGCGGTAAACAGATCGCCGTTAAAAATCACGGGGAAGGGCGCCTGTTCCTGCGCCTCCCGGAAGCATGCTTCCCGGGGCGCGCCCCGGTATTGCTCCCGGCCCGTGCGGGGGTGCAGGATCCATTCCGTAAAAGGATATCGACTTAAAAGCGCCAGCACGCGGGGCCATTCCTCTTCGCTGTCCATGGCGATGCGGCTTTTGACGGACAGCGGCAGGGGCGGGCAGGCGCAGACCTCATCCAGGAAACGGGAAAGGCCGTCCAAATCCCTGAGGAACCCCGCGCCTTTTCCCTTGGCCGTTACCGTGCCGGAGGGGCAGCCCAGGTTCAGATTGATTTCCGGATACCCCATGTCCCGCAGCATCCGGGCGGCGCCAAGAAAGTACTTTGCGCTTCGGGCGAGCACCTGGGGCACCGCGGGCACGCCCGCGTTCTGGGCAGGGGAAAGGTCAAACATTTCCCGCCGGGTGAAGCTCAGGGATTCCGAAGGGCTGATGAAGGGCATGAAATACTTGTCGGCGCAGCCGAACAGCCGGGCATGCACCCGGCGGTAAACGGCGTCTGTAAAGCCCTCCATGGGGGCGAAATAGAGCTTCATGCCGTACGCCCCGTCAGTAGCGCATGATCAGGCGGGCGCCCTTCCTGCCGATGCGGTAGAGGGGCCCTTCCAGCGCCTTTTTCGCGTCCCGCAGCTTCTCCCGGATGGGAATGCCCTGGGGGCAGCGCGTTTCGCACAGGCCGCAGCCCACGCACATGGACGCGCCGGTAGAATTCCTGCGCAGGGCGGTGCACATGAAGTATTCCTTGAAGCCGGCGTATTTTCCCTCGGAATACAGCCGGTTGTAGGCGGCGAAGGTGCCGGGGATATCCACCTGATGGGGGCATGGCATGCAGTAGCGGCAGCCGGTGCACCCCACCTTCATCCGGGCGTTGATGCGGTCCGACACGGCGCGCAGCAGCGCCCGGTCCTCCTCCGTCATGCAGCCTTCCCGGGCGGCGTCCGCCGCGGACAGATTTTCCCTGAGCATCTCCATGGAATTCATGCCGGAGAGCACGCAGGTGACCTCTTTCTGGTCCCACAGCCAGCGGAAGGCCCATTCCGCCGGGGAGCGGCGCACGGGATATTCCAGGAACGCGTCCAGGGCGTCCCGGGGCAGGCTTTTTACCAGCCTTCCGCCCCGCAGGGGCTCCATGATGATGACGGGCAGCCCCCTGGCCGCCGCATAGCGAAGGCCCGTCACCCCGGCCTGGGAATTTTCATCCATATAGTTGTACTGGATCTGGCAAAAATCCCAGTCGTAAGCGTCAATGAGGCGGCAGAACATGTCCGAATTGCCGTGATAGGAAAAACCCGCCTGCCGGATCTGGCCGGTCTTCTTTTTCTCCGCCAGCCATTCCTGCACGCCCAGGGCGGAGATCCTTTCCCAGCTTTTCACGTCGGTGAGCATGTGCATCAGATAATAATCCACATGATCGGTGCGCAGGCGGCGCAGCTGCTCCTGAAAGTATTTCTCCATGCTGTCCGGGGTTTTGAGGTAATAGTGGGGCAGCTTGGTGGCGATGTTGACGCGGTCCCGCGCGTTATTCCTTTCCAGGATCTCGCCCAGGGCGGCCTCGCTGCCGGTGTAGACGTAGGCGGTATCGAAATAGTTGACGCCGCCCTGGATGGCGGAAATGATTTCCTCTTCGGCCTTGTTCAGGTCAATGTGTCCGGCCCGGGCGGTAAAGCGCATACAGCCGTAGCCCAGAATGGACAGGTCGTTGCCGTAGCGGTCCTTGCGGTATTGCATAGAAACAGGCGCCTCTCATCATTTTAGAATTTTTCTGATTTGCGCGTCCGTGGCCCGGGGAAAGCACGCCCGGGCCCGGGCGTAGATTTTTTCTTTGGAAGCCTGAGGCTTTTCCCGGTAGGCGGCGGTGACGCTTTCATAGCCCCACAGGGCTTCCGGCGCGGTATAAACCGCCACGTGCCAGCCGTAGGGCAGGCCCTGCCGGTTCAGACGGCAGCGGAAATCCCGCACCACCAGGTAGGTCTGCATCATCAGATCGGTGATCACGCCCTCAAAATTCTTTTCCCCGCCCTTGCCAAACCCTGCCAGGCGCCGGACGTCAAAGGAATACATTTCCCCGCCGTTTGCAAACAGGTCCATGATCCTTTTTTGCCGGAAGGGAGCCTTTGCGTCCTCCCACCGGGCGTCAAAATCATAGCCGTCCCGCCGCCAGTTGGCAAAATCGGGCAGCCATTTCAGGGAAATGAAGCCCGCCTTGCGGTCAAAAAACTTGCCGTAGGCCACCCTGCCGCTGTCCGCCAGGATGCGCCGCCATTCCCAGGGATCGCGCGCCTCCGCGCCGCTCCACCAGCCGGACGCCTCCGTGCGCTCCTCCACCGAGAAGCCGGGCACGGCGTTGCGAAACAGCGGCAGAAAGCCGATTTCATCAATGGCGTCAATCAGCTCCTCCGGAGAATGCAGACAGCGGGGGTCCTCCCGCCGCACGCCCCGCATGATCCATTCGCCGTTTTCGTTTCCCATGGAGCGCACCTCCGTTCGTATACTTCATTATAAACGATTTTGCCCGGGATGAAAAGACGGAAAATGAAACGCCCCGGCACAGGCGGGGACGGTTTACGAAAAAGGGCTTTTCTGGTACAATAGCGGGCGGGGGGAGGGGTCCGGCATGCGCATGTTCAAGGGCGTCCGGCAGACAGCCGGCGGGTTTTTGAAAAAATACGAACTCACCTATGACGCGGACGGGCGGGAAGTGAAATGGGAAATGATTTCCCTGAACGACCTGAAAACCAAAGAGGACCTGGCCGGAACAATCACGGCGGTGGAAATCATCCCCCGCTTCGCGGACGGGGATTTTCTTCTGTGCCGGGAATTCCGCTTCGCGGTGAACGATTATGTGTGGGAATTCCCCACTGGCATGGTGGAGGAGGGGGAAACGCCCCCGGACGCCGCCGCCCGGGAGCTTCGGGAGGAAACGGGGCTGGAAATCGCTTCGGTGGACCGGGTGCTGCCAAAGTGCTGTTACAGCGTGGGGCTGACGGACGAAATCATCGTGCCCGTGATGGTCACGGTCCGGGGAGAAATGCAGGGCTGCGGCGAAGCGTATGAGGAAATCCGGCCCCATAAAATGTCCCCCCGGCAGGTGCGGGCGCTGCTGAACACACCCGGCATGAAAATGACGGAAACGTGCCTGATGTATCTGGCCGGGGCGCTGGAAAACCTGGAATGACCGGAGGGAAATATGGGAAGCAGCTTATTGACCGCCGCCTGCAACTGCCGGGATTTGGGCGGGCATGCCGCCATGGACGGGCGCGTGACGGCGTTCGGCAAATTCTGGCGCAGCGACGCGCCCCGGGGCGGCGCCGCCCGGGACGCGGATATCCTGCGCGCCTGCGGGATCACCACCGTGCTTGACCTGCGCACGGAGGAGGAGGCATCTGCGCGGCCCAGCGCCTTTGCGGCGCTTATCGGCATTGCGTACGCGCATTTCCCCATTGCGGAGGGAAGCGATGCCCCGGCCAGCCTGGAAGCGGTGCCCGCCTCCTACCTGCGCATCGCCCTTTCTCCCAATATGCCCCGCGTGTTCCGCTGCCTGGCGGACGCCCCCGGCGGCGCGCTTTTCCACTGCACCGCGGGAAAGGACCGCACCGGCGTGGTCAGCGCCGTGCTGCTTTCCCTGTGCGGCGTTCCCGACGCGGAAATCATCGCCGATTACGTCCTCAGCCGTGAAAACAACCGGGAACGCCTGGAAGCCTTTTTGGCCGCGCATCCCCAGGTGGACCGGCAGGCCGTGCTGGCCAACGAAAAAAGCATGGAGGGTTTCCTGCGTTTATTCAGGGAACGGTTCGGCGGGGCGGAAGGCTATTTCGCGGATATCGGCGTGCCCCCTGCGCAGGTGCGGCTCCTTCGGGAAAAACTGCTGGGAGAATAATGAAAAAAAGAGCGGCTCCGCGGGCATTGGCCCCGGAGCCGCGTTTTTGTGAAATGTTATTTTACCACCAGGTTCAGCAGCCGTCCCGGCACGTAGATGCACTTGACGATCTGCCTGTCGCCGATGAGCGCCTTCACGCTGTCTTTCTTTGGAAGCTCCTCCTGGGCGGCCTCCTTTGTCAGGGCGGCGGGCACCATCAGCTTGCCCTTCACCTTGCCGTTCAATTGCACCGCGATTTCCACCTCGTCCCGCACCAGGTATTTTTCATCGTACACGGGCCAACGCTGGGTGTATACCGGGGCGCCGAAGCCCTGCTTTTCCCAAATCTCCTCGCAGATGTGGGGCGCTACGGGGGAGAGCAGCAGCAGCAGCGCCTTGTATTCGCCGCGGGTGACGCTGCCCTTCTGCACCATTTCGTTCACCAGCGTCATCATCTGGGCGATGGCGGTGTTGAACTTCATTTTCTCATAGTCTTCGGATACCTTTTTGATGGTCTGGTGCATGGACACCCGCAGATCGGCGCTGAAGTCCTCGCCGTCGGTCAGGCTGTCCTGCAGCCGCCACACCCGATCCAGGAACTTGCGGCAGCCCCGGGCGCCGTTGGTGCTCCAGGGAATGGCCTGGTCGAAGGCGCCCATGAACATT
>Ga0079305_1003495_pt1 | contig 10550 bp, 5 predicted proteins | sample LMS_cellobiose_e_FD_79183 | JGI IMG/M metagenome (GOLD analysis project Ga0079305, IMG submission 79183) | Rumen-fistulated moose microbial communities from Alaska, USA - LMS_cellobiose_enrichment | ecosystem: Host-associated > Mammals > Digestive system > Stomach > Rumen fluid ... | reverse complement strand
GAAGTCATTCTCGCCGCCGAGGAGTTTCTCGCGCGGAAGTTCCCCGACAACAGCGCCGACGCCTATCTGCTGCTGACCTACGACGGCGCGGCAAAGGAAGAGGTGGACCTTGCCTGGCACGCGGCGGCCGAGATCTGCCTTGCGGCCGGAGCCCTCGACGTCTTCATCTCGAACACCCTCGAACGCAACGAATCCATCTGGGCCGCCCGGGGCGCGTTCCTCGAGGCGATCAAGGCATCCACCAGCGAAATGGACGAGTGCGACGTGGTCGTGCCCCGCAAGTCCGTCGCCGATTTCGTGCAGTTTTCGCACGCTCTGCAGCGGAAACACGGAGTCAGACTGCGCTCCTTCGGCCACGCCGGAGACGGCAATCTGCACATCTACATTTTGCGCGACGATCTGGATGAGGGCCCGTGGAAAACGAAACTTGCCGCGGTCTTCGACGACCTGTACGCCAAGGCGGCGGAGCTGGGCGGCAAAGTCAGCGGCGAACACGGCATCGGCTACGCGAAAAAGCCCTATCTCGCCAGAGTCACGGGCTCCTCCGAAACACGTCTGATGGCCGGGATCAAAGCGGTCTTCGACCCCTGCGGTCTGCTGAATCCGGGCAAACTCATTCCCGGCTGCGAGTAGAAAGCGGGGAAACCGCACCGATCAGCTGAGAAGAGGCTCGAGCTTCTCGACGGTGACAGGCTTCAGCAGAATGCCGTCGAATCCGCTCTCCTTGTACTTGCCCGGCATTTCCGTGTCGGCGGTCACCACGTGAACGGGCAGCGCCGCCAGCTTTGCGTCGGCGCGGACGGCGCGGACAAGTCCTTCGCCGTCCATGACGGGCATCCACATGTCGGTCAGCACGAGAGCAAAGGGTTCCTCAGCCGAGTTCAGGATATCGAGAGCCTCCTTGCCGTTCCCGGCCGTGACCACGTCGAAAGACCCCAGTTTCTTCAGCATCGTCCTGAGCACGATGAGGTTCACTCTCTGGTCGTCGACGATCAGGACGCGCTTCGCCGCGGCGGCTTCGGCGGACGGCTCCTCTTTGACCGCGGGGGCCGGAGGTGCCACGGCCGGCGCGACGGCGGCGGCCGGTTCCTTTTTTTCTTCGACGGGTTTTACACCGGTGACCTTCACATTGCCGACCGTCACCGTGAAAGTGGATCCTTTGCCGAGGGCGGAAGAAATGACAAGTTCTCCCCCCATGGCGTCGATCAGTTTGCGGCAGACGGCAAGTCCGATGCCGGTGCCGCCGTGGCGCGCCAGCTGCGAATCCACCTGAACGTAGGGTGAAGTTATTTTCTTCAGATCTTCCTCGCCGATGCCGCAGCCGGTATCCTCCACCTCGAAGCGCAGGGTCCCCGAGCCGCCTTCGGCGTCAGGTGCGAAGGAGGCGCGGATCTCCACAAAGCCCCGCTGCGTGAACTTCACCGCGTTGTCCGTCAGATTGAAAAGTATCTGCCGGATGCGTTTCGGGTCGATCATGAGCGTCGGCATTTTCTCCGGACGGCACCGGAGTTCGATATTCTGGATCTGCCTCCCGGCGCGGAAGGAATCCATAAAGCCGGTCAGCAGCCGGGAGCAGTCCGTGGGCACAAGCTGGAACTCCAGGCGGCCGTCCTCGAGTTTGGCCAGATCGATGGCGTCGTCGATGAGCCGGAGCAGCGTTCTGCCGCCGGTCATGATCGCGTTGAGGGCCTGTTCCCGTTCCTCCTCGCGCATAAGGTCCAGTCTGAGCATCTGCGAGTACCCGATGATCGCGTTGAGAGGCGTGCGGACGTCGTGGCTGATCGTCGAAAAGAAGTAGCTTTTCTCCTGACTGGCGCTTTCCTCGGCCTTGAGTTTTTCGACGATCAGATTATCCTCACGGCGGTGGAAGAGCGAGATCAGATTCAGAATGACCGCCAGAGAAGCGATCAGAATGCCGAGTTCGACGATGGATTTGAACATCATATCGGTGTTCACATGGGATATGCTCTTCTGGACGGTCTCCTCGGTGACGGTCTTTCCGACGAGTTCTGCGAAGGCGAATTCCGCGGAATCGCATATCGCCAGACGGAACCACATCAGCGACGAGAAAAAGATGACGATGAGCACGGCGATCCATACGACGGTGGAGTGCCCGAACCGGTTTTTGGAGTCCAGAATGAATTCCCGTCTGTACACCACGAAACCGATGAAGCACCAGATGGCCAGAAGCAGATACGATTCGGTCGAAAGCGAACTGCCCGACAGGTAGTTGGGCACCAGCATGAGCAAACTGAAGATGGTCGCCATGACGAGCCCGAAAATGCCCGCGGCTCTTTCGGCGGCGCCGCCCGCCTTGTTCCTGCCGGACAGGACCAGCACGGCGGCGGAGGTGTAACCGTAGGCGATGGCGGCGCCGAAATTCGCCAGATCCACCGGCCAGCCGATGACCGTGCGTCCCAGAAACGGTATCGGCAGGGAAATGCACATCACCGTGAACACGGCGTTCACGGGCGTCCCCTCGGCGTTGCATCTTCCGAGCAAGGCGGGAAGCATGTCGTCGTCGGCCATGGCGCGCATGAGGCGGCTGACCGCGATGTACGTGGCGAACAGCGCCGTGAGCTGGGCCGAGAACATGGAAGCGCCGATCACGGCTATACCAAGCGGTCCGAGGGTCTTCAGGACGGCCGAAAAGACGGGGATCGCGGCCATCCCCTCGAGCCGGGGAAGCGCATCGATGTACTCCTTCCAGTTGGAATAGCCCTCCGGCGGAGCGAGGACGGGCAGGAGCGCAAGCAGAACGTACATGAGAAGAGAGAGCAATATCGCCGCGAGCAGCAGCGAAAAGGTGCGCCTGATCGGGAAGTGGAACTCCGACGAGGACTGCACGACCGCCTCGAAGCCGACGAAGGCCCAGAGCACCAGGGCGATGATCCTGAGCACCTGCACCCATGCGGGGCTGTCGGGCACGAATGCGGGGCCCATGGCCGCCGTGCCGCCCTTGTGTCCCAGCAGCGCGGCGGCGAAACAGAACAATACGCCGAAGATCAGCACGAAGACGAAAAACGTATGGAGCCGGACAGCGAACCGCTTGCTCAGCAGACATATGCCGCCGCAGCACGTGATCGCGGCAAGACTGAGCAGGACTTCCCCGAAATAAACGCTGAAACCGGCCAGAGTGTAATGGAAGCCGAACTGGAACATACCGCCGAAGAGACAGCGCACCAGCAGAACGAGCGCCGTCACATTGGCCCACAGAACGGCGATGTACGTCAGGAAGAGGAACCAGCCCACGAGGAACCCGTGATTGTATCCGAACATTTTCGTGACGTAACTGTAAACGCCGCCGGAAACCGGCGAGTCCGAGGCCATCTTGTGGTAGTTGAACGCCAGCACGACGATCGCCGCCGTGCCGATCAGAAAGCCGATGACCGTCCCCGCCGGACCGGCATGGGGCAGGAACATCGTTCCGGGGAGGACGAAGGCCCCCCAGCCCACCGCATAGCCGAAGGAGAGCGCCACGACGCCCAGGGGCGAGAGGTACGCACCGCCGCGCAGGTTTTTCTTTTCGCCGGTATCGGCGCTGGCATCGTTGTTGTTCATTTTCGGTCTGATCCCGTTTTCGGTTTCATTCAATATATCACCGATTCATGATTATTCAAGCGGGTATCCGCCCTGGCAACTTGTCGTACGACGCAAAAAAATGTTCTGCCGAAGGAAGGGCGGCCGACGGGGTTCATTTCAGATGCCGGTCCAGAAATTCGTATCCCCTTTCCAGGGCCTCCGCGGGCGGACGGTGTCCCGATGCGTGGTTGAGAAGTTCCCTGTACTCCGGATGCGATTCGTAACCTGTCGCCCGAAGCATGATCCGCCGGCTTTCTTCGTTGTCGTAAAGGCCCGCCAGCAGGAAAAACGGTTTTCCGCCGGACATGCTCAGGAGCTGACTGTGGTCCATGCCCGCCTTTTTCAACTCGTCCACCCGGTCCCCCCAGTACCAGACGTCTTTCCAGTTGGTCTGATCCCAGCCGATGCCGAAGTCGCTGGCCAGAACGGCTTTGACCCGGGGATCCAGACAGCCGCAGTAGAAGGCCATCTTGCCCCCCAGCGAATGTCCGGCAATGCCGATCCGGTTTCCGTCGACCCGGCTGTCTTCGGCCAGAGAATCCACCACGAGAGAAGTGTCGGCGGCGAGTTTGCCTATGCCGCACCACCCGGGATGGTCGCGCAGCAGCGCCTCGCCCGCGATCTTCCAGCGGTCGAAACACTCCCTCGGCAGGTCGGACTTCACATAAGTGAGATGATAGGCGTCGGCCGAGGCCGTGATGTACCCGCGCCGGGCCAGATCGGCCATCATCGTGATCCCCGCATATTTGGGAAGCGTCTCCAGCGTCTCGAGATCGAAGCCGACCATCGCCTCGGGATAGTAGAACGGCACCGCCGCCGCGGGCGCGGGACCGGAGAGTTTTTTCGGCAGCACCTTCAGCAGGCGCTGGAACGTGCCCGGTCCGTTGGCCTGCAGGTAAAGTTCCGCCCGGAGATCCTCGAATTCATACTTTTTTTTCAGCGTCAGCGATTTTTCGTAATTCCAGTCGGCCGGAACGCGGAGCCGTTTCAGCCATTCCGCGGAAAAGTCATTCATTTTGAGTTCCTTATCATGACATTTCGGTAAATATCCACAAGGGTTCTCTCCATCTCCCGCAATCCGTCTTACGCAAAAACCGTGCGGAGTTTTTCCAGCGTGACCGGCTTGAAGAGAATTCCGGTGCGCGCCCGTCCATTTCGGGCATCCAGAGATCGGAGAGCAGGAGATCGAACTCCGGACCGCGCTTCAACAGCGCCAGCGCCTCCCGGCCGTCTTGGGCCGTTTCGACTGTACCCACGCCGATCCTGGCCAGCATGGCCTTGAGGACCGCGCGGTTGACGGAAGAATCGTCCGCGATGAGGATGCGGTGCGCGGAATGCGCCGGAGCCGCCGGATGCGCCGTGCGTTCCTGCCGGACCGGCGGCTCCGCAGTCGGGATATCGGGGAGCGTGACCGTGAAGGTCGAGCCTGCGCCGACGGTCGACTCGACCGTCAGCTCACCGCCCATGAGCCGGGCAAGTTTCTGACAGATGGGCAGTCCGAGCCCCGTGCCGCTGCGGTGGTTTTTGTCGGCAAGCTGGACGAAGGGCTGGAAGATGCGGCGGATGTCCTCCGGGGCGATGCCCTTGCCCGTATCGGCGACCGAGAGCGTCAGCGTGCCGTCATGCCGGCGGACGCGGAGCGTGACCGTGCCGCGGTCCGTGTACTTGTACGCGTTGGACAGCAGATTGAAGAGGAGCTGGCGGATCCTCTGCGGATCGACGCTGACGAGGGGCATCTCATCGATCTCCGTTTTGAGAGTCAGGGACTTGTGCTTCCGGATGACTTCGCAGGCGACGACGACGTCGCGGACCAGCGCCGGAATGTCGGTGGGTTCCTCGATGATCTCCAGCTTGCCGCTTTCGAGCTTCGACAGGTCGAGGATGTCGTCCACCAGACGCGCGAGCACCTTGCCGCTCGAGCAGATGGACGCGATGCAGCGGGCGCGCTCGGCCTCGTCCTCCACCCCCTGCTGGAGCAGTTCCGAAAAGCCGACGACGGCGTTGAGCGGCGTGCGGATGTCGTGGGACACGGTCGAAAAAAACAGACTTTTCGCCTGCGCCGCCGCACGTTCCGTCTCCAGTTGCGCCTGTGCGAGCATCTCCTTGCGGCGCATCTCGTCGCGCTCGTCCTCGAAGACGAAGACGTGCAGCAGACAGGATCCGAAAAGACTGCCCAGCGAATACATCGGCAGGAAGGGGTCTCCGAACTGCAGCATGATCGCCGCCGTCATGGTGACGCCGACGACGAAGACCATCGTGTTGCGCCGCCGGATCTCCCCTCTGGCGCGCAGCAGCTCGGCAAGAGTCAGCACCGAACTGAAGACGTTGAACACGAACAGCAGCGTATACACCAGATGACGCAGCGGACCGGAGGAATAATCTCCATAGGCGTCGACCGCGAAAAAGATCCCGGTGAAGCAGTTGACGGTCAACCCGGCGATGATGAGCGCCAGCAGGCTGTTCCCGGCCCAGCGCATGCACTCCCGCAAACCGCCGTTCATTTCAAGATAGACGATGACGTAGCGCGTCCAGGCGAAGACCGACAGCGCCGGCAGCAGAAAGAATACGGTCGTGTCGGCGAAGAGCAGATGCGGTAATCCCAGTCCCGCGAAGATGCCCCACAGGATGTCCGACACGAAAAAGAGCGCCTGACAGAGAAGAAAGGCGCTGCACTCGCGCGCTCCCGGACGGGACTCGAGGTTCTTCCGGGCGGTCAGCTGCTGCCAGTTGACGATCAGATGGATGCCCAGCGCGATGGCGGCGATGCTCGAATACAGGCGATAGTATTGCATAAGTATCCCCGATATACAGACAAACTGAAAAAATATACCACTTCCCGCGGCAAAATGCAAATGCGTGATCTTCCGGAAGACGGGAGGGCCGAACCGGTTTCCGCCATACCATCGCGCCTTCTTGCCGCAGTATTTCCTTCAGTTCCGTCAGCAGCCGCCGCCCGGATGCGCCTGATAACCGTAATGGTGAACGCCGGGCTTTTGCATTGCTCAGGATTGCCCGGTCAGCGCGGCGAAACATTCTGGATTGGATTTCCGGATCGGCACCGATCCCGGCAGGATTTTCACCCTGTCGGGATTTTTATTAGAAAAATTTTCGATTTTTCTAATATATCGTTTGACTTTCTAATTTTTTGAGTATATTATATACTGTCAGAGGAAAAAAGAAAAGGATTTTCAAAATGCGGTACAAAATCGAAATCACCCGGAAGGCTTTGAAACAGGCGATGAAAATTCAGGAGCGCGACCGCGTCCGGATTTTCGCCGGGATTCGCAATCTTGCGGATTCGGAGACCTGGGGAGACGTCCGGAAACTGGTAACCATGAATACGATTATCGCCTGCGGATCGGAAATTACCGGGTATTGTTCAACGCGACCGCCGATTTGACGGTCGAAGTGAATGATATTTCCGTCGGGGAAATCAAAAAACGCGATGACAGAACTTATTGAAAGGAGATTTGAAAATGATTGCAGACGTCCAGATTATCAAGGAAAATGATGTTCCGGCTTTTGCCGTGATTCCGTTTGCGCAATACGAGGAAATGCGCCGCCGCCTTGCGGTCGCGGAAAATCTTGATGCGAAAATCAGATTTCCCCTTGAAGTAGCCGAAATGAACGCGCTGAAAGGATACAGCCTGATCAAGGCGTGGCGCATTTACCGCGGAAAAACGCAAAGCGAACTTGCCGCCGCAATGGGAATCACGCAGGGCGCTTTTTCCCAGATCGAAAAAAGCTCGCACAATCAGAGCGAAACCCTGCGCCGCGTCGCCGCCGCGCTCGACGTCAAGCCGGAACAGCTGACGCTTGACGACTGATATATAATTTCTGATTTCAAACATTCGCCCGTCCGGCACCTGCCGCGGCGGGATTTTTTTGCTTGGCCCTGTTCCCCACATGGGTAGTTAAATGAGGAAGAACGGAGTGAAACGGAATGGAATGCAAGAAATATGCCGTCGGAGTTTTTCCGGGGGGACGTACGTCTCGTTTTCCCCCAAATGCGTCGCTTTTTTTGAAAGGGATGGAGGACCCGGGGGCAAGGGAGTTTACCGGAGCCGACGTTTCGGCTTTTCACGTGAAAAAAAGTTCTTCCCTTCCCCCCGGAACCACCGACCCTTATCGGGAACAGCGCTTTTTGCTTTCAAAAAAGCACCCCTCCAAATCGTTAAACAACGGTCGGTCTTACTTATGGGGTGCGAAAGGGTATTTCTCCAAATCGTTGAACAACGGTCGGTCTTACTTATGAAATACCCATTATGTAGTATAACGCAATTCTGTAATTTTGCAAGTCACGCCATGCGTCAGAAGAAAACTCATCTGATGGTCGAAGCGACGGATACGATGTCAAGCATTTTGGATTAGATTATACAGATATTCACGCGATGCGCCTCGATCACCACCGTCTGGAGCGCGGCGGCGCCCTGCGCACCTTCAAGGGCCTGCCGCCCCGCGAAGTCATCTGATCCGCCGGAGAGAATTTCATCCGCAAAAAACCTCCCGTGCAGCGGCCGAAGAGCCGGGACCGCTGGAAAAACCGGCCTTCCGGCGCTATATTAACAGCCGCATCACAGGAGGAAAGGATCATGCTCTTCATCAGGAGCCGCATTTCGGCAGGACTGCTCGTCATCGAAAGCGACGAAGTCCTTGCCCGTATCGTCATCACCGACCGGAAGGGGCAAAAAGTGAACGCGTCCGTATTGGGCAGGAAGTCGGACGGGAAAAAACACATCGCGTTCATCGACGCAAGTTCCCTGCAGACGTGGTCCCCCAATCACCCCGTACTTTACACGCTCGAGACGGAGGGCGTCCCGCAGCGCTTCGGATATTGCGAACTTGCGGCGCCGGACAACCGCGCCGTTCTGCTCAACGGCACGCCCTGTTTTCTGCGGGGATACATCCGCGGCATCGTCGCTCACGACCACCCCAACATGACGGGCGGTTCTCTCAAAGCCGCCGCGGTCAGGAACATCCGGCAGGCCAAAAAATACGGCTTCAACCTCGTGCGTTTTCACAGCACCGTTCCCGCGCCGGAGTTCGTCGAAGCCGCCGACGAGGAGGGACTGCTCATCCACATGGAGATCGGGTTCTCTTACGAGTACGACGAAAAGGGCAACAAAAAGAAGTTGTCGATGGACAACGCGAAATGGCGCGAAACGATCCTCAGATACCGCAACAGCCCCTCCGCGGCGATCTTCTGCATCGGCAACGAAATGCACAACTCCGGGCACCGGCCCGAAGTCCGGGCGCTCTATGAAGAGGGCAAACGCCTCGCCCCTTCGAAACTCATCATGGACAACTCCGGCTGGGGCGAATTCGACCGGGAAAGCGCCGACATCTTCTCTCAGCACATCGCCTATTATTTTCCCTTCAAGCACCACGCGGAAATGTTCGAGACAGACGACTGCTGGCGCATCAACGGCTCGGCCTACGACGGAGCGCTGGAATCGTCCTTTTCAGGAACCTGCGCGGAGGCTTCCGTCCGCCGGGAAGCGGTGCCGCTGCGGCCGGTGCTGGCCCACGAGGCGATCCACTACATCGACATCCCCGACTACGCCGCGCTCAACAGAAAATTCGACGATTTCCGCGCCCGGGTCGGAGAGGATTATCTCGAAGCCAACGGCATCAGAAAGCCCCGCTACCTGACCGAACTGCCCGCGCTGATCGAACGCAAGAAGCTGACGGCCAAAATGCCCGACTGCATCGCGGGCTCGCAGGTCTTCAAAAAGACGGGCATCAAAACCTATATCGAGAGGCTCCGGCTGTCGCATCTGGCCGGATTCGAGATGCTCCAGCTGTCGGACTGCCTCAAGTACGAAAACAAAAACGGCATCCTCGACTTTTTCGACGACGACAAGTATTTCGAGGAAGCGTGGATGAAGTCCTTCAACGGCGACGCCGCGCTGCTGGCCGATTTCGGGGACGAGACGTTCTTTTACGGCACACCGGTCACCATGAAGCTCTTTATCTCGAACTTTCTGGAACAGCCGGTGCGGCGGGGGACCGTGACCGTCGCCGCGGACGGCGAGACCGTCTGGACGGGAAAAGACGTCGTCCTTGCCGGAAACCTGCAGAAGATCGCCGAAATCACGCTGAAATTCAAGGGCGGGGACGCGCCGAAAAAAATCACGGTCGCGGCGAAATTCGAAAGCGGCGGACTCGTGCTTGAAAACGCTTGGCCGCTCTGGCTCTATCCCCATGCCGCCCCGGCGGTGCGGGCCGAACTCGACCTCGGATCCGAAACCGCGCGCAAGTTCTTCTCCGCCCCCGAAACTCCGGCGGAAAACCTGTTCATCACCGACAAACTGAACGCCCGGGTCCTGACCGAACTGGAAAAAGGCAGACACATTCTTCTGCTCTACCACCGGGACAGGCCCGGAAACGAATACTATCTCCCCGGCGCGCTGGAGCGCTTCAAGCCCTGCATCTGGGACCGGGGCAGCAATCTGGGCGGTTTCGTCACCGCGCCCGAACTCTGCCGCGCTCTGGCGACCCGGCGTTACTTCGACGCCAACATGCAGCCTCTTCTCGAGGGCGCCTACAAGGTCGATCTCGACAAATGCCCCCTCCCCGTCGCCGAACACGTTTCGGGCATCGACAAGCCCGTCCGCGACCGCATGAAGGGACTTCTGCACGGCGTGAAGGACTTCATCGACGACGACACGCTGCGCAACTTTTCGCACTGTTTCTCGGTAAGCGCCGACAACGGAGGCGTCCTGACCGTCTGCACGCTCAACTTCAACAGCGCGCCCGTGACGGAAAATTTCTTTGCCGCCCTCGTCAACAACGCCTGTCTTTTCAAAGCGGAGAAAGCCGTCCCCGTCTCAGAGATCGCAAAATACTTTGCGGATGCGACTGCCGCGGGCGTCAGAAAAGAGGACGTGATGAACCGTTTCTGGGAGCTGGACGACAAGCCCGTCGAGGACACCCTCTTCTGGGAAGAGACCGGCATCGACCTCTCG
>Ga0079305_1003493_pt1 | contig 10553 bp, 6 predicted proteins | sample LMS_cellobiose_e_FD_79183 | JGI IMG/M metagenome (GOLD analysis project Ga0079305, IMG submission 79183) | Rumen-fistulated moose microbial communities from Alaska, USA - LMS_cellobiose_enrichment | ecosystem: Host-associated > Mammals > Digestive system > Stomach > Rumen fluid ... | reverse complement strand
CTGATCGACCAGCCGCCTCTTCTCCGGGTGGCTGAAGCCGGTGTTGAACTTCACATAGCCCAGTTCACCCTCTTTCTCGTATTCCGGAAGCTCCCTGAGCGCGTCCGCGTAGCACGAAAGTGCGAACCCCAGTGCCTCCTTGATCACGGCCTCATCCTCGGCGTTTTTCTGTTCTGCTTCATCTCGGGCCTTTTGCTCGGATACCTGTGCAGCTTTCAGTTTGTCGAAATCTGTCTTTTCAAAAATGCTCATGTATCCTTCCCCCTTTGGAAAATCGATCCGCCGTATTTAGAATATTCTGCATATATCTTATACCCCTCGGCGACGCCGGTTATTCACCGATCAAATAAAAAAATTCCCGCGGCTTGCGGCGCGCGGAAATTTTGATCGATCAAAAACTCCTGACGAGCTCTCCGGCATCCGTGAGCTCCCGGCCCTGCTTGAGCGCGGTCTCCTCCAGCGTCAGCTTCCCGTCATAGGCTGTCAGCCCCTTCAGCAGGTGCGGGTCGTCCTTCAGCGCCTGCCTGACGCCTTTGTCCGCGATCGCGAGGAGGTATGGCAGGGTCGCTTTCGAGAGCATGACCGACGCGGTCTGAGCAAAGGCTGAGGGTATATTGTCCACGCAGTAGTGCTTGATGCCCTCCTCGTAATAGACCGGGTCGTCGTGGGATGTCGAGCGGCACGTCTCGACCGCGCCTTCGTCGTCGCAGGCAACGTCCACGATCATCGCGCCCGGCTTCATCAGCTTCAGGTCCTCGCGGTAGACGATATGGTCGGTCCGGTGCTTCGGCCAGATCACGCAGTTCATGAAGACGTCGCTGTCCCGAAGGCAGTTCACCAGATTCTCCCTGTTCGAGCAAAGGAAGGACACGCCGTCCGGAAGCGCGGCCTTTGCCCGCTCGAGCGCCTTGTCGCTTATGTCGAGGATGCGGACTTCGTTGCCGAAGCCCGCGGCGAGCTCAGCGGCCGCGATGCCCGAATTCCCGGCTCCCAGGATGCTGATCACGGGTGTCGGAACGCCCTCCACGCGGGCGAGCAGCTTGCCGTTCCCGCCGAAGACGGACTGCATGTGATGGAGCGCCGCGAGGAATCCGCCCTTGCCCGCCAGAATGCTCATCGGCCTGAGCAAAGGGAAGAAGCCCTCGTCATCCGTTATGTCCTCATAGGCTATCGCCGTGACGCGGCTTCCGAGGATCGCGTCGGTCTCCTCAGGATGCGCGTTGGAATGTATATAGGTGAAAACGATCTTGTCCGGCCCGAGATACTTGAACTCCTCGGGGAAGATCTCCTTGACCTTATAGAAGAGGTCGGCCCCGCTATAGACTTCCTCCGCTGTCGAGCGGATCTCCGCGCCGGCCTCCGCGTATTCAGCGTCCGAAAAGCCGCTTCCGGCTCCCGCTCCGCTCTGCACCAGCACCTCGTGGCCGCGGGCTTTGATCTCGCGGACCGTCTCCGGGGTCGCCGCCACGCGGTACTCGTTTGCCTTGATCTCCTTCAAAACGCCTATGATCATGAGTCTGCCCTCCTGTTCTGCTTCCAATATATCACAGGCGCGCCGGCGCGACAAGGTTCGGCAGGCCCGGTCGGGTCAGCTCCCCAGCCCGGCGATCATCGCGTCATCTCTTTCTCTCGTGCCGCGTCTCCTCGCGCACGATCCACTGTATCTCCTTCTCCTTTTGATGGTATTCTTCGCTGCCGATCTCAAAATCATCAAGAGCAATTCCATGTTTTACTCTATGTATTCCCACTCCGATGATCAAAGGTATCAATATGAAGTACAGTGGGATCAAACAAATCGCCCCGACCAGAAGATACACGCACAGCTTGTAGAATCCGCCCGCGATCGCAACAAACATCGCTCTGCCCCCTTTCCGCTTACTCCTAGTCTTCTGTCGGCTGCTCCTCATCCTCAGAGCCGTACAGCGACAGCAGCTCCCCGTCAAGCCCCTGCGAAGCGAGTATGTCCGCTATTCTCTGATGCATCTCAACAGTGAGGTCAGCCTCCCTTATCCCTTCGCAAAGCCCTATGCAATTGAACTTAACCGTATTGCTTCTTTTGCCGTCGGTGATGAAAAATGACTGATACTCCCCTTCGTCATACACCGTGACAGATCGCTTTATTCCGATATATGCGCCGTATTCAAATCCATACACTCTGCTTTCCTTCATGGCGTCCTCCTTCCGCTGTCTCGCCAAAGCAGTTCACCTTTCTACTCTAATACTGCCCTCTCCGCATCCGCTCCGCAAGACTGCGCCGTTGCGATGCGCTGGCAAAGGCCTCTTTTTTACCCATTATGCCTCGGTTATGGCCATAATGGCGTCATTCGATCCATATCTATGAGTTCGCTCGTATGGTAGGTGCCAACTATTAAGCAGTTTCCCGTGGTAATCGCCCTGATCAAAGCATTTACCATTCTGAAACTCTGCTTTTTCCTTTTGCTCGAATGGTAATTAGAAAGAATAATAGAGTTTCCCGTGGAAACTGCACTCTTTAAGCTGATTCCCAACTGAAATGAGGTCAAAGCATGGGCAAAGCCTATCGGCTGACGATTACTCAGTCCAAAAAAAGCCCCAAAGCAGCCGAGGATCATACAAGATACAAAAGTCGCGGGCAAAACGCACCCGCGGCTTCAATTGAATTGATATTTTGAATTAAGTGGGAGCTAAGGCTACTCGACTTCGCCCATGATCTCCTCGGTGATCAGGTCGCGCTGGTAGACGTCGGTAAGGACACCGAAGTACTGGATCCGCGTGCCTGACTCGAAGAGTTCGTCCTTTACGGTGAGGCGGTCGTCTGTGATGACGCGGAGCTTGTCGCCGTAGACCTCGGTTTTGATCAGGTTGCCTGACTCATCGTAGAAGTCGAAGAGAAATTCGATCACGTCGCCGGACCGGAACTGCTCGAGACCTTTGCGCATGAAGAACGTGTCTTCTTCGTCGGCCAGGCTGTAGCCGGTCACGTTGCCGGTGAGCTCGCCTTCAGCGCCGGTTAGTTCGCTGCCGGAGCCGGTGGGTTCGCCGCCACCGCCCGCGGAGCCGCCCGCGGAATTGCCCGCGGAGTCGGCTTCGGTCTCTATGGCAGCGGGGTTCCATTCGATGTGAAGGACTATGTCCTCCTCGCCGTTCAGCCTGGCGCGGACGCGGCCGCGGTAGACGATGCCTTCCTCGGTAATCAGGGGTTCTTCTGTCTCATAGCAGACAAGGTGGCCGTTTACGCGGGCCCAGTAGCCGTACATGTTGACGAGGGGATGTCCCTCTTCGTCCTGCTCGCTGAAGTGCTCCCGGCCGATATACATCAGGCCGTCGTCGGTCACCATATAGGCAGCGACCTTGCAGTCGAGGATCGTGTCCCAGGTTTTGTCGGGAAGGTCGGGCAGATAGCCGTCCTCCGTCTCGATCACGGGGATGTCGATGAAGAGGTCCGCGGTGTCGTAGTCCTCGAATCCCTTGATATACCAGTCTTCGTTCGTATAGTCCTCTGCGGTCAGGATGCCCCAGAAGCTGTCAGTGTTGTTCGCGCTCATGCGCTGGCTCGCCATGATGCTGCAGAAGCGGTCAAAGAAATTCTGCTCGCTCGTGTAGTTCACCGCTTTGAGCTGCTGATGCTCGTAGCTGTAGGTGCGGAGGCTCTTGTATGGGAAGTCGATCGCGAGGCCGTTTATGCCCTCGGCAGCGTCGCTGTTGCGCCAGACCACGCAGGCCTTCACCATCTCGGCGATCTCGTCGAGCTCGGCGTCCGTCATGACCTGCTCGCGGTAATCGGCGTTCTTAAGGCTCGTCAGGAAGCTTATAAGGTCGACCTGCTCCTCATCCGCGAACTGATACGCGTAGGAGCGGCCTGCGGACATGTTCGCGAATACCACGCGGTTGTCGGTCACTTCGACCGCGGCCTTGTCGTAGAGGCCGGTGAGCTTTTCGTAGACAGGCTTTACAAGAGTCAGGTCGACCAAAGAGAGCGTGCCCTCGCGGTTCGGCTCGCCTTTGTTCGTGGCGCGGTTGCTTTGATCGTAGGAAGAGATCATGGCCTTGGCGAACTCCTCGGTGCTGAGCGTCGGGTCGGCGGCCAGCTTGCCGAAGCCCGCGGTGTAGAACCACCCGGTGCCCGGCTCGGTCTCCTCGGACGCGAGATAATAGTCAGCAAAGGGCTCGAGCGCGCATGCGTACTCGACGTTCTGCATCAAGCAGGCGTCGAAGCCGATCACGTCGAATTTGACGCCGGCGTCTTTGATCGCGCCGATTATCTCGGACGCGCTCATGACCTCTTCACCGTCTGAGCGCTTGTTAAGGTCGTCGACACCGTAGCCGCTCGCGAACCCGCCGCCGTGATCCCAGAGGACCAGCATATATCTGTCGGCCGCGTAGTTGCGCTTGGCCCAGACTATGAACTCGCGAAGGGTCTCCGGATCCGACATGCAGGTGCCGGCGTCAAGCATATCCGCAGTCTCGAGCTTGCCGCCGCTTATCAGATATCTGCCGACTGTGGAGTCTTTGATCCCGGCGGTGAACCAGCGGTCGGAGCCCCCGGCCTGAATGACAAAGTCAAGGCATTCGCCCTTCGCGGTCGCGTCCTTCATCTGCGCGATGTTGATCGAAGCAAAGCCTCTCGCGTCCTCCAGGTTCGAACCTATCACATATTCCATGACCACGACCTTTTCGTCGCGAGAGTGGTCCGGGAAAAAGTATCCTCTGGTGCGCTGCGCCTCGACGATCTCTTCGTAGCCCGCTCCGAGCGTCGTATCGCGTCCGACGATCTCGTCAGTGTCGGTTACGGAGGAAAGCCGGCTCATTGTGTCACGCATCAGGTATTCGGTCATCGGCCTGACCGGGCGGACTATCATAGTGATCAAAAAGCATCCGCCTGACAGGACCGCTATCTCGACCAGCGAAACGAAGACGAGGCCGACCTTCCTGAAGACGCGCGAAGCCTTGCCGCGCGGCTTGTCGGGCTTGAACTCGGGCGGGCCCATGTAGCGGCTCTTCCCGAACGCCAGTATCGGAAGGAATACTATGGGGAGCAGGAACAATAATACCCTGAACACCCTGCCCTTTCCGAACTGCTTGCCAAGCCTCATGTAGAGGCGCGCCAGGAATATGCCGTAAGACAGGAACGCCACGAAGCGCATTATCGCGCTGTATTCGTTGCCGGACCCTATGATCATCACCGTCGTATAGAGCGCGGCAACGACGACGACCGGCCGCCAGAAGGATCTCATACGTTTGAAGAGGTCCTTCGACAAGGCCCATTCGCCGATAACGGGGATGATGCCCAGATAGGGCTTCTTGCCCATCTTCTTCAGGATCCCGAAGTAGCTTACGATCTGGATCAAAAGGGGAAGTACCCAGTATACGGGATCTTTAAAAATGTAGAACAGAAGCATTTATTTCCTCCGGGGTGATAGTTGCGGTGACGGAGCGCGGTGAGTGCGCGGATCAGTCGTCGCTTCCGATGCTGAAGGACGCAGAGCTCTCGTTTTCTCTGCGGTCCTCGAGCATCTTCTCGAGCGAGATGACTATCGCGACCACGACCTGCTCGTATTCGGGCTTGTAGAGGTCGATGCAGTATTTGTCGTGGATCGATATCATCTTCTTTCCGATCGTGGCGATCGGCTCGTCGAACTCGCTCAGAAGATTGAAGTTCAGGCCGATGATATTGCCGTGGAGCTTCCAGCCGAGTCCCTCGATGTTCGTCACGTCTTTGATCACGTGGAGAAGCTCGTTCGAGAGCGTGAACTCCCGGCCGTCCGACATCGTGATGAAGTGCTTTTCGTGCAGGCTTATCGGCTTCTTCTCAAGGTGCGCGATCAAAGCGTCGTTCGCGTCCATGATGTCGGTCTTGCCTTTGATCGCTATGATCGAGGACTTGGTGTAATACAGGACGTTCCCCTGTTCGTCCGTGATGTCGATCCTCCTGTGCAGATCGCCGAGCTTGAGCGCCGTATACAGCGACTTCATCGGCGGGCCGTAGTCGACGACGTTGTTGTCATTCGGGCCTTCACCGGCCTCGTGGAACCTCTGCAGCGCAGACAGAATACCCATTTGCTACCTCCTTTATCATCATGCGTTTAGGGTGCATAATTCAGTATCAGCACTGATACTTGCACCCTAAAACTGTCTCCAACAGTCGCTTTTCAAAAACTCTTTTATTGCACCTTCCCCGTGCCCTTCATAATAGTCGACAAGCAAAGCTTTGAACTTGTCCACGCCTGCTTCCGGAACTGCCAGAAGGCCTGCTCCATCGCGGATCAGGAGATGGTTCGCGAAAATGACAGAAGATCTTTTGTTTCCGTCGATGAAGATCTGCGTCTTCATGCAGTAAAGGCAAAGCTCTATCGCCTTATCTATCGCGTCAGCAGAAGACCGAACGATCTCACTCAGCCGTTCTTTCACATCGATTTCCACAGGGAGCGGAGGCACATACGATGTACCCCCTATCCTTACCGGAACGGATCTTACCGTACCGCCATTGGTATAAAAACCTTCATTGACCATGCGTGCAATATGCGACAGTATATAAAAATCAGGCTCGTTTTGCAGAACATCCTTATCTGTAATGAATTCCCACGCGTGTTTAAGATTGAGTATCTTCTGAACATCCTGCGCTCTCACTCCGTTGACCACACCATTCTCAATGATCGCCTCAGTCTGCGGAAAAGTCGTGGCGATGCCCTCCAGTACAGCCTGATCATATATCAGCGTTTTGACATTCGCCCGGGCAAAATCGATATTCAGAAGAACCCTTGGCGAGAGTTCCGACTCACTATAACCCTCTGCCGCCAGTCCCTTTTCAATGCGCCTGAGTTCCTTCTTTAATGTTCTTAGCTCCTGTGACTGCCTGAGAAGCAGCTCATATCTCTCATCGCTGTATAAGTCTATGTACGTAGATGTATTCTTTCCACCCTCGCGCTTTCTGGCATAGAGATACCGTTCTCCGCTGATGGTTTTGACCTCGATGCTCCCGTCAAACGGTATGAGCCTGATCTTTGCCTTTATTTCAGCCTGCTCACTTAATAATGCCTGCACTTTATCGTAGTTCATATTTTCTCTCCGTCTTAGGGTGCATATGCTCTGTTAATTATACCAGTTTGCACCCTAAGAGGCAAGGAATTTGAATTGGTTTTTGTCAAGGAGCAAAAAAGCCGCGGGCTTGCGCCCGCGGCTCTTCACTAAGCTTTAGCTATGCGGTTTTGATCGATGATCGGGCTGAGCCCTGCCTATCTCTTCATGTCGCGTCTCTTCTTTCCGAGGATCAGCGCCAGCATGGCTGCTCCGGATCCGAGCATCATGTACGGATAGCGGCCCGCACCTTCGTCGCCCGTCTTCGGCCTGTTGTCGTGCGGTATCGGAGCAGCGGTTACGGTGAGGGTTCCGTCAACGTACGTGATCTCGTAGTTGTCGGTCATGTCCTCTCCGGCGTCGTTCACGATCTTCGCGTTGCTGGCCTTGTTCGGGCTGGATCCTACCTCGGTCTGCGAACCGGTTACGGTCACGCTCTCGACTACGTCGCCCTCAGCAGGTGAAGTAAAGCTGTAGGCTGAGCTGGTCAGCGGCAGTCCGTCGTACTGCTTCTCCGCGGAGCCGGCGGTGATGGTGATCGGTCTCGGGGTGATGTCGAACTCACCGTCGATGAACTCGACCTCATAGTTGCCCATCACGACCTTTTCGCTCTTCGGAGTGAATACTCTTCTCATCCATCCGAAGAATCCGACCTCGCCCGGCTCGACCGGATCGGCCTGATAGCTGAAGGTGATGTTGTAGCTGTCTACGTTCTCGCCTCTCTCGCGGTAGATGTCGTACTCGACCGTCTCGCCCTCGACGAATCCTTCCTCGGTCGCCGTGAGCTCAGGATCTTCCTCAGCGTACATCTTGGACTTGTCATCCGCTGTGATCGTTACCGGTCTCAGCTTCACGACCAGGCTTCCGTCAGCCTCTCCGTCGAAGTAGTTCGGGTTGGTGACCTTCACTTCGTAATCGACAGTTCCGACATCGGTGATGCTGGGCGGTGTCGTCGTCCAGGTCTGACCGCCGTCAGTGCTGTACTCGACTACGGATCCGTCCGGAATGGTTCCGGTCACTCCGCCGTCGTGGCTCTCGCCGTCATAGATGCCTTCGTAGTCGATCGCGTCTATCGTCATGGTCGCCTTGGTGATCTCCTGATAACCGTCGGTGATCTGGAAGGTCACAGTTCCGAAGTTGGTATTGATGTTTGTGAACTGATCGGTCGTGAGACCCATCTCGGTGATACCGTCGGTATCGTCGCCCTCGACCACGTTCGTTCTGGTCGCCGTAGCCTCACCGCTGAAGGTGAAGTCTTCCTCGACATTGTAGAGCGCGTTCTCGCAGGTCGCGGTGTAGCCGTTCACTGTGTGGGCTTCTCCGTCATATACGTCGGAGTGGTTATTGCCGACGATGACTACTGTCACATCGATCGGGGTGATCTTCTGATAACCGTCGGTCACGTTGAAGGTCACTGTTCCGAAGTTCGGGTTGGTGTTGCTGAACATTCCAGCGGTGAGGCCCATGTCGGTCTGTCCGTCGGTATCAGTTCCCTCGACCACGTTCGTTCTTGTCGCTGTAGCCGTTCCACTGAAGTCGATATCGTTATCGACATCGTAAAGGTCGCTGGAGGCCGTGGCGGTGTAGCCGCTCGCGGTGTGGGCTTCTCCGTCGTACGGGTTGGTCTTCTGATCACCTACGATAGTCACTGTGATGTCGATCGGTGTGATCTTCTGATAACCATCAGTCACGTTGAAGGTCACAGTTCCGAAGTTCGGGTTGGTATTGCTGAACTGCTCTGCCGTGAGACCCATATCGGTCTGTCCGTCGGTATCCGTTCCTTCCACGACGTTCGTTCTGGTCGCTCTGGCGTTTCCTCTGAAGGCCATGTCTCTGTCGACATCGTAGAGGTCGCTCGAAGCCGTTGCGGTGTAGCCGGTCACGGTATGCGCCTCTCCGTCATACGGATCGGTGCTGTTAGCACCCACGATCGTCACTGTAATGTCGATCGGCGTGATCTTCTGATAGCCGTCAGTCACGTTGAAGGTCACATTCGCGAAGTTCGGATTGTTGTTGCTGAACTGACTTGCGGTGAGACCCATATCAGTCTGTCCGTCGGTGTCTGTTCCTTCAACGACGTTCGTTCTGGTAGCCGTAGCAGTTCCTGTGAACGTGATGTCGTTATCGACATCGTAGAGGTCGCTCGAAGCCGTAGCGGTGTAGCCGCTCGCGGTGTGGGCTTCTCCGTCGTACGGGTTGGTCTTCTGATCACCTACGATAGTTACTGTGATGTCGATTGGTGTGATCTTCTGGTAACCGTCGGTCACATTGAACGTCACTGTTCCGAAGTTCGGGTTGTTGTTGCTGAACTGGCTAGCGGTGAGGCCCATATCGGTCTGTCCGTCGGTGTCGTTACCCTCGACCACGTTCGTTCTTGTCGCTGTAGCCGTTCCGCTGAAGTCGATATCGTTATCGACATCGTAGAGGTCGCTCGAGGCGGTCGCGGTGTAGCCGCTCGCGGTATGAGCGCTTCCGTCGTACGGATTCGTCTTCTGATCGCCGACGATGGTTACCGTTACGTCGATCGGTGTGATCTTCTGGTAACCGTCGGTCACGTTGAACGTTACCGTTCCGAAATTCGGGTTGGTGTTAGTGAACTGGCTTGCCGCAAGGCCCATGTCAGTCTGTCCGTCGGTGTCCGTTCCCTCAACAACATTCGTTCTGGTAGCCGTCGCCGTTCCACTGAAGGTGAAGTCCTTCGTCACGTCGTACAGATCGCTGGACGCAGTCGCGGTGTAGCCGTTTACGGTGTGAGCCTCTCCGTCGTACGGATCGGTGCTGTTAGCGCCCACGATCGTTACCGTTACGTCGATTGGTGTGATCTTCTGATATCCGTCGGTCACGTTGAAGGTCACCGTTCCGAAGTTCGGGTTGTTGTTGCTGAACATATCGGCGGTGAGGCCCATGTCGGTCTGTCCGTCGGCGTCCGTTCCCTCAACAACGTTCGTTCTGGTCGCCGTCGCCGTTCCGCTGAAATCGATGTCCTCATCGACATCGTAGAGATCGCTCGAGGCCGTCGCGGTGTAGCCGTTTACGGTGTGAGCCTCTCCGTCGTACGGATCGGTGCTGTTAGCGCCTACGATCGTTACCGTTACGTCGATCGGAGTGATCTTCTGGTAACCATCCGTTACGTTGAAGGTCACCGTCGCGAAGTTCGGGTTGTTGTTGCTGAACATGTCAGCCGTGAGGCCCATGTCGGTCTGTCCGTCGGTGTCTGTTCCCTCAACAACGTTCGTTCTGGTCGCCGTCGCTGTTCCGCTGAAGTCGATATCCTCATCTACATCGTATAGATCGCTCGAGGCCGTCGCGGTGTAGCCGTTTACGGTATGAGCTTCTCCATCGTACGGATCGGTGCTGTTTGCGCCCACGATCGTTACTGTGACGTTGATCGGAGTGATCTTCTGATATCCGTCAACTATTACGAAGGTTACCGTAGCGAAGTTGGTATTGTTGTTGGTGAACATGCTCGCTGCGAGACCCATGTCGGTCTTGCCGTCGGT
>Ga0079305_1003491_pt1 | contig 10560 bp, 8 predicted proteins | sample LMS_cellobiose_e_FD_79183 | JGI IMG/M metagenome (GOLD analysis project Ga0079305, IMG submission 79183) | Rumen-fistulated moose microbial communities from Alaska, USA - LMS_cellobiose_enrichment | ecosystem: Host-associated > Mammals > Digestive system > Stomach > Rumen fluid ... | reverse complement strand
CGCGAGCGCCGAGGGCGGCAGGAACGGCCGCATCAATCAGGAGAAGGACCTCAGCCTGCTTGAGGACAACAACAACGTTGAGCTGACTCTGCCGCATCTCGACGAGCTCGGCAGCAGCACATATACCAATCCGCACTACCCCGTCGGCTGGGCAAACGCCGGCAACACGCCCTTCCAGTGGTACAAATCCTGGGTGCACGCCGGCGGCGTGAGGGATCCGCTGATCGTGAGCTGGCCCAACGGCATAAAGGCGCGCGGCGAGATCCGCAGTCAGTATCTGCACGTCACCGACATCGCGCCCACCGTTCTCGACATCCTCGGCGTGAAAAAGCCGCAGCACATCAAGGGCGTGCCGCAGCAGGACTATCACGGCGTCAGCTTCAAATACACCTTCGACGACGCCGCGGCGCCCGACCGCCGTCACACGCAGTATTATGAGCAGACCGGCAACCGCGGCATCTGGCACGACGGCTGGAAGGCCGTGACCAACCACATCCGCTCCGACGATTTCTTCAACGAGGAGTGGGAGCTCTACAACGCCGCCGAGGACTTTTCCGAGTCCGAAAACCTTGCGGAGAAGTATCCCGAAAAGCTCAAAGAGCTGGTCGCGCTCTGGTATGCCGAGGCCGGGAAATACGGCGCGCTCCCGCTTGGCGAATCCCCCTATCTCACCAAGACCCCAGCGCAGATCGCGCGCACCGGCGCGACGCCCTTCTTCCTCAACTCGCAGCACTTCGAGTATAGCGGCGTGCTGCACCCGGTCCGCGTCTCGCCCAAGCTGATGATGAGGAAGCGCAGCCACAAGATCTCGGCAGAGTTCACCCACGCCGCCGGGAACGAGGGCATCCTGCTCTCCGCCGGCGACCGCTTCGGCGGCTACGTACTGTTCGTCAAGGACGACCGGCTATGCTACGTCTACAACTATCATCGCGAGAGGCAGTACAAGCTCGTCTCGGCCGACGCGCTCCCCTCCGGAAAGCTCCGCGTGGAGGTGCAGTTCATCGTGGACGATTTCCGCAGCGCCGCCTCCACCGCCCGCATCTTCGTCAACGGAAAGCCGCAGGGCGAGATGAAGATCAACGGCTTCATATTCATGATGGAGACGCACGTCTCGCTCAAGGACGGCGTGCAGTCACCAGTCTCGGACGAGTTCAGCCTGCCGTTCGAATACCCCGCAAAGCTCGACCGCGTATGCATCGACGCCGCCTCTTTCCTGCTCACCCGCGAACAGCTCCTCGATGAGTTCTTTGCCGTCGACTGAGCTTGACAAGCCCCGCACGTCGCGGTAAAATAGCATAAAGAACGCTCTGCCGCAGCTCCGCTCTGCGGCAGCTTGCTTATGGAGTGAAGCTATGCCGCCGGTAAGTATTCTGATAAAACCCGCCTCATCCATCTGCAACATGGCCTGCAGATACTGCTTCTATCACGAGCTCGCCGCAAGCCGCGAGACTCCGAGCTTCGGGCTGATGTCGGAGCAGACGCTGGAGACGCTCGTGCGCGAGACTGTCGCCTATGCCGACGGCTTTGCCGCCTTTGCCTTTCAGGGGGGCGAGCCCACTGCCGCCGGGTTGGATTTTTACCGCAAAACGGTGAAGCTTCAGAAAAAATACAACGACAAGGGCCTCACCATCGAGAACACGATCCAGACCAACGGCCTGCTGATCGACGATGAATGGGCGGATTTTCTGGCCGAAAACCGCTTTTTGACCGGGCTTTCGCTGGACGGCCCCAAGGAGCTGCACGACAGGTTCCGTCGCGACTGCGCCGGAAAGCCGACCTTCACCCGCGTGCTCGATGCCGCCAGGCGCCTTGCGGCACACGGGGCCGACTTCAACATCCTCACCGTCGTCACCGACGAGACCGCAAAGCACGCCCGCCTGCTCTATGATTTTTACAAACGCAGCGGCTTCATGTATGTCCAGCTCATCCCCTGCATGGACGAGCTGAGCCGACGCGGAGACGCACGCGGAAAGGGCCTCGCGGTGTCGCCGCACGCCTACGGGCGCTTTCTCTGTGAGATGTTCGACCTCTGGTACGAAGACTTCCGGCGCGGGCTCCGGATGGATATCAGGATGTTCTCCAACCTTGCGCAGATGGCGGCCGGCTATCCGGCCGAGCAGTGCGGCATGAACGGCCAGTGCTCCTGCTATTTCGTCGTGGAGGGCGACGGCAGCGTATATCCCTGCGATTTTTACTGCACCGACGAATGGCGGCTCGGCAGCGTCGGTGAGAGCTTTACCGCAATGATAAGCAGTGACCGCGCCCGCGAATTCGTCGTTTCCTCTCGGCCTGTAAGCCCCGAATGCCGTCAGTGCCCGCATTTTTATCTATGCCGGGGCGGCTGCCGACGCTGGCGCGAGCCGTTCATCGACGGCATACCCGCTCTCAACCGCCTCTGCCCTGCCTACAAAATGTTCTTTTCCCATGCCTCCGAGCGCATAAGGCGGCTCGGCATGACGATACTCGATCCATCCTTCCAGCTCTGACCGACGCTTTGCGCCGGTCTTTTTGGGGGCCGGTCCGTGTCTTCGCTCGACTGGCTTTTGCAAAAAGCGCGCCCTCCTGCGGATATTCCCGGCAGGGGTGGCCAGATCAAAAAAAGCACTGCTTTCGCAGTGCTTTTGCTGTCTGTGGGACGCCAAAAAGGTGGATCTAAGTTTTGGCAGATGGACCCGAACTCACGGAACAAGTGACGATATGCCTGCGGCACAGTGATGCTGCCACCGGCGGCCGCAGTGATATGATGTGTTACGCATCTTCACGCGCAAAACGCACATCACGCCCGAAGGGCGTATCACATCCGAAGGATAACATCATGCTCCGCGCAGCGGAAAACATCGTTCAAAAAAACGTCTTTTGTCTGTCGACAAAAGACGCTTTTTTGCTGGTGACCCGTACGGGAATCGAACCCATGCTACCGCCGTGAAAGGGCGGTGTCTTAACCTCTTGACCAACGGGCCGGAATGGTAGCGGCAGTCGGATTCGAACCAACGACACTTCGGGTATGAACCGAATGCTCTAGCCAACTGAGCTATGCCGCCATATTCATCCCCCCTCAAGGGACGAACAATATTATATCACCCAAGCCGGAGCTTGTCAATACCAAAAATCCAAAATTCCCGAATTATTTTCCATGCCTGTCCACTGTTTCCGATGCTCACCGAAAGTATTCCGCGGACCGATCCGCCTGACCGGCCCGCGGAATATGATCGATTCACAGCCGCACTTCTGTCATGAAAATTTCGCCAGCATCGCGTCTGCCGAGTCGTATCGCGCCTGCATTATCGCTGCCGCGCCGGCGATATCCATCGCCTCGCACTGTGCCACAAAGTCGTCCCATTTGTCCATAGATACGGCGCCGATCATAAAATTCTGTATGCTCTCATCGATGAACAGCATCAGGTCGTTATAGTCGGCAAAGGCCGATATCTGCTCGTTGGTCGGGGACGCAAACACCAGATCCGGCGTTCCGGAGGAGTTTGTAACGTCAGTGAGCTTCTCATAGTAATACTGCCAGTGGTTCATAATGTCACACCAGTCCGGCATGCCGGTGATCTCGCATTCCATCGCGATACGCGCGTCGCTCAGACGATTATAATACGGCAAAATATTGAGGTTGTAGCCAAGCTTGTTCCACAGGTCGATGCCGAGCTCGCCGCTGAGCTGCTCGGATCCGTACTCCGTGTAAACATAGTAGCTCTCCTTCAGCGGGAGCCCCTCCGGTATCTCGTCGGATATGTCGTAGTATTCGTTCGGGACGGTCGCAGTCCTGCCGTAGTAATACATATCATAGCCATCCTGAGTATAGCCGTAGTTGAATATCTTCATGGCCAGCTCCGGATGCTCGCAGTCTTTGGTTATCACACTGCCTCCGCTGCCGCCAAGGTTGGCCAGGACGACGTTTTTGTCTCCGTTCGGTCCCGTGAGCGGTCCGAGCGGGACATATTCTATCTCCTTGCCCTGTCCCTGCATCGTGAGCGTGTTCACCGCGCCCATCCACCAGTTTCCGCTGGTTCCCGCGACCTTGTCGTTATAGAGTCTCTCGTTGCGCGTCTCACCGGATGCGTTGAGGAATTCCGGATCAATAAGCCCTTCCGCATACATTTTTGCCACGAATTCCACATAAGCCCTCGCCTTATCGGTGAGCATGGTGTTGTAGACCTTTCCGTCACCGTCTACCCACCAGGAATTGGACGCTCCGCCCATCTTCGCCACGCCGAAGGCGCCGCTGAGCGCGGTGTTCATCGACTCATAGTATGGGAAAAGCACCTCGTCCTTCACACCGTTTCCGTTGGCGTCATTGTCCCGGAAGGCCTTGAGGGCTTCAAAAAGCGCATCCGTCGTCTCTGGCAGCTCCAGTCCGAGCTCCTTGAGCCAGGTGTAGTTGATGTCGATGGTCTGAAGCTGATGCTGGATGTTACCCTGATAAGACGGCACCTTGAGGACGTTGCCGTCTGAATCGGAATTGAGCATCGTCATATACGGGTTGTCCTTTATCATCTTTTGCTGGACGTCCGGCGCATTTTCAGCGATCAGGTCGTTGAGGCGGATGATTATGCCGTTGTTGTAGAGCTCCACCAGCCTCTCCTGTGAAAAGCCGTAGGTTATTATGTCCGGAAGTTCGTCTCCGCCAGCGATGCGCACGTTCACAAGCTCCTCCATCTTCTCGGCGATCACCGGCTCAAGCGCAAGCTGAACGTTGTATTCGTCGCGGAATATCTGCGCTATCGCCACTATATTCGGCGTCTCAAGCGTCATCGGATATTCCATGGATACAAAATCCGCGCAGTAGATCGACAGCGTGAAAGGGCCTTCGTCCGGCTCGTCGTCTTTTGAGTCCTCGCTCAAAGATGACTGGGAGCTGCTCTCCGGCGCCTTCGACGAGCTGCTCTCGCTGCCAGTCGATTGTTCCGTTCCCGGCGTGCATCCGGCAAAAACAGCCGCGACCACGCACACCGCCAAAAGCAAAGCCAATATCCTGCGTACCATTTTTTCTCCTCCTTTTGTTTTGGATATAAGTCCGTCAGTTGCCTGTTGAAAAGCCACCCCGTTTCTGATTTTAACGTTTTTTGTTTGCAAACAAATATATATCATGTTATAATGATATCAAATCAACAAATACATTTAACATTAATTTTCAGATTCAAAACAGGAGGACATTGCCATGCTCAGCGATATCTCTCCGTGCGTGCGGATCGCCTCCGAAGAGACCTTCCGCTTTGCTCACAGGAACGTTCAGCTTCTCCAGGAGCGCGTCATCTTCGACTATTGCCTCGTCTTCGTCAAGGAGGGCAGATATGAGATCACCGTCAACGGAAAGCCGCATATCTGCAACTCCGGCGACGTCCATCTCTATCGCCCCGCCTGTGTTCATTCCTCGCGCTCCATCGACAGCACATTTCATCAGCTCGCAATACACTTCTACCTGTGGGACTATGACGTGAGGAGATACTTCACGCCCTTCAGCCTGCCTGACGACCCTGAAAAATACCGCCCGCTCTTTCTCGCCGACCGCATAGACGAATGCGGCGTCATCTTCCCGGACTGCTTCACGCCGTCCGATCCGGATCAGACTGAAAAGCTGTTCGCAAAGGTGGTATCGGATTTCAACAAGGCCCACACCGATCTTTACTCTTTGACGCTGAAGACCTCCATGCTGTCTCTGCTTACACATCTGCTGACGGATATCGACGCGCAGGAGCGCGCAAGGATATCTCCGCAGCTCTCGCAGATGAATCAGGTCAAGGATTACATCGACCTCAACTGCACCGGGCCGGTCACGCTCGAAGAGCTCGAGACGCAGTTCTATCTGAGCAAGTACTATATCGTCCAGCAGTTCACCCGGTTTTTCGGCATAAGCCCGATAAAATACTGCACGCAGCAGCGCATCGAACGCGCAAAGCTGCTGCTCGCCAACCCCATGCAGAGCGTCGGCAACATCTCGGAGGCCCTCGGTTACAACGATATACAGTCCTTCAGCCGCGCCTTCAAGCGCTGTACCGGCGTCTCTCCGCAGAGCTTCCGTCAGAGCGTCCGCTGAGCCTCAGCGAAGCTGATACCAGTAGGCGACCGATGAGAAAATGTCGCTTCGCCTGCTGTAAACGCTGCTGTCGCCGATCGGACCGAGAGCCTGCACCGTCACGCGGATGCTCTCGTCAAAGCAGATCGGATCCGTGATGTGCCAGCGGTACATCGTCGCCATGCAGCCGGAGCGCAACCCGCCGTCCTCCGGCCAGAGCAGCGGCACCCCCGAGAAGGGAGCGTTGTAGCGGCTGAGCCCGTAGGAGCACAGGAAATAGTCCTCTACGCCGGTGCCGCATATTGTCGGGAACTCGCCGTCTCCGTCGATATAGAATTTGAACTCGCCCTCGCCGAACCATCCGTCGGCGAGCGAATGCACCGAAAGAACGCTTCCGACATATCTCCCCCGCCCGGTCACGCCGTCCAGCATGACGTAAGGGTTCTCATCCGCGGTGTTCGCGCTGTGGTAACGCGCGTGGAAATACATCGCGTTCTCCGGTATCTCCTTCAGCACATATGTTATCTGATAGGTCATCACGCTTATCTTTTCGGCGCCCGTGTTGGTGAAGGTCACGCGGGCATGCCTGCGGAACGGCATGGACCAGCAGCAGGTCAGCGCATTCTTCGGCTTCACGCTGACCACCGCCGACGTTACCTCCGCGAACCTCTCGCCGAGCGCGAAGAAATCCGCCGCCGGGACATCGATCGACGGCTGCCCCTCGCCGTCCCAATAGAATCTCAGAATGCCCCCGCGCGGCACGCCGTCATTCTGCGGCTGATCCCACAGAAGCATCCACATATGCCTTATCTCGCCCGGCCCTTCGACGTTCATCAGCTCCACCGTCTCGCCGGCCTTCACGCTTATGAACGGACGGTTTTTCCATCCGCGTCCGAGATGATCAGTGGTCTCGTGCAGCGGCACGTCGAGGGTGTCTATCCCCGGCACGGCCCTTGCGCCGCCGCCCTTTTCCCCGGTGGGATTCTCCGGCGATACCGATCTCGTCTTCATTTCCTCATACATATGCAGTGATCCCGATCCAAAAAAATTATACACGTCTGTCCCTCTTGTTTTCGATTTTGCGGCAGAATCCGCCGTTTACTTCTCAATTATAAATCAAAAGCCTGCGATACTGAATAACTGTTGTTGCTTTGTATTTATCATTAATTTATTATATCGTTTTTGATTTTCGCTTTATTGCGTGTGTTTTCCGGTATATACTTATCGTTTATTTCAACTGATTTGTCTCAAATTGGCTTTTGACCGATCGCCCCGCGCCTCTGCGCGACGGGCCTCGGCCGTCCTTCTTGACAAATCTCATCCGTATATTCTATACTGACAGTGAAAAACAGAAAGGAAGACCTGACGGCAGATATGGACGAAAAAAACGCTTCGAGCACAGCGACCGGCGCGCCTGACAGGGTGATCATACGCGGCGCCCGCGTGCACAACCTCAAAAACATCGATGTAGATATCCCTCTTAACAAAATAGTGGGTATAGCCGGGGTTTCCGGCTCCGGCAAGTCCTCCCTCGCCCTCGGCGTGCTGTATGCGGAGGGCTCAAGGCGTTATCTCGAGGCGCTCTCCACCTATACGAGAAGGCGCATGACGCAGGCCGCGAAAGCGGACGTGGATGAAATACTATATGTCCCGGCGTCGCTCGCGCTGCGTCAGAGGCCCGGCGCCGGCGGCATACGCTCCACCTTCGGGACAGGCACAGAGCTGCTGAACAGCCTCCGCCTGATGTATTCGCGGCTTGCCAGCCATCGCTGCCCCAACGGGCATTATCTGGAGCCGACTATTGCCGTTGCCGCCGAGCAGGAGCTGGTCTGCCCGGAATGCGGCGAGCATTTTTACGCGCCGTCCGCCGAGGAGCTCGCCTTCAACAGTCAGGGCGCTTGCAAGTGCTGCGGCGGTACCGGCACTGTCCGCACTGTCGACAGAGATACGCTCGTCCCTGACGATTCTCTGACGATCGACGGCGGCGCCGTTGCCCCGTGGAACTCGCTTATGTGGTCGCTTATGACCGATGTGTGCCGGGCGATGGGCGTGAGGACCGACGTGCCCTTCCGTGAACTGACCGACGAGGAAAAAGCGATAGTCTACGACGGTCCCATGGTCAAAAAGCACATCTTTTACAAGCCCAAGAGCAGGGAAAGCGTCAGCGCCGGCGAGCTGGACTTCACCTATTACAGCGCGACCGCGACCGTGCTCAACGCCCTCGCCAAGGTCAAGGATGAGACCGGCATGAAGCGGGTCGAAAAGTTCCTCAAGGAAGAGGTCTGCCCTGATTGCGGCGGCACACGTCTCTCCGAGGCCGCCCGTGCGCCGAGATTGCGCGGGATATCGCTTGCCGACGCCTGCAAAATGACGCTCAAGGAGCTCTCTGCATGGGTGGAGGCCGTACCCGACTTCCTTCCTGAGGAGATGCGCCCGATGGCCAAAAGCATTTGCGCCTCATTCTCTCTCCCGGCCAGGCGGCTGACCGACCTCGGATTGTCATATCTCTCACTCGACCGCGGCTCCTCCACCCTCTCCACCGGCGAGCGTCAGCGTATGCAGCTCGCGCGTGCCGTCAGGAACAGGACGACCGGCGTCCTCTATGTTCTGGACGAGCCATCTATCGGACTCCATCCTGCCAACATCGTCGGACTCAACGGCGTCATGCGCGACCTTGCCGCCGACGGCAACTCCGTCCTACTCGTCGACCACGACACACAGATACTCAAGGAGGCCGACTGGCTGATCGAACTCGGCCCCAAAGCCGGCGCCGAGGGTGGGCGAATAATCGCGGAGGGCACTGTGAGCGAGATATCCGAGAACAAAAACTCGCAGATCGGCCCTTTCCTTGCGGGGCGCTCCGTCGCCGCTCCGCGCACCTGCGCCCCGACAGATCTGTTCGCGGAGGGAAGGATAACGCTCTGCACCTCACAGATACACACAGTCAGACCACTGCGTGCCGAGCTGCCCAAGGGAAGGCTGACCGTCGTCACCGGCGTCTCCGGCAGCGGCAAGACCACAATGGTGCTCGAAAGCCTCGTCCCGGCGCTGGAGTCCCTCACCCAGGGCAAAAAGCTGCCCCCGCACGTGCTCTCGGCGGAAGCGCCCGGCATCAGTCATGTCAAGCTGATCGACGCGACCCCGATAGGGATAAACGTCCGCTCGACAGTGGCGACCTACGCGAACGTCCACGACGAGCTGCGCAAGATATTCGCCCGGACTCCCGACGCAAAGCGACGCGGCTTCAAGGCCGGAGATTTCTCCTATAACACCGGCGATCTGCGCTGCCCGGTCTGCGACGGCACCGGCAGCATCAGCCTCGACGTCCAGTTCCTGCCGGACGTTGACATCCCCTGCCCGGACTGCCGCGGCTCGCGATACGCAAAAGCCGCTTACAGCGTGAAGCATACCAACAGGGCCGATGAGTCCCGCTCGCTTCCGGAACTGATGGATATGGACGTCGACTCCGCGCTCGCGTTCTGCTCCGATATGAAAAACGTGTTCCCCAAGCTCCGCATCCTTCACGATCTCGGTCTCGGTTACCTCACCCTCGGGGAGGAGACGCCGAGCCTATCCGGCGGCGAGGCCCAGCGGCTTAAGCTTGCAAGCGAAATGGGAAAGACCCAGTCGGATTCAGTGTTCGTCTTTGACGAGCCCACGATCGGTCTCCACCCGCTCGACGTCCGCACCCTTCTCGGCGTCTTCCGCACGCTGATCGACAACGGTGCCACCGTCGTCGTCATCGAGCACGATCTCGACGTGATACGCAGCGCGGATCACATCATCGACATGGGGCCGGGAGGAGGCGAGGACGGCGGCAGGATCGTTGCCTGCGGCACCCCGGAGGAGATAAAGGCCTGCAGTGAGAGCCTGACCGGTCGATTCATATGATTTTGCCCCTAAAATTCTATACTAATAGTATATTGCACTATAGTTATAACTATTTGTCCTGAAAATTAGCTCATCCGGACATTTTTTAGGGCGTCGGCGTTCTTTACATCGCACAATTCACGGCCTGTTTTTAAAGCCAGTTCGCCGTCCGGTATGATCCGTGAAACAAACTTATCCGTCCGCTGCGTCCTTGCCTGCTCCGCCTATGGTCCGCCGTTCACCATTCATAATGCCGTCTTACTTCCGGAGAATTACGGCGCGCTTCAATAGCAAAATGATCATCCAACGAAAAAACCGCCCGTGTGGCGGCTTTGAACCGCCCCAGATTGTGCGAACAGCACAAGAAAGCCCCCCAATGTAGGGAAAAGAGGATTAAGCAACAGACTGGCACCGCAACTCAAGCGGTGTCAGTTTTGTTTTGGTTTGAATGCGCTGGTGGTTGTAGAAGAAAATGTAGTCATCAATGAGAGAGCGAGCTTCTTCAAAGGTGGCAATTTTCTGCCGGTAGATGCATTCTGTTTTGAGAATTGAAAAGAAGTTTTCAGCCAAAGCATTGTCATAAGGATTTCCGCGTCTTGACATAGACGGCGTAATCCCGTATTCTTGAGTTAGCTTAAAGTACGCTTGGGAAGTATACTGAAAGCCTTGGT
>Ga0079305_1003490_pt1 | contig 10562 bp, 11 predicted proteins | sample LMS_cellobiose_e_FD_79183 | JGI IMG/M metagenome (GOLD analysis project Ga0079305, IMG submission 79183) | Rumen-fistulated moose microbial communities from Alaska, USA - LMS_cellobiose_enrichment | ecosystem: Host-associated > Mammals > Digestive system > Stomach > Rumen fluid ... | reverse complement strand
CGGCTCCCGTCCCCGCGCCCCGCGGCCAAAATGATAATAACAATTGAAGTTCAGCCGCAAAAATGGGATAATTACAGCAGTAAACGGCTGTTTAACGCCGCGCGCGGAGGCCTTTGGCCGGACCGCGGGAGCGCGGAGAAATGCGAGGAGAAATGAGCTGCTTGGAAGAAGGCATCGGCAAACTGGGTTTCGGCCTCATGAGGCTGCCGAAGATCGGAGACGAGATAGATGTAGAGCAGACCAAGGTCATGGTCGATAAGTTCCTGGAGGCGGGGTTCACGTATTTTGATACCGCGTTCGCGTATAACGGGAGCGAAGAGGCGATCAGAAAGGCTCTGGTCGAGCGCTATCCCCGGGAGAAGTATCAGCTGGCAACCAAAATGGCCGCGTGGATCAAATGCGAGACGCGCGAAGACGCGCTCGCTCAGTTCAATACGTCGCTGGAGCGCACCGGAGCAGGGTATTTTGATTACTATCTGCTCCACAACCTAGGAGACGCCAGGACCAAGGTCTTCGACGACTTCGGCCTCTGGGACTGGATACAGGAGGAGAAAGAGCGCGGCAGGATAAAGCACGCGGGATTCTCCTTCCACGCAAGCCCCGAACAGCTCGACGAGATCCTGACCAAACATCCCGAGGCGGAGTTCGTGCAGCTTCAGATAAACTACGCTGACTGGGATGACGCCAAGGTGAGGTCGCGCCGCTGCTACGAGGTCGCGAGAGCACACTGCAAGCCCGTCATCGTGATGGAGCCGGTGAAGGGCGGAATGCTCGCCGCCCCGCCGGAAAAGGTGAAAGAACTGTTCGCCGCCGCTGAACCCGAGTCGTCCTGCGCGTCATGGGCGATACGCTTCGCCGCCGATCTGGACGGCGTTCTGACCGTGCTTTCCGGCATGAGCAGCGTGGAGCAGATGGAGGATAACCTCTCGTTCATGAAAGGCTTCAATGGGCTCACGGACGCTCAGCGCGGAGTTATGGACGAGGCGAGGAATATCATCAGGGAGTTCCCGGTGGTGCCCTGCACGTCCTGCGACTACTGTGCCAAGGTATGCCCGATGAACATTGGGATATCCGGCTCTTTCGCCGCGCTGAACGTTCTCACGATCTACGGCGATAAGGAGAAGGCCGCCGAGGACGAGGAATGGTATGTGAAGGGCCGCGGCAAGGCGCGCGCTTCGGAATGCATCAAATGCGGGCAGTGCGAGGAAGTTTGCCCGCAGCACATATCGATACGCGATGAACTGGAGAAGGCCGCCGAGGCTTTCTGCGGCGCGGAATGAATGATCAAATGTCGCGGGGAGAAGGCTCCGCGGGGAGGAAAGAATGCTTAACATCAACATCAGCAAAGAAGACGCGAAAGTTTCCGCTGTTCTCGAGGGCAGGCTCGACACCGTCACGTCCCCGGACCTCGAGAAAGAGCTCGACGCAGTCCTCGAAGGCGCTGAGGAGCTCGTTCTGGACTTTGAAAAGCTGGAGTACATCTCTTCGGCGGGGCTCAGAGTTCTGCTCGCGAACCAGAAGCGCATGAACAAGCAGGGCAGCATGAAGCTCGTCAACGTGAACGATACCATAATGGGGATCTTCGAAGTCACAGGCTTCTCCGAGATCCTGACCATAGAGTGATCACCGGGTCCTAAAAGTTCAGATGAACGAAGAAAACAGAGAACAGATAAATAAGGATCGCAAAGGGATAGGCATCATCCCGCAGGTCGCCATTTTCTTTGCCATAGGCGTCCTCATCTCGGGACTGATCGCTTTGGTCTCCCTGCGCGCGCGGTCGGACTCGACGATCAGGAGGGAGACCGAGGCCTTCGCGGAAGAGGTGGCGGAGGACGTCGCTCTTTCCGTGGGAGAATTCCCCGCGCACGAGTGGCTGCTTCAGTACTGGTACGAGCACGCGGACGAGCTGGACATAGAATACGACGTGACCTTCGGACCGGGCACAGAGACGGAGAGAAAGGCGACTTTGCTCGCCGAGCGATATCCGGGACTTTCGCTGAGATACGCGGACGCGGACGATATAGCGGCGCTCGCTCCGGAGGACCGAAAGCTCTACGCCGAGGTGGCCTACTCATGGCTCATCACCCGGGTGAACGAGATCAAATGGTCCCACGACGCCGACTTCCTCTTCTGCGTATTGACGGACGACTCCTGCGAAACGCAGTTCTTCCTCTTCAGCGCGGCATCGATGGGGGCCGAGAGAGGGACCAATTACGAGGAGGTATATCCTCTCGGAGTCACAGTCACCGTCAGCGAGAGCCAGAGAGACGCGATGAAGAGCGCGGTAAGGGACAAAAGCTATCTCGCTCCGGCAGGCAAATACGTGGACTACTACGCATATATGGGCGATGTGGGCGGAATGCACAGCTTCATAGGGCTGACCTATGACCTGCAGGCACTGACTCATGAAGTCAATCAGCAAACAGGTGGCTCAGCCGTTCTGGCGATGCTCTATCAGATCATCCAGTCGTCGCTCTGCCTTCTCCTGCTCTTCGCCTTCGTGCTGAAACCGCTTCAGAAGATACTGCGCAGCCTCCGCCGATACAAGGACGACAAGGACAGCTCAGCGATCTCCGAAGCTCTGAGCGGGGTGCATCCGCATAACGAGATAGGGAAGCTGTCGGAGGACGTCGTGGATCTCGCGAAGGAGATGGACGACCACGTAAAGAACATCGCATCAATCACGGCCGAAAAGGAGAGGATAGGAGCTGAGCTCGACCTCGCGTACAAGATCCAGGAGTCGATGCTACCGCACGATTTCCCGGCCTTCCCCGACCGCCGGGAGTTCGATATCTACGCGACGATGGATCCCGCCAAGGAGGTCGGAGGAGATTTCTACGACTACTTCCTGGTGGACGACGACCACCTTTGCCTCGTCATCGCGGACGTTTCCGGCAAAGGCGTCCCCGCAGCGCTGTTCATGATGGCGTCCAAGATCATCCTTTCAAACAACGCGATGATGGGGAAATCCCCCGCCGAGATACTGACCGACGCGAACGCCATGATCTGCTCCAACAACCCGGAGGACATGTTCGTAACCGTCTGGCTCGGGATCCTCGAGATCTCGACCGGAAAGCTCATAGCCGCAAACGCCGGACATGAGTATCCTGCAGTCAGGGATCCGGGAGGAAGCTTCGAGCTGCTTCAGGACAAGCACGGCCTTGTCATAGGCGCGATGGACGGCATCAGATACAAGGAGTACGAGCTCCAGCTCGAGCCGGGCTCCAAGATCTTCCTCTATACGGACGGCGTTCCCGAGGCGGATAATGCCGATAAGGAGATGTTCGGGACGGATAAGATGCTCGACGCTCTGAATATGAACGGTCACGCGGATCCCGTGGAGATAATGGAGAACATCAAGGCCGCGATAGACGATTTTGTTCAGGAGGCCGAGCAGTTCGACGATCTCACAATGCTCTGCATCGAGTACAACGGCCCGAAACCGGACGAAGGCGCCGCTGCAGACGCCGTCGGACAGAACTCCGAAGACGCCGTTCCCGCGTTGGCTGAGGAAGCCGCGGCCGAGCCCTTGCATGACGAGATCATGATAGACGCGCTTCCCGAGAATCTCCCCAAGGTCATGGAGTTCGTCGAGAGCAGGCTTGAAACGGCGGGCTGCCCCGCCGGGACGATATCCATGATCGGCCTTTCGGTGGAGGAGCTGTTCGTCAACATCGCGAAATACGCCTATGCTCCCGAGACCGGATCGGCCAGGATCGGGCTCGACATCATGCCAGAGCAGCGGGAGGTCATGATCACATTCGCGGACAGCGGAATGCCATACAACCCCCTGGAGAAGGAGGATCCGGACGTGCATCTGTCAGCCGACGACAGACCGATCGGAGGGCTCGGAGTCTATCTGGTCAAGGAGACCATGGACAGCGTGACCTACGAACGCGCCGGATACCGCAACGTGCTTACGATAAAGAAGAGATATTAGAGAGGAAAAGATGAGATACCCTTTGTTCACCGAGATGCGGACGGTCTATGAGACCACCGTACAGAATCCCCACACCTTCCGGGTGACCCTCAAGATGAAGGACATGATCGACGGCGTCGTACTCCAGGAAGCCTGCCGCCTCACGATGAGCCGATATCCCTATTTCGCGATGCAGATCGAGAAGGAGGGTGAGGAGATCTTCTTCGCCGACAACGACCGCCCGATGCCCGTGCTGAACACCGACGGCCCCGTGACTCTGGGAAGCGATGAGGTGAACGGTCATCTTCTCAGCATCTCCTGGTGGAAGAACAAGATCCACATAGACGTCTACCACGCGCTGACGGACGGCGGCGGGATCTATCCGATGATCAAGACCCTGCTCTATTACTACTGCTCCGCGTATTACGAGATGGAGCTCTCGCCGGAGAACATCAGGCTCGCCGGAACACCCGTCGACCCGCTCGAATGGGAGGATCCCGCGATCGCGCCGCTCGACAGGGAGCCGTTCGCCCCGGTGATCAAATGGCAGAAGCCCGGCTTCCAGCTCAAGGACGGCGGCATCGCGGACGTCCACGAGGACTGCATAGTCTACAATATCCGCATCCACGAGGATGAGTTCATGAGGTTCAACCTCTCCAACGACGGAAGCCCCGGCACCGTGATCGCCCTCTTCCTCGCGCGCGCCATAGATAAGCTGCACCCGGTAAAGGACGATCCGGTCGTCATCGCCATGTGCGTAAACCAGCGGAAGGCTCTTAAGGCCCCGCTCGCGCATCACTCTCTGGTCGGGGACGTCCGGCTGGTCTACGGAGACAGGCTCCGCAAGATGGAGTTCATGGATCAGGCGACGAGCTTCCGCGGGATGGTCGCGCTCCAGTCCGACCCGGATATCGTCCGCGAGGAGATCAAGGAATACCAGGAGATCGTCTCAGACCTCAGGGCTCTTCCGACCGCGGCGGAGAAACATAAATACGCCGTGGAACGCATGGACCTTCTGACCTCCTATTTCACCGCGACGATAAGCTACGTCGGCAAGACGGACATGGGAGAAGCCGAGCAGTTCATCCAGGAGTTCCACGTGCTGCCCGCAACGGCTCTTCCGAGCTCCGCGACTCCGCTGACTCTGGAGCTCTCCGCGATGAACGGAAGCTTCTACGTGAACTTCATGCAGTACTTCGATGACGACAGCTATCTCAAGGCCTTCATCAAAGAGCTCCGCGACAACAATATCAACTACGATGTCCTCTATCAGGAAGAGACCAAATATCCCAGGATGATCGACCTCTGGAAATAGCCGTGAACAGAAACGATATGACGATGGATCCCTCCGGCTTCGTCCTGCTGGCCGACTTCGTGCCGCAGATAGTGCAGGAGATCCGCTATCATTCAACCTACAATTTCATAGGCGACCGGATCGACGGCTACGAAGAACCCTGCGCGCTTCTGACCAAAGAAGCCGCTCGCGCTCTCAAGTCCGCCGCGGGCGAGCTGATCGTTCAGGGCTACAGGCTCAAGGTCTTCGACGCCTACAGGCCGGCGCGCGCCGTAAGGCATTTCGTACTCTGGGGGATCGAGGATCAGGACATCCGTATGAAGCAGTATTTCTATCCGGACCTTGAGAAGCAGGAGCTCTTCGCCAAAGGATATATCGCGACCAGGTCCGGCCACAGCCGCGGGAGCACCATTGACCTCACTCTCCTCGATATGGAGACCGGGAAGGAAGCCGACATGGGAAGCCCCTTCGATCTCTTCAGCGAGGTCTCCCACCCGGACTACCGCGGACCGGAGATCACCGAGGATCAGTACGAGAACCGCATGATCCTTCAGCGGGTAATGGTCAGGAACGGCTTTAGACCGCTCGACTGCGAGTGGTGGCATTTCACCCTCGAGGACGAGCCATATCCGGACACGTATTTCGATTTTCCGGTTTCGTCGGAGTACCTGAGAAGATAGGTTTTTCGAGGGCTGAGAGGAGCGACATGGCAGACGGGAAAGGGGTCATGACAACAGAAGACTTCAAAAGAGCCGATCTCAGTTTCGGCTGCTCCGACCGGCCCGACCCGAGGAGCCTTCCCAACTATGGGAAGGAGCTCGCGGTCGATGACCGCGGCGGGAACGCGCCGGCAAAGTGCGCCTTCTGCGGAGCGGGGGACCTCGACTCGGGGGCCGGAGGCTTCGGAGAGGGATTCGGCTACAGATCCTGCCGATGCGCCGCGTGCGGCGGTCTGACGCTCTTCGTATATAAAGATGAAGCCGGGAGGTTCTTTGGGAAAGCTGACCGGACCGCCCGGCAATCCCGCGCGGAGGACTTGTAGACACGCGGGCCTCTTTGTTAAAGGTATACAGAGATCTGAAGCATGGAAAGCAATCATTCAGACGAGAAACTGTTCAAGGCATCCCTTGAAGGCGATGAAGGAGCCTTCAAGGTCCTTATGGATCGCTACGGCGACCGCGTCACGGTGTACATAGCCGCCAGGGTCGCGGACGTACAGGAGGCGGAGGATCTGATGATCGAAGCCTTCGCCCGGATGATCCATGCCGCGCCTGCCTTATCGGGAGGCGAGGGAAGTTTCCGCGGCTATCTGTTCAGGACAGCCAGGACGACAGTTCTGAAGTTCAACAGGCAGTATCGGCTGAAGAGCGCTTTCAGCCTGGAGGACGTATATGAGGATCCCGCGGCGGCGGAGGAATTCTCCGATGCCGCGTCAGAGATCCTTAAGAATGAACGGTCACGCATCCTGCTGGGCTGCATGGACCGGATAAAGCCGGAATACAGGGAGGCGCTCTACCTTATGTATTTCGAGAACATGAAGATCAGAGAGATCGCCGGCGTGATGAAGAAGAGCGGGATGGCCGTGAACCAGCTCCTGAGAAGGGGCCGGGAGGCTTTGAGAAAAGAACTGGAGAAGGAAGGCATAACGGATGCGCAGTACTGAAGAAAGAGTCGACGCGGTGATGAGCCGAGTCAGGGAACTGAAAATGGAAGAAGCAGCGGGACCGAAGAAAGTGGATCTGTGGCGGAACCGTCTGCTGGTGGGCGGGGCCTTTGCCGCCTGCCTGGCTATTCTGATCGGGATCGCGTCGTATTTTCCGAATCTCGCCGGCGTTGCCGGGCAGACCCAGGACATGGGAGAAGGTTCCGCGTCCATACTGGCCGAGGGACCGGGAGGATATATAGTGATAGGTGTGCTGGCGTTCATCTGCGGCGCCGCTTTGACTTTGCTGTGCGTAAGGCTGAGGGACAGAGGCAGGATCTGAAATGTCAGTCGAGATCGTCGACAACGGTATACAGATCGCGGTGGTGGCCTTCTGTCTGTTCGCGGCGGTGAGGCGCGCGGCGGCTTCGCGCTCGCAGAGCAGCATGCTTCTGGGATGCTTCTTCGGGCTGCTGTTTTTGGCGCAGGCATACTGGATAGTATACATCGTCATCATGGGTGAGACGCCGACAGTATTCTACGTGTCGGAAGTATCGTGGACCGCGGCATTTCTTTTCATGGCCATGCTGACGTTTGGCATGCTGACGGACGAAGAGCGTGCTCACCGACCCGCGGCAGGCTATGTCTTTATGGCGGTCTGTTTCGCTCTTACGGTCTTCTTCTGCAGCTACGGAGACATCATAACAAACATTATGATGGACGCTCCCTTAATGTTCTCCGGATATCTGGGCATCAAAGGTGTCTCCTTCAATCGGGGACCTGAGGGGGATCCGCGCAGGAAGTCTTTCTTCCTGGGGATCGCGCTGTACTCCGCGCTCGAGTTCCTGCTGTGGACGGCCTCCTGCTTCTGGTCGGATTACGCCTGGACCAATCCGTACTACTGGATCGACTTCGCGATAAGCGCGATATACTTATTCATTTTTTACGCTTTTATACGGGTCGAAAAGGGCTCTGCCGCGGGGCCGGCGCCTGCCGATCTGACAGAGGAGGTGCCGAGATGACTCACATAGAGAACATCCTGCTCTGCATGGCCTCGCCCCTCCTGATAGGCATACTGAGCGTTAAAGGCGGCAAGCCCCGCCAGAGTATGAGCTTTCTCCTGACGGGAATGATCGTCTGCTTCCTTTCCGCGTATATAAACAGCTTCCTGGCGGGCGTGTATCACGCGAACGCGGTGCAGACCGCGGTGGAGATCTCGCCCGTGGTGGAAGAGGTCATGAAGGCGCTGCCTATGGTATGGTTTCTGCTGGTCTTCAGGCCTCAGGACAGGGATAGCCGCAATTTGCTGATATTCACTGCCCTTGGATTCGCCACATTCGAAAACGTTTGCTGGATGATCGAGAACGGCAGCGCCAGTATCCTGAAGCTCGCGGTGAGAGGTCTCGCCACCGGGACTATGCACATAGTGGCCGCCTCGCTGGTGGGACTCGGCATGTTCTATTTATGGGACCAAAAGTGGTTATATTACGCCGGAACTTTGGGCCTTCTGGGCGCGGCGATAACCTACCACGGCATGTTCAATCTGCTCATCACCGCTAATGCGCCGGTCTCGTATATCGGCTACGCGCTGCCGGTGGTGACCGCTCTGGTCATGCTGTTCCTCCGTCAGAAGAGATGAAGAAATCCGATATGTGACCGCCCGGCCGGGCGGTCTGTTTTTTTACAAAAAATCAAAAAGTCATCCGGGGGTGTCCACTTTTTGCCGGAAAAGGATCTATATATCTGTCAGGCACTGCCGCGCGCCGCGCCGCGGGACTGACAAAATGACCGGAATTCGTCAGGAGGTGACTTGGATGAACAGCGATATGCGGATCCGGGAAGTATACCGAAGAGTCGGGGAGCTGCGTGAAAGACGCGCGCGAAGGATCGACGGCCTTCTTGCCGCAGGCTCCGCAGCATCGGGCGTTATGACTTTGATCATGGTTGCCTTGCTGTCGGGAGGAAGAGGGAGCCCAGCAGGATCGGGCTTCTACGGCGCTTCCCAGATCTTCGAGGGAGCGGGAGGCTACGTGCTGGTGGCGGTGCTCGCCTTTGTCGCGGCGACCGCGGCGACACTGCTGGGCGTACGTTTTCGGGACCGAAGAAAAGATAAAGACAGAACGGATGATAAAGAAGCTGATGAAGGGAAGGGGATGAAAAGATGATGAAGAAGAGGCTATTGGTCATACTGCTGGCGATATGCATGGTGATGACTATGACCCCGGCCATGTCATTCGCGGACGACGAGCAGACGACGAACAGCACGGGAAGCCCCGCGGAAGAACTCCTGGGCCTGGACGGGAAAATCCCGAACGAGTACACGAAGGCTGAGGCGACGAGCGACGACGGCGACAACCCAATGGGCTTGAAATCCGGTGAGATCAGGCAGCTCGTTGTGAAGAATGAACTGTACATCGGGATCCATGACGGAGAACCGAGCGGAGATCAGGGGAAAACGTCATACAATACCATTTATGGCAGGGACAGCGGGTCCATAGACTGGAACAAGCATGAGGCAGGCACTTCGATAGGTGGAGCCACAGACGTAAAATACAGCCAGGTCGTGGGTTCCTTTGTCCAGGCGGTCCCTGTAAATGTCCTGGGACATAACAAAGACGACGCGGTCGCCTACGTTTATGTTACGGAAGATCAGGAACTGTATGCCGCCTGCGACTATTACGCTGACGGCGCGCTGGATCAGGTGACGCTATTGTCCGACAGCGAACCGTTCCTGGATCTGGGGAATGACCTTGACCAGTGGTGGGCAAAAAACATGATGGCGATCACGGCCGGCGACTATAACGGCGACGGCAAAGATGAGGTCGCGATAGGCTATAATACAACAGTTTCAGGGCAGGGTCAGGGGATCCGCATCAAAGTTTTATCCTTCGGCGGTGATAGGACGAAACCCGCGACTCAGTTGTGCACAGATTACTTTACTGCGACAGGATCGGGCACAGGCAATGGTGATTACAGCAGCATCGATCTGGCGAGCGGCGATTTCAACAATGACGGACTGGATGACATCGCGGCCATCCAGTACAGGGGCAGGACGACAAGCAAGGATGCCAGCCGTACGCGCCTGTATGTGTTCACAGGGACGACGAACAGCAGCAGGATACTGTCCTCGCCCGGCAGGTCCTATGCTTCCACGACCGCGGACTATGATTTCTACGGACCCTCGATCGACGCGGGAGACGTGAACGGGGACGGCGTGGAAGACATCGTAGTGGCCGGCTATGAGGTGACATATAACGATGACAATAAACCGGTATACGACGAAGAAAACGTCCGTGTGGTCGTTTACAGAGTAAGGGAAGGATCAACTTCGATCCAGAGCCGGGCAGCGTATACGACGCCGATGAACGGCTTTGCGAAGGGCGGAGTGTATTCTTCCGCCGATGACGCGTGGAGCAAGGTCGCTCTGGCCTGTGTGGCGACCAACGGCAAGAAAGCTCCGGAACAACTGTTCCTCGATGGGTATCTGTGCTCCATCGTGGGAGCTGAACTCTCTACGGTATATGCCCCTCAGTACTTTGGCAGCTCTGATCACGGGGTCACCGATCCCGACGGCGAGAGCCATTCGATCAAAAATGCATTTATAGAGACTGCCGTAGCGGGCGTATTCGACGGCAACGAAGCCGGCAGGGAACAGGTCGCCTTCTCCGTCGCCTTGAAAATAGAGAGCCGGGACGATTACTACTATG
>Ga0079305_1003489_pt1 | contig 10563 bp, 11 predicted proteins | sample LMS_cellobiose_e_FD_79183 | JGI IMG/M metagenome (GOLD analysis project Ga0079305, IMG submission 79183) | Rumen-fistulated moose microbial communities from Alaska, USA - LMS_cellobiose_enrichment | ecosystem: Host-associated > Mammals > Digestive system > Stomach > Rumen fluid ... | reverse complement strand
CCCTGCTTGAAGAAATTGTACTTGTCCATGATACAGACTTTTTTTGATTGAACATCCGCATCGCTTTACCACCGTGGCTTCTGGCTGCTCGGTTGGTGCTCCTCTGGGGAGACTCTTGATGCATTGGCAAAGATAGTGTCTTTCTTCGGATTCTCAAATGATGACATAAATTATGTGCCGTTGCACAGTAAACTTGAGCACGTGCACAGAGATAATTGTCAGATATTTACCGAGAACAAACTACTATCAGTATGATTATCTCTATCAAACAAGACAACCTCACCGTTGCGGTGGAGTTGGAGGAAGACGGTTTCGAGAAGACCGTCTCATGTGAAGAGCTTCTGCTCGCGGCCTATGACATCATTGGCCGGATCTACACTGACAAGGCTGTCGTGAAGGCCTATTATGGGACAGATCCGGACAGCATGAGTGAACGGGATATGAAAGACCCGTTCAGAAAGAACTGCCCGTATTGACAAAATGCCCCGTTCCCGGGGCTTTCTGTGTTAGATTCTACTCTGTGTAACCGTGATATGGAACAGCCGCCTGAAGATCCTGAATCTGAAATGCCGGGTATGAGCTCCTTCGAAACATAGGAGCATCCCAGCCTTGCTCGCTGACATGCGGCCATGTCTAACCAGATCGTGGATCCTATGGACATAGGATTTCCGCTTCTTGTCCGTCATGGCCAACACATATTCGTCCACCGGCATATCCGCCTTTTCTCTGTTACAGTCAGGACAGCACAAAACGAGGTTATTCTTCTCACCCGGTCCACCCAACGACCTGGGGAAAATGTGGTCAAGTGTCGCGCAATTGGGTACAAGGGGAGTCCCACAGTAGATGCAGGCCCCGTTTGTCTCACGGTAAAGGCCTGAACAACGTCGGTCTATTCTTTTCTTCGGCAGGGGTTTTCCCCTACGGTGAAACAATGTGAAATCACTCATCAAGAGGTCTTTCTTTTCCACCGAAATAATGCCCTTCAAGTAGCCTCTCCACACACGACACCAGTAAGACCATCGGCCAGCGAAAGGAAGCGTGCTTACATAAGCCGATACAGACAACCGTCCTTTCTTCCGGAAACAGTCATCACAGATGATGGTCCGTGCATCGATCCTCACGTATTTGGATCTTTGACCGGCACTGATTCTCACCATTGACCATGTGCTGTCGTTGATCTTGGGAGCCCCGCAAATCATGCAACAGTCGCCGGTCTCTTTGAAGAGTATTCTTCTCTTCTCAAGTTTGCTTAAATCATCAATTCCACCCCAGAGCGGTTGTCTCTGTGCGGTTTCTTTTTTCTCCTCATCCATTCCCAATCAGTAAAGCGTTGTTTTACGGGACGGAACAGAAACGTTCATCCCCAGGTCATATCGTATGTGCAAATATACGGATTCTGACTTTCTGAATCAACTTGATTCGGGCACACCTAGTCTGAAGCCAGTTTCAAGCCGAGTGTAGCAAGATATTTCGTGATCTCATGTAGAGTGCAAGGTCCAAGTGACCGAAACTTCAGAAGATCCCTTCTGCTAAGTTGGACCAGATGCCCGACCAGGATGATGTCGTAGCATCTCATAATATTCTTGACACGAAATGAAAGGGGCGTTTCATCTATCCTTATCCACATCGCAGGAGCCCAGTCATCCTTGGTCCTGCTTGCTTCTTCCGCAAGGAACGAAGACCAAAGATGCTTTATCATATATTGTTTCTCTTCTACAAAGTGTCTGTATAGTTTCCGCTCATTCTCGGGTATTTCAAGTACCTCGACGGAAACCTCATGAAAGGCTTCCAAAGAGATTTGTTTTGTTGATTCAGAAGTATTTACGTAATCCATACTCGTAAAAGTCAATTTATTCTCTAGCTTGCGGCTCCATTTTCTCCACACGCACAAATACCAATCCCAAGGCGCGGATGAGGGCCTTGACGTTCTTCCTCCGCTTAGGAGGGAAGTACGCAAGTGCACCTTTCTCCTTCTTCCTTTTCTTTCTCCTTGCCACCGCTCCCGGAGGTTATTCTTATCTTGAGCGGCCGAAGTGTCGCTCTTCCTCTTCGACCTGCTTCGCAGCTTGAACTGCTACTCCAGATGTGTCGTTCACTCTGCTGATGCCACTCGCCCTGAACTGTGAGTAATCAGCCTTCTCACCCTTGGCCATTTCCTGCTGGATCGCCTCGATCCGCTGCGTGATCATTGTCGAGCAGCGCCGGACATTGGATAGGATGGTCTTCAGGAACTCCGGCCCTTCTCGTAATGAGCCGAGCCATGATTTGAGGTACTTGGCACTATCATCCTTCACATGCTTTGATAGCCCGTACTGACTGGCAATCACCGCCGCAGAGAGTTCAGCCGTAAGCTCCTCGCGCCCGTAGGGCTCTGAACCGAATGGATGCCCCATATCTGGGCGGTTCAGGCGCGTTTCTGCGCCGGTTGCATGGGCACACTCGTGCAGGGTGTTCGTCGCGAAGGCCTCACCGTCTATGAATTGCTCCCGCGTCGGAACAACAATCTCGTCCTTGGAAGGGGAGTAGTAGGCCCTATCTCCACGCTCCTGTTTGATCGGACAAAGGAACAGGTTGTCATCGATCATCTTGTCGATGGCCGGATGACTCTTGAGATCTCCCTGATTGTGGATTAGCCCGGCTGCCTCAGCCTTGAGTTTCTCATACATTTCAGGGCGGGTCAGCGCCAGGTTGGTCTGGGCAGCCACATTGAAGACGTTGTAGACCTGCAATTTCGGGAAGACCTTATACTTGGCCTGTTCTTCCTTGGACAGGTTCCGGTAGTCATCGTATGGGATCTTCTCCTTGGTCTCCTGGTTGATGACCGTGAAACAGGTAAGGAAGACCGGGAAGGACTTCTCTCCCTTGTTCACGCTGACTTGCGGGAGTTTTTTCCCGTTCTTGTCACGTGCCAGAAGCACATTCCCGTTTTTGTCCTTGTTGTAGTTCAAGCCGGTAATCCGGTCGAACGTTCCCCAGACAGGGATGTCATAACCCATCTTCTCGGCCTGAAGCATCAGCATCAGGGAATTACCGCCGTTATAATGACGGCCGGAGAGATTCCGGGGAGGCTGGCTCGCGCCGGGCGTGAACCACGGTTTCTTCCAGTCTCCCTGAAGTGTCTCGATCTTCGAAATCATCAGTTCCGCAAAGCGTTCCAGGGCCTTGTCGGTTGCTGAAGGACCGTCTGCGTTATATTTCTTGTCGGATGCCATCACTCACTCAGTTGTTCTTGTTCTTGTCCCACTGTCCGATGGATTTGATCCGGCAATTGATGCTCACCCGGTCGTTGTAGAGCTGAAGCTGAAGGTCTCCCTCCGCCTCGATCTTTGCCTTGGGAAGCAGCCAATCCGGGGACTTCTCTTCGTAGAGGACGAAATGGACCCAGGTATAGGCGTATTCATTCTCGTTGATCCGCTCGGAGCTGTAAGCATCGAAGATCTTGAGGCCACCCTTCTTTCCCTGACGTTCCAGGATATCCTTGCTGCCGAGGGTCCCACGAAACAGAAGGGTTCCGGAAACGGAGTCGGTATCGGATCCAGCCCTGCTGGTCTTGTCGGCGGAAAGGTTGAAGAAAAACAAGTCTCCACGGCTCTTGAACGAGAGGACACCTTCAATCCGGACACGATCACCCGGCTTGAGGGCAAGTACTGTGTCATCGTCGCCGTTGCTGGCTACGCTGATATCGATGTTCTTGGATTCCTGGTTGTCTTTCAGCAGGACGGAGACCCCGAAAGTAACGAACGGATTGCCGTTCCTATCTTCCTTGAGTTCAACGGGACGAAATACCTTCCCGATGACGGTAACATTACATTTGATCATGATCTTGTTCTTTTTATTGGATTGTTGTTCATTGTATTCATCGCATCCTCGAAGTTCTGCGAGGCCAGGGCATTCGCCTGAGATACGGAGGTAGATTGGGGGGCAGTCTGCTGCACGGTTTCAGCATTGCCCATGTTGTCGATCTGGATGGCCATGGCCATGAGCCCGGCGAAAAGGGCGCTGGCAATCTCGACGATAGGATCAGAAGACGGATATCCGCCCGATGCCGCTGTACCGAAGAAGTTCTTCCAGCCATCCAAGCCGTCACGCTCAAGTGTTCCATCATCTGCTACGATGGTGTTGAAATAGTCCCGTTCCTTGGGAGCCTCATTCTTCTTTTCCGGTTCTACAGGGACGCTTTCAGAAGGAGTTTCTTGAGCTTTACCATCACCAAGCGCTTGGGAATTGGATGCTAGTTCGGCTGTGCTTGAAGTCTGGACAAGCGTGCTCTTCCAGCCCTTCTCCTGCATGACCATCCTGTCGTACTTGTCCAGACCATTGGTTTTGATGAGAGACTGGAGACTGGAGGCGTACTGCTTGCTGGTGGCGTATCCATCTTCTTGAAGCCCCCGCGTCCATCCGACATAGTCGTCCGGGGAGAGTTCAAAGAGGTTCGAATACCGCTTGTTCCCCTTCAGAAAAAGGGAATGGTGCTCATAGCTGTCCGCTACGGACGCATACTGGCAGAACTTTTCGTTGGGTTTGTCGTCCGTATACACCAGGTAACGGCCGCCATTCTCCAACCAGGTGGACGTGGCCTTGATCCCGAAATGGTTATTCCCTTTCCTGGACAGCTCGCTCTGCCCGCTGGCGCTCTCCAGAATACCCTGGGCAAGGGTTACAGATGCTGGAATACCATATTTCCGCATCTGCTCCATCGCCGCGTCGGCGTATTTTTCCACGTAGTCACTAGCTTTGCTCATTGTTCTTCTCGTTGAAATAGTGTTCAGCCTTGGGGCAGGATTGTGGTCACGGGCGGACATGGGGGATGATAGCAGCAAGATAGCCGCCATCCCCGTAATGAAGGACCTAGCGATGGAAACCACGGCTGTGTTCCTCCTGTTCCAAGTCTTTGGTGATTCCTCCTGCGACGACTCCGGCAATGACACCGGTGGCTCCCCGGGTGAAGGCTTCCTTCTGCTTCTCCTCACGTTCCTCCTTGGCTTTCTGTTCCGGTGAGTTTGCACGCTTCTGCTCTTCCTGCTGCTTTGCGGCCTCAGAACGTTGGCGTTCTCGTAGGATATCCGCGAAAAGAGTGGCTGCAAGATTCACCTTGTAATCGTTCTTGTCATCAGCGAGCCACATCCGCTGCCATTGGGAAGGCGATACGGCCCGAGGTTCAGGATTCTCTATGCCTTTGATCTCGGCATAGCAGAGGATCTTGTTATCATCCTTCTGCCGAATGATGTTGACCTTCCTGATATCCGTCAGATCAAGGTCCTTTTCCCTTGTCTTGAAGATATCTGCTTTCAGTTCGGGATTGCTCGTGACCCTTGCAAAGTATTTCTGTGCCAGCTCTTGCCTCAGACTTTCATCAGGGACTCCGCCGTTCTTCTTCGCCGAACCGAAATAACGTCCGACATCATCCTTCTCGGGATATACGGCGAATCCTTTCTCGCCTTCCGGTTTGATGAACAGGGCCCATTTCCTTTCGTCATCCTGGATCATGTTCACCGTGGCACTGATTTTTGAGGATTGCTCAAGCGGCCGGTCGGGGATTTCCTTTTTCTCGATCTTCTCACCACGCTCGGCCTTGGCGATCATGCTGACCGCGTTGTTGACATCAGCCTCAAGACCGTCAATGAAGCGTGGATTCTCGCGGATGCTTTTCTGCCATTTCTCAACGAGATGCTGGTTCTCATCGGCAATCCTCGCCGGTAGGCCAAGCTGGTTCATCTTGACCGCCGACGCGAGCTCTACGACCAGTCGCTCCCTGTCTGACTGTGACTCCGAAGGCTGCTTTCCGCCATCAATCTGAACCCCAGGCCTTCCGAGACGTTGCGGATGGCCGGTGGCAGTGACCAATTGGCGGATGGCTTCCTGCACATATTCCGGGTAATCGGCATAGTGTTTCTGCGACGGGAGATGGACAATGTCCCTCGTGGAGTCATAGTGCGCGATGCCGATGCCGTCGCGGCGTACAGGGACGAGACCTTCCGCCATCTTCTGGAGGAAACTGTTCACGTCCATGCGCGTCCTTTTGTCATCATCGCCTTTCATGCCACGAGATTCCGCCGTGCCGTGCTCCTTCACCGCCTTCGAGAAGGCTTCCTTGTCTGAGAGCGGCAATGTCGTCTGCTCGATATTGAAGAGCATGCGGATTTCCCGGCCTCGGACAGGGGAGTATCCCTTCTTGTCCTCTTCCGACAGTTTGTTGTAGTCTTCACGGGAAATCTTGTGATCCTTGTCGGATTTGCTTTGGAACTCATTCCAGTTGTACCAGACGAAAGGAACGCCCTTTTCGCCGGTTTGGACTGCCTCGTTGCGTTTCTTGGCTCCGGAGAAGGTCGTGTACAAGTCGGTCTTGTATCCGTTCCTGTCGCTATGGAGCGCAAGTACGAGGGCATTGAAGGCGGAAACCCCTGTATCTCCCGGATAGAGTCTTGGAGCGGTTTTCCCGTTCATATTGAGAAGACGACCGCCATCCGTGCGTGCCTTCTCCAGCGCCTCGGCCAGAAGTTCAATCTGGCGCTGCGCAGCGGTCTGTTCTGATTGGCTTTTCTCAGTCATTTTTTTGTATATTATGGTTATTTCTGTGTTAGCGCCCGTCCTTCCGTCCGGGACTCTTCTTCGAACCGATCACGTGCAGTGGAGACCTGCTGCATCTGGTCGCATCGCTGCAGGACGGCGTTAGCAAGCGTCCCTAGGGGCAATGCGCCGGTCGAATAGGCGTCCATGACCTTGTCCGGCAATGTGACTGTGACGGGGATGCCGTCGATGGTTGCGATAAGTGTCTTTCCCTTGATTTCAGCATCCTTGATACGTGGGTCGATATCCTGCTCTTCATAACGACGATAACAGACTTGCGACTGCGGTTGCTGGATGCCTTCCTGCTTGGCCAGTTGCTCGTGACCGGCCCTATTAAGAAGGTTGGCTCCACCTAGACCGATAAGCGTCATCTTCAGGAGAGGATTCTTGACGAAAAGGCCCGCCATGATGCTGGCTATCGGGACCAGGTTGTTCTTCAGACCAAGGGATTGGGTCTTTCCCGTGAACATGCCGAGTAACATGTCAGGCAGCATCGCCAAGATATATCCGGCATTCCTTCCGATGTCGCTGATTCCGTTCAGGCCCAGTCCGGAAAGGATTCCTTGCCAACCGCCCGTATTGCTCTTGGTCTGTTGCTCCGCAGGTGTCTGCTTGATCTTGATGGAGACATTCTCTTCCTTCTTGGGTTCTTCGGTAGGATTCTGCGATACCCCTGCAGGCCCTTCCTGCTTATTGACATGAGGGCTCACCTCTTCTCCCTTTGCTTCAATCTGTGAAACCTTGGGCTCCGTTTCCTCGACGATTGGACCTTCATTCGCTTGGTTCATCTCCAGCCATTCTTCCTCATGCCCAGGGAGTACCACTGAGGGGACTTCTTTCCGTTTGGAATCGACGCTGTCCACGACGGCATTGATCGCAAGATCAGCTCCGACGAATTTCAGTCCGCCTGCAATCCCGCCGGACAAGCCTCCCAGCGTAGCGAAATCCGCTGCCGCTCCGAGTCCCCAGCCGATTCCCTTTTCGGCTTTGGTTGGGCCGTAAAGCGCTTCAGCGCGTTCTTCCACCTCTCGCTGAAGGGGAGTCTTCCTGGCTTCTTCCGGAAGTCCGAAGATGGTGTTCCCGGCCGCCTTCCGGAGGATGTATTCGATGGATGACTTCGGCATGTTGTCCCTGGCCATCTTGTCGATCATCATCTCTTCCTGCTCCGGTGTAACGGAAATGCCCTCCTTGATAAGTTCCGCCTTCACCATCTCCACATAATCCTCGACGGTCTTGGAGTTCCATTCTCCAGTGACCTTGAGCGAGTCAATCGCAATGGCCTGCGACGCCATGCCGCCGTCGGGGCCGGAGATGCCGGAGAGGATGTAGGCAGGGGAGCGCATATACCGCCTGACCTCCGCCGCCTGTCGGCTTTGGAGTTCCTGCCGTACCCTGTCCATGACCGGTACAATCCTGCTGTCGAACTGTTCTCTGTCTGTCATTTCCGTTTCAATCATATGTTGACCTGCTGTTGCAGGAGTTGTTCTCGTGTCTGCTGAATGGCATTGTGGTAGACTTCCATCTGTTTTGGGAAGTGCTCTTCCAGCCACTCATCCTTGTCTATCCGATCCATGATGAAGAGGAGGGCGCTCTGGCGGGAGATCTCCACGCTGGCTTCGCCGTCTTTCCTGTTATTGAACCAAGCCTTCGTCCACCAGCGGATTCCCGCCTGGTCGGGATAGACGCTGACGATCCTCGGGATGTCGAAGCTCTGGACGACAATGTCCAGATCCTCCAAAGGATCGACGATGCCGCTGTCCGCTACGGCTTGGTCATAGGCTTTTTTTTTAATCCTTCATCCCAAGTCGAAAGGAACGTCCCGTGCTCAATCGCCAGGTAGTTCAGGAAATCCCCGATAAGGAGTTCCTGTACCTTTCTGGCCAGGGGGATACTTCTCCGGCCCAGCCCCATCGGATTATCCATGGACGGAATCATCTCGAAGAAAAAGTTCCGGGCAGAGGCCATCATCATCAGATGACGCAGCTTCTGTTCGGTCCTTTGCGGGAGGTTGTATGATCCGCTGCCTATGTCCCTGAGGTACACCGGAAGGAAACGGAGCATCAGTTCCTCTATCTCCTCACTGTCTGCATCGTACTTGGTCTTGAAGCCGTCGTCAGCAGCAAACGAGGTGTCTCCGAAAGGCTTTTCCTTTCGTTCCAGGCTCTTTATGTTCCCGTATATCATCGTGAGGAACTCGATGGGATCAATCTCCTCACCCTTGTATTTCGTCTCCATGTGGAGAATCTCGCCGCTGACGCTGACCGTCTGCCCGGCACGGACGTTCTCTCCGTATCCGGCCAGGACGTTCGAGAGATGCCCATAAATCACCTCGTAGTCGCCGTAACGGATGACCTGATAGGTCCCGTGCACAGTGTCCGTGCCGATGCCACAGACGGTGCCGCTGGCGACTGCGGAAAGCAGATAAAAGGGTGCAGAGAAGTTGACCCCGTGGTGGAAGAACTCCACGCCTGTGTCGGGATGGTTCTGCTTTCCGTAGCCCAGCGTCATTTCCACTTCCTTGTCACGCTCCTCGAAAGGCATACAGTAGCCCGAGGGTGACTTGAGAATCATTTCCTGTGAGTATTTCATTGGCTTTCCTGTATTTATCTTCTCCTGTGAATCTGTTCCGTTTCCCGAGTCTCTTCGGGAGTTATTCCGGCATCAGAGCGCTGGGCCCTGTCCGCCATGTTCGTCTGAGCAGCAACAGGGGAGAGAACCCTGGCGGAGTTGTTCCCAATGGTCATCATGGCCAGCATCGCACCGGCGAGCTTGGCCATCCAGCCGAAACGGCCGAAGACCAGAAAAGCCGAAAGGACCAAGCCCATGATTCCCATTCCGGAGACGTTGCCGTGTGTGAGGTTCCCCAGGAACCCGCCCATCATCTGGCCACCGTTTCCTGACGAGACATCGGACAGAAAACTGGATATCCCGTTCAGTTTCCCATCTACGTTCTCCGCCGCACTGGATACCCTTTCGGACATGCCGCTGACGGAGTCCTTCAGGTCGCGGATGCCGTCTACGGCCCCTTGGACCGTTTCGCTTACTTTCTTCGTCCCTTTCTCGCCGATGATGGCGTCGCTGACGATGCCAACGACGCTCTCGTCGGTGGTTAGTTTCTTCCAACCGACATATCCAACACCGGCGCCAACGGCCGCAGTCTTGACGGCAGTTCCGGCCGCCTTAATGGTCTGCGTGGGATGAAGCGCAGCTTTCCCTGTCGCTTCAAGTGTCCCTACGGCTCCTTTTCCGAGCCATTTGGCGGCTTTGCCGCCCGCTTTCAGCAGTGATGCCCAACTCATATCCGTTCTCTCTTTATGGTCTTACAGTCTTCCCGATGGATCTCCAACGCTGGTAAGCCTTGTCGGTAATGTCCGGAACGTCCGCCTTGGAGGGCTGACGGTCCGTAATCTCATTCCACACATCCGCAAGGGATGTGTACTTCACGGCTTTGATAAGCCTCTGCAGCATTTTGTTCATCTCCTTGAGTTTGGGACGGACGCCGAAGAATACTTCGGTCCGTTCCTTCTCGGTCATCTTGATGTCCGACAGGCAGACCATCCGGATGTCGTTGACAATCTCTACGCTCTGCAGGATCACCTGCCGGTAGACTTTGTTCCTGTTCGCAGACAAGGCGACGGCAACGGCATTCCCGGGACTCTTGGCGATCTGGTCATTGAGTTTTCCCATATTGCCGACCATCTTGTCTATCTCATGGTAGAATCCATAGATCTGCGCTGCATAGACGATGATGCCCCGGAATGTGTCCAGATAGTCGTTGAACTGCTTCTGGATCTGCCAGGTCCCGTCCACCTCTTCCTTGATCCACACGTGACCGGTGGATTCAAGCAGCATCGCCTCCTCCTGTGATTTCAGCGTGTTCTCGGCCTTTTCTGTATAAAGGGCGATCATCGCCGCCAGCGTGGGGTCGATGGACTCGGCGTTCAGTTTCTCACTCAGAAACAGGAAAAGGAGCAGTGGGAGTATGACTAACAAGTT
>Ga0079305_1003487_pt1 | contig 10568 bp, 6 predicted proteins | sample LMS_cellobiose_e_FD_79183 | JGI IMG/M metagenome (GOLD analysis project Ga0079305, IMG submission 79183) | Rumen-fistulated moose microbial communities from Alaska, USA - LMS_cellobiose_enrichment | ecosystem: Host-associated > Mammals > Digestive system > Stomach > Rumen fluid ... | reverse complement strand
TGGGAACATATCGTGAATATAAAAGATGACCGACAAAATCAATGATGCCGGTTTGCGGCGCGAATCGCCGTCGATGAAACATCCTCAAGAAAAGTTGACGCCGGTATTTCCTGACAGATTTTTACAAAAAAACGCGGCAGTCTGACGGTCGACAACGATTGAGTCCGTCCTGCCTCCGTTCGGGCAAAAACAATAAAATGACTGTTCCGACGACAAATTTTTCGCAATACCGCCATACAGGCAGACTTTTTCCCGTCATAATATTTGGGATTGGCGATCCGGACAACCGTATCAATCCCACACAGAAAACAAACTGATTTAAAATACTCGGACTTCTGGACAAACTGAGGAAGTTGAGTTATCCAAACCGGCGTATTGGGCAACGCTTTTTGAATGTCGGAAAGCCGACGGGAAATATCCAGAAAATCAAGCGGCGGTTTATCAACATTATGAATCGAAAGTTCCAGCGCTCCCGGTTTTCCGAGCACTGACTCCGCAATCTGAAGCATTTGGATATGACCGTGATGAATGGGATTAAAAGAGCCTGGAAGTAAAATCACCGGACGGTTCTTTCGATTTTTAACCACCTCCAGGGAATGGTTCAACCAGCGAACCCCCTGAATCACCGGTCGCGTTTTCTTATCAGCTCCAAATACAAGTTGTGAAAGGATCCCGCTTCCCGATGCCCACTCAAGCAAGGGAATCTCCCGTGTTTCCTCATTTTGTCCTTCTTTTCCGCCCTCTTCCTGCCAAACTGGATGATCAACAGAGGTTTCATCTTTACACGACCATAATTCCTTCTGACAGGAAAACCATCCCTGTTGATGCCCGGCAAGTTTAACACAATGACAGGAAACCGAGTCTGTTTCCTCTTCAAACTCTCCTGTAAGTCGCAACTCCAGCAAACTGAATAACATATTTTGAACAACATGTTCCTCTTCAATTCGGGAACGTTCTCCCTTTTTCAAAATCAGGGAACACGTCAGTGTTTGCCGGAGCGTCTGAATGGCCAGATAGATCCGATGTTCTCCCCGTTTCGGACGATCAGAGACGAGAGAGGCCGTTATCCCGACCCCCATTAAAAAATCCCTCTCTTCACAAAATCCAGCCAGGTTCGGCGGACAGGTCAGATCGGTTGAACCGCTCGGATCAGTCGGTCCGGTTGCTCCCCCCAAACCGCTTGTGTCAGCCGGAGGGGGTACAGAATTCAGTTGGATGGCCCGCAGAAAAGCCGACATTGCCATCAATCTCGCCGTTTTTTCCGAACAATACTGTTCCGGAACTGTTCGTAAAAATTGACAAAGAGACTCCGTTGAATAAGGGACGATCGCCTCAAGAAGAGTCTGAGATCCGCCGGGTACGGACAACAAATCGCCAATAACACCGCTTCCTCCCCCGGTAACAGCCAAAACCATTTTCCAGGGAGACTTATGCAATCGACGAATCAACGATGTTTTTCTATCCGGATTTTCAGTAACACCTGTCATTGATCAATCTAATCCCATTAACATTGTGCGCCCGGTTTTATGAGTATATCAATATTATATCGGATAATTTGTGTACCCCGTAAATCACGGCTTTCTGATGACTGTTTGTCAAAACTGAACTCATTCCGTCTCAAAAAAGCAATCGGGTTCCGGTCCCAGCGGATCACCGCTGACCGCGTAGGCTCTTGCCCGGCTCCCGCCGCAGACATGACGGGACGGACATTTACCACAGATTCCCTTGTAATTATCCGGATTCTGCAATAATTTAAACAGAGGGTGATTCTGATAAATATCGATCACCGAATCTTCAGGAAACCGGCCACAGACAATCGGAAGGAACCCCGCGGGGAAAATTTCACCATTGTGCCCGGTAAACATAATCCCCCGTCCATCCGTCACTCCCAGTGGCGCGCGATGTTCCCGGCCGCGATGAACCGCCTCTGCCGACATCTGGCCGAAGTGTTCTTTCGGAGCCATTAACGGATTTCCTCCATGTTCAAGGACATAACGTCGATAATGAGGGGCTTCCGTTGTCTTCACGGAAAAGGCTTGGTTTTGCGCATGATACCAGAGTTTTTCAAAAACTTTTTCATATTCCGCCGGCGATATTCGCGTTTCTTCCAATCCCCGTCCAACAGGAACCAGAAAGAAAACGGACCACATCATAATTCCCCAATGACTCAGTAATCCGGCGATATCGTCAACAAATTCAACGTTCCGTTTCGTGATGGATGTGTTCACCTGAACTGGAAGCCGCAGTTTTCGCGCGTACTCGAGCATCTCCAACGTTTTATGAAAACTTCCGGAAAACCCACGAAACGCATCGTGAATTTCGGCGTTTGGACCGTCCAGGCTCACACCAATGGCGGAAACGCCCGCTTCTTTGGCCTGCCGGAATCTTTCAAAGGTCGCAAGCGGCGTCGCGGACGGCGTCAGCGCCGACTGAATTCCAAGTTCCGAAGCATGCCGGATCAGATCAAAAATATCAGTCCGTTTCAAAGGATCTCCACCGGTAAAACAGATTGTCGGCTTACGGGGAAATGTCGCAACCTGATCAATCAGTTTCATCGACTGTTCCGGTAATAACTCGTCTTCCGCCGGATTTTCCTGAGCAGAAGCCCGACAGTGCTTGCATACCAGGTCACAGGCTCGTGTTACCTCATAATAAAACATCAGCGGATTCCGGCCAAAATCCTCAACAGTATAAGGTTGATGAATCATTTTTATTCCTTTGAACACTATTCCCAAATCATTCGCCAATTCCGATAATCCCGATTAACATCCGGAATTCATTGAAAACGAACTATTCCTGACCATGATATTCATAATTCTGCCCGGATTTTCATTGAAGTCAACCGGTAGTTACAGGATAAAAAGAACCGGCTGTTCACCTGACACAACCAATATTTTATTTTCGTTACATTTCTGTCTCAGAAAACCGGGTAGTACTGACACGATGACTAAGGCATTTAAGAGACTCCTCTGTTATCTGATACAGATCTGAACTGCCACGAACCGTATTAAAAAGAATTCCGATAAAAACACAGATTAAAAATAATATTGAAAATCATTCGTCATATTCCCTGACCGCCGGTCATAAATTCCATATCCAATACGGAAATTTTGAGCTTGACAATTCTTCGGGAAATCTTTATTGTCTTGCCGGCCCCCGGTTCGTTTTAACCGAAAATCACAAAAACTTTGGCTGATTTCCATTGTTATCTTCTCAAATGATGAACAATAAACCGACATATATTTTTTTACCGCCGAATCATGTAATGTGGTTTCGGACAAAATATGTCCTGGTTCCTTTTATCAGCTTATTATTCCTCCTTACCCTTTTCAATGGCTGTTCATCCCGGTTACTGGCGGTTCGGCGAACGTCATTGCCCACACTGGATAAGCAACTGGGAATCAAAAGCCCTGTCGGAATCCAATACTCGGACATCACCCGACTGACCCTGAAAACCTATGAACTTCCCGGACCGGAACGGGCTTCGCTGAACGTTCTGGTTCAACTGCTTGATCAAATCAAAAAAACACCAACTCCGGAACTGTTGTATACATTTGCTGAACTGGCTTACATTGAAGGGGCACGTCAGGAGAAAAAACATCCCGTACTTGCCTGGGAAATCTATTATGCCACAATGACGGTCTCCTTTCATTACCTGTTTGATCCGGAAATCCGGAATGAACACAATTATTACGACAGACAATATTTATATGTGTATCAGCTTTACAACCACTCTGTTGAAAAAATTTTGCGTCAGATGTTCCGGGAATCTGAACAATTCACCTTTCTTCCGGATCGGAATTACCGTTTTCATTTAGGCGAAAACCAATACTGTTTTCAATGCCGTCTGCTGACCGGGGCCTGGACGGCGATCGAGATTGACTCCTTTAAATTTGTTTCGGATTATGAAATTGTCGGTCTTGAAAATAACAAATGCTATCAGGGAGGAATAGGTGTCCCGCTTATCGCCAAACGTAAGGATTATATCACAGGAAAAAAAGAAGAACGATTTTATCCCCCCGGGCTCTGTTTTCCGGTAACGGCTATTTTACGTCCGGAAACTGACGATAAACAGGGACATCACGCCGTATTGGAATTTTATGATCCGCTGGTTATTTCAAAAACCAAAATCTGGAATCAGGAGGTCCCGATCGCCAGTGATCTGACAACCCCGCTCGCTTATTATCTGACCAATCCAAGCGCTTTTTCCCTGGGAACCGTTGGTCTGATCCGTCCAGATGAACTGCTGAATCCGCTTCCCGGTAAAACGGATGATAATGTCCGGCCACTCAAAGGACTTTATATGCTGCAACCTTACGAGTCCGCCAAAATACCGGTCGTTATGGTACACGGTCTCTGGTCGTCCCCCATGACCTGGATGGAAATGTTTAACTCTCTGCGCAACATTCCTGAAATACGGGAAAACTATCAATTCTGGTTTTATTTTTATCCAAGCGGCCAGCCATTTTGGGTTTCCGCGGCGGAACTGCGTCACGATTTACAGGAAATGTCGGACACACTTGATCCGAATCATCAGGAACCCGCCTTTAAAAACATGGTTCTCATCGGGCACAGTATGGGAGGACTGATTTCCCGTCTTCAGGTAACAGACAGCGGGAATCATTTCTGGCGTTTAATCAGTGATGTTCCACTGGAGGAAATCAAACTGAACGCTACTCTCAAACAGGAAATCCGTCAATGGTTCTTCTTCAGCCCCAACCCGTCCATTCGACGGGTGATCACCATCGCGACCCCGTTTGAAGGGAGTCATTCCGCCAACGACTTGACGGAGTGGCTTGCCAAAAAAATGATTTCCACTCCCAAAAGCATAACAGACACGCTATTTAAATTACTGGAAGTCAACGGCTCAAACCACAGGAGCAATTTGTTGAACGTAAAAACAAGCGTTGATTCTCTTTCGCCGGATTGTGAATTTTTTCAGGTAATGGACAAATGCGAAATCCCGGAATCGGTCATATTAAATAACATTGTCGGTGTCATCCCAACGTTGGAAAACAGTGTTTTAAGGCCTCGTCAAAGTGATGGTGTCGTCGATTTCTCAAGTTCACACCGTGATGATGTTGAAAGTGAAAAGAAAATTCCGGCAGCCCATATGGTCGTTCATCTTCATCCTGCCGCCATACTGGAAACCAAACGTATTTTACTGGAACATTTAAAACTGTCCCGGAATACCACCGGAAATTGGGAGTATAAACAGGGACCTGTTAAGGAAATACAACCGTCTGCTCCGGAAGAGATGGCCGTTACACCTGAAGAAATGAGACAGACCGGAAAAAAGGGGATTTGACTGGTTCAGAAAAAATCAATATCCTGAGAGGAAACGGACATCAGGAAATCTGAAAATATTTCCGGGCAACGAAAATCCGTAAGTCTTTGATACATTTTGATTGTTGATGTATTATCACCGGAAACCGGTCTTCTGGACGCTATTGATGTTATTCAGTCGGATATGTCCATCATCTTCCCGATTCAATCGGGGATCATATTAAAAACCACCTCGAATAACCAGATATTGTCTCCCTCCCGAGTCAGTGAAATTTTGAGTATGATTAAAGCATTTACTATTAATATGATCCTTCATTAACAAAAACAGACGGAGTTGTTCCGGCCATTAGGATGAAAATATTTGTGGCATAACATCCTTTTTCGGTTACCTAACAACGATAAGTTAGGTAAAAGAAAAAAGTTCAAGTTTAACTTCAATAATGACCGATAGAAAATCGCTGTATTCTATTCATTGGGAAAATTAAGTAATATATTTAGGAAGAAGTCCATGACTTACACAGAAACAACAAACGAATCTTGGTTCAGTCGTCTTGGTGGTGCTTTCAAGGGAATCCTGATTGGCATTGTTTTAATCATTATCGCCATTGTACTTTTATTCTGGAATGAAGGACGAACTATTCAACGATATAAAGCGTTGAAAGAGGGTGAAGCCAACGCCGTTTCGGTGGATCCCGATTCTGTCAATTCGTCAAATGACGGAAAATTAGTCTATATGACAGGTAAAGCGGAAACCTCGGAGATTCTGACAGACGACGAATTTGCCATTTCTGTCAATGCGATTCAACTGGCGAGAACTGTGGAAATGTATCAATGGCAGGAAAATTCGAAATCGGAAACCAAAAAGAAGTTTGGTGGCGGAACCGAAACCGTAACAACCTATACCTACGAAAAGAAATGGTCGGCAACTTATCTTGATTCCTCAGAATATAAAGAATCCGGACATGAAAATCCGAATCTTCCTTATGAATCCATGGTTCGATATGCAACGGAGGTGAAGCTGGGAGCGTTTAAATTACCTGACAATCTTATTCAGCAAATAGGACCTAAAGTCGATTTCCAGATCAAACCGGAAGAAACGCCCCAGGAGGGAACGCCCGGGAAAGAGATCCCCTCGACAGAAAAAACGGAAGAGGCTTCTCCCGCCGTTTCAGTAGACGGAATATCTCCCCTTCGTTTGGTTGCCTGGCAGGATAGTGGTTCCATATCGATTTCCGGCAATTCCAATTTGTCTACAGATTCCGTCATCTCCATCAGTGACAATTCAAAACCGATAGATCCGTCAATCTCGAACGACAGCGTCACCAATAGTCGTTTGCCCCGGATTGTCAACGGCGATTATTATATTGGAAATGATCCTGCACAGCCCGCGATCGGCGATGTTCGTATTTCTTATTCGGTTGTCTATCCCAATACCGATATCAGTATTATCTCACAGCAAAGCGGCGAGACTTTTGTTCCTTACCAGACGAAGAACGGCGCTATAACTCTGTTGGAAAACGGACGTCATTCAATGGAGGAAATGTTTGCCACCGCCCAAAATTCAAATAAAATGATGGGATGGATATTACGGTGTGTTGGACTGATCCTTATGATCATCGGCTTCAGTACCATTATGAGCCCCTTGTCCGTTTTAGGCGATGTGATTCCTTTTATCGGGACGTTGATTGGGGTCGGTACGGGAATTGTCAGTTTTGTACTTGGATTTGCCCTGTCGTTGGGAACAATTTCCATTGCCTGGCTGTTTTACCGACCGTTTATTGGCATACCACTCCTTATTGCGGCTATCGCTCTTCCGATCTTCTTCCTGAAGCGGAAAAATAAAACGGCCGACGCATAGTCTTGAACAAAGTGGAAGAAAATCGCGAGAAGAACAAACCGTAGCAGAAGACGTTATGACGTTGACGAAAGTGATCTTGTTTCTTCTTGCGATAATAATTCTTGTGTTGACAGGAATGGTACTCTATAAGCATTTCGACCGATCAAATTACGGAATGGAATTTGATCGGAAAGGGAATATACGGAACGATTGACGGGGTGGCGTCCGATGAACTTCGATCTGGCCAATTCGGAACAGGGTACCGGAAGTATTCTTAGTGATGTCCGTTTTGACCGCGATCCACAGTTTAACACTCATCGGACAATTCTCCGGTCACCGGACCAGTTAAAAGAATCGGCCAACCCCATCAAAAAGGATCCGGACGCGGCTCCCGGGTCGAGTCTGTCGATTACCAGACGTTTTGGCTCTCCTGAAGCTCGAAGTAAAAAACGATTGGGAAAGAGTTCGACATCAGACGGTAACGTTTCCCCTTCTCCCAAACACGAACACAACCGTTCTCATAAAAACAATCAATAAAAAAGGCCGGAAAATCAGATATTCTTCATTTTCCGGTCTCTTTCAATCTCGAATTAAAGTTTTCAATTTCACGTCTCACCATTCAGGCTAGTCCCAGAAGGTGTCAACGCAAGGCTGATTCTCATAGAGCCATTGCCGCACAAACTGCCGATCCGCAATTCGGTTGTTACCTGTATTCTGAATTGCATTATCTGAACTGATAATTAAAACAGTATCATCGGCGTCCGCATTGGAAAGTGCCCAGACAATCGCTTCCCGCCGATTCTGACATTTAACGATATTTTCCGGAAACTCAACACCGTGAATCAGATCGGACATTGCGTTGTCCTCCTCCCGGCCTTTGATACCGGATTTCATTTCATCAGCCGCCTGACTGTTTTGCGTCACAACAGTTACGTCACAAAGCGACTCCGCCGTTCGTCCCATTAAAGGACGTTTACTCCGATCATTATCATTCGGCGCGCTGACTACACAGTAAACCTTACCCGGTGTTACAGAACGAATTGTTTTCAAAACAGCCATCAGTGATTCCGACGTATTGGCGTTATCAACAAACACGCCAAACGGCTGCCCACAGTCAATCTGCTCAAAACGTCCCGGAATATGCTCCACCCGTTCGATACCGCGAACAACGGTTTTCAGATCAATATCCCAGCTGATACCAAGCGCGGTTGCAAGCAGACAGTTATAAATATGTTCATTTCCGATAATATGAGTATGAACCGGTACCGCATCTGTTCCCGCAAAAATGTAAAACACCTGGTTACTGATACTCTGCTCCACGAGCATTCCACTAACCATACACTCTGTCGGATACATTCCAACCGTCATCGTCGGACAGTCAATAAGGTGCAGTACCGCATCGGAAACCCGATCATCCAGATTACAAATCGCAATTGCATCTTTCTTCAGGTATTTAAAAATCTGCATTTTGGTCCGGCGATACTGATCAACCGTTCGATGATAATCCAAATGATCACGTCGAATGTTTGTCAGGCATACCGCGTCAAAAAGCAAACCGGAAAGCCAACGCTTTTCAATGGCAACGCTGGAAACCTCAATAATCGCATGAGTACACTCATTCTCAACCATTTTGGCAAGTAATTCCGCCATTCGTTCCGGATCCGGTGTTGTCTCGGAACAGGGCGTCAATGTTTGACCGTCATAAACGCCAAGCGTTCCGATCAATCCAACCGGATACCCCGCTTCTGCAAGTATTCCGGCAATGACATAAGAAAGCGACGTTTTTCCGGAGGTTCCTGTCACCGCGATCAATTTCAGCTTTCCGGCAGGATTACCGTAAAACTCCTGACAGATCTTTCCATAAATAACACGTGGATCAGCGGCCTCCAGAACCAAAGCATCCGGGAAATTTTCCTGAACCGACGCCTGACAGCCGGAACGAACAATGACAACCTCCGCGCCGTGCTCAACAGCCATGGACACTTCGGAAATAATCTTTTCTTCCGGTCGGGCAAGGCACACAAAAAGCCCTTTATGAAGAAAGTCCTCCGGGTTGGTACTACAGGAACAGACAAAAATTTCCTCTGGAGCAGTAATCCGTTCTTTTTTCAATAAAGAGGAAAGAAATACCCCGTGTCCTGGCAGTGATAACATTTTTTATTCCTTTGGAATACCTGGATCAATAATACAATAAAAATTTCCGTCCACCCGGCAGACAAAACATCCCTGTTTGTCATTTTATACCATGAAAAATCAAATGACGTAACAGAAAAACTTATATCCTGAAACGATATGGAACAGACTGAGACTTCAGAAGTTTACCTGTCATCATCAAATCTGTGAAAACCAGGTGACCGGCGGTTTTCAACCGGATTGAGTGCTCAACGCAACTTAAACACACATAAAAAAGCAACTGTTTTACCTTAACCTCATTCCCCTGTGTGAAAACCTGGCAAAACAGGTCACATGAACAGGAATTTTGCGAAGCCGACAGGAAAATTCAATAAAAACAAAAGGAAAAATTTTTACGATCGTTCTGTTTTTAATGAGACTGACAGTTTTCATTATCATAAAAAATATTCCTCAAAAAGTCAAGATTGATTTCCCATAAAAAATCCATGATTCAGAGCGATAATTACAGTTCTTAACTTCTTATTTTTCAGCAGGTTATGTCAATTAAAAATTAACATATAAAACCATATTTCATGCTGCTTTCTGAAAAAATTATAAAGAAAATTGACAAAATTCCCAAGCCAGTAACCGGATCGGTTTCCCGCAAAATTCGCCTATCTTCTTTAACTTTATATTTCGTGTAAAAAATAAAATCATGTAAAAATATGGAGAACCTGTGACAGGGAATATATTTGTAATATCTGTCCTGATAAAAACGGTTCCTTATCAGTTTATACGAAGTGGAAAGGTCTTATTTTGATCATCCGCAAAAAATTTCTCCAAAAAACCCTTAAAACCGTTTCAACATTACTTTCCCAAAAGGGAAAAAACTCGTTTAACCCCTCGACCTAGCATCGTGATTATAAAAATTTTATGAAAAAAGTAAAATTTATTTTTACCTGAAACACCCCCCATAAGAGGCACTTTTTTTTTTTTATTTTATCTATTATGTTACCAAATATACCAGTTTGGCAAAAGATTCCGATATTTTTCGGCTGAATATAATTTATGATTCAACTGTTGCAGCCGAAATGTCCGATATTACCGTCACAGCCGTTAGTAGGCGGGTATATTTTATATCCGCCGAGTACATAATTGGATTATGATTCATCGTAAAAGATAGAGGTGGGTAAAAGACCATGTCTCGACTTAACTTTAAAATGATTGTTGCCAGTCTTTGTCTTGTGGCGGCAACGACAGCAACAGCAAACGCTCAATTATCCCAAATGCGTTTATTTTCCCCATTCCCGGACGATTCGTTCGGAGGCGGAGC
>Ga0079305_1003486_pt1 | contig 10580 bp, 7 predicted proteins | sample LMS_cellobiose_e_FD_79183 | JGI IMG/M metagenome (GOLD analysis project Ga0079305, IMG submission 79183) | Rumen-fistulated moose microbial communities from Alaska, USA - LMS_cellobiose_enrichment | ecosystem: Host-associated > Mammals > Digestive system > Stomach > Rumen fluid ... | reverse complement strand
GCTGCCGACGTGAAGTACTACAACCTGAACGGTGTACGTACGGCACAGCCTGACGGTATCTCCATCAAGGTTACCACCGGAAAGAACGGTGCACGTAAGGTTGAGAAGATACTTGTCAAGTAATCTGACCAACTGACAGATAATATCAGCGGGGAGCCTAATCGGGTCTCTCCGCTGATTGTTTTTTCCCTGTTGACATTGTTATTGAAAAAAATATGATACCTTTGCTTTTAAACACTCTTATTTATTATGTTAAAGCGTCTGTTAATTACTGTTATTCCGGCTTTAGTCTGCTCCATAGTGCCTGCAATCGCAAGGAATGCTTCGGTCAGCGTTAATGCCGGAACGGAGTACCAGCATGTATCCGGTTTCGGAGGTTTCTCCCCCAGCCCTACATGGAGTTACTGGCTGGGTGATTCTGACATAGACAAGATGTATGGAAAGGGTGAGAACCAACTCGGTTACAACATAATGCGTCTGTATATAGGTAACTCTGAATGGTCATGGAACAGTGCTGTTTCCAATGCCAAGAGAGCAGAGAAATACGGCGCATACATTTTCGCATCACCCTGGAGTCCGCCTGCCAGCTGGAAGGACAACAATTCAGACAGCAACGGAGGACACCTTCTTGAGAGTCGTTATGCAGACTGGGCTGATTTCCTCAACCGGTTCATCTCCAAGATGAAGGACAACGGTGTCACTATTGACGGTATTTCCCTTCAGAATGAGCCTGACTGGTCCACCAGTTACCAGAGCTGTGAATGGACAAGTGCTGAATTCGTGAATTTCCTAAAGAAATATGGCAGCAAGATAAATGCCCAGATAATCTGTCCGGAAGATGTCCATTTCACCCACTCATATATAGATCCTATCCTGAATGACTCCGATGCCTGCAGGGAACTTGACATTGTAGGCGGTCATTTCTACGGATGGAACGGTTCCTCATATCCACTGGCTGAAAAGAAGGGAAAAGAGGTCTGGATGACGGAATATCTGATAAACGACCGTCAGGAGAAACAGGGACAGAACATCAATTGGAAAGATGACGGATTCCTATTCGCCAAAAGTGTGAATGATGCCATGCTGGCCAACATGAGCGCATGGGTCCACTATTCACTCAAGCGTTACTACGGCTGCATGGGTGACGGCAACTACGGGACCGTGAACGGACAGATAACCAAGAGAGGATATATCCTCTCACATTTCGCCAAGTACGTGTCCGGAACCACCCGCATACAACACTCTTTCAGCGGAACCAGCGGAATTTATGGCTCGGCCTACCGTTCAGTAACAGGTGACAGTATCATTTTCATGGTGATGAATCCCACCCAGACTGACTATGACATGACTTTCAGACTTCCGTTTGAGGTTAAGAAAGGAGTGTCGGTAGTGACCACTGAAACCCTGAACATGAAAAAGAGTAAGCTTTCATACGGTGCACGGACTGCCGCACCGGTAGAGAACATACCCCAGTACAGTGTCTGTACATTCGTGTTTGAGAAAGCCACTATGGGTGATGTGATACTGAATGTAAGCGGTGAAGGCAATGTGGAAGGTGCAGGCAGCTATGCATACGGCGATACTGTTGTGGTAAATGCAATTCCTGCGGACGGTAACCGGTTCGTATGCTGGATGTCTGACAGCCTGGTAGTGGGCAGTACTCCTGTACTCAGTCTGACAGTGGAGAATGATATAACCCTTACCGCTCTTTTCAGTGCTGATAATATATATGGTGTAGCGTTACCTGCTGTCAATGGCGCCAGATTATCAGGTTCCGGTGTCTATAGTGAGGGCGAGACCTTCACCATCCTTGCAGTTCCTGATGATGGTTACCATTTCATCTCATGGGTTGACCTGGATGGCAATACCATTTCCTCCAACCCCTATTCTGGAAAGGTGAACGGCAGTATGACATTCAATGCTATCGTTGAAATAAACCGTTACATGGTTGAAGCGGCTCAAACTGACCTGGGAAGGATAGAAGGAGCAGGAGAGTATGCGCATGGTGATTCAGCGTTCCTGAAAGCCGTTCCTGACTGGGGTTACTGTGTCTCCGGATGGGAGATAGGCGATTCATTTATTGAGACCGATGACTCCGTACTAAGACTATATGTAAACGGACCTGTTTCCGTAAGGCCACAGTTCATAGGACGGAATTTCAATATCACCCTCAAGTCAACTTTCGGAGGTGGAGCTCATATCAAGGGCTCGCTCATCAGTTCCGACACCAGATATCTGGACACCATCACCGTAGTGGCCGACATTACAAAGGAGAGGTATGAGTTCACAGGCTGGTTCGAGAAGGATACATTGGTATGCTCTGATATGGAATACTCTTTTGTGATAACGGGCGACAGAACTCTTGAGGCACGTTTTGAACAGTCCAGAATAAATGTGTCGGTAGATTGCGGAGAACACGGGAACGCTTCACTTAATGCCGAAAGCGTGATTTACAACCGGTCCGTCAAGCTTACCATACTCCCTGATGACGGTTTCGAGCTTGACAGACTGCTCATGAACGGGACGGACGTTACGGAATCAGTGACTGACAACAGCTATTCCGTGAAGGTCAGGGAACCCATATCGTTTACGGTCACATTTAAGGTGGCAACAGCCGTACAGCAGTTGCCGGTGTCAGGAGTTCAGGTCAAGCTCTATTACCTTAACGGAAAGGAGTGTCTGGAGCCAGAGCCTGAAAACGGTATATATATAGAGGAGACCATCTATCCGGACGGAACCCGGAAGGTTAGAAAGATAATATTCAACAACTAATATTTATACAGAAAAAATGAAAGCAAGAATTCTTACTATGGCTGTTGTGGCATTAGTGTCAGCAGCAGCATCGGCACAGAACCCTATTATCAGGGACCAGTTCTCAGCCGACCCCTCCGCACTCGTGGTGGGTGACAAAGTTTATGTATTTCCGTCACATGACATCAAGGCTCCTGCAGAATATGCCCGCAAGGACTGGTTCTGCATGGCGGACTATCATGTATTCTCTTCAAGCAATCTGACCGACTGGACTGACAACGGTATGATTGTGGATCAGTGGAGTGCACCTTGGGTAAATGCATCGGGTTATTCCATGTGGGCACCTGATTGCAAGCAGAATCCCAACAATGGCAAGTACTATTTCTTCTTCCCGGCAGGAGCCAAACCACAGCCGAGTGCCGACGGACGCAGAGGATTCGGAGGTAACCGTGTAGGTATCTGCACGTCAGACTATCCTGAGGGCCCCTATACCCCTGAGGCAACTCCTATTGAGGGTGTGGGCGGAATAGACCCCTGCATCTTCGTGGATGATGACGGCACCGGTTATCTGGTTATGCCCGGTATAACTATCACCAAGCTGAATCCTGACTGGAAGTCTATCTCCACCGATCCCGCTGACCGCCATCGCGTTGAGGAGGTTCCCACCAAGGGACTCGTGGAAGGTCCGTACCTCTACAAGCACAACGGCAAGTACTACATGACCTTCCCGTGGGCACGTGATGTGGAAGAGGTTCTGGCATACTGTATGGCTGACAACATCTTCGGTCCCTACAAGTTCATGGGAGTCTTCTTTGAGGAGCACGCCAACCATTGCTGGACCAACCATCACTCCATCATTGAGTTCAAGGGCCAGACCTATCTGTTCTACCACCACAACGAGTTCTCACCTGATTTTGACAAGAACCGTTCAGTATGCGCTGACAGTATTTTCTTTGAGCCCGACGGCACCATACGTATGGTCAAGCCCACCCTCCGCGGAATAGGCGTGACTGACTCCAGGAGTCAGATCCAGCTTGACCGCTATACACAGTTGAGCGCATCAGGTGACTCTATCGCCTATCTTGAGCCGAGTAACTATTTCGCAGGCTGGAAGACCGTGTTCTATGAGAAGGGAGCATGGGCCAAGTACAATACCGTTGATTTCAAGAAAGCCCCCAAGAAGGTTACCGTCAAGGTTGTTCCACCGTCGGCCGGTACTCTTGAGATTCTGCAGGATGATAATGTCATAGCTACTGTTGATGTTCCCGCTGACCGTCAGTTCGTGACAGTATCAGGTAAGGTTTCGGGCGCCAAGAAGGGAATCCACCATCTGAAGGTACGCATGGCTACGGCAGGAAAGGTACAGGTTGACTGGCTCACATTCGAATGACTATGAAACTCCACAGACTGCTTTTAGCCGCCGCTTTCCTGACAGTCCTGACCAGTTCAGGCTGCTCCATCGGCAACAAGGTGACCGAGTGTGTGAACCCGCTCACATATACTGACATACCGGACAATGACTGGATCCGCGTGGGTGATGACTACTACATGGTGAGCACCACCATGTATTTCTGCCCCGGTGTGCCCATTATGCACTCCAAGGATCTGGTTCACTGGGAGATAATAAGTTACGTATGTGACTATATCGAGGATGACGATGTCTATAACCTCCGTAACGGCCGCAACGCCTACGGTAAAGGCCAGTGGGCCACCTCCCTCCGTTATGAAAAAGGTGTCTTTTATGCACTTTTCATAGCTAATGACCAGGGCAAGACCTATATTTACAGGACCAGGGACATCACCAAGAGCAACTGGGAACGCTCAGTCATCAACCGTTCTTTCCATGATGCCTCCATGCTGTTTGAGGATGGACATCTCTATGTCGTTTGGGGTAACGGTGAGCTCCGTATCATTGAACTGGAGCCGGACGGCTCAGCCATCAAGGCTGGCGCTCAGGAGAAGGTTCTCATTGATTCCCCGCGTCAGGGATTCAACCTGCGGGCCGAGGGAGCACATATATATCATATAGGTGACTATTACTATATCCTTGAGATTGACTGGCCGAGTGGCGGCGTACGCACTGAAACCTGCTGGCGTTCCAAGGATCTGTTTGGCCCTTACGAGAGAAAGGTTATCCTGAGCGGTCCGTTTGACGGCCGTGGCGACGGTGTGGCTCAGGGTGGTATCATTCAGACCCAGAAGGGTGACTGGTATGCCATGATGTTCCAGGATCACGGTGCAGTGGGTCGTATCCCCACTCTCCAGCCTGTGACTTGGGTAGATGACTGGCCTATCCTGGGCGATGACACTAAACCTGTCAAGCAGTTTACCGTCAATCTCCCTGAGAGCGGCAAGAACCGCACCTGGGACAATGATGAGTTCAACTACAAGAAAAACGAGTTGGATCTTGTATGGCAGTGGAACCATAAGCCTGACAACAGTGCATGGAGCGTAACTGACCGCAAGGGATGGCTCCGTCTCAAGACCGGTCAGCTGGCCACAAACGTGATGAATGCACGCAACACCCTTACACAGCGCACTGTAGGCCCCCGTTGCTATAGCGAGGTCCTTATGGACGCATCCGGCATGAAGCCCGGCGACAGAGCGGGTATCATAGCCTTCCAGAGCAATTATTGCACCATAGGTGTTGAGGTGGCCGATGACGGCTCCAAGAGCCTGGTGGCCATGACTCATCGCAATATGGGCCGCCGTCGCGGTCCACAGGCAGAGAATGCTCCCAGTCCTGATACCGAAGCACTCCGCATACCGCTCACCCAGGACAAGGTATGGCTTAAAATCCGTTATGTCTTCACCCCGCAGGCTGAAGGTGAACGTGCTGACCAGGCATTCATGAGCTATTCGCTGGACGGCAAGGAGTGGAAGGAAGTGGATGCCACACTCCAGATGTCCTTCAGTCTGGACTATTTCACCGGATACCGTACAGGCCTGTACAGTTTCGGCACCAAACAGGCCGGAGGATACGCTGATTTTGACTACTTCCATCAGGAGGCATATTAAAACTTTGGCTTTGGCGTGGGCAACTGCCCACGCCAAAGTAAAAGTTAAAATATAATAATTATTTAACTTTCGTAGCGACACATTATAATAAGGATGAAACGTGATCGAAGTGACAGCATGAACAGTCAGGGATCTCTTTCAGTGAGCGATGAATCCATTGCCCGTTTGCTGTGTGATGACAATCACGTAGAGGAGGCTGTGCGCCTCATCATGAAGAAATACGGTGAACCACTGTATTGGCACATCCGTAGAATGGTGGTGGCGCATGATGATGCTGAGGATGTACTTCAGGAGACGATGATAAATGTATATAAGTACCGCAGTACTTATTCAAATGAGTTCCCTCTGTCATCCTGGCTTTACAAGATAGCGACCAACGAAAGTCTCAAACTCCTCAAGAACCGTGCAGGCTACAGCATGTCGGTTGATGATTTGGGAGATTCGCTTAAGGACAGTGTGAGGGCTGAGGCAAGCCCAGATGCGGACGAGACACTTCTGCTGCTTCAGGAAGCCATAGCACTGCTGCCTACAAAACAGAAGATGGTGTTCAACCTCAGGTACTATGAGGATAAGAGCTATGAGGAGATACATCAGATAGTTGGTGACAGTGTTAATACGCTCAAGACCAATTACCATTATGCAGTACAGAAAATTAAGGATTATATAACAGAACATGAGCTATGAAAGAGTTTGATCTTGAAGGGCTTAGTAGGGAAATGCCCTACAAAATGCCTGAACATTTCCTGGATGATATGACCGAGAGGGTTATGTCAAAGATTTCCCGGGAGCAACAGGAGCAACGGAGACGGCATAAGGAGCGCAGGATATACGTCCTGTTCGCCAGTGCCGCCAGTGCGGCAGCAGTTGCCCTCCTGCTCATCCACCCTTTCAAGATCGGAGGACCAACCATTCCCGATTATGAAAGCATCTCCCAGTGTGCAAGCATTGACGAGGTATTCCAGTCAATGTCAACCGATGAGCTTGGCGTATATTCCATGATGAGCAATTATTACGGTAATTGACTGTAGTTATGAAAAAGAGCCTGACAGCTTTCTGCATGATACTATGTCTCATCCTTACCATTCCGGTAAAGGCCCAGCCTGCACCGCAATCCAAGGAGAAGGATGAACAGATGATTAATGCCCAGTTGCGTTTCATTATGGAAAGCGCCGGACTCACCAAAAAGGAGTATCAGAAGTTTGCCGGCCTTTACATTGAATACAACGAGCAGTTGGCGGCATTGAACCGTAAGGCCAAACCCGGTGAGGGTGACTACATGAAGGAATGGCGTGAAATCAATGACAACTACCAGAAAAAACTGGAGAAAGCCCTTCCCGACACTACGCGTGTGAAGATTGGTGTAGCCCAATGGCAGCTTGGCCAGAAAATATGGCAGGAATGGGCCAATCAGAACCAGCGTGATGTGGACCAGCGTGTAAAGATGTGGCAGAGGTGGGCCGAAGCCAACAGGCAGATGATGCAGGGACAGATATTTGACTATCATCGCCGTAACCAGCAGGACTGGAACCGTATGTCGGAACAACAGAGAGAGTGGTGGGAGAACTACTGGAAGAACTGGCAGGCACCTGACTCCGCTTTTTTCAATTCACATCCTGAGATGCGCCGTTTCAATCCGGATCCACGAAGGATACCGCAGTTCACACCTCCCGGTGGCGGTTATGGCGTTCCCGGATTTGGAGGCCCCGGATTTGGAGGAGGAAATCCCGGATTCAATCCTCGCCGTTACTGACCGCACTAAGTGTTACACGTTACAGTGTTACAGTTAAAATTATGCGTATCCCTGAAAAGGCCGGAAAAGAATTATCTTTACAAAAAACAGTTGATGTCCGCCTGAGTACGAGCCGATAATTCTCAATTCATCAATTGTCATCCAGAAGGGAAAAACTAACGCTCCAGTTAGAGAAAAAATTTTTTCTAACTGGAGTGTAAATTTTAGTGTTCTGACTGTTGACCACAAATGAATATCGCTAACATCGGCAGTACACGCCCAATGTTAAGGAAAAACCCTTACAAAAGAAGTGTCGTCCTGAATTTGTCAGTCCTTGAAATACTTCTTGACGGTAACGGTCCTTCCGTCCCTCATAAGATGCTTCACAATATTCAGCCCCTTGTAGGGAACCGGTGATTCAATACCCTGAGCATTGTAATAGGTTGATGAAACCACATCCACTACCTCCTCTGATGTCTCTATTCCGCTACGTCCGAATATGGCGTTCACCACAGCCTGCTTAGTATCTGAGGGGAAGGTGACAGTAACCTTCTCATCCATATAGGTCTCCTTCACCGTGCCCTTGGTATCGGTAATGCTGACCTCCCAACCAATTACGTCATATCCCTCATACTTGCTTCCTCCATCAAATGTATAAGCCCTTTCCGGAAAGAGTTTACCGTCAAATTTTCCGCCAGTGAGAGGCACATCGTTTATGGATATTATTTGGAATCCAAGGTCAGAGGTGCTTTTGTTCACCTGTACGGGAACAGCTTTCTGAAGGGAGTAGTAGGCTTCCAACTGCTTGTACATGCTTGACCAACGCTCTGTGGCCCATGTCTTCATCTTCCTTATCTCATTCTCCCAGGAAGATTTGCTGTTGACTCTCTGGACCTTGGCATAGTACTCATATTCAGGCTCCACCTGGTCATGGGCCCAGGATATCCATTTGTGCATATTGGACTCCGTAAGGAAATCGCCCATATAGACTGTAAGCCTGTCAAGAAAGAGTTCATGGTAACGTTCTATCTTCATCAGATTACGGAAAAGCAAAGTCCACTTTTCACCGTTGGCAGATTCTCCATTTATGTTATTGGGCAGGTTAAGGTTCCATTTGAGGTTTTCTTCGCCCGAAGAGTGTCCCCATATACCGAAAGCACGGTCCACATCCTTTATAATCCAGCGCCAGCGGCCCCCGTCTTCAATCGGGCGCCACAGGACATTGTTGTTTCCCGGAAAATCAGTATTGCTGAAAAATATGTTGCCTATCATCATGTTGGTGTACTCAACTATATCCATCACGGAGTCAAATTCCTCGTAAGTATGACCGTCGGCACTGTAGAAATCAACAAATTCCTGATATTGGTTCCAGTCACCTTCCTTGAGCACAGCGTTCTCAATTAGAGTCACATCCTCCAGTCCGTTATTGTGGGTCCAGACATTATCCTCATTACCTCTTTCCCTTATATTGATCAGGCCGTCATAAACACCATTTGTATAAAGGATGACGGGCTGATAACCCTGCCAGTCAAGATCAGTGTTCATTCCCATGAGTGACTGGGCCACTCCATCGCGTATGAATGAGTTACCGAAATCATTCCCCGAGTTTCTGAGAGAGATAGAGGGTGCCCTGCGTGCATCCGGGCGGGTTGTAGGCCAGAACGCCTGCTCAAACCAGTCCTGGCTGCCAAATCTCTTGTCTGCATATGCAATCAGGGATTTCTGGCTGTTATCACGGCTCCAGCCTCCGCTTACCCTGACCTCACATATCTGGTTGACTTTTGAGTTCAGTCCTGAAGAACTGAAATATGTGAATTGTGCGGGACGGCGCCAGTTGTATTTGGTCTCCTTATTGTTGAGAGTAATTATACCATATTGGCTGCTGTACATATCCAGACTATCTATAACAAGTGATACTGCCGGAAGGGTTATCTTCCTGGGGTGGAAGAGTATAACGTCAGTCACGGCATCAGGAGTCAGATATCCTTCACAGAAAATGGCAGCCTTGAAAATAACGGACTGGTTGATATAGGCACCCACTGTATTGAGGATTTTACTCGTGTCACAAGGTTCAGTGCCGTCAGTCGTATAACGTACCACAGCCGTTGATGGTACATTCTCCCCGTTTGACATCTTAAGACGGCTGAGTTTGAGCGATTTGACAAACAGTCCTGTATTGTCAGGTCCTCCCAGGAATCCGTTTGGACTCATGTTAGGATCAGGCAACACGGCTATAGCGTGTCCGCCCTCATTTTTGGAACCCTTGGTGACCTTCATCTCATAACCCCACTCCTCAGCACCATCTGTTATCCTTCCGAGTGCTACGTTTGGCTTGAACATGACAGGAAGATGTACTGAATCAACCAGCAGGGAATCCGGTGAGAAGAGGTATAGGCCGCTTTCCGTGTCCGTAGTGATGCGGAAATCAGTATGAATCTCCTTTCTTTCCGAAATCACATTCCCCCTCCAGTCCTTCTGCTGAGCCACTATGATTGTGTCGGCCTTGTCACAATAGACTACCATAGTCCCGCGGGCACTGATTTTCCAGTCCGGGAGCTCGAAGCATTTCTTGAACTTGTTCTTCTTGCCTATCCTGTAACCTTTCAGGGAGACTGCACTTTTACCGGGATTATAAAGTTCTATCCATCCGTCGGGATATTCCATCAGGAGGTCAATATCACCCCCTATAGCCGACTGCATAACCTCATTAATATACAAGGTATGGGTTGGTCCGTCTTGACCGTAAACTGTTGAAAAGGCTGCAGATACAAACAACATTAGAGTTATCGGCAGCATGTTCCGGATTATTCTCATTTGCTCGCAATTTAATTATACGGATGCAAAAATATCAAAAATTAGCGTAATTGTAAAATATTAGACACCTTAGGTATAAAACAAGACCGGCTGGAAATCTCTTCCAGCCGGTCATTGATCAGTTTATCAGAAGTATTCTGCCTGTTTACTTGACAAGTATCTTCTCAACCTTACGTGCACCGTTCTTTCCGGTGGTAACCTTGATGGAGATACCGTCAGGCTGTGCCGTACGTACACCGTTCAGGTTGTAGTACTTCACGTCGGCAGC